>Ga0335079_10001414_pt1 | contig 27254 bp, 27 predicted proteins | sample Lox_Sample_33_FD_206719 | JGI IMG/M metagenome (GOLD analysis project Ga0335079, IMG submission 206719) | Soil microbial communities from Loxahatchee National Wildlife Refuge, Florida, United States - Lox_Sample_3.3 | ecosystem: Environmental > Terrestrial > Soil > Wetlands | place: USA...
GCACTACCACGTGCGCATTACTCGGCAGCGTCAGGCTCTGTGCTGTTTTACCTGAAGTCAGCGCGAACCGGTATGCATACAGATTAAACGTCCGCTGGTCTTTGGTGCCGTTGTCGAAATTCCGATAGGCCATGGCCACGCCTTCCAACTCATGCGGATACTTCTGCGGCGTGTACCAGTCGCTCAGGCTCTGCACGAACTTCGAGGTGCTGCCATCGCTGTAAGTCACGGTGAAGGTCTGCGATGCCTGGTTGCCTTGAATGCCGGTTGCGAGCAGCATGAGAGTCTTGAAGCTCCCCGCCGGCAAAGTAACCGTTTGCCCGCTGCAACCAACCGCATCCAGTTCGTTTGCCGGGCCGAAATCAAACAGCTCCCCGCTGAACACTCGTGAAGGCGTAAGCAGGTTGGCCGAATAAGAATACCCATCGCCATCCAGCCCGCCGTTCGAGTACGTGGTTCCATCCGTGTAAATACCATTCAGGTTGAATTGCGAGGAGAGATCAACCGGAGTGCCTGTTCCCTTGGAACCCAGGCCAGCGCTCACCGCCAGTGTGAAGTTCAGAGTTTCTTTAATAGTGCCTGAGATGCCGGTGACGGTCACGGTCGTAAAACCCGTCGTTGCGGTGGGCGCAGCTTTCAGAACAATTTTTTGCTTGTTCGTTCCCTGCCCCTGAATGGCAGCAGTGACGCCCTTCGGCAGCGCGGATAGGGTCAGCTTTACCTTTCCCTGGAATCCATTCACATCGGTGATCGTGATCCCGGCATTGGCGGTCGAGTTCTGGTTCAGAAAGACGCTGGTCGGGCCCGACATTGTAAATCCGGGCGCGCCGACGGCCGTGTTGATCGCGCTGGCATATTGCGCCGCTTCGCCAGTGCCGACGAAGTCGTCATAAAGCCACATGAAGCCGCCGTTGATGCCGCACTGGCTATGCCAGCCGGTCATGATGCTTTGTACCTGGCTCGGAGTATCGACCTGGTCCCAAAGCCCCGGCCAGACCGGAACCGTGCCGAAATTCCAGCCTACGCAGGGATTATTTCCGCTTCCTCCCGCATAGGCCTGCAGATGCACTCCGTCGACCGTGCCCGGAAGCTGCGCGTTGATTTGCGAAACCACGCCTTCCCAGTAAGTATTGTCATCAAAGGCATCGGGCGCGACGTGGTAGCCAAGCTGTCCGAGCATCACGCCAAATTGCACCGTTGTCGGCTGATTGAAGCTGTTCTCATCATCGAAGTCGATGGCATCGAGCGCTGGGATTGCAGCCTTCAAGGCCTGAAAATCTTCATAAAGAATGCTGCCCGGCCCCGTTCCTTGTTGCTGAACAAGCGACGTAATGTTCTCCCAGTCGCCGTAATTCGACGACCCGATGCTGAACGTGACCCGCTTAACCGTGCCCTGCTTCAGCTGCGCCATGTCGGATGGAAAATCAGGATAGGTCTGGTTGCCGACGTAAACTCCGCCGGAAGTCAGCGGAAATTCTCCGTTGAAGTTCAAGTCGCCGGTGCTGCTGACTTCGACGCTCCAGACAATCGCTTCCGTGAACCCGGAGTTCTCGATCTCGGTAATGTTCTGCGACGCGTTCTTGTAGAACGGCCCGCCGCCAAAAATGCCGGTCAGGCCGGTCTGCGCCGAGGCCGAAAGCGCCAGAGCCAGAATCAGGCAGAAAAGGACTACGCAACAAATAAGAAATGAGTGTCGGGGCACGTCCGCCGATCGTAGTTTCATCGAATGCTCCACAGAACCTTAGCTACGGATTTGGCTACTTGCCTTGCTGGGCGCGGCTTCTGGCACAGTTCGGCAAAGCCCGACAAGAGTACCACACTTTTCAAGGGAGGAACCCGCTATTCACTCTGGTTGTCAGAATCAGGCGAAAGCCACGCGCGAAGACGGGTTTACCTTCCGCTGCTATACCAGATCGATCCCGGCGTGCGGAAGTTCTGGCCTTCGCCCCAGACCGCCTGGGTAGCAGTTTTGCTGTCGATGGCCATCTCGAAGTAGTCACCGAAGGGAAATGCGAAGCCGCTGGACTGGATGTATCGATAGCCGGGAGCGAAGCTTGAGAGCTTAGATTCCAGTGACCAGGTAGCGCCGCCATTCGTCGAACTGCGATAGAACGTGTTCCACCACGGCGCATTTCGAGTATCCATCCAGGCGATGCGCACATCTCCGGCTGCACCCGCGACGAGGGCGGGAAAAGCATGCTCCGTGCCAGCACGTGCGCTCGAGACCTCGGCCTTCACAGACCACGTCTCGCCTGCTGTCGTCGAAGACGCGAAATAAATCCGCTCCGGGCTCTTGTCCGCTGTACCCGAATTCCACAGAGCATAAAGCGTACCTGCACCGTCGGACGCCACCGTGATCTGCGCCCCCAGGTAACCCCATTCGCAACGGAAGGCCGAACAGTCCGGCGGCGCACCGGAGGCATCCATCGCGCTGGTGCTCCAGGTTTTGCCTCCGTCGGGCGACTTGCTAACGTAGAGATTCACTCGTCCTTTGCGCGCCCCGCTCCGCGTGTAACCCGCCCAAGCGATGAAAATATTGCCCTTGGGATCCACGGCTGCGCCCCCGGCGAGCGCACGCACCAACTCGAGGCTGGGGTTCATATTGATCGGCAGGAAGGTGATGCCGCCATCATGAGAAGCGGCAACCATAATCTTGCGCGCGCGGTTATAAGCCAGATAAACATCTGCGGCGCGAACCGCCAATACCGGTTTATCCGCGTCGACCGTCCCATGATCCGCGATCACCACCGACCAGCTCTGGCCGAAGTCGGCAGACTTGGCAACCACCGCATCATTCTTATGGTTCTGCAGCCAGGCTGCGTAAACTGTGCGATGGTCGGCTGGGTCAACTACGATTTGGGGATCAAATTGACCGGATCCCGGAGGAACGATTTCGCGCGGCGCCTGCCAGGTAGCGCCATTGTCGTCGCTAATCACCAGAATCATCGAGGGCAGCGGGCAGGAAGTGCAGCCGGGCACTACCTTATATTGCGGGTACAGAATATAAACGTGGCCGTAGCCATCGGCAGCAATGGCCGGCTCCCACTGATCACCCGAGTTGAATCCGACTCGAAGTTGAGGCGTGAAGCCGGGAGTGGCCGCCCATGCCAGCGAGGGCAAAAGCAAGGCGAGGAAAAACGACTGGACCAGCCCGGAGTTTCGCCGGAGACGAGTGGACACCACAGAACCTCAGACCGGCTGGGAGAAAGCCGTGCGTAGCTGGACTGTACCGCGAAAAACCGGACCGCGTCAATCGGGGGAAAAATACGTAGCAACTTTTTTGAAGAACCGGCAGTCTTATCTCGCAGGGAGGCGCGTAGTCTCTCTGGCAACTCCCTGGAACGAAACTCTTTAGTGTTCTCGGCCATTGTCATGTTTCGTGCGTCCCGGAGCTTGGGTATATGATTCCCACGTCTGACGCTCGCGCCCTGAACGTTTTGTTAAGCCGGAATATACCTTACGGCTTTGAAATGAACATGAGGAAAAGGGAACAGTCCTCTATATCAGATGGTGACAGCACGCCCCCCCCCCGGGCTAAATCCACACCTGGTCCCCGAACCGCGCAGCGGAGTAGCACTTTCTTATGGTTGTTCCGTTTGTTATTGGAGGTACAATCCCCGCACAGTTGAAGAAGTTATCGAGGGCGCAGGGTTTGTGATTGCGGAGGTTCTTTTTGAACGGCACAAATGCATGGATTTCAAGAGCGAGCCGCCTCAAAAGGCGGTTAAGCCAACCCATCCTTCCCCGCCCCGTTATCTTCGCCTGAGCGAATTACCTGAAAACCGGACCCGGAAAGTCAAGTGAGTTATGGCTCGGCCAGGAACTCATACTCGTCAATCACTGCAGCCACAGCGACTTTGCCTTCCACGGCCGCCTGATCGACCCGAACCACCTTTCCCTTGCAACGCACGCGGATGCTCTCCGTCAGCGTGATCTCCGGAGGCAGAGTAAGGGTAAATTCGATCTGAGAACCTGCAGTGATGGCGGAATCGAGGTAGAAACAAATTCCACGGGCGCTCACGTCCCGGGTCTGCGCGGTTGTTTCCTGACCGCCGTTGCTGGCATAAGTCACGGCCACGGGAAGCCGCAGGGCGAACCGGCGAGTTGCACGTTTGTCTTGCTGGGGCTCAGCCATGACTCCTCCGGTAAAGTGATGTAATGATGGAGTCTGGCGGGCGGCATGTCAAGCAGGTACTTGCACCAAGTAGCCTGACGTGGGCAGCGGGTTCTTATGGTTTTCGTCCTCGATAACTACGACTCCTTTACCTATAACCTCGTCCAATATCTGGGGGAGCTTGGGGCTGAGGTGGTGGTGCGTCGTAACGATCAGGTCGGCGTTAGCGACATTGAAAACTTGGCGCCACAATGCATTGTCATTTCACCTGGCCCTTGCACGCCAAACGAAGCGGGCATCAGCATGAAGGTTATTCAACATTTCGCCGGGAAGCTACCTATCCTCGGCGTATGCCTCGGACATCAGTCCATCGGCCAGGCGTTTGGCGGGCGCATAGTACGGGCGAGTAATCTTATGCACGGCAAAACCAGCTCCATCGTGCATGACAATAAGTCGATCTTTCAGGGCCTTTCCATGCCCATGGTCGCCACGCGCTACCATTCGCTGATTGTCGAAGAAGGAAGCCTGCCGCGTGTACTCGAAGTGAGTGCCTGGACGACGGAGAACGATGGCAGCCGCACAATCATGGGACTTCGCCACAAGCAATTTCCGGTTGAGGGCGTGCAGTTTCACCCCGAGAGCGTCCTCACGAATGAAGGAAAGAAACTGATCGCCAACTTTCTCACCATCTGAACTCAACCTTCCCTGGCGAGTTCTACAGCTCTCAGCACCGCCTTCGCTTTGTTCATGCACTCCTCGTATTCGCGTTCCGGCTCGGAATCCGCCACGATTCCTGCGCCTGCCTGCAGGTACGCGCGGTTGCCTTTCATCAGCATGGTTCGAATGGCGATGCAGGAATCGAGATTGCCCGCAAAATCGGCATAAAGCACTGAGCCGCCATAAACGCCGCGGCGGACTGGCTCGAGCTCTTCGATGATCTGCATGGCGCGGACTTTTGGCGTGCCCGTCAATGTACCGGCAGGGAAGCATGCGCTGAATGCGTCGAGCGGATCGAGACCTTCCTTCAACTTGCCTTCCAATCCGGAAACGATGTGCATCACGTGGGAGTAGCGCTCGACATTCATCAGGTCGCGTACCTTGACTGATCCATATTCGCTGACGCGACCGAGATCATTGCGGCCCAGGTCCACCAGCATCACATGCTCGGCGCGTTCTTTTTCGTCTGCGAGCATCTGGCGCTCGAGCGCGGTGTCTTCGGCTTCATCATGCCCTCGCGGTCGGGTTCCGGCGATGGGCCGGTACTCCAGCTTCCGCCCAGTCACCCGTACCAGCATCTCCGGTGAAGAGCCGAGTACGTGGGTGTCCCCCATGCGCAGGAAGTACATGTATGGCGAAGGATTGACTCTTCGCAAGGCGCGATAGATGTCAAACGGTTCAACCCCCGGTTCGAAATCCAGCCGTTGCGACAGCACGGTCTGAAATACATCTCCGGCTGCGATGTATTCCTTGATGTGCTTCACCGATTCCAGGAACCGCGCACGCGGGGTCGCCGCATGCACTTTCATGTTCACTGCGCGGCGCGCCTTCTTTTGGCGGTTTCGTAACCCTCGCGAAAGCTTGCCCTCGAGCTCTTCGATCGTCGCGAGCGCCCGATCATAAGCCCTTCTGGGGCGCTTGTCCCTGACATCCACGGTCACAATGATCTGAATCTGATGACGCAGATGATCAAAAACCAGCACGTGGTCGAAGAACATCAACTGGCAATCTGGCAACGCCAGATCATCTTTGGCATGCTCTCCAATCCTTTCCAGTTGGCGCACCGCGTCGTACCCAAAGTATCCGACCGCTCCAGAGGCAAAGGGCGGCAGGCCGGGCAATTGGGCCAGCCGGTGGTCTCTCAGAATTCCCTTCAGCAGGTCAAGCGCGCTGCCCAGGCGCCTGTCGCGTTTCCTGCCATGCTCAATGGAAATCTCCCGCCCCCAGGCTTGCACCTTCATATAAGGCGCCACTCCCAGGAATGTGTAACGGCCAATGCGCTCGCCGCGTTCGACGGACTCCAGAAGGAACGCATGGCTCTGCTTTTGCGAGATCGCCAGAAATGCTGACACGGGGGTCAACAGGTCGGCGGCAACCGACTTGACCACGGGCACCAGGGTCGCGCTTCGGGCCAGGCGCGAAAACTCACGATAACTTGGGAAGATCATGCGGGTTGCGGCCCATTATAGGAGAGCCATTCAGCACGTATCCAACCGCATACAGCGCCGGTTAACCCATTCCGTCATTACTCTCGTAATCAGCAGGTACATTGACGGATGAGTCACGACGTTGGAAGATGACACATCGGCCCATCCACGCAGGTGAGGGCGTATGCTGATCAAATTCTGGGGGGTGCGGGGATCGACTCCGACTCCTCAGCCGGAAAATATGCGTTATGGAGGGAACACCTCCTGCGTCGAGGTACGCCTCGGCGAACGCATCTATATTTTCGATTGCGGCACGGGATTTCGTGTGTTAGGGCAGGCCCTGCGCCATGAGTTCGGCGCGCGTGGAATCGAGGCCCGTGTTTTCGTCTCTCATTTTCATTGGGACCACATCCAGGGTCTACCGTTTTTTGGCCCGCTATACGACAGCAGCGAAAATCGATTTGAGTTTCATTGCTCCAGCCGCACCCGCAGCCTGAAGCGCGTGCTGGAAGAGCAGATGTCATCCCCGTATTTTCCCGTTGGCCTGCGGCAAATGCAGGCAAAGCAAACGTTTCACGACATCGAAGAAGGCCGCGTGCAGTTGGATGAAGTGACCGTCCAAACCATGTGGTTGCACCACCCGCAGGGTTGCATGGGATTTCGCCTAGAAACCAAGGACGGAATTTTCGTCTACGCCACAGACAACGAACCGGGAAACGAAGCCTTCGACAAAAGCGTCCGGAAGCTGGCCGAGGGCGCCGATCTTTTGATTTACGACGCCCAATATCTTCCCGATGAATACGAAGCTCGGCGCCGGGGATGGGGACACAGCCATTGGCGCGAGGGCGTGAATATCGCCATGGAGAGCGGTGCCAAGGAACTGGTCCTCTTTCATCACGACCCTGATCATGATGACCGCTGCATAGACAAGCTACTGCGTGATGCCCGCGACTATTATCCGAGCGTGCGGGCCGCATCTGAAGGCATGCAGCTTACGCTCAGCGCCGGGCATAAGTCCAAATCTGCACGGGCTGCAAAGTAGACTCCCTTCAATTTGCTCAAGCTTCTCCTGCACCTGAATTACAATAATCGCAGTCTTTCGCGCCAGGGCAGTTTCTCTCTCGAAAGGGGCCGGGATTGACGCAGTTTTCAGCACCGTGGCCACACGTGTCCGTGATTTCGGTCATTGACATTCTGCTGGTCGCCATCATCATCTATGAGTTTCTGGCGCTGGTAAAAGGGACCCGCGCCGCACTCATGCTGGTGGGCGTGGCCGCGCTGGGGATTGCCTTTTATGCCTCGCGCCTGGGTGATCTCTCAACCCTGAATTGGCTGCTGAGCACGCTGCTTCCGTACACAGTTTTTGCGCTGATTGTCGTCTTCTCGGCGGAGATTCGCCAGGCACTGGCAAAACTTGGCCGGAGGATTACATTAAGCCGTCGCTCGAGTGGTGACGGAGAGGCCTACGATGACATCGTTCTTGCCGCGAACCTGTTTTGCCAGAACCAGACCGGAGCGCTCATCGTCATCGAACGCGAAATCGGCTTGAGAACCTATATCGAGAGCGGCGTACCGCTCGATGCGAACCTCTCCTATGACCTGTTGGCCACTATTTTCCGGCCCAGCGCCCCACTTCATGACGGAGCGGTAATTATCAAAGACGACCGCATTGCCGCGGCGGCCTGTTTTCTTCCATTGTCAATGAACCCGGTGTTATCAACGCAACTGGGAACGCGCCATCGCGCCGGTATCGGAGTTACCGAGGAAACGGATGCGATTGCGGTAGTCGTATCGGAAGAAACCGGCAGCATCAGCGTGGCGGTTGGCGGGAAAATCGAGCGTGACATTTCGGTGGAGCAATTGCGTGAGCGGTTAGGAGACTTGCTCAGCCGGTACGTTCCACCGGCGACACTGCCAACGAGAATCGAAGCTGATGAGTCTCAGCAGAAGTTCAGCGGCGAGAACCCGGCGGAGCATGAGATTCCAGAGCAACACGTGAAAACAGAGAGCAATCACTGATGCGCGACTTCTTCCGGCGCCACGTCCTCCACAACCTCGTCCTGAAGCTTGTCTCTCTGGGGCTCGCGGTTGGATTGTGGCTGGCAGTTGCGCGCGATCCCATTGCTGAAGTCGGCGTGGACGTGCCGATCGAGTTCAACAACATTCCGGCGAATATGGAAATCAGTTCGGAGAGCATTCCGCGCGCACAGATTCGCCTGCGCGGCCCGGAGCGCATTGTTCGCCGGCTGCAGCCCAGCGAAGTTTATGCCGAAGTTGACCTGCACAACCTTCATCCGGGCGAGAGAACTTTCGATCTGACGTCGCAACAGATTCATCATCCCGCCGATCTGGAGGTGGTGCAGGTCGTTCCCAGCGAACTGCACCTTGCTTTTGACGAACGACTGGTCCGGCAGATCCCCATACAACCCCGCGTCATTGGAACACCCCGCGCCGGCTATGGCATAACGAGCGTCACGGTAGATCCCTCGACCCTTCTGATCAGTGGCCCGAAGAAACACGTAACGGCCATTGAGGCAGCAACCACCGATCCGGTCGATATTAGCGGCGCCATGGGCCCGCTCACATTTTCGCGCCATCCGTATGTTTCCGATCCGTTGATCCAGGTTGCAAGTTCAAACTCGGTGAGAATTATCGTGACGCTCCAAAAACTTCCTACCGTGAGCAACGCAACTCCCGAAAAACGATAATGACCGCACCCACGCGACAACTGTTTGGCACGGACGGCATCCGGGGCGTGGCGGGCGAATTTCCTCTCTCCGCGGAAAGCACCTACCTGATCGGGAATGCGCTCGGTCACAACCTCATTCGATCCGGACCCCAGCCGCGTGTGGTCATAGGGCAGGACACGCGCGAATCCAGCCCATGGATCGCCGATCGAGTGACCCTGGGATTGGCAGCAGCCGGTTGTGACGTTCACAGCGCCGGAGTCATCACCACTCCCGGAGTCGCTTATCTGGCGCGGTCCTGCGGCTACGCGGCCGGAGTGGTCATTTCGGCCTCCCACAATCCCTGGACTGACAACGGGATCAAAGTATTCTCAGGTACCGGTTACAAATTGCCGGACGAAAAAGAACTCGCCATCGAGCAGGAAATCTTTTCGCTGCTTCACCAGCATGCCGGGCAGATTCCGAGCGCTTGCAAGCCCCAGGCCAGTTTGCCGGGCGAAGCAGGGCTTCGCCGCGCATACATCGAATGGCTCGCAACCAATGTCACCGCCGATCTAAGCGGGTTGCGCGTGCTCGTGGATTGCGCCAACGGTGCGGCCACGGCGGAAGCGCCGGAGTTATTCCGAGCTGTAGGTGCGAATGCGGCCTTCATCAATGCTGCCCCCGACGGCCACAACATCAATGACGTTTGCGGCGCACTGCATCCCGAATGCGTTGCAAAAGCAATCGCGGAGCAACCCGGCAGCTTCGATCTCGGCGTAACGTTCGACGGCGATGCCGATCGCGCCTTGTTCAGCGACGCCGAAGGACATGTGGTCAATGGTGACGCCGTGTTGCTCATGGGTGCGCGTGACTTGCAATCGAACGGGAAACTCCCTGGCTCAACTGTCGTCGCCACCACCATGTCGAACATGGGTCTTGAAACCGCGCTGCGCGCTGCCGGCATTCGCATGCTTCGGGCCAACGTTGGCGACAAGTATGTTCTGGAAGAAATGCTCAAGACCGGCGCCATTCTCGGCGGTGAACAGTCCGGGCATATCATTTTTCGGGACGGAGAAGCCACCACCGGCGACGGCCTTCTTACCGCCCTGCGAGTGATGGCCATCATGGCGCGAACCGGCCGTCCATTGGCTACTCTTGTCTCTGACCTAAGAGTTTTCCCGCAGATTATTCAAAACGTCCCGGTGCGCGAGAAAGTTCCGTTTTCCCAGGTGCCCGCGATCCACGAGGTGATTCAATCGGCCGAACGCGAACTCAACGGCAAAGGCCGCGTTGTGGTCCGCTATTCCGGGACTGAGCCGCTGGCGCGAGTAATGGTGGAAGCGGAGTCGGAGGCAATCATGCGGATGCTTGCCGGAAAAATTACCAGCGCCATTAAGCAAGCCTTGGGTGCCTAGGACCTCTCTGTGAGCGTCATTGAAGCCCGAAATCTCGTCAAACTTTTCACCCAGCAGGAGCTTCTTTCTGGCCGAGCGGCCAATTCATCGGTCCGGGCGGTTGACGATGTTTCCCTCGAAATTCATTCCGGCGAAACCCTGGGATTGATTGGCGAATCAGGCTCGGGCAAAAGTACCCTCGGCAGAATGCTGCTGCGGCTCATTGAACCGACAGCAGGCAGCATTTATTTCAATGGGCGCGACCTGCTGGCCACCAGCCCCGGCGAAATGCGCCTGCTGCGCCGGGACATGCAGATCATTTTTCAAGACCCGTTCGCCTCACTCGACTCCCGCATGAATATAGAGAAGATCATTGCCGAACCGCTCATCCTGCATTCTCATGAGCAGCCACGCAACGGTCGAGTTCGGGAGCGCGTGCTCGAGTTGATTCGCGCCGTTGGCCTGGATGAATCAGCTTTGCGGCGCTACCCACACGAATTTAGCGGAGGCCAGCGGCAGCGTATCGGCATCGCCCGCGCACTTGCTCTCCGGCCGAAATTTGTTGTTGCGGATGAACCGGTCTCGGCACTTGATGTCAGCGTCGGTGCACAGATTGTCAATCTGCTGGCGAAGTTGCAACGCGAGTACGGGTTGACCTATCTTTTTATTTCGCACTCCATGCCGGTGGTGCGGTACATCGCTGCTCGCATTGCGGTGATGTACCGCGGAAAACTGGTCGAGGTGGGCGCCACTGAGCAGATCACCACAGCGCCTCGGCATCCCTATACGCGAAGCCTGCTCGAGGCCACGCCCGAGATAAGGGCGTAAGCAACTCCGGCCCCCTTGTTTCCTCTTTTTTACCGGTGTAAACTCCGCCTCTGAATCCCAAGGAGTTCGCCATGGGTACTGCGTCTGTAACACCCCCCGCCCCGGAAACCGCACCTCTCTCTCAGTTCCAGCGGATCCTGAGTACCTTTATTGCGCCGGGCAAAACATTTTCCGACCTTCGCCGCAGCGCCAGCTGGTGGGCGCCCTACCTGCTGATCGTCGTCGTCTCATTTGCCTTTGTATTTACTATGGAACGCCAGATCGGGTTTGACCAGCTTACGAAGAATGCCATCGCACAATCTTCGAGAGCCGAGCAGTTTGAAAAGCTCCCGCCCGACCAGCAGGCGCAACAGCTGCAGTTGGCTTCGAAAATTACGCGCTACATCTCCTACGCTGCGCCGGCGATCTCCCTGGTCATCTTTCTGATAATTGCAGCCGTCCTCATGGGGACCTTTAATCTGGCGCTTGGTGCGAGCGTGCCCTTCAAAGTTGCGTTCGCGATCATTATCTACGCCAGCCTGCCGGGCGTGATCAGCGGCATTCTGGCCATCGTCTCCATGTTCGCCGGAATCGATCCGTCCGGCTTTAACGCGCAAAATCCCGTAGCCTCAAATCCCGCCTACTTCATGGACCCGGCAACCACCAGCAAATTCCTTTACGGGATCGCATCGGCGCTGGACGTTTTCGTGATCTGGACGATTATCCTCGTCGGGATCGGTTTCGCCGCGAACAGCAAGGTCAAGCGCTCGCCGGCTATCGGGGTGGTTGCAGGACTATATCTGGTCTACAAAGTGGCGGCAGCAGGTCTTTCGTCACTGTCCTGAGTTTCACCTCGCCTGGTGCTCAGGACGGCATGCGAGACGCTGCCAGACACTACTCGAAAGGGCATTCTCGCCCGCAGTAAGGACTGATTTCGCACCCCCGCGAGGCGCTGATCGCTGCTTCGCGGGTTAGCCACCCCCCCACCCCCCCGGGTACTGTTCTTTAGAATCATCATCGTAGCGCGACGAGGTGAGTCAAAATATTGAGCGCCAGAGAGTTGCACGTAAAATATGTCGGAATAAGGAGTTATTGCCATCGGTCTTTAGATTATCTGTCAGCTAAAGCCAAGGCTTCAGGATAGGCTATCTGGCGGGGACGTCAAGAGGCCGGAGGTGCATTGGGAATGGGGCGAAGGTCGCCCCAGGTGAGCCCTGACTTGGACCAGCGAATTTCGCGCAGAAAATTCCTTTTCGGGCCTGTGGCTGCTCCCGGCTAGCACGGGGTCCCTCGACTCCGCAGGATGATTCGTGAGCGAATCATCCCGCTTCGCTCGGGATGACAGAATAACGCGAAGATCCACAACAGAGACAAACGCTCCTTTGTGTCACGCATATCGGCCTCCACGCAGTGGTTACGGTCCAGCGGCGAAATAAGTTTCAGACGGGGGGAAACTGGAATGCCGCCCTTTGAGGACCACCGCCGAAGGAGTTTCCCCTGATATTCCTATCCAGCCTAAAATTCACTCATGCAGATGGAGATCGCGAAGGCGGGAGTCGTCTATTTCGGCATTGTGTTTGCGATCGGGTTCGTGCTGGGGGCGGTTCGGACGTGTTTCGTGGCGCCGCGCGTTGGCGAACGAAAGGCCGAACTGACGGAAGCCCCGGTTATGCTGATTGCCAGCATAGCCGCGGCTCGATGGGCGGTGGGCTACTTCAAGGTTCAGCATCTGGCCGTAGACCGCATTCAGATGGGCGTGCTGGCTCTGGCGTTGTTGTTGATCGCAGAACTGCTCACGGTGCGCCTCGTCCGGCGCATCTCTATCCGGCAATATTTCGCGACGCGGGATCCGGTAGCGGAAGGGGTGTACTACGTGCTGGTGGTGCTGTTTGGGGTGATGCCGGTGGTGGTGAGGTGAATTCCGCTCACGGGAATTCGTTCCGCTGTTTCCCGGCTTCCGGAGCGATCTTGTTCTTTCGGATCGTCGCGAATTGAAACCTTATCCAGCATAATCTCCGGCGGTTCGGCGGTTTCGCCGCCGCTAAGCCATAGAATTCGAATGGCGGATGAACGTCTAGGAGGGTATTGCCAGTGGGTACTGGACGGCGTCTGCGAAACGTTGAGTGGTTTGCAGCCACTCGGGTTCAACTCCCTTGCCCTCCTCGGGTCACTCGACAATAAAGTTTTCTTGCATTCACCCTGAGCGCGGACTATCCTAAAGTTGTTTCGCAGACGCCGTTTAGGTTCCAAAGCCCCGAGTCAATCTCGGGGCTTTCGCTCTCTTAGGCTGTGTTCCCGACCTTTGAGTGCCTCGTTCTCTTACAGGGTTTCCGCGCCACGCAATCCGCTACAGGCCGAGCTTTTTGACTTCTTCGTTGTAGTACTTGCGGTAGAGGATGTCCCATTCCTGGCTGCCTTCGAGGATGGTGCGCTTCTGGCTCTCGATTTTCTGGCGGGCGGCCTGGTCGATTCTTTCTTCCTGATTGAGCAGGTCTTCGAGGATCTTACGGACCTCAAGGCGGATGGTATTGCGGTCCTCAACGAAATCTACTTCGCTCATGTCGGCCAAAGCGTCGGTGATCACGTGCGCCACCTTGTTCGCCTTGTCGCGGCTGATTCTCACAACACCGCCTTGTACTTGCGCACCAGTTCGTTCTTCACCTTGCGGAACATTTCCTGGTAATTGGCGCCGGTCTTGCGCATTTCATCGGAATAGGCCTCAAGAATGACCCGGACTTCGTCATTGATGCGGTCCTCGAGCGACAGCTCTTCGAGCATGGCAGCGTGCACTTTCTCGGTCACGGCTGCGGGAGTTTTGGTCTCGATGAACTCGCCTGCAATCAGTTTTTTTGTGACTTCGCGGGCCAGGTAGCCCACATATTCCTTGGAAAGCAGCATTCGGATGTATTTGTAAGCGAGTAGTTTAGCATACGCTGCCGGCGCCTTCGCCAGGGCGCCCAGGCCCCCTTTAGCTGATTTTCGGTCGTGGGCTTACGATGGATTGGTGCAGGCGGAAATGGCAGGCAGCGCTCGAAGTGAGAAGTCAGCGCAACCGGAGATGGTGTTCATTCCGGAAGGATGCTTCCTGATGGGGTCGGAAACCGGACAGGATAACGAGCGGCCGGTGCGCCGGGTTTGGGTGGATACGTTCTGGCTGGCGGCCACGCAGGTGACGAATGCCGATTACGCGCGATTTGTGGACGCGACCGGAGCCGGCGCGCCGCCATGGTGGAACGATGCGGCGTTTTGTCATCCGGAGCAGCCTGTGACCGGAGTGTCATGGGATGAAGCAGCGAAGTATTGCGAGTGGCTGCGAAGCATGAGCGGACGAGGCTACCGGTTGCCCAGCGAGGCGGAGTGGGAGCGGGCGGCGCGCGGCGGCCAAGAGCAGAAGCTTTTTTCCTGGGGAGATGAACCTCCGCACTCGCTGCCAAACTACGCAGAGCGATGGAAGACCGGGCCGGAGCGGGTACGTCAATATGCCCCGAATGATTTTGGGCTTTATGACATCTGCGAGAACGTGCATGAGTGGTGCCTGGATTGGTACCAGGCCGGGTATTACGCGGTCGCGCCGGAAAAGAATCCGCGCGGCCCGGCGACGGGAGAGAGAAAGAGTTCCCGCGGAGGGTCATGGAGACATCACATCAAGGTTTCGCGATGCGCTGCGAGGTCCAGCATTCCTCCCCAATTTAAATATGCGGACTATGGGTTTCGCGTGGCGTGTGATCTTTAGGGGCTCAGCACAGAGACACAGAGTCACAGAAAAAATTTGCTGCGCAGTTAGACGGCGGAACGGCGGGAAAGAATGGAAAGAATTTCACGCAGTTCGTGCTTGATGTGTTTCAGTTCGCCGCTGGTGCGCGCAGGGAACGGCAGCGGCGCCTGCTTCTTGTCGGCTTTCAGTTCCGCGCGCATGTGCTGGCGCGCTCCCGCGATGGTGAATCCCTGATCGTAGAGAAGCTGCTTGATGCGCAGCACGCTTTCGACATCCTTGCGGCGATACATGCGCTGCCCGGTGCTGCTCTTGACCGGTTTGAGCTGCGGGAATTCAGTCTCCCAGAAACGCAGAACATAAGCCGGCAGGCGGCAAAGCTCGGCGACTTCGCCGATGCGGAAGTAGAGCTTCTCCGGAATGACGATTTCGCCGTCATCAGCGCCGTTTCCCTTTGCCGCAGCTTTGTCTCGGCCGCTCATGACCGCAGGGTTGCTCCTTGTCAGCACGAAAATACTACCTGCGTTTCTAGCATGATGCGGCTTTCGGAACAAGGGTGATTTTCAGGCGGAACACGGGTTTTAAGCAGTTAGGGCACACTTCTTCGTCCCCTGGTGGCCAAAACCTAACAGGCTCAGCGGCTGGCGAGCCTAGTTCGTAACTGCTGCCGAGGATCCAGGCATGAAAGCATGCACAACTCTCCGGTTGGTTCCTACAATTGCAGCAGCCGTAGTCACCAATGTTATTTAGCACTCCGTGCGGCTGCCGCGAAGGCCCTTACTTCCCCTGGAAGACCGGCGCGCGTTTTTCCAGGAATGCCTTGATGCCCTCCTGATAATCTTCGCTGTCGTAAACCTGCCGCCGCAGCGCCTGGATGCGCTCGTAGCCCTCCGGGCTCAGCGGCCGGGCATTGCCCAAAACTCGCAATTCCTCTTTCAAAATGCGCTGAACTAACGGCGAGGTCGCACAAATCTCTCTGGCCAGCTTCATAGTGATTGGCTCCAAGCGCTCGCGCGGCACCACGTGATTAATCGCGCCACAGGCCGCCATGCGCGCCGCCGGCACCGGCTGCGCTGTAAAAAGCATCTCCTTGATGAAATGTGTTTCGGCTACCTTCATGAAGTTCAGCGCGCCAGCAAGGTTGTAGGGCACGCCCAGCTTTGCCGGAGTCAAGGCAAAGGTGGAATCGTCGGCAGCCGTGATCAGGTCGCAACTCAATACCAGTTCGCAGCCGCCTCCCCAAACCGATCCCTCGACCATGGCGATCACCGGCACGGGGTGGGTCTCAATGGCGCGTACAACCTTGCGCAGAGGGTCGTTATAGGTGAGCGGGTCACGGCCATTGGTGGGCAACTCGCGCACGTCATGGCCCGCCGAGAAGACTTTTGCGCCGGGCGTTGCCCGCAGGATCACTACTCGCACCTCAGGCGGTTGCATTCCGGTGAGCGCAGACGAAATGTCGTCGATCAACGCCCGACTTAGAGCATTGACTTTGCCATTGTTCAAGCTGATGGTTGCGATTGCATCACGAACTTCCGTCATCACAAGTGACATCGCTCTTCCTCATTCCAGTTTCATGGAGTTCTGCGACAAGTATAAAAGGAAGGTTGGGATGCGCAGCGATGCGGAGGTACGACGGGATGGGCGGGCTTGCCGGGAAAATTTTTTTCAGGCCCGGCTTTTCCGCCCAAGAAGACGGGTCCGAACCAGCCCGCCTTCGTTTGTTGTTTAAGCCAATCGTGCCTTAGCGGTACCCGCCGCCGGGACGCCCATATCCCCCTATCCCCCATATCCACGATTTCTTCCAGCGTCCAAACATGGTCGCTCAAACCAGCGGCCATGCCCGGAGCGATTCGCAGCGTCTTGTGAGTCCGGGCGAAGTTGTAATAGACGGGCCGCCCGGGAATCATCCTGACTGATCCAAATGGGCTTCAGTCCAATTCCTGCGGTCAAGAATCATTGGCGGCTCGTAGGTTCTGCCTCGTGCGAGGCGCCGCTCCTCGCGCCGCGTGGTCCAGAGCAGGACGGGGCCGAGGAGCGCCGGGAGTATCCGCGAAAGGCCTGCTGATTCGCGTTTGAATTCCTGCCGCAAGGTCCAGATCCGTTCGCTGGCATTGGCATCTACATTTCGGAATTCCCGCTCCATGGCCCACAGCGCCGCGCCGTAAATGCCGCTCAGCCGGTGCATCTCGCGCGTAAAGCGTTGGCGGACGCGCGCATCCGGCCAGTTTTTGTAGCGGTCCCAGCCGGATTTCAAGGTCCGGGCGATGCGATACAGGCTTGGCCCGTTGATTTCGAAATCGCGCCAGAAAGCCCAATCGAGAAAGCGCTTCGAATCTTCGCGGGAAATTGCCGCGTGCTTGAAATTGAACTTGAACTGCCCGTGAATGTCGGCGTAGTCGACGTTGGGCAGCAGACGATCCTGCTCCGACATCTGCTGATATAGCGGTGTCCCCGGAACGGGCGTGTAGAGCATGAACTGGTGAAAGTCGGTGTTGTGCGAGACGGCGTGCTCGATTTCCGCGACGATATTGTCGGGCGTATGGTGCTCGAGGCCGATGATGGTCGAGCCCTGGACGCGAATGCCATGTTCGCGCAATTCGCGCGTGAGTTCGCGCGTGTCGCCCCCTTGCAGCTTGCTATAACCCGCGCGCGGCGATTCGAGTCCCATCCACAGCCATGAAACCCCAAGTTCTACCAGTTCCTGCATGGTGTACTTGCGTATCGCGTTGGCTGAGGCAAAGACCGACAGGGTCCAGCTCTTGCCAAATTGCTTCATTAGTTCGAGAAGACGCAGGGCGCGCTCACGATGTAACAGAAAGTTTTCGTCCATGACAAAAAATGAATGGACCTTGAGTTCGTCCTCCAGGCGGCTCATGACTTCGAACAGTTCATCGCCGGTGCCGAAAAAATTGACGAATTTGCCCTTGCCGCCGAAAAACGCGGACGTGGCGCAGAAGTTGCAACCCATGGGGCAGCCAACCGAGGGAATGATGGTTGCGGCGGTAGCGCCTTTGCGATCGGGCAAACAAATGCCCATGATGCGGGTGCGCAAGCCGGAGACGATGGCGGGATGGCGGATGGGGGCAGATTCGTCCTCTCCAAGATAGCGCCGCATCCAGGAAACTCCCTCGCCGCGCACGATGTGGTCGGCGTCAATCATGGTTTCGATGCCCGGAATGGCAGCTGCGTGTCCGCCGACCAGGATGACCGATTTCGGCGAGAGTTCGCGCGTGATGCGGCACATTTCGCGCACCTTGCCGACGTTCACGATGATCGAGGAAATTCCCACGACGTCGTAATGATTAGAAGTGAGTTCGCGGGCGAAGGCTTCGCGGGTTGGAAAATCGAGCACGGTGCAAGGCGCCGCGATATTCTCCTGAATGAGCATGATTCCCCAGGAACGATGAAACATGCGCAGTGAAAAACTGCCCTGGGCGCGGGTGACCTGATTATGGTAGAGCTCCATCGGGTTGATGGAGCGGCTGCCGAAGTTATCGTCCTGCGCGTACGGTCCGAAAACCGAACTCAGCAGGATGCGGGCTTTTGTACCCTTGGGATGTTTCTCGATGGAATGGGACTGACGGCCAGGCTGAATGGTAGAAATGGTCGATTTCATTCACGATCCGTTCTCCCCACATGCCGTTCATCTATGGTAAATAGTTTCGGGGGCGTGGAAAGGGATCGCCGGAAGAAAACACAATAAAATTACAAAGACGATTGGACAGTTTAGCCGCGGGACTAGAGAACGAACGAGCCAGCTTGGGGGGATGATCTCGACGCTTTCTTAGCATTTCTGGCCTGCTAAGACTATAGTGCTTTCGACATATGACCCGGCCGTGCGGGAGGTAGCTAAGGAGCAAGAATGAACCGTCGTTTTTGGGTGGTCCCACTGATCAGTTGGCTCATGGTAGTAAGCGCTGGTGTGTGCGCTCAGGATGCAAGCCACAACGAAGAGATTGTGGCGATACGCGCAGCGCGCTTGATTGATGGCAAGAGCGATAGCGCCGTACAGGATGCCGTGGTGTTAGTCGCAGGCGAAAAGATCTCTGCGGTCGGTTCAGGGCTGGCGATTCCCGCGAAGGCAACCGTGATTGATCTGGGAGATTCAACGCTCCTGCCCGGATTGATTGATGCCCACACACATCTGCTCTCCCAGATGGATGGATCGAACCTGTCGTTGCAGGATGTAGAGATGTTGCGGATTGTCGCGACGCAGAGCACCGCCGAACGGGCATTGCTGGGTGCGAAGCTGGGGAGAGAGGACCTGGAGGCCGGGATTACGACGGTACGCGATGTGGGAAACTCCGGGGTGAATGGCGACGTCGCGTTGCGCCGCGCCATTGAGCGCGGCTGGGTGATCGGTCCACGCATGGTGACGTCAACGCGCGCTCTGGCCGCACAAGGAGGGCAGTTCGGGCCACTCACTCCCGCGGCTCAACCATTGATCGAGCAGGAGTACGTGACCATTCACGGGCCGGAGAGCGCACGCCAGGCCGTGCGACAGGCTCTCTACGACGGAGCGCGCTGTATCAAAGTCATTGTGAATGGCTCGCCGGCAAATGTGACCCTGGATGAGATGAAGGCGATTGTGGACGAGGCCCATACCGCCGGCGTGAAAGTGGCGGCGCACGCCATCGGCGACAAAGCCACGCGCATAGCCGCCGAGGCCGGGGTTAATTCGATAGAGCACGCGTATACAGTCCAGGATGATGTGCTGAAGATGATGGCCGAGAAACACATTTTCCTGGTGCCGACCGATGGCACGCTTAAGACGTTCGTGGATATGAGCCTCGGTACGCGCCAGCCGAGCGAGAACGAACGAGCGGAGATGGAAAAAGAAAATGCGCCGTTCGTCAAACAGGAACAAGAGCGCTTACGGCGGGCGATAAAGTTCGGGGTGCCCATCGCGGCTGGGTCAGACATGTACCTGACCATGCCTCACATGACGCGTGGGCAAGCAAGTCTGCTGGTTTACGAAGCTTATGCCGAAGCGGGCATGACGCCGACGGAAATCATCCACGCGGCAACGCGCAATGCCGCGGAATTACTAGGCATGCAGGACCGCATCGGAACTCTCGAGCCAGGAAAGCTGGCAGACATCATCGCCGTGCCGGGTGACCCTCTGAAGGACATCCGGGCGCTGGAACACGCGAGGTTCGTGATGAAGGGCGGGGCGATCGTGGTGAATAAGAAGTAGATCGAATTATCATCGCCTGACCGTCCGGAAAAGTGGGCAGACAAGAGTCTCGGCCTTGATTATCCCCGATTCACTGCTGCGAAGCTTTCAGGCGGCAGACGCAGCAGCTTCGCGGGTCGCGATTGAGCGCCCAATCCAGGCGAACGCGAACAGGGTCAATCCTCCGAGCCACGCGCCCAGGCCGAAGTTTCCCGAAAACCGATATGCGATCACGACACCTAGCGCAATCAGAATTGCCGCAAGGAACAGGAACATTCGCATCCCATACAGAGTAGCGAACGGGAAGTAGTGCGCGCCCACAAGGATCATCAAAGCAGGAAAAAACCAATTCAGCCTGAAGAGAGCTATCGGCACAAGAAGCAGCATGGAAAAGGGAAGCACAAACGCAACCTGCATTCCGAGCCAATGGAAACGGTTCTCTGCTTCGATAATCGTACTCCTCGGTGAAATCCAGACACACGATTGGCGAGGTCGGTGGGCGGACTTGCAAACCGATGGATTTCCAGTTACAGGCGTAGACTCTTCGTGAGCTTTATGCGGCGCGACCCGATCGAGCTGGAAATTTTCAAGAACATTTATCACTCTATTGCGGAGGAGATGGGCGCAGCTTTGCGCCGCACGGCTTTTTCTCCCAACATAAAAGAACGGCGCGACTACTCGTGCGCCGTGTTTGATTCTGCCGGGCAGGTGATTGCCATGGGCGACCACATGCCGGTGCACCTTGGCTCGATGCCGATGTCGGTTGCGGCTGCGATCGGGAAATGCAACCTCCGGCCGGGCGACGTCGCAATGCTGAATGATCCGTTTCAGGGCGGGACGCACCTGCCGGATATCACGCTGGTGGCGCCGGTTTATTTACCTGCGAGGAGCAAGAAGGCGGATTTCATTGTGGCTTCGCGCGCCCACCATGCCGATGTGGGCGGCGCTTATCCGGGATCGATGGGATTGTGCCGGGAGATCTATCAGGAAGGATTCCGAATTCCTCCCGTGAAGATCATGAGGGCAGGAAAAATGGTGGGCGATGTTCTGGCTCTGCTGCTGAATAACGTTCGCACGCCGGATGAGCGCGAAGGCGATCTGGGGGCGCAGATTGCGGCTTGCCATACGGGAGCACAGCGCCTGAGGGAGGTCTGCGGCCGCTACGGAGTTGCGCGGGCGAAGCGAGCAGCAAAGGAGTTGATGGATTACTCGGAAGAAATGATGCGCGCGTTTCTTGCCGAGCTTCCCAAAGGGAGCTATTCGGCTGAGGACTTCTTGGACGACGATGGAATCAGCCAGACGCCTGTGCGCATTGCGGTGAAACTGGGGCTGAACGACAAGCGCGGGCGACGGGGCCTGCGCCATATGGCTGTTGTTGATTTCAGCGGAACCGATCTCCAGGTGGAAGGCAGCGTGAATGCGGTGGAAGCGATTACGTTTTCGGCCTGCTTTTATGCTTTCCGTTGTTTGCTCGCGGAAGATGTTCCGGCAACAGCCGGGCTGATGCGGCCGATTCAGGTGCTTGCGCCCGAAGGCTCGGTGGTAAATGCGCGGCCGCCCTCCGCGGTGGCAGGGGGCAATGTTGAGACGTCGCAGCGAATCGTGGATGTTCTGCTGCGCGCGCTCTCCGAAGCGATTCCTGCGAAAATTCCGGCGGCGGCCTCGGGCACGATGAACAACCTGACAATCGGAGGGATAGATCCGCGCATAAAACAGCCGTTTGCTTATTACGAAACGATTGCAGGCGGCATGGGAGCGCGTCCGACGAAGCGTGGCGTGTCGGGCGTGCATACGCACATGACGAATTCGCTGAACACGCCCGCGGAGGCGCTGGAGTATGCATATCCGCTGCGGGTACGAAAATATGCACTGCGAAAAAATAGCGGCGGCGAAGGGCGATTCCGTGGCGGAGACGGAATTGTACGCGAAATTGAAGTTCTCACCGACGCCGAAGTCACCTTGCTTTCGGAGCGCCGCACACGTGGGCCGTATGGACTTCGGGGTGGGAGTGATGGTCAACCCGGCCGAGCTTTTATCGTTCGAAAGGATGGATCATCGCAGTCAATGCCCGGGAAGTTTAATGTGAGGCTAAATAAAGGAGAGAGAATCCGCATTGAAACCCCGGGCGGGGGCGGTTGGGGAGAATAAGGAGGGAAACTATGCACGTGGTCAAGTCGGTTGGAGTTCTGTCTGTGGCGAAGATCGTCGGCATGCTCTACGCGTGCATGGGATTACTGATCATGCCCGTGGTTCTTCTTGTCGCCTTTGTGGGCACGCTAGCCGGAGGACAGAGGAATCCTATCGCAGGTGTAGTCGGCATTGTGCTCGCACTTTTCCTGCCAGTGTTTTACGGAGTGCTAGGCTTCGTGATGAGCGCGATTGGATGCCTGCTCTACAACCTGTTCGCTCACTGGATGGGAGGGTTCGAGGTGGAAGTCGAGTTAAAGGGTCCGGGCGCGATGGTTTAGTTACCCCACGAGCTGATTGGCTGAATGGCTTCGGGTCCGGTTCTGGCGAGGATCATCGCTGCCTCAATACTCTGCCGCCATGAACTGACGAAAAAAAAGCTAAAAATCCGTGGTGAGTGTAACGTGATGTAACGCAATTCGCGTTACGCCCAGCCATAGAGAGAACGTGACCGCAATCACAGACGTTTGCCGCGCCCGGGTTCGAAAATCCAAAAAGAATTTGTCGTCACCTTGAGAGGAGCTAATGAGCGGCCGGTTCGGCTCCCGTCTGGGTCGGGGTGTGGCTCTGATCTGGTCTATAACAACCATTGCGTACTGGGCCGTCGTATCCATCGCAATTATTCGCGATGCGACTTTTCGCTTAAGTATCGGCGTCATAAAAATCACCGGAAGGGCTGCGCTCTGGCCAACTCTGGGGCCAGCAGCGATTGGGCTGGTCGGCCTTATATTGATCCTGTCACACCTGAGACGGGGCGGGTGGCTGCTCGGCGCATATTCCTTGTATTGGGCCGGTGTACTAATCGCCGGACTGCCATCAATCTGGAATGCGAAAACTTCCTTCTGTATGCGGACGATATGCATTACGACGCCTTGGATTGGCCGTCTGCTTCTGTTCGCTCTCGCGAGCGCGTTCTTCCTCGTGGCACTATGGAGCTATCTCAATGCTCGCCGACTGCCCGACCACTCGCCAGCTTTCTAAATGCTCATTAATTCGCTTGCTCGCAATCAAGCACTCTCAGGGCAGCGACTTGGGTGAAATCAGGCGTTAGCATTCATTGACCCGGCGCTTCCCGAAGACACTGTCGTAGGCTCAATCTGCAGCTCGGCGAGGTCACGAGGACTCTCCATTGCTATCTGTCCTGGTGTGCTTCGCATGTTATAACCGGCTTGAACTCCGGTGTCACTCTCCAGCAAATTGAATTATTACCGCCGCATTCTGAGCACGTATTTGCGCCCGGGGCGCAGCCAGCTTTCTTTCTGGCACGACACGCCTGTAGCGAACCCTGCCGCTCTTACCGGAGAGCTGGGCGAATACTACATGGATTTTTCGCAAAAAGCGGATTACGCGGGCCCGCACGACGGAGCTGGCATTCCGCTGCTCGATTATCGCGGCACAATCGGGCTGCAATACAACCCCATCGCAATCGCGCAATGGGGACTGGGAAATTTTGGATGGTTTTGCCGGACGGGGCATGCAGAGCGCAGAGACAAATTTGTGAGAGCGAGCGACTGGCTCTGTGAGCATCTGGAAACGAATGCGCATGGCGTGTGGGTGTGGAACCACTACTTCGACTGGGAATATCGGAGCACATTGCGAGCGCCATGGTACTCCGGGCTGGCCCAGGGGCAAGGAATTTCGTTGCTGTTGCGTACATATAAAGAGGTTAGTGATGATCGCTATCTGTGCGCAGCCGAGAAGGCGTTCGGCAGCTTTCTGCAGTCGGACGGTGGAGTTGCATTTACCGATGGCAATGGCGATGTGTGGTTCGAGGAATATATCATCTCTCCGCCGACGCACATTTTGAACGGCTTCATCTGGGCATTATGGGGAGTGTACGACTACTGGCTTGCGACCGGCAGCGCGCTGGCGAAGGAGCTGTTCACGGCGGGCATACGCACGCTGAAGAACAACCTCGACTCGTACGATCTGGGATTCTGGTCGCGTTATGAGCTCACGGGCACGCTGCTGCCCATGATCGCGAGCCCGTTTTATCACCGTTTGCACATCGTTCAGCTCAGGATGATGTACCGGCTCACCGGCGAGAAAGTTTTCAGCGACTATGCGGAGCGCTGGGAGCGATATGAGCAGAATCCGTTCAAGCGCACTCGCGCGCTCTGCTACAAAAGCGCATTCAAGCTCTGCTACTACTGAGGACCCGTGAAGATCCTTTATGTCTCGCAGTATTTTCCGCCTGAGATGGGAGCGCCGGCGGCGCGGGTTTCGGAGCTGGCGGAAATCTGGGCACGAGACGGACATCAAGTGACGGTGCTGACCGGATTTCCTAATCATCCGACTGGCGTTGTACCAGCCGAATATCGGGCAAAGCTGCGACGGCTTTTGATACGCGAAGAACTTGCCGGGGTCGAGGTGGTGCGTACGTGGCTGTGGCCGCGGCCGAACCGCAAGTCGTACGAACGAATTCTGAACTACAGTTCGTTTTTCTTTTCGTCTGCAATCACAGGGTTATTCCTGCGCAAACCTGACGTGGTCATTGGAACGTCACCGCAGCTGCTGACGGCGCTTTCCGCCTGGTGGCTGGCCCGGGTGAAGCGTGTACCGTTCGTGTTTGAAGTGCGCGATCTCTGGCCGGAGTCGCTGGGGGCGGTCGGAATGGCGGCGGAGGAATCGGCGCTGTATCGTGTGCTGGGGAAACTTGCCGCGTTTCTTTACAAGCGCGCAGATCGGATAGTGGTGGTCAGCGGAGCGTTCAAGAGTATTCTTTGCGAGCGCTGGAATGTTCCTCCAGAGAAGATTTCCGTTGTGCCGAACGGGGTAAAGACGGAAAAGTTCAGCCCGGCGGCAGGGAATGAAAAGGTACGAGAGCAACTGGGATTGCAGGGCAAATTTGTGGCGACCTACATCGGCACCCTCGGCGTGGCGCATGGTCTGGAGACTCTCGTAGAAGCTGCGGCCCAGCTGCAGAACTCAGCCCCGCATGTCGAGTTTCTGCTGATCGGGGACGGCGCGGATAAAGAGCGGATTGCGGCGATGGTCGAGGCACGCGGGATTACCAATGTCAGGTTCTTAGGGCAGCGGCCTCGCGAAGTGATTCCGCAATATATCTGCGCATCCGATGTGTGCCTGGTTTTGCTGCGAAAAACTGAGCTGTTCAAAACAGTGATCCCGAGCAAGATGCTGGAATTCATGGCCTGCGAGAAGCCGTTGGTTCTGGCCGTGGATGGCGAAGCGCGAAGAATCATGGATGAAGCGCGGTGCGGACTTTTTGTTGAGCCGGAAAATTCCTCTGCACTCGCTGAAGCAATCCTGACCCTAGCTTCTGACACGGCGGTGCGCCAGCAGCTTGGAGCCAACGGCAGGCGCGCGATCCTGCAGAAATATTCGAGGAAGGCTACGGCTCAAAGCTATCGCGAAATTCTGAGTAGCGTGGTGAACGCAAGCGCCGTTCTACTGGACTGCGACGATGCTGACGGCCGTGGCCGCTTGCATCGCCGCCTCGAGCGTGCGTCCGGCTAGCGCCTTAGTCGCGCTGGTCGGGACGAAAAGAATATCGTCGGCCTGCATCGTCAAGTCAGGTGCTTTGGCCTCGAGAATTTTCTTCAGGTGCAGCGGGGTTTCGGTCATTCCGTCAGGGCCTTTACGAATAATGCGCGCGCCGTTGAGCTGCGCCGTGTGACCGGTGCCGCCGGCAAGAGCAATTGCCTGCAAAACCGTGAGTTGGCCGTTGTCCATCAAAAATCCACTGGGACGGCCCACGTCGCCGACGACGTAAACGATATCAGCCTTGCGAACGATAACAGTATCCCCGGGAGACACTGGAACATCGCTTTCCGGATGGTCGGACAAGTTGCGGGACAGCGGCACAGTCACAGGGTTCTCAGAACTATCTCGGTGAGTAATGGTTGCACTGCGTCCGGCTTTCTCCGTGAGCCCGCCTGCAGCCGAGAGCAGATCGAATAAGCGCTGCCGACCCGGTATCGGATAAATACCGGGGCGCGCAACTTCTCCCATAACGCTGGCGCCCTGCGAAGTGGACTGGTCCACTAAAAGTGAAACGTGGGGGTCCACCACGAAATGGCCTGCAGAAAGGCTCGCCTGGATTCTATTTTGCGCCTCTTCCACTGTCAGGCCGCCGAGGTGAACGTAGTTAATCAGTGGCAGATAGGCATCACCCGAATTGTTGATGCGAGTCTTTGTGGTGAGGTCGGGGACGTTGTAAACGCTGACTTCGATGAGATCTCCGGGCCCGAGGCGAGGAGACGACGATGGTGAAGTTTGCGGGGCTGGTTCGAGCGATCGAGCAACTGCGTCCTGGGCGACAAGAGGTATCGAGCAGCAGAACACGAGAACGGCCAGGGCCCAGATACGCCCGGTTCGCGCTCTCGTCCACGCCCTCATCGCATGAAGTTTAGCATCCGGAAAAACCGTGAGAGGTAACCGCCTGGGTGCAAACGCTTTCATGTCTGGCACGTACCTACAAAGGAATATCCGTCAATGCGGTTAGAAGATACGATTGCAGCAAACGGGAGATAACAACAACGAGTTCAGGTCAGGGCACGTGAGACGGAAACTGGATCGCGTCCAGAAGGAGTCGCGTTGGCCGTTGTCTTTCTGACCATATTCAGTATTTCACTGATCTTTTCGCTGATCCTCACTCGAGAGGTCCGCGATTTCGCGACGCAAAGAGGATGGGTGGCGCGGCCTGTTCTCGAACGTCATCTCCATAGCCGTCCACTGCCGCGGTTGGGCGGAGTGGCGATCTTCCTTTCGTTCCTGTTGAGCCTCCTGGCGGCATTCGTAATCCAGTTGGTCAGTCCAGCCGGGACATACTTTTTTTCCGCGAAAACGGTACTCGCGATTCTTCTGCCGGGGGCGCTGATCCTGCTGCTCGGCGTGTATGACGATGTTCGCTCGGCAGGCCCTTACGCAAAGTTTGCGGTACAAGGGGTGGCGGGTGGACTGCTGTTTCTCGGCGGTTTGCGAATCGTCGATGTCCCGCTGCTGTTCGGCAGCTACCATCTCCCGTGGTTCCTGAGCCTGCCGCTCACCATCGCGTGGGTGCTTGCGATCACCAATGCATTCAATTT
>Ga0335079_10001415_pt1 | contig 27218 bp, 24 predicted proteins | sample Lox_Sample_33_FD_206719 | JGI IMG/M metagenome (GOLD analysis project Ga0335079, IMG submission 206719) | Soil microbial communities from Loxahatchee National Wildlife Refuge, Florida, United States - Lox_Sample_3.3 | ecosystem: Environmental > Terrestrial > Soil > Wetlands | place: USA...
CAGCGTGACGAGCCCGCGATGGGCAGCCTCGGTCACGAACTTGCTGAAGCGCGAGTAGCCCGAGTCCTTCTCGTTGAACGAGGGATCGATTTCCTGCATTACCTGCTTCAGGCGATCGGACCGCATCACGTCGTTGTGCGCCGTCATCTGCTTCACCGCTTCGACCACGAGCTCCCACGGATCACGCGTTTCGTAGACGGCCTCGGACTCCTTCGTGAGGCCCGCAAGCTCGTTGTAGGAGTAGTACTCGTCGCAATTCTGAATCAGCAGATCGCTCGACGATTCGCGGATTCCCACGCCGATGATGTACTTCCCGTACTCCTTGAGCTTGAGCACGAGCGAGGAGAAATCCGAGTCGCCCGACAGCAGAATGAACGTGCCGATTTCCGGCCGGGTGAATACCAGCTCGAGCGCATCGATCGCGAGGCGAATATCGGTGGCGTTTTTCTTGTTGGCGCCGTACGCTGGGGCGAAGATCAGGTCGATCGATGATTCGGAGAGCGGGACGATGTACTGGGGATAGCGACGCCAATCGGCGTAGGCGCGTTGCACCGCGACTTTGCCGCGAATAATCTCCGACTGCAGCAATCGTTTGAGCTCCGTTTGCAGGTCGGACCGGATGGCCATCGTGACATTGTCGAAGTCGATCAGCAGGGCGGCGTTGGGGGCATGGGCGGGCGGCTCCTTGTAGGCTGGCCGGACCAAATGACCCTGCGGCGGTTGGATCATGTGTTATGCTCGATTCGGAGTGCGCAAACAGAGCAGACCCCGACCTCGCTCCAGCTGTGTACGACAGCCGGAGAACGGCGGGAGCCCGTCAGTTCGGGCAAGTTGTGAATGGCGACTGCTTTCGCGTTGGAACGCGTTTCAATTACTTGTCGCCCATCTCGTTGTGTGCGGCAGGGACTGCGGGCAGGACGCCGATCTCACCGCGGCGCGCCACGACATCATCCGGCTCCATGCCGGTGGGCCAAGCGCTGCCTGATGTTGAAGCTCCAGCCATGCAACCCCGCATCTTCAGTACCTTGATAATAAACAACTTGCAGTCAAATGAACAAGGGGGTTAGTCGCCCAACACCTTGATTATCAAGCGCTTCTTGCGCTGGCCATCCCATTCGCCATAGAACACCCGCTGCCAGGGGCCGAGGTCGAGGTTGCCCTTGGTGATCGGGACGATCACTTCGTGACCGATCGTCAGGCTGCGGAGGTGTGCCGCGGCGTTGTCCTCGCCGGTCTCGTTGTGGCGGTACCGACCGGGGTCCCACGGGGCGATCGTCTGCTCGAGCCAGCGCAGGATATCACTCCACAAGCCTGACTCGTGGTCGTTCACGAACACCGATGCGGTGATGTGCATGGCGGAGACGAGCACGAATCCCTCGGCCACGCCGCTGTGCCGCACCTGCTCCTCGACGCTCTCTGTAACGTCAATGATTTCCTGACGTTGCTTCGTTGTGAACCAGAGATAGTGCGTATGCGACTTCATCCTGTGCCCCCTGTGTCGAATTGTCGCACCCTGACTTTAACCCTAGATTGATGGCCACAATATGCCGCTCTCGTTCCGCCAGCGGATTTTCCTCGTGCTTGCGGCGGTGACGGCGGTGCCAACCCTCCTTGCCGTCATCGGATGGGCGCTGGCCGCCCGAGTCAATGCGCCCGCGGCAGGTGCCCGCGCTTCTCTGGAAGAAGTCGCGGGCTCCACGCGACGGATGCTGCAGCACGTAGACACGACCGCGCTCGATGCGAGCGGCCGGGCGGCTGTGCGCGCGCATCTGGATCTGGTGTCGAATTCACTCAGTCTCGCGCGCCGGGCGGAAACGTACTTTCGCTATTACGCCGGCGGCTTCCTCGCGGTCATCGTACTGCTGGGGGCCATGATGTTGTTCGCCGCCGTGCGGCTCGCCGGACACCTCTCGCGGCAGCTGTCGCGCCCGATCGATGGACTCGTGGGCTGGACCCGGCTGATCAGACGACGCCTTCCACTGCCCGAGGGCCCGCCACCGCGCGGCGCGCCGGAATTCGAAGCGTTGCGCCAAGCGCTGCGCGACCTCGCCTCCGCGATCGAGACCGCTCGTGTCCGGGAACTTGAAGCGGAGCGCCTCAAGGCGTTTCGCGAGGTGGCGCGGCGGGTCGCGCATGAGATCAAGAATCCGCTGACGGCGATGCGGATCGCGGTGGATCAGCTCGGGCGGAGCGGTGGACCGGCCGACCAGCGCACCGAGGTGGCAATCGAGGTGCTCGGGGCAGAGACGGAACGACTGGAACGCATGGCGCGTGAATTCGCGGATTTCGGGCGGCTGGCCGAGGGACCGCGGAGTGAGGTTGATGTGGTCGAGCTGCTGCTCGAGCTGGGACAGACAGCGGTGCCCGACGGCGTGAAGGTCAACGTGCAGGCGCAGGGCGCTCGCCGTTCGCTTCTGGGTCACTACGATCCGTTGCGGCGCGCGTTCTCGAATCTGCTGCGTAACGCGTCTGAAGCCATGCATGGCCAGGGAGCTATCGACATCACCGTGACTGGCAACGGAACCCCGGGAGGGATCTCCACGCATCCGCTGATCGTGACGATCTCCGATCACGGTGAGGGCATCCCCTCCGATCTGCGCCAACGGGTATTCGAGCCATACTTCACCACGAAAACCGACGGGACGGGGCTGGGGCTCGCGCTGGTGCGGCAGACCCTCGAGGCGCATGGCGCGTCGATCGACGCGGGCGAAACGCCGGGCGGCGGCGCGACGTTCACCCTCACTTTTCCTGCATGAGTCCGCGCGTCCTCGTGGTTGATGATGAACCCAATATCCGGCGCATGCTGAGCGCACTGCTCGGCGCCGAAGGGTTCGAAACCGACCTGGCCGCGAATGGAACCGCTGCGCTGCATGCGGTGGCCGACCGCCCGCCGGACGCTGTCCTGCTCGACCTCCTGATGCCACCGGGACCGGATGGCATGCAGACCCTCGAATCGCTGCGGCAGCGGGCGCCCGACATTCCGGTCGTGATGATGAGCGGCAAGGCGACGTTGAACGACGCCGTGCGCGCGACGAGGCTCGGCGCGTTTCAGTTTCTCGAGAAGCCACTCACGCCTGAAGGGGTGCTCGTGGCGCTGCGAGGCGCCCTCGAGCTGGCCAGAACCCGCGCGGAGAATCGACGGTTGCACGATGCGCTCGGCCATGGCGACCCGCTCGTCGGCGCGAGCCCCGCGATCGAGCGGCTGCGCGCGCTGATCGCGCGCATTGCCCCGACTGAAGCGCGCGTGCTCATCACCGGCGAATCGGGCACCGGCAAGGAGCTCGTGGCTTCCGCCATTCACCGCCACAGCGCCCGCGCCCGGGGACCGTTCGTGTGCGTGAACAGCGCCGCCATCCCGAAGGACCTCGTGGAATCGGAGATGTTCGGCCACGAGCGCGGCGCCTTCACGGGCGCGACGGAGCGGCGGCTGGGCCGGTTCGAGCTGGCGGACGGCGGGACGCTGCTCCTCGACGAAGTCGGCGATCTTGGCCCGGACGCGCAGGCCAAGCTGCTCCGCGCGCTCGAAACCGGCGTGATCGAGCGGCTGGGAAGCGAGAAGGTGACAACCGTGGACGTCCGGGTGATTGCCGCGACCAACAAGGACTTGCTGCGCGCCGCCCACCAGGGGCAATTCCGCGAGGACCTGCTGTTCCGTCTCAACGTCATCCCGATCAGCATCCCGCCGCTGCGCGAGCGACCCGAAGATGTGGCGCCGCTGGTCGAGCACTTCGTGGCCAAACAGGAAGCGCGGCTCGGCCGCGAAGTGCGCTTCGATACCGGCGCGCTCGAGCTGCTGGTCTCCTACCCATGGCCCGGCAACGTCCGCGAGCTGGCCAATGTGGTCGAGCGCATGGCTATCCTCGCGATCGCCCCCGTGATTGGCGCGGATGACGTGGCCCGCGTACTGCCGCACAACGGGCGCCTTCAGGCCGAGGGCAACCCGGAGCAAGAGTGGCAGGATACCGAATTGACCAGCGCGCTCGACCAGTACGAGCGCATCCTGATTGCCCGGGCACTGTCCGCCGCGCGTGGCAACGTGGCGGAAGCCGCGCGCAAGCTCGCGACCGATCGGGCGAATCTGTACCGCCGCATGCGCCGGCTGGGACTCGAGCCGCCGCGCGCGATCTCGGAATGACCATGCGTGCGCCCGCGTTGCTGCTGCTCGCGCTCGTGCCCGCCGTGGCGCGCGCGCAGGATACGGCGATCGTCATCAACCCGGACAGCTTCGCCGCGACCGCCACCACGGGGCTTGCCGAAGCGACCGCCGAAGAAGCCATCCGTCTTTTCAATGCGCCCAGCACCACGCGGCTCGTGGGCCGCACCTCGCTGCCGCGGGGCAATGAATGGCGCGGCGATGTGGCCATCCGCAACGGCTCGGTCACGCTCGCGGGTCGCGTGCAGGGAAGTCTGCTCGTGATCAACGGCGATGCGACGCTCGATTCGTCGGCCCAGGTGTCCGGCGATCTCACGGTCATCGGCGGGAGCCTCGTGCAGGCGCCCGGCGCCCGCGTCGGCGGGCAAGTGCGGCATTACAGGGATCTGCTGGCGTATACCACGAACGGCGAGGAAATCGCGCTCGATCGCTCGTTTCGCCGCCACCTGCCGTTCTTCGGCGCTCACAAGAGCTGGCAGAACGCCGAGTCGCGTTCCACGCTGACGATCGCGACGGGCGGGACGTTCAATCGCGTGGAAGGCCTCCCGATCGTGCTGGGGCCGCAGTTCGACTGGGGCGTGAACGGCGACATGCGGCTGCGTCTCGACGCCCTCGGGGTCGCGCGCACCGTGGGCGACGTGGGCGGGGAACCAGGGAACCTGGGCTACATCGTTCGGACCGAGCTCCGGACCGGGGCCCGGTCCGGCGTCGGTGTCGGATTGAACGGATATAGCGTGGTCTCACCGGTCGAGCGGTGGGGCCTCCACGACGATGAAGTCGGGTGGGCCAGCTTCCTGTTCCAGCGCGATTACCGCGACTACTACATGAATCGCGGGATCGGCGGGCGGCTCTTCGCGCAGCCCACGCGGCCGCTGGGCCTGTCGCTCGACCTGTCGCGCGAATGGCAGACAAGCGTGCCGGCCCGCGACCCGTGGACCGTGTTCCGCAATACGGTGCCCTGGCGGCCCAATCCCCCGATTGATCAGGGGCACTATACGACGCTGCTTGGCAGCGTGACGTTCGACACCCGCAACGATCACGATCAGCCCACCTCCGGCTGGCTGGTGCATGCCGAGGTGTCGCAGAGCTGGAGCGACGACGTGTCGCCACAGACCCTCCCAGCGTCGGTGCGGCGCGCCATTCCCATCGACGGCTCGTACGCATTCAGCCGCATGATGTTCGACGTGCGGCGCTACACGCGTGTGAGCATGTCGGGGCGCGTCAACCTACGATTTCTCGCGGGTGGCTGGCTGGGCGGTGATCCGTTGCCGCTGCAGCAGCGGCTCTCGATGGGCGGACCCGATCCGCTTCCGGGTTACGGCTTCCGCGCCACGTCGTGCAGCGCCGACATCGTTGATTCGGCGTTTGCGCACACGCGGGTGGCGGCGTGCGATCGCGTGATCCTGACCCAGGTCGAGTATCGCGGCCATCTATCGCTGCACTGGGCGTACGGGGCCTCACACCCGGAGGATGAAGGCTCGAAATCGATCTTCGCCTCGCTCGCGGGTCCGGATTTCGTGGTCCTCGGGGACGCCGGGCAGGGCTGGCTCGTGGGGCACGGACCCGGACACATCCCAAGCGACAAGCTGCCGACACTCGGGAGCTGGATCGGCGACCTGGGGTTCGGAATCGACTGGGGTGGGTTCGGGATCTATGTCGCGAAGGCCGTGACGTCGGGCGAGCCGGTTCGCGTCACGCTGCGCCTCGACCATCGGTTCTGAAGTGCGGACGCGGCTCGCGTTTCTCGTCTCGCTCGGGTTCGCGATCCCGTCGGCCGGTATGCTTGCGGCGGCCCCCGCGGCCACGCTCTCGATCACAATCCAGGCGGGCGTGCCGCGCGTGCAGGCGAGCGATCTCCTCGCGGACGGAAAATTTCTCGCGCTTTTGCGCTCGGGGTTTCCGCTGCGGCTGCACTACCGGCTCGAGCTGTGGCGCAGCCGCCCCACGTGGTTCGACGAGCACGTCAGCGAAACCGCGTGGGACGTGGTGGCGCACTACGATCCGCTCGCCGACGATTTCGTCCTGATTCGCACCGGGGGGGTGAGCCGGCGTTACGCCACGGGGGACGAGCTGGCGCAGGCCCTCGCGATTCCGTTCAAGGTGAGTCTTCCGGTACGTGGCTCGGGGACGTTCTACTACCTGGTCCGACTCGAGGTCTCCACGCTGAACGATACGGACCTGCAGGAGATCGAGCACTGGTTGAAAGGCGACGTCTCACCCGCAGCCGCGGGAAAAGGCGACCTGGGTGATGCGGTCGTGCGGGGTGCTCAACGAGTGCTGGTACGGATTGCCGGGCTGCCGCGGCTCACGCTCGAAGCGCGATCCGGATCCCTCGAGGGAAGCTAACTGCCGAACTGCGCGTCGATCGCTTGACGGATCTGGGCGAGAGAGTTGCCGCGGGCGGCGAGCTGGGTCGCGAGAATCGCCTCACCCATACAGATGTCGCAGTTCCCGCCGTGATTCGACTCGAAGCAGGTCAACAGTGAACGATGCCCGAAGTACTTGCTGCACTCGCAGTGACAGTAGAGCCCGTCGAGCAGCTGGGGATTGCGACGCGCGGCCTCGTACGCCTCGAGCGCCTGCGAGGCATGAGGCACCATTCCCGACGGCAGCACGTGGTCGCTCGTGACCCCGGGCCGAGGCTCGGGATGGACGACGGTGTGGCCGGTTTTCGGGCGCAGCAACAAGAATCCGAGTGCGAGCGCGGCTACGCCCGCGACCACCCAGGGAGTCCGGTTTTTCACAGCGTTTCGAGCGTGGCCAGCACGTCCGCGCCGTAGAACGTGCGGATGTACTTCGACTGAATCGACGTCAGCCGGCGCACGGCCCACGCGAGATGCACGAAGTGCGGCTCGACCGGCGCACGCAACGGATGCATGCCCGCTTCTTCGGGCAGCAGATTACCCTTGCGCGTGTTGCAGCTCGAGCACGCCGTGAGCACGTTGGTCCACGCGTTCGTCCCGCCGCGCGAGAGCGGCACCAAATGGTCGCGCGTAAGGCACTCACGGGTCTTGAGCTCGGCTTGCGTGCGGCCGCAGAACTGGCAGCGGTAGTTGTCGCGGGCGAAGAGGAATGTGTTGGTGACTTGACGGCGGAAACGACGGGGAACGTGCACGAACTTGACGAGCCGAATGACCGCAGGTCGCGGTATTTGCATTCGTTCGCTGTGCACGAGCGAGCCGTCGGCCTCGACGATTTCGGCCTTGCGGTCGATCACGAGGCGAAGGGCCCGGCGCACGGGCACCATGGTCAGCGGCTCGAAGGACGCGTTGAGTGCGAGGCAGCGCACGAGGGTATGATACTTAGCGGGACATGACGACGTCAAGAAAAAGACGTCAAGAAGACCGTAAACTCGCGCTAGGCTAACACTCCCGGCGCAAACGCCTTCCGCAACTCCTCCAGCTGATCCTCCACCGACTGCCGGGACGAGCCGCCGGCCGTAGCGCGGCTCTCGACCGAGTCTTCCCAGCTCCCGAGCTGGGTCAGGGCGGGCACGAGAGCCGGGTGGATCTGTCCCGCAATGACGGTCGAAACCCGATCGAGCGGGACGCCGGTCCGTTCCGCCTCACGCACCAGGCGTCCGACAACCGTGTGGCTCTCGCGGAACGGCACGCCGGCTTCGACCAGCAAATCGGCCAGATCCGTCGCGCGCAGCGAGGAATCGAGCGCGGCGCGCATCCGCGCGCCATCGACTGTGAGCGTGGCGACGGCTCCGGTGAGCGCGGGCAGCACGAGGGTGAGCGTGTCAAAGGCGTCGAACAGCAGTGATTTGTCTTCCTGCATGTCCTTGCTGTAACCCGCCGGCAGACCCTTCAAGGTCGCGAGCAGCGCCACCAGATCGCCCAGCACCCGCGCCGATTTGGCGCGCGTCAGCTCGAACACGTCGGGATTGCGTTTCTGCGGCAGCAGGCTCGAGCCGGTCGAGAACTCATCCGCCAGCTTTACGAACCCGAACTCGGCGCTCGCGTAGGTCACGATCTCGGCGGCGAGCCGGGAGAGATGCACTCCGACCAGCGTGAGCGCGAACAGCATTTCGGCCACGAAGTCGCGATCACCCGTCACGTCCAGCGCATTGGCCGAGACCGCGCGGAACCCGAGCGCTTCCTTCAGGAGCACGCGGTCGACCGGGAACCCGGAGCCCGCGAGCGCGCCGGAGCCGAGCGGCAACTCGGCGACGCGCCGCCGGGCGTCGGCGAGGCGTTGGCGGTCGCGCACGAGCGGCCAGGCGTGGGCCAGGAGCACGTAGCCCCAGCGAACCGGTTGCGCGCGCTGCAAATGCGTGTAGCCGGGCAAGAGCTCGTCAATGCCTTCGCGCGCGCGCGCGACGAGCATGCGTCCGAACGCAGCGAGGTCGGCGTCGATCTGATCGATTGCCTCGAGTGTCCAGAGCCGCAGATCCGTCGCGACCTGATCATTGCGCGAGCGACCGGTATGCAGCTTTCCCGCGACCGGACCGACTTCCTCGTACAGCAGCCGTTCTACCAGCGTGTGCACGTCCTCGTCCGGCGCGCCGACGGCCGCGCCGTCCGCCAGTCGTTCGGCCACACGGTCGAGCCCTTCGAGCAGTTGACTCTCTTCTGTGGGATTCAGCACGCCCACCCGGCCGAGCGCGTGGACCCAGGCTTTACTGGCGGCGACATCCTGCGGCCAGAGCCGGTGGTCCACGGGCAGGCTGCGGTTCAGAGCATCGAGCGCTTCGTTGGGGCCGAGGGCGAACCGCCCGCCCCACATTTGGTGTGTGGGGGATTCTACGCGCGGCTCGCTCATTTACTCGACTCCCGCCTCGAACTCGCGCTGGCGCGCGGCCTCGAGCCCAGCCCCGATCTTGATGCCGAGGCCATAGAGATGGATGAAGCCTTCGGCGTCCTTCTGGTTGTAGACGTTGTCCTTGCCGAAGGTGGCGTACGACGGCTGATACAGCGCGAACGGACTCTCGCGCCCCGCGACCGTGATCCCGCCTTTGTACAGCTTGAGCCTGACTGCTCCGGTCACGCGCTTCTGTGTCGCGGTGACGAGCGCATCGAGCGCTTCGCGTTCCGGCGTCCACCAGCGGCCGTCGTACACGAGATCGGCGTACCGCAGGGCCAGCTCGTCCTTGAGTGAAAGAGTACGGCGATCGAGCACTAGCTGCTCGAGCTCGCGATGCGCCGCGTGCAGCAGCGTGCCACCTGGCGTCTCGTAGACGCCGCGGGACTTCATGCCCACGAGCCGATCTTCCACTACGTCGGCGCGGCCAACGCCATGGTCGCCCGCGACCGCATTCAGCGTTTCGAGCAACTCGACGGGCCCCGTCGGCACGTGATCGACCGAGACGGGCGTGCCTTCGTCGAAGCCAATGGTGACGATCACGGGCTTGTTCGGCGCTGCGACCGGGTCCTTGGTCATCAAGAAGATGTGTTCCGGTGCTTCTAGCCCCGGGTCTTCGAGAATTCCGCCCTCGTGCGAACAATGCCAGATGTTGCGATCCGTCGAATACGGCTTCTCCGCCGTCGCCTGGACGGGGACGCCTTTCGCTTTGACGTAGGCGATCAACTCTTCGCGACCCTTGAACTCCCACTCGCGCCAGGGCGCGATCACCTGGAGATCGGGCGCGAGTGCGGCGTAGGTGAGCTCGAAGCGAACCTGATCGTTGCCCTTGCCGGTGCAGCCATGGGCGAGCGCCGTGGCACCGACCTTTTGCGCGAGCGCCACCTGGCGCGCGGCCGTGAGGGGCCGGGCCATGGCGGTGCCGAGCAAATAGGTGCGCGCGTAGACCGCGCCGGCTCTCAGCGAGGGGAAGACAAAGTCGCGAATGAACTCTTCGCGCAGGTCTTCGACAATGCAGTCGGTCGCGCCCGAGCGCTTGGCCTTGGAGGAGAGATTGCCGAGCTCACCGTTCCCCTGCCCCAGGTCGGCGGCGAAGCACAGCACCTTTGCGCCGTACTTTTCCTTGAGCCAGGGAACGATCGCGGAAGTATCGAGACCACCCGAGTACGCCAAGACGACGAACGGCCCCATGTTGGTCCTGTACCTTTATGCAAGAGGATGCATAAAAATACAAAGGCCGGGCGGCGTGTCAATGGGGAGCACGACCGTGGACTACGACGCGCCGAGTCCCGCCAGCTCCTTGAGACGAACTTCCACCGCCCGTCGCGCCCGCTCGCTGCGCGTAATCACGAGCACCGCGTCATCCCCCGCAATCGTGCCGATGATCTCACTCCACCCGGCTCCGTCCACCGCGACCCCGAGCGACTGCGCCGCCCCGGCCGGCGTCTTGAGCACGACGAGCGGTCCCACACTGTCGACCGCGACCAGCATGGAAGGAAGCAGCTGCTCCAAGTTCGGCCGGATCGCACGGCCGCCATCCGCGGGAGCCTCGTAATGCGAGCCGCCCTCCGGGACGGCCACCTTGGCCAGACCGAGCTCGCGGATGTCGCGCGACAGCGTGGCCTGCGTCACATCGATCCCCTCGGCCCGGAGCAGCTCGCGCAACTGCTCCTGATTCGCCACATGTGCCTGGCGAATGATGCGGAGAATGGCAGCGTGCCGCTGGGTCTTCATGCGGTTCCAATGTAGCGGTGGACGATGCGACCGGCGACGACTGTCACAGCGGCTGATGATGAGGCGGCTGATGGTAAAGCGGCGGATCGAAACACGGCGAGATCCGCCTGCTTCCCCACCTCGATCGAACCAATCTTGGAGTCGAGTCCGAGCGCGCGCGCGCCCGCGAGCGTCAGCATCTGGAGCGCCGCTTCACCACTCAGGCCCGCCGCTGCGGCTTCGCGCCCCAGGTCGAGATCGCCGGTCGAGACGATCGAGTCGGTGCCCAAGCCGACCGGAATTCCGCCGGCGCGGAATTTCGCGAGTGGGGCGCGGCCGTGGGCGTGCGCCGTGTTCGACCGGGGACAGTGCGCGACCGTGGCGCCCGAATGCTTCAGCAGGTCGATGTCGCGGTCATTCACCTGCACACAGTGAATGCAGAGGAGGTCACGTTGCAAGACGCCAAGTTGCGCGAGGTACTCGACCGGCGTTACGCCGTGCGGCTCGATCGGAATGCCACGGGCACGGAGGGCATCGGCGAATGGACCGGTGCCGTCGCGCACGAAGTCGGTTTCGGCGGGTGATTCGGCGATATGGACGGCGAGTGGCAGCCCTTCGGTACGGGCAAACTCCGCGACCGCGCGATACAACGGCGCGCTCACGGTGTATGGCGCATGCGGCGAGACACCGAGTCGCACGTCCTCGGTTGCGCGGGGTCCGAGGCGCGAGATTGCCCGCTTGAGCTCCGCCAGGCTCGCGTCGCGGATGGTGGGATCCGGCCCGAACACTTCCTGGTAGTAGACGCCGCGACCGCCGAGTGCATGCAGCGCTTCGAACGCCGCGCCCGTGCTCCCCGTCTCGGCGACACATGTCACGCCGCTGGCCCAAGACAGCCTCAGGCCCTGCTCCGCCGCCCGGCAGAACTGCTCTGGCATCATTCCGTCCTTCAGCGTGCGGATTTGCCTGATCCACGCCGCGAAGTCCGGTTCCTGCACCTGGCCGGCGAGGTCCGTCAGCTCGAGATGCGTATGACAGTTGACGAGCCCGGGCACGAGTGCGTCAGATGGAAAGCTCAACTGCTCGATGCCTTCGGGCGACGGAACGGATGCATTCGGTCCGAATGCCGCGATTTCGCCCCCCCGAATGAGAACGGCGCCGTCCTCGATGGGCGGCGCCGTCACCGGGTGCATACGACCCGCGCGAATCCGGAGCATTTACGGGGTCACGCCGATCCCAAACGGCGTGTGCACCGGACACGCCTCGGTCGGCTCCGTGCCGGGATAGAACCAATCCCAATGCCGCACTTCGAGCGGGCAGTAGGGCGTGGCCAGGAAGCCGTTGCTCCAGTCCACCTCACGGGTGACGAGCGAGTCGGGCCGGGTCCAGTCAGCGGGCGCCGGACGCCGGTCGTATACGTCGCGCATGAACGCCGTCCACGCGGGCGCGGTAATCCGGCCGCCGCCCGCGTTGTGGTCGAGAATGCGCTGCTGCAGATCGTATCCGATCCACACACCGGCCACGAGCTCGGGCGTGTAGCCAATGAACCACGCGTCCGTGTAGTCGTCCGTGGTGCCCGTCTTCCCGGCGGCCGGCAGAGTGAATCCCGCCTTCCAGACGGCGCTGTAGGCCGTGCCGCGCCGGATCACATCCTTCATCACGTCGACGAGTAGCCAGGAATGCTCCGGGTCCATTACCTGCTCGCGGCGCACCGCCGGCTGCCAGAGGATATTGCCGTGCGCATCCTCGACGCGGAGGATGCCCTGGGGATAGGCGCGTGTGCCGAGCGTCGCGAACGCGGTGTACGCGGCAATGATCTCGAGCGGGATCACGCCGTTCGCGCCGATGTGCAGCGACGGATACGGCCGGAGCGGCGTCGTGATGCCATAGCGCCGCGCCTCGCCGATCACCGTCTGCTCGCCGAGCTGCATGCCCAGCTTGATCGTCGCGAGGTTGCGTGAGAGGTAGAGCGCCTCGCGCATCGGGATGCGGCCGAGCGTCGTGTCGTCGTCGTCCTTTGGCGTCCAGAGCGAGCTGTCGAGCTGAATCACCGGCGGATTGAGCGGCGAGTCGTCGAGGATCTCGGTGACCGGATGCCCGGCGCGAATGGCGGCGGAGTACACAAACGGCTTGAACGTGGAGCCCGGCTGGCGAATCGCCTGCGTGGCGCGATTGAACTTCGAGTCGTCGAAGTCTCGACCACCGATCATCACGCGGATGTTGCCGGTGTTGGCCTCGAGCGCCACGAACGCGCCCTGCAGATAGGGCGTGAACGACCCGTGATCTTCTCCCGACGTTTTCTGCGATTCGATGTAGTCGCGATAGTTCACGCGACCGGGCGGCTTGCCGTTCGAGTACACGCCCGCCTCGATCGCGTCGAGCTGCGACTGCAGCGCGCGCTCGGCCGATTCCTGCATGTCGAGATCGAGCGTCGTGTAGATGCGCAGGCCGCCTTCATACAAGTCGCGGCCGAACCGTGCGTCGAGCTGCTGCCTCAGCCACTCGACAAAATACGGGGCGACGTCGCCGTAATTGGTGCGATTCGCCGTGAGAACGAGCGGGTATGCCTTCCACAGCTCCGCGTCCTCGGGAGTGAGATAGCCCTGATCGCGCATGAGACTGAGCACGGAGTTGCGGCGCTGCACGGCACGATCGGGATGGGTGCGCGGATTGTAGGTGGCCGGCGCCTTGGGGAGCGCGGCGAGCATCGCGGCCTCGGCGACGTTGAGCTGGCGTGCCGACTTGCCGAAGTACACCTGCGACGCGGCTTCGACGCCGTGCGCCCCCGCGCCCAGATCGATCTGATTCAGATACAGCTGGAGAATGGAATCCTTCGGGAAGTTGTGCTCGATCTCGACCGCGACCCGCGCTTCCTTGAGCTTTCGCGTGATCTGTTTCTGGCGCGAGATCTCCTCGGGGAAAATGTTCCGGGCCAGCTGCATCGTGATGGTCGAGAAGCCTTGCGCCCACGACATCGAGAAGATGTCGGCCTTGATGGCGCCGAAGATGCGCCAGTAGTCGATTCCGTGGTGCGAATAGAACCGCTTGTCTTCGGTCGCGATGAAGGCTTCGCGCACCGACGGCGGGATCTCCGACAGCGGCATCACGGTGCGCCGCTCGAGTCCGAGCTCCGTGATGAGCCGGCCGTCTGCGGCATAGACCTTCGACGTCTGCTGGGGGCCCGGACCAGAAACCAGGCGCGAGATGCTGGGGCAACGCTCCGCGGCGCAGACGCGCGTCCACGAGCCGTAGGAAACCCCGAACACGTAGGCCACGCCGAGCACGAGAACGCCCAAGAGCCGGTTGCGAGTCCTGGGCTCGTTCCACCATGCGAGAGAAGGAAACCGAGGCGCGATCGGGGAAGGAACAGGCGCCGGAACTGAAGCCATGCTGGCTACAACCTAGTAAGGCGACCGCGCGCTTGCCAGCAGTTCCACCGACTCTTACGATTCCGCGCCATGCCCGACGTGTTTGCCGAACTCGAGTGGCGTGGCTTCGTGCAGCAGGCCACCCCGGAGCTCGCGGCGCATCTGCGCGCCGAGCGCCGTGCGATTTACTGCGGGTTCGACCCGACCGCGCCAAGCCTCCAGCTCGGCAATCTCATGCCGCTCATGCTGCTCAAGCAGCTGCAGCTGGGCGGCCACCGTCCGATCATCGTGATGGGCGGCGGTACGGGACTAATCGGCGACCCGTCCGGCAAGCGCAACGAGCGCCCCCTGCTCTCGCGCGAGCAGATTCGCGAGAACCTGCACCGCCAGCGCGATCAGATGGCCCATCTGCTCGATTTCGACGACCGGCACACCGGCGCGCTCGTCGTGAACAACGCCGACTGGCTCGAGCAGCAGTCGCTCGTGGATTTCCTGCGCGACATCGGCAAGCATTTCAGCGTGAACATCATGATGCAGAAAGAATCGGTGCAGGCGCGGCTCGAGACGGGCATCTCGTACACTGAGTTCAGTTACATGCTGCTCCAGGCATACGACTTCCTGCATCTGTTCAGCGACAGGCGGTATCACTCGACCGTCCAGGTCGGCGGCAGCGACCAGTGGGGCAACATCACCGCCGGCATCGACCTCATCCGCCGAGTCGCAGGCGGCGAAGCGCACGGACTCGTGGCTCCGCTCCTGACGACGTCATCCGGAGCGAAGTTCGGGAAGACAGAGGGCGGGGCGATCTGGCTCGACCCGGCTTTGACGTCTCCCTATCAGCTCTACCAGTACTGGATCAACGTTGACGACCGAGACGTCGAGAAGTATCTGAAGCTGTTTTCGCTCCAGCCGCGCGCGGAGATCGAGGCGCTCATCGCATCGAGTCGCCGCGATCCATCCAAGCGGGAGGCACAACGGGCGCTGGCGGCTGAAATCACCGAGCGGATCCATGGCCTGGAAGCCACGAGAGCAGCGATCAGCGCTGCCGCGTCCGCGTTTGGCGAGATCGCCGTGTCGACCGACTTGAAGGGAACGCTGGACGTCATGAGACAGAGCGCGCCCACCACGCTCGTTCAGATCCGGCCGGCAACGGTGGTCGACGCGCTCGTGGCGGCGAAGCTTGCACAATCGAAGAGCGAGGCGCGCAGACTCATTCAGCAGGGCGGCGTCTACCTGAACACGCGTCGCGTTGAAGATGTCGACGAGCAGGTGCAAGCGGACGATTGGGTGGACGGCAGCACGCTGCTGCTTCGCCGTGGCAAGAAAAATTACGCGTTACTAAGAGTGGAGAGCTAAGAGCCATGTTCATCGGCCATTACGCGCTCGGGCTCGCCGCCAAACGCCTCGCCCCCCGCACCTCGCTGGGCACGCTCATCGCCGCGCCGACGTTCGCCGACCTGATCTGGCCCGTCTTCCTCCTGCTCGGGTGGGAGCGCGTGAGCGTTGCCGGCGGCACGAATCCGTTCCTCACACTCGCCTTCGATTCCTACCCGATCTCGCATAGCCTCGTGACACTCGCCGGTTGGGGGCTCCTAGTGGGCGCGCTCTATAAGATGAAGACGGGATACGCGCAGGGCGCGCTGGTGGTGGGATTACTCGTGTTCAGCCACTGGGTGCTCGATTGGATCGTCCACATCCCTGACCTGCCGCTCTATCCCGGAGGACCGAAGGTCGGACTCGGCCTGTGGCGCTTCGCCCCCGCGACCGTCGTCATCGAGCTACTCATGTTCGTGGGGGGGATTGGCCTCTACATGACCGCGACACGGGCGCGCGACCGCATCGGCCGCTACGGCGTGTGGGCCTTGCTCGTGCTACTCGCGCTCAGCTACGTGGGATCGCTCTTCAGTCCTCCGCCCGGCAACATCAAAGCGCTCGCGATCGGGGGAATAATCTTCGGCTGGTTATTCGTGGCCTTGGCGTGGTGGGCGGATAGGCACAGGGATACCACGTTGCCGGGTGAGGCGTCACCGAGTAAACCGCTGCCGCGTTAGCGCGGTAACCGGCGACGCCTCACCCCATTCCATCGAGCACATCCAGCACCCGCTCCATCTCCTCCACTGTGTTGTAGCAATGGGGCGACAGCCGGATCGCGCCCTCGCGGAGCGAGCAGACGATGTGGCTGCGTTTGACCGCGTGATACGCTTCCGCCGCGCGCTCGGGCGCGAGACAGATGATGGCCGAGCGATGCGCGTCGTGGTCGGCCGAGGCGATGCGAACGCCGTGGTCCCGCGCCCAGCTGATCACCGGCTCGTGCAGCGCTCGTGTGTGCTCGGCGATGTCCCGAACCCCGAGCTCCGCCACCATCCGCACCGAGCTCGTCATTCCATAGAAGTCCTGATAGGGAAGCGTGATCATTTCGAAGCGGCGGGCATCGGAGCGGAAGGTCGGGTTGTACTCGGTGAGCCTCGAGAAATCGTCCGTTCCCTCGAACGCCATCCACCCGGTCACGGCCGGCTCGAGCACGCGAACCAGCTCGCGCCGTACGTACAGAAACCCCGAGCCCCAGGGCGACAGGAGCCACTTCTGCCCACCGCAGGCGAGGAGGTCGACGGGCGTCTCGCGCACGTCGAGCACGCAATTGCCGACGCCCTGAATGGCGTCGACGACGAGAAACGTGCCGTTGGCGCGACAGGCCGCGCCGAGCCGACCCAGGTCCACGCGATACCCGTTTGAGAACTGCACCCACGACACGGCGAGCACGCGCACGCGCGGATCGCCGAGCCGCTCGACGAGATAATCCTCGTCCGGCCAGCCCTCCGGCGTGCACGGGGCAAGCTCCACCTCGATGCCCTGCTTCTTGAGCAGCATCCAGGGATACACGTTTGCCGGAAACTCCCGATCCGAGACGAGCACTACGTCGCCGGCCTTGAGCGGCAGCGCGCGCGCCGCGACGTGCAGCCCGAAGCCGGTATTTGTCGTGAGCGCGATTTCTCCCGTGTCCGCGTTGATGAGCTGCGCCACCGCTTCGCGCGCGCTCTGCAATCCGCCCTGCAAATCGCGGTCGGGCAGCAGATGAGGAGCGGTACGTTTTGCGGTGAATTCGTCGAGCGCGCGACGGGTGCGCTCCGGAATCGGGCCGATCGAGGCGTTGTTCAGATAGACGGTGTCGGCGGTCCAGGGAAATTCCGCGGCGCGCAACGCACGAAAACTCTCGCGCAGGGCGCGGAGACGCGTGGGATGGTAGGCGATTTCGGTCATCGAGTGGCGCGGAAGTAGGAGCAATGACTACGTTACTCGCGAGTTCACCTCGCGGGCAAGCGGTAGTGGATAGCAATACTCGTTTCAGTCTCGTGCTCGGCGGCGGCGGCATGAAGGGCCTGGCGCACATCGGCGTGCTGCAGGCCCTGAGTGAGCGCGGCCTCGCCCCCACCTGCGTGATCGGCACGAGTGTCGGCGCGCTCGTGGGCGCGGCCTGGGCCGCGGGCCATGATCCCGAGGCACTGCGCGACATCGCCGTCAACCTGCGGCGCAAGGACATCTTCGTGGTCGCCCATGGCGACATGGCGTTCAAGCGGATGCGCTCGCCCGCCCTGTTCCGCCGGGAGCCGCTCGATCTCCTGCTGCATAAGCTCGTGGGCGACCTCTCGTTTCGTGAGCTCGAGCGGCCGCTGATCGTGAACACCATCGATCTCAACTCGGGGATGCAGGTGTTTTGGGGACTCGAGGGGCTGGACGACGTGCGCGTCGCCGACGCCGTGTTCGCATCCTGCGCCATGCCCGGCTACCTGCCGCCGCGCGAAATCCGCGGACGGTACTACGTCGACGGCGCCACGATCGACAATCTCCCACTCGCCACCGCGCGGACCATGGACATCGAGGTCGTCATCGCGGTGGACGTCTCGGCGTCGAGCGCGCTCCGGGAAGACACGCAGGAAGAGGGATTCGCGGCGATCTTCTCACGGGCCACGGAAATCGCCATGCAGTCCGCGCTCGAGCTCCGGATGCAACACTGGACCACGCCGCCCGTCTACTTCATGCACCCGCGGGTCGAGCACATCTCACTCTTCTCGTTCGATCACCTGCGGGAGCTGGTCGAGGAGGGGTACCGCGAAGCCGTCGCGGCCCTCGAGCATCCCGAGGATTGGCCGCGCCGCGATTCCGAAGGCGTGTATCCGCGGAGGCAGGTCACCGTTCGCGTCCAACGCGAGCGCTGCATCGGGTGCGGATCGTGTCTCGTGCAGGGTCCGCCGGGGATGTTCGTGCTCGACGCGCAGGGCAAGGCGGTCGTGACGGAGCCAGAGCAGATCTGGTCGCCGATGGATGGCGGATTCATCCGCCACTGCCCGACCTACGCGATCAGCGCGAGACCCACGACCGTTACGCGCGCTCGAGGAGCCGCGAGCTGACCGGATCGATCACCTCGGCCTCGATGGCCCGCAGGTCCTTCATCACTCTGTCCCAGTTGTAGTAGGTCTCGACCGCGCGCCGGCCCGCCTGGCCGATCGTGCGCGCAAGGTTCGGGTTGGCGAGCAGCTCCGTCACGCGCTCGGCGACGGCGGCCGGATCTTCGGGCTCCACCAGGAAACCGGTCTCGCCGTCGCGTACCGCATCGGGCACGCCGCCTGAATTCCCCGCCACGATCGGCAATCCCGACGCCGAAGCTTCGACGAACGAAATCCCGAACCCCTCCACGCCGATCATGTCGGCCCGGCGCGAGACGCCGACGTACGCGGTCGCGAGATTGTAGGCGAGAGGCAGGTCGTCGTCGGTCACTTCGCCGAGCAGTCGCACGCGGTCGGCGACGCCCGTCTTCTGCGCCAGCTTCTCGAGCCGTTCCTTCGCGGGCCCGCTGCCGACCACCAGATATCCGACGTCGGGGGCCCGCTCCATGATGGAGGGCAGCGCCTTGATGACCGTGTCGACGCCCTTGTGCGGCTCAAGCCGCGCCACTGTGATGAGCCAGCGGCGCCCGGCGGGCAGATGGAACCGTTCGCGGGCTTTGGCGCTGTCGCCATTCGGGCGAAACCGAAGCGGATCGGTGCCGAGGTGCAGCACCCGCAGCCTTTGTCCATGCCCGTCGAGTCCCAGCTCACCGAGCACGGTGAGCGCCTGGTCACGCGTCCAGTTGCTGATCGCGATGAGGGCGGTCGCGCCTCCGAGAATCGCCCGGCCCGAGCGGCGCTTGAACGCCGAGTGGTGATACTTGTGCTGTTCGCTCAACAGGTCGGCACCGAAGAGAAACACCGCGTAGGGAATGCCGGTGCGCTCGTGCACCCAGCGGGTGGGATACCCCGCGGGCTTGATGTTCCCGCAATACACGAAACGCGCGTGGTGCTCGCGGGCGAGCTTCGACGCTCGCCGCGACCAGAGCAGGAGCCCCGGCAAGCTTTTCGAGCGCCGGCGGGAAACGGGCAGGCGATCGATGGGACCCGGGAAGTGAGGATCGACTTCGGATGCGTCGGGATCCTGCGGGGTCGAAACAATCAGCTCGCCGGGCGCGAAGCGCCGCGCCAGCTCGCCGTGCAGCCGGGCGATGCCGCCACCCAGCGGCGGGAAGTCGTGCGCGATGAGCAGCCGGACGCGCTCGACGGGAAGGGGCACGCTATATAATAGTCGTCGCGCCGCTCACCGGCCTTATCAGGAGCATCGACGCCATGGCACCACTGCCGCTCACGGTCGTGATACCGACGCTCAATGAAGCAGCCCAGATCGGCGCGGCGCTCGACGCGCTCTTCTGGGTGGACGAGGTCATCGTCGCGGACGGAGGGTCGACCGACGCCACGGTCGAGATCGCGAAGACACACGGCGCCACGGTGCTCCGTGTGCCGGACCGGACGATCGCCGCGCAGCGCAACGCCGCGATCGCCGCGGCGCGAAACGAGTGGGTGCTGGCGCTCGACGCCGACGAACGGGCCAGCGACGCCCTGCGCGAGGAGATCGCCCGGGTGCTCGCCGCTCCCGCGCACGCCGCATATCAGGTCCGGTTCGAGAACATTTACCTCGGCCGGGAACGGCGCCGCGGGCGCTGGGCACGCGACTGGCACGTCCGCCTCTTCCCCCGCACCCGCCGCTTCATGGAGGATCGAGTTCACGAGCGGCTCGAGCCGGTCGCGAACCCCGGCACGCTCGAGGGCACGATTCGCCACATCCCGTATCGCGACTTGACCCACCACCTCCAGAAGATCGCCGCCTATGCGCGCTGGGGCGCGGAAGATCTGCACGCCCGAGGGAGGCGTGCGACGCTGCTCGACCTCGTTGCCCGCCCCGGCTGGCGCTTCGTCCGTGAGTACGCTCTCTCGGGCAGCTTTCTCGATGGGCGCTTCGGCTTTGTCACGTCGGCGCTGTCGGCGTATTCGGCATTTCTCAAGTACGCCTACCTGTGGGACCTCTCGGAAAAGCCCGCGGCGGCGTGAGACCCCGGATCAGGCTTCCCATCCTGATGTATCATGCCGTGGATCGGATGCCCCCGGGGGCGCGCTCGCCCCGGAATTACGTCCCACCCGGCGATTTCGGCGCGCAGCTCGAGCTGGTTGCGAGTCTCGGATATCAGACGATTTCATTTACGGAATGGCTCGAGTACCGGGAGCACGGGCATCCCATTCCGGCGCGCCCGATCATTCTTACGTTCGATGATGGCTACCGTTCGGTGTGGGAGCACGCCTGGCCGCTGCTGCGTCAGTTCGGGTTCAGCGCGACCGTGTTCCTGATTTCGAGCTTGATCGGGAAAACGAACGCATGGGACAACCCGGGAACCGCCGCGGAGCCGCTGCTCGCGGCATCGGAGATCACGACGATGCGTGACGCGGGAATCCAATTCGAGTCGCACTCGCACACGCATCCCGCATTGACGACGCTTGCACCCGAACGGGTGCTCGCTGACCTTCGCACGTCGCGCGCCGAGCTCGAACGGCTGCTTGGCTTGCCTGTCAGCGTGCTGTGCTATCCCTACGGAAAGCAGAATGCCACCGTGCGGGCGCTGGCGCGCGACGCGGGATTCCAGGCCGGCGTGATCGCCCGGCGCCGGATGAACTCCGTGCGGACGGATCCCTTTCGCCTCACCCGGATTTCGATCGACTATCGCATGACGATCTCGCGGCTGCGCTGGACGCTGATGCGGCTCCGCTGGCTGCACTACGTGTGAGCGCGGCCGCCTCGCTCAGCGTCGTCGTCGCGTCGCAGCAACCGCTTCCGGCCAAAGGCTACGGCGGACCGCAACGGGTCGTGGTGGCGCTGGTTCGTGGGCTCGCGGCCCTGGGACATCGCGTCACCGTGCTCGCTCCCGGCCCGACGCGCGTCCCGGAAGCCGCGGTGGTCGAGGTTCCCGCACGCGAATTCGACGAGCCGCGCCGGCTCGTCCCATACGTCCCCGCCGGGAGCGATATCGTCCACGCGCATTTCGCGCTGGCGCGCGGGTTCGACGCCCTGCCGTTCGTGCAGACAATTCACCGCAACCTGAAGTCGGGGGCGGCGTTGTTTCCGAACACGATCTTCCTCTCGCGCGACCATGCGCGCCGGCACGGCAGCGAGGTGTTCGTCTACAACGGACTCGATCCCGCGGAATACTTCGCGCGCCGGTTTCCCAAGCGGCCGGAGCAGTACGACCTGTTTCTCGGCAAGTTGCACCGGGCCAAGGGCTACCACTGGGCCATCGAAGCCGCCAAGCGGACCGGTCACCGCCTCATCGTGGCCGGCGGCTGGCGGCCGAGTTTCACCGGATCGGTCAAGTACGTGGGAGAGGTGGACGGCTGGACCAAGGCCGCACTGCTCGCCCGCGCGCGCTGCCTGTGGAATCCCGCCGAGTGGGACGAGCCGTTTGGTCTGGTCACCATCGAAGCGTTGCTCTCGGGAACCCCCGTGCTCGGCACACGCCGCGGGGCTCTTCCGGAGCTGATCACGCCCGACGTTGGCGCGCTGTGCGATACCATGGACGAGATGATCGCCGCAGCGGAATCAATTCACACGCGCGAGCCCGCCCAGTGTCGTGCGCATGCCGAACGCCACTTCACCCACCTCGTCATGGCGGCGGAATACGTGCGGATGTACCGGCATCTCCTGGCGCACGGCGACCTGCCCGCCGGCCGGTCCGCGGCAGGCGACTGACCCATGCACGTGGTACTCGCATCGCATTACCGGCTTCCGGTACGGCGCTACGGCGGGACGGAGCGCGTGGTGGTCGCGCTGGCGCGCGGCCTCGCGGCGCAGGGACACCGGGTCACGCTGCTCGCCGCCCCGGGCACGCGGCTCGACGCAGCAACGGTCGTCGAGGTGCCGGCCGAGACGTTGACGAGCGCCGCTACCGATCTCGGTGCGCTGGTGCCCGAGGACGCCGATATCCTGCACACGCACTTCCCGCTGCTGCGTCCGCCGTCGGTGCCGTGCGTGTGGACCGTGCACGGCGAGATGCGGCCCGGAGCCCCGGTGCCGCCGTATGCCATCTTCCTTTCTCATAACCACGCGCGGCGGCACGGCAGTGAAACGTTCGTCTACAACGGCCTCGATCCCGCCGACTTTCTTTATCGCGACGACAAAGACGATTACGACCTGTTTCTCGGCCGGCTGCATCGAGTCAAGGGCTACCGCTGGGCGATCGAGGGCGCGCGGCGGGCGGGACACCGTCTGCTGCTCGTGGGAGGCTGGCGCCCCACCTTTCGGCCTGGAATCAAGTTTCTCGGGAAGGTGGATCAGGAAAAAAAAATCGCGCTCCTGGCCGGCGCTCGCTGTCTCTGGATGCCCGCGCTCTGGGACGAGCAGTTTGGCTTGACGACGATCGAGGCCCTGTTCTCCGGTACGCCCGTGCTCACCACGTATCGCGGGTCGCTGCCGGAACTCGTCACCCCCGAAGTCGGCGCCCTGTGCGCGACCCTCGATGACATGGTCCGAGCCGCAGCGACCATTCACACGCGCAGCTCAGCAGTCTGCCGCGAGCACGCCACACGGTACTTCAGTCACCTCGCGATGGCCGCGGCGTACGTCCGGATGTATCGCGCGCTGCTCGACACGGGCGCGCTCGTCGCCGGTCAGCCGACCCCGTACTACTCAGCGCAGGCTCACGTCCAGTAGCTCGGCGAGCCGAATCGCCCAGGTATGCTCGCGCAGGGCACGCTCGCGCGCACGTGTCGCGAGCGAGCGACGCAACGATTCGTCGTCGAGCAGGGCCCGCGCCCGCTCCCGCAATTCAGCGACGCTGCGATACAGCACGATTTCCCGGTCGGGCGTGAAGTGCCGGCGAATGTCGGCCTTGGCGTCACACAGCTGCGGAGTGCCGACCGCCGCCAGCTCGAACACGCGCATGTTCGCCCCCGTGCCGTAGCGATCGGGGTCCGCACTCCCGAATTGCTGGTGCATGTTGATCCCCACCACCGCGCCCGCCAGCGCGGCCACGAATTTCCTGCCATAGACGGCGCCGGCGGGCCAGCCGGGTCCCCACGTTTCGAGGCCCAGGTCCCGAATGTCCGAAAGCGCGCGCTCCCGGATCGGGTCGCGCGATCCGACGAACCCGAGCGGCGCGTGTCCGTTCGCGTTGGGCAGAAGGGGAGGCGTGAGATACGCGGGATCACAACCGAACGCGAGATAGTACGCCTTGGCGCCCGAGCCGCGGTGCCGGTCGAGGCTCGAGGAGTCATGCGTGAAGAACCAATCATACGCGGGGCTGATTTTCAGTGAGACGTCGATCTCGTGCGGATCGTCGGGAAACCAGCAGGCCCAGCGCGCGCGGGACTGCCGGCGAAGCTGGGCGACGACGTCGCGGGAGAGGTTGCTCCCCTTGAAGACCAGCACGAGGTCGACCGGCCGGCGCAGCATCGCGCCGAGTCTCCGCGGCAGCGGCCTGCGAAGTATCCGCGCGAGCCCTCGCTCGCGCAGCTCGCAGCGCCGCACCTCGCAGCCGAGGGATTCGAGGGCCGAAGCGAGGGCGAGGCCGCTTCTGTGGTAGCGCGTATTGAACGCCGCCGCGAGGATGACACGGAGGCCGTCAAACGCCGTCACTCCCGCGTTGCTTTCACGATCATTGTCTCCCCAAACGCGATGCACGACGTGTGCATCTGCCGCAGAATCTCCTTGTTCCGCTCGCGCTGTGCGGGATCGGATTCCCAGCGGCGCATGGAGAGGCTGGTCGCGAGCAGCGAAACCGGCCACAGCGGCAGATAGAGCCAGCTGATCGGCTTGATGCGATTGGTCGCGATGCGACTCACGCGAAAGCCGTTCCGATGCAGCAGATATCGCAGCGCCGGGAACGACAACAGGTTCACGTGATGCCACGGCGTGGGATCACGTTCATCGAGCGGCACCTTGCCTTTGTTGTGAAATCCGGTGAGCAGATACCGCCAGCGGGAGCGGAGCGCGGTGATGTTGGGAGTCGAAACGATCAGCACACCGTTCGCGGCCAGCACCCGGCGACACTCCCGGACGAAATCGAAGGGTCGTTCCAGGTGCTCGATGCCGTCGATGCACACCAGCGCATCGAACGAGGCGTCGTCGAACGGCAGTGGGGCATTCATGTCGGCGGCGGTGAACTCGGCGGGTGCGAGCGCCGCGCGATTCACGATGTCCGCTCCATGTGCCGCGCGACCCAGCGCGCGCACGCGCTCGAGGAACGCGCCTTCTCCACAGGGGATATCGAGCACCCGCCTCGCCGCGGGCTCACGAGCGAGCAGCCGCGCCACGACCGCATGCGTGTTTCGCGACGTCAGCTCCCGCGCGCGCGGACGCGCGGCGGCGGTCACGGTCATACGAGCACGTAGTTCCGGTATTCGAACAACCGGACGCCGGTGGCCCGCTCGATCCAGTCGGAGAGATAGAACCGGATATCGCCGGGCCTGATCCGCCGGGGGCCGAGCGCGCGTCCGTTGGACCCGCCACTTCGGTCAGCCACCCAGGCGGCCGCGGCCGCGGGGTGCGCGCCGGTAAAGCGGCGCAATCCGGGTGTCCACTCGAGCGCGGGAGCCTGCGCGCGCTGCTCGAGCTTCCCCTGATGCTCCCCGAACAGCGCCTTGGACGCTTCGTGTTTTTGGCGCAGCACTGCCGGAGGCTGGGCCCAGCCGTAATGAAACATCATCGCTCCGGTCACGCGGGCCCGGACCCGGCGCAGGCCCTCCCCGACGCGAAACCCCTGCGCATCGCCAAACGCGCGAATGTCGGACGAGCCCAGCCGCACGACGCGCACTTCGCGGCGATACCAGTGGCGATTCGTGGCCAGGGTGTGGAAATCGCCGTAAAAGTGACGGTAGTCGACGAGCAGGCCCTCGAGCAGAGCGTCTCGGTCCCAGGTGCGAACGCGATCGGCGAGCAGCTCGGCGCCGGTTTCGTGCAGCACTTCGTCAGCCTGGATGTACAGTCCAAAGCGGCCGCGGCACGCGGCCATCGCGCGGTTCGTCTCGCGCGCGAGCGTGGCGCCGCCGCTCGATTCATCCCATACGGTATCGAGGATCCGGATCCGCGAATCGCCGATCCCCGCGATGAGCTCGCGGGTGCCGTCATCCGACCGCCCGACATTCACGACAACTTCGGAGCAGATCGGCAGAATCGAGCGGATGGCGGGAACAATCGGGTAGTCGAGCGTGACGGCGTTGCGCACGATCGTGAACCCGGAGAGCACGCTCACACTTTGAATTGCATGTCGTAGAAGCGCCGGTACAGGCCGCCCGACGCGAACAGGGCCTCGTGCGTCCCCCGCTCGACGATTCGGCCGTCGGCGAGCACCACGATCAGGTCCGCGTGCCGCACCGTCGCCAGGCGGTGGGCGATCACGAGGACGGTGCGGTGCTCCATCAGGCGATCGATGGCTTCCTGTACCAGCCGCTCCGATTCCGTGTCGAGCGCGCTCGTCGCCTCGTCGAGAATGAGAATCGGAGGATCGCGGAGCAGCGCCCGCGCGATCGCGATCCGCTGCCGCTCGCCCCCCGAGAGCCGCGTGCCCCGCTCACCGAGCAGGGTGTCGTAGCCGTTCGGCAGCTGGCGGATGAACTCGTGTGCGTTCGCGGCCCGGGCGGCCGCCTCGACTTGCTCGAGCGAGAAATCCCGGCGCCCGTAGGCGATGTTCGCAAACGCGGTGTCGTTCAAGAGAATCGTTTCCTGAGAAACGATGCCCATGAGCCGGCGCAGGCTGTGCCGCTTGAGCCTCGTGAGCGGCACGCCATCCATGAGAATGGAGCCGCCCGTGGGCTCGTAGAACCGTGGCAGCAGATCGACCAGCGTCGTCTTCCCGGCGCCCGAGGGTCCGACCACCGCGACGATCTGCCCGCGATCGACACACATCTCGATGCCGTCCAGCACGCTTCCCTGACCGTTGTACGAGAACGACACGAGGCGGTATTCGATCGAGCGCTCGAAGTGCGCGTCGCTCTCGTCGGGCCGATCGCCTTCGCCACCGGGGAGGTCCAGTACATCGAACACGCGGTCGGCGGCCGCGAGGGCGCCGGCCATGACGGTGGGATAATTCGCGACCGACTTGACGGGCGACATGAGCCGGAGCGCCAGGGCCACGAACGCGATCAGCACTTCCGGCCTGAGCGTCCCGTGGGAGCCGAGGGCGAGCTCCGTGCCGATCGAAAAAATCACGAGGACGACGATCCCGGCGAACACTTCGCTCACCGGGCTCGTGACGAGCGCGTAGCGCTGGGCGCGCAGCACGCTCTTGCGGCAGCGATCCGCGAGACGGCGAAACCGCTCGGACTCGAACGACTCGGCCACGTACGCGCGCACCAGCTTGACGGACGACACCATCTCACTCACGAGACTCGTCAGCTCGCCGCGTTCTTCGGCCAGATCACGGGAGCGCCGCCGTACTTTGCCGATGAGCGGCTTGACGATTGCCGCGAGCAGCGGCGCCGAGATGAGCGCGATGAGCGTGAGCTGCCAGGAGAGGCTGAAGAGAATGGCGACATACACGAGCATGAGGCTCACGTTCTGCAGCAGCGATGCGAGCGCCGCCGTGATCGCGCTCTTGACCTGATCCGTATCGGTCACGAGCCGGGCCAGCACCTGGCCCCCGCGGGTCCGCTGGAAGTAGCCGAGTGGCAAGGTCTGCAGGTGATCGAACAGCCGGACGCGCAGGTCTCGCACGACCCCTTCCTGAATGGCCACGCTGGCCACGGCGGCGCCGTAGCTCAGCAGGTTCTTCAAGATCAGCGCGATGACGAGCACGACCACCACATTGCGCAGCGCCGCGTGCGGCGAGCCGCCGC
>Ga0335079_10001416_pt1 | contig 27210 bp, 20 predicted proteins | sample Lox_Sample_33_FD_206719 | JGI IMG/M metagenome (GOLD analysis project Ga0335079, IMG submission 206719) | Soil microbial communities from Loxahatchee National Wildlife Refuge, Florida, United States - Lox_Sample_3.3 | ecosystem: Environmental > Terrestrial > Soil > Wetlands | place: USA...
TGCCCAACTCATCTCGCACGCTGGGCGGCAGCAGGTACGCTTGCTCGGGGTTGTACACACGAAATCGTGACATACCCCTTTGTGCATCATTTATCCTTGCTGCACAAGTGAGTTCTCACGCACTCACGTAAGCCCTGGGTACAAGTGGGAGAGGTTAGAGCCGCGGCAGCGGCGGCATAGTTCTCACGCAGACACTTCAGCCGTGCCGGAAGTTCAGCAAAATCAGTGCGGGCTTTAGTGTCTGCGTGAGAACTAGATTTTCCTTGAGGCAGTGGAGCAGGAAGCACGAAAATCGAACCCCGCAGGGGTGGCTGTGCCATTAGCCCAGGACGGAGCGCAGCGGAGTCCTGGGTCAGGTGGGAAATTTCTCCGAGCCGCGGAGCGGCGGCACAGTTCTCACGCAGACACTTTAGCCCCTGAGGCCGACCGATCCACTTGTTCAGAGTCTCCCTAAGGTTTCGCCACAAAAAACTTGAGAGCCAAGGATAGGCGAAAAGCACCTTTCCTGACTCTCTAAATACATTATAGCACATTCAGGGCGGCTTTGTTCAGTTTCAGCCAGAACTATATTTGTCTTGGCGTCATCAGGTTACGTCGGTTTTAGCACTTTTGTGGGGCTTGACAAACAATTCCCAAATCGAGAATTTGCACCAATTATGGTGCAATTGGCGCGCCCGAGACTGTTACCCGACCCCGGGAAGCAACCGTCGGCAATATGGGCTAAGCGCTCTTTTTCACCGCTGGCCCGGGCTGGGCTTGGACTCCGCCTTTGCTCTTTATCGCGCGAACGGCCTCGCGCTTCCTCTGCCGTGCCTTGCGGATGCGGTGCTCGCGGGATTTGTCGCCATTGCGGAAAGACATGATTTCACCTCGCAGAAGATAGTACAGGATTTCGCGAGCTGGAAGCTCCTACGCTGATGCCAATTCCCGATCGTGCCGATGGAACCAGGGACGCACTTCATAATCCGGAGGGACTTCCGGGGCCAAGCAAGACAAGAATCGGGGATTCAGGACGAGTATGCCGTTGGCTCGCTCGACCACGAGCGCTACAACTGGCTGGTGGACGAGTTGAACGCGGGACAGGCCAACAATCAGCTTATGGTGATTTGCGCGCATGTGCCCATCCTGCCGCAATACAGCTTGACCGATACGAGCCGTTTCCCATATGGCCGGGGTCGGAATACAGCGACCAGCATGTGCTTAACACCCTGCACCAATATCCCAATCTCATCCTGTGGATGGCGGGACACCGGCACATAAATGTTGTAACCCCGCAACCGGATCCCAGCGGCGATCCCACGCTGGGTTTTTGGGAAGTTGAGACCTCCTCGTTGCGCGACCATCCGCAGCAGTTCCGTACCTTCGACATTCGCCGCAACAGCGACAACACGGTTTCCATCATCATCACTAACGTCGATCCGGCTGTGCAGGGCAACTCGCCGGCCTACAAATCGCGCGGCTATGCCATCGGCGCAGCGCGCGTCTATGGCAGCTATCCGCTCACCGATACGACGTCGCATTCGTACAACGCCGAGCTGGTGGTGCAACTGACGCCGGTGATGCAGTCGGTGATTTCGCAGGCAGGAACGGCGCTGAAGTAGCAAGATCGGTTGTGAGTTGTCGGTTGTGGGTTGTCGGTTACGGGTTGTAAGTGTGGGTTTGCACGGCTTCAGCCGCGCCGAAGACACATCCCCCTTTTTCTCGATTGTCATCCCGACCGGAGCGCCCGCTTGGTTTTTCCGGCCGCGCTTCGCGGTCGGGCGGGCGCGTAGCGGAGGGACCTGCTTTCCTGCGCGCTGTATCGAACTTCGCGCCAACAGCAGGTCCCTCCACTCCGCTTCGCTCCGGTCGGGATGACACTCTTGAAAATTGCGAACAGGTCAACGCGGAGGCGACGCTTACCTTTCAAATCCGAACTTGAAACTCGAAACTCAACTGGCCACTGATTACCGGCCACTGGCCACTGCCTCACTCCACCCAGTCGGCGATGAAGATGTTGGTCTCGTGCGGCTCTTTGCCGTTGCGGTTCGAGGCCCACACCAGCCGCTTGCCGTCGGAGGTGAACATCGGGAACGCGTCGAAGTCGGGATAGTAGGTGATGCGCTCCAGGCCGGTGCCGTCCTCGTTGATGAGGTACAGGTCGAAGCCGCGCCCGCTTTTCGGGTCGGCCATGTTCGAGGCGAAGATGATGCGCTTGCCGTCGGGCAGGAAGAACGGCGCGAAGTTCGCCGCGCCGTTGTGCGTCACCTGATGCTTGTTCGAGCCGTCGGCGTTCATCACCCAGATCTCCAGGTTGCCGGGACGAATCAGCCCCTGTGCGTACAGAGCCTTGTAGTCGGCAATCTCCTCCGGCGTCTTGGGATGCTCGGCGCGATAGACAATCTTCTTCCCATCGTAGGACCAGAACGGCCCGCCATCGTAGCCCAGCTCATGCGTGAGCTGCTTCACGTTCTTGCCGTCGATGTCCATGGTGTAGATGTCGAGGTCGCCGTTGCGCGTGGAAGTAAAGACGATGTGCTTGCCGTCGCGGCTGATGGTGGACTCGGCATTGTAGCCGGGCGCGTCGCTCAGCAGCTTGATGTCGCTGCCGTCGAGCTTGGCCGAGTAGATCTTATAGCTCGAATAAATCGGCCAGACGTAGCCGTGCGAGTAGTCAGGCTTCGGCGGACACTCGGCACTCGTCGCCTCCGTTGAGGAATACAGAATGCGATCGCCGCTGGGATAGACATAGCTGCACGTCGTGCGACCCTTGCCGGAGCTGATGAGCCGCGGCGTGGCCGGCTTGCCGTCGGGCGCGTCGACCGGCATGGTGTAAATCTGGTCGCAGGGCACGCCCTTGCCCTGATGCTGGAAGCTCAGCATCTTGTCGTCGGCGGAGAAGTACGCCTCGGCATTCTGCCCGCCGAAAGTAAGCTGGCGGATGTTGCGCAGGTGCTTCTCCTCGCCGGGATAGAGAAGCGATGGAGCAGTATTCGAACTTGGAGCCTGGGCGCTCAACGAAAGCGTGCAAGCCGACACGGCAAGAAGGATTAGGGATGCCCTTTGGCACGACAATTTGGGAAGCATGCAGGAAATGTACATCAATCTCGATTGAGCAGGACTGGTGTTGTGTGAGCAGAAGTGTAACCGCTGCATTAGGGCCATGACCGAAAGCAGGGAAGCGCGAGAAGCGAAGAGCGAACGGCGGCCTCTTACGAATTGCCGATGAGTATACCTGTCGCAAACACTAGCGCGCCTCCAAGCGCCACCTGCATGGCGGCGGACAAGGGCGGCGTATCCATGAAGCGATGGCGCACCCAGGTGATGGTTGCCAGTTCCACCAGAACCACGGCAATCGCGACCGCCAGCGCGAGATTGAAACTGTGTAACAGGAAAGGCAGGGTATGGCCGATGCCGCCCAGCGCGGTCATGGCGCCGCAGATCAGGCCGCGCAACCAGGGCGTGCCGCGGCCGGTGAGGCTGCCGTCATCGGAGAGCGCTTCGGCGAATCCCATGCTGATGCCGGCGCCCAGCGAGGCCGCAAGACCGACGGCGAATGCGTCCCAGGTGTTGCGGGTTGCGAATGCTGCGGCAAACACCGGCGCTAGCGTCGAAACCGAGCCGTCCATCAATCCTGCCAGCCCGGGCTGCACGATCTGCAACACGAACAAGCGCCGCTTGGCTTTGTCTTCTTCCTCGCGGACCTCGGGCTTGAGCTCGGCTTTTTCCAGTTCGGCGGCGCGCTCCACGTGATAGGTCTCAGCATCGGCCAGATCGTCCAGCAATTGGCGGATGCTGGCGTCCTGGGAGCGCGCGGCGGCATGCTGATAAAAACGTCGCGTCTCCACCTCCATGGCGCTGACCTGCTCGCGGATTTGCTCCAGCCGCAAGGGAGTGTTCAGCCAGACAGGCTTGCGCTGTACGAAGCCGCGCACGTCATGCCGCCGCACCAGGGGAATGTGCTCGCCGAACTTTTTCTGGTAAATCTCGATCAGGGCCCGGCGATGCTCGATCTCTTCCTGCCGCATCTGGTCGAACATCTTTGCCGTGCCGGGAAAATTTTCGCGCAGGTTCTCGGCATAATCGGAATAGATGCGCTCGTCCTCTTCCTCCAGCGAAATGGCCAGAGCGAGGATTTCCTTTTGTGACAAGCTATGGAAATCGCGCAAGTGGAATATCTCCTGTTACTCGAAAATTGGGACGAGCCTTGCCAGTACTTCCTGGAGGATGGTGTGGGGCACACTTTCCAGTCTCCTGCCATGCCTGGCGGCAAGGTCGACGGCGCGCGGCTGATCGCAGCGAACCACACCAGTTGTACGTGTGCCGGCTCCGGTTAGCGATACGGCGAATCCCGCCGTGCGTGCGAACCGGCCGCCGCTCGTTATGGGCAGGATCACGGGTACTCCGGTCAGGCGGTTGAAACCGTCCGGCGAGACGATCAGGACCGGGCGGCGGCCGCTCTGCTCGTGACCGGCAGACGGATCCAACGAAATAAGCCAAATCTCGCCACGCCTCATCAGATCAGCTCGCGGCCGACTGCCTTATCGTTGAGCCATTCTTTGTCCCGCAGGTTTCGTCGTGCTTTGGGATCGCACTGGGCGAGCAGCTGTTCCAGCGTGTAATGAGGCCTGTCTTGCGGTTCGACAATAAGTCTCCCCTTCTCGATTTCAATCCCAACTTCAGTGCCCACTTGCAACCCAAGCACCTCGAGCAATGCGGGGGGGACTGCCAGCATCACCGAGCCGCCCACTTTGCGTAAATTTGTCCTGTGCATCGCGACTCCCAAAAAGAATCATGAGTTATATTTCAGTATAACGTGATTCGAGAATCCCGGAATCTCTCAATATGGCCCAATGATCCCGCCCATATTCCGCGAAGCCGGAAGCTTGCGCTCAGCCCCGAAGGCATCGACGCCCCAGTACTTGGCCATCACGTCCAGGTACTTGTAGCCCGAGCCGGTATTGAACAGCACCACCTTGTCGTTCGCGCCGAGGAATCCCGACGCGAGCAACTGCTTATAGCCAGCGAGGGCGGCGGCGCCTTCTGGACACGCGAAGATGCCTTCCTCCGCCGCCATCTCCTTCACGGCATCCATAATTGCATCGTCGCTGACCGCAACCGCCGTCCCGTTACTCTTGCGCACGATGTCGAGGATGATGAAATCGCCATAAGCTTTGGGCACACGCAGGCCGGCGGCGAGGGTGTGCGCGTCCGGCCACGCTTGCGATGCCGGCTGGCCTTCCTGTAGCGCTTTCGGAATGGGCGCGCAGCCCTCGGCTTGCACGCAGATCATCTTCGGCCGCTTGCCGCCATCGATCCAGCCGAGCTCTTCCATCTCTTCAAATGCCTTCCACATCCCGATCAGGCCGACGCCGCCGCCGGTGGGATACAGAATCGCATCCGGCAAAGTCCATCCCAATTGCTCGGCGACTTCGTAGCCCATGGTCTTCTTGCCTTCGATGCGGAACGGCTCTTTGAGTGTGGAGACGTCGAACCAGCCCTCTTTGTCTTTGCGCTCGGCAACCATACGTCCGCAGTCGCTGATCAGGCCGTCAACCAATGTCAGGTGCGCGCCGGCGGCTTCGACCTCGAGACGATTGGCGATGGGCACGTCCTTGGGCATGAAGACGTACGCTTCCAGGCCCGCGGCGGCGGCGTAAGATGCCATCGCGCCGGCGGCGTTTCCCGCAGAAGGCGCTGCCAGCTTCTTCACGCCGTAATGCCGGAGCATGGTGATCGCCGCAGCCATGCCGCGCGCTTTGAACGAGCCGGTAGGATTCAGGCCTTCGTCCTTGATGAGGAGGTTGGTGTACTGGCGGCTGGGCAGCATCGGAGTGAAACCTTCGCCCAGCGTGACCGGCTCCGCGTCAGGCAGAAGCGCGGCATATCTCCACATAGTCTTGGGTCCGCCGATGAGCGAATCGCGCGAAGCGTGCCAGCGAATTTCGCCAAGATCGTAGCGAACATAGAGTGGCCCGCCGTCTTTGGGGCAGATGGTCGGCGCCGGTGTGGGAGGAAATTTCTCGCCGCAGCGGCTACATTCGAAGTGAGTGATCTTTGCCATCCGGATGCCCTTACCGCGCGTGCCTGCGCAGGCTTCGTATCAGGGCACGACTTTCAGTCGTGCCGCACAACGACCTTCATGGCGCGGCTTTAGCCGCTGAGGCAGGGGCTAAAGCCCACATTCGTGTGCCCACGGACGGCACGGCTAAAGCCATGCCCTGATACAAACCTTTCCTGAGAAACGTGCTTCTGAAACCTCGCAGTTTAGCACCGCAATGAAGAGATGGCACTGCTATACTCCTCGCAGTTTCCCGCCATGTCTGAGCCGTCCACGCCGCTGATGCGGCAATATACCGCGATCAAAAAAGAGCATCCTCACGCCCTGCTGTTCTTCCGGCTGGGCGATTTCTACGAGCTGTTTTTCGAGGATGCGGTGGTGGCCGCGCGCGAGTTGCAGATTACGCTCACCTCGCGCAACAAGGAAAAGGGAATCGCGATTCCGATGTGTGGCGTGCCTTATCACTCGGCGGAAAACTACATTGCCAGGCTGATTCGCCGCGGTTTCAAGGTTGCCATCTGCGAGCAGATGGAAGACCCGCGCCTGACGAAAAAGCTGGTCAAGCGCGAAGTGACGCGCGTGCTCACGCCGGGCACTGCCGCCGATGCGCAGCTTGGCTCGGAAGAGAACAACTTCCTCGCGTGCGTGGCGCGTGCGGGGAATGCCGCCGGCTTTGCCGCGCTTGATCTCTCGACCGGCGAGTTTCGCGCCACGGAATTCACCGGCGAGGATGCCGAACGCCGCATTCGCGAAGAGCTGCTGGTACTGCGCCCGCGCGAGGTGCTGTTCGCTTCGTCGCTGTCACTGTTCGAGCAGTCGCCCGCAGCTAAACCAACGGAGGGTGCCCCATCCTTTCGCCATCAGTTGGCGAAAGGGTGGGATGAAGGATCATCACAACCATCCGCGACCGCGCCGCGCATCGCCTCAGTCGAGAATGCCACCTGGGCGGAGACGCCGCTGGAAGATTGGGTCTTCGCGCCCGACTACGCGATTCCACAGGTCGAGAACCATTTCGGCGTGCTCTCGCTGGAGGGATTCGGCCTGGCAAACCGCGCCGCGGCTGCCGTCGCCGCAGGCGCCATCCTGCACTACGTTCGCACCACGCAGCGCGGCTCGCTCGATCATGTTGACCGGATCGGATTTTATGAGCGGCAGAACTGCCTGGTGCTGGACGCGGTCACCGTCCGCAACCTGGAGCTGATCGAGCCGCTCTTCGCAGGTTCGGGCGAAAACGCCACGCTCTTCCGCTGCCTCGATTGCACCATCACGCCGATGGGCAAGCGCCTGCTGCGCTCGTGGATGCTGCGGCCATCCATCGACCCCGCCGAAATCAACAGAAGATTGGACGCGGTCGAGTGCATGGTGCGTGACCTGGTGGCGCGCGAGGAGCTGCGGCGCTCGCTGGACGGCATTCTCGATCTCGAGCGGCTGTTGAGCCGGGTCACGCTGGAGACGGCGAACCCGCGCGACCTGCTGGCGCTCGCGACTTCTCTGGCCAAGCTGCCGGCGGTGCGAACAGCGCTGTCGCGCCTCGAAACTGAACGCCTGCGAAGCTTACATGGGCAATGCGATGAGCTCGGTGACCTGCGCGAGCGCATCGTCGGAACGCTTGAAGACGAGCCGCCGCTGACGCTGGCCGACGGTGGCGTGATCCGCGCGGGCGTCGATACCGCATTGGACGAACTGCGCGACCTCAGCCGCAACAGCAAGCAGTACATTGCGCAGATCGAGCAGCGCGAGCGCCAGCGCACCGGCATTGCCTCGCTGAAGGTCAAATTCAATAGCGTCTTCGGCTACTACCTCGAAATTTCCAAGGCCAACCTGCACCTGGCGCCGCGCGACTACGAACGCAGGCAAACACTCGTGAACGCCGAGCGCTTCACCACGCCGGAGCTGAAGGAGTACGAAGCCAAGGTCCTGGAGGCGCAGGAGAAGATGGTCGAAATCGAACGGCGGCTCTTTGCCGAATTGCGTGCCGCGATTGCCGCCGAGGCGCGGCGTATCCGGCAGACCGCGCTGGCGCTGGCGGAAATCGATTTATTGGCCGCATTCGCCTCGCTCGCCGCCAACCGTAATTACTGCCGGCCGAAGCTGGACGACAGCAGCGACATCGAGATCATCGAAGGACGCCATCCCGTCATTGAGCAATTGGAGATCAGCGGCGTCGCCGATCGCTTCGTGCCCAACGATCTTTTTCTCAACGGCACCACGCATTCCATCCTGCTGATCACCGGTCCGAACATGGGCGGCAAATCCACCTACCTGCGGCAGGCGGCGCTGATTGTGCTGATGGCGCAGATGGGATCGTTCGTGCCCGCGCGCTCGGTGCGGCTGGGATTGGTGGACCGCATCTTCACCCGCATCGGCGCCGCCGACAATCTGGCGCGCGGGCGCTCGACCTTCATGGTCGAGATGACGGAAACGGCGGCCATCCTCAACACCGCGACGCCGCGCTCGCTCATCCTGCTCGACGAAGTCGGTCGCGGCACATCGACCTATGATGGGCTCGCGATCGCCTGGGCCGCCATCGAGTACATCCACGCCAACACGCGTGCCAAGACGCTTTTCGCCACGCACTATCACGAGCTGACCGAGCTGGCCGATCGGCTCAGCGGCGTCAAGAACTATCACGTCTCGGTGAAGGAGAGCAGCGGCGGCATTGTGTTTCTGCGCAAAGTGGAAGAGGGCGCGGCGGACAAAAGCTATGGCATCGAGGTGGCAAAGCTGGCGGGCTTGCCCAACGATGTGGTCACGCGCGCGCGTGACGTCCTGGCCGAGCACGAGACGGCGGAACGCCGCGCAGTGAAGCACCTGGCGCACGACGAGACGTGCGAACCCGAGCCCATGCAGCTCACCATCTTCACGCCGCTGTCACAGAAGATCGTCGATCGCATCAAGGAAACCGACCTCGACCGCCTCAGCCCGCTGGAAGCGCTGAACCTGCTCCACGAACTGAAGAAGCAGATGGAGTGAGGCGAAGGGCAGGAGATCGGCCAACTACTTTGCCGGGAGGAATTCGATCGCGATGAGACCTTTCTGCAGGCTCTTGAAATCGTAGTCGGCGGTGACCAGGATGGTGCGATCGGACTGGCTGGAACTCATGCAGAGGGCGGCAGCAAGGGCATCCGCATAGGGAATGTGATATTTCCATTTCAGCTTGCCGGCAACTGCCGCATCCGCTGCGTCCACGGGAACAACGCTCACCGGCAGTCTCTGCAGGTCATTCAGGATTGTCTCCGCGTTGCCGGGGTTTCGTTTGTAGAGCGCGTGGACCAGTTCGCCCCAGTTCGCAGCGCTTAGCAGCAATCGAAGTCTTTTCTTCACCGCGCCCTGCAGCAGGTCGCGGACCCTGTCGCCTCCGGCTTCTTTGTCCAGAAACCGCAGCAAAGCGCTGGCATCGAGAACGTAAGTCATCGCTCTTCGTCATCTCGATGAACTCGCTCGCGTTCGGCACCCGCACCTTTCGTGCAGCCCATCAGACTGTCGATGAACTCTGGCGTCACCGGCTGTAAAACCAGAGTATTACCTTCGCGCCTGATCGATATTTTTGTGCCCGCCGAGAGATTCATTGCTTCCCTCAACTCGGACGGAATGACCATTTGACCCTTGGAACTGATGCTCACGTAACGATGGATCATATGTGTAAAGCATAACGAACTACGCAAAGATGTACAAGGGCTGACTTACGTATCAAATGCGGTAAGGCACTTTGTTGTACAGCCTACCTCCCAATGCCGGCTTTGTCGGTGCGATCAGTGCCTCTCGCGTTACACTCTTGTGTTCCCATGCCATCCAAATCCAGTCTCGAACTTCGCCTCCGGGTCGGGCAACTGCTCGTCATGGGCTTCGACGGGACGGTCGTCTCGCAACGGCTGCGGGTGATGCTGGAGACGTTCCAGCCCGGCGGCATCATTCTCTTTCAGCGCAATCTTGAAGACGCCGAGCAGGCGCACGCGTTGCTGAGCGAAGCGCAGAAAGCCAGTGCCACGCCCATGTTCCTTTGCGTCGACATGGAGGGCGGCACCGTCGATCGCCTGCGCGACGTGATCGCTCCCATTCCGTCGGCTGCGGAGGTCGCGGTCTCGGGCTCGAAGAAGCTGTTCCGCAAGCATGGCCGGCTGATCGGCGAAGAGATTCGCATGCTGGGATTCAACACCGATTTCGCGCCGGTGCTCGACCTGAAACTGGACGCATCGCAGGCTGTCCTCGGCTCGCGCACGGTGTCGCCGAAGGCCAAGCAGGTGATTGCCTATGCGCACGAATTCCTGCGCGGCCTGCGCGACTATGGCGTGCTCGGGTGCGGCAAGCACTTTCCCGGACTGGGCGAAGCCAGCCTCGACACCCACGCCGAGCTGCCCGCCATCGACAAGCCGTGGAAGCGACTGTGGAAACAAGATCTCGCGGCCTATCGCGCGCTGCGGCGTGAGCTGCCGTTCGTGATGGTGGCGCACGCGGCCTATCCGCAGGTGACCGACGACTCACGCCCGGCATCGCTCTCCAGGCAATGGATGAGCGGCGTGCTGCGCAAGAAGATCGGCTATCGCGGGCTGATCATCACCGACGATCTCGACATGGGCGGCGTGCTCGCAGCCGCGCCGGCGGAAGAAGCTGCAGTCGAGACGCTGCGGGCTGGGGCGGACATGTTTCTGATCTGCCAGAAGGAAGAGAGCGTGCGGCGGGCGTTCGAGGCGGTGGTGAAGCAGGCCGAGAGCGACAGGAAATTCGCCCGGCTCATCGCGGAAAAGTACAAGCGCGTCCTTGCCGCCAAGAAAAACTCAAAAGCGCTGAAACGGATGCCGACGTCCCCGGCGCAGAAGACGATCGAACGTCTGACGCGGCGGATTTGGGAATTCAGCGAAGAACTAAGGGCGCATGCGCTGCGCGGCAGCCGTGCCGCCTGAGGGGCAGAGCCGACCTTTTAGACGTCCGACGAAGCTACCTTCATATCTTGTCATCCCGACCGGAGCGAAGCGGAGTGGAGGGACCTGTTGCCCGCGCGCGTAATTTGCTGCTCGGGGCGAACAGCAGGTCCTTCGACTGCGCGCCCGCCCGACTCCCACCCCATCACGCGAAAAGAGCGCGCGATGGGGACCCCGGTCGAAGGCGAGTCGGGGAAAAGCACGCGGGCGCTCCGCTCAGGATGACAACTGTAGATGAAACGGGATGAGTGGATGTACTACTCGTAGGCCAGCGCGTCGATGGGGTCCTTGCGCGCAGCCTTGACGGCGGGGTACAGCGCTCCCAGCAGCGAGCCGACGAGTGCGATGATCGTGGCCTTCAGCACCCAGTCGGCGGAGATCAGCACCGGCAGCGTCTGGAAACGCGTCCTCAATCCCAGTCGCGCAGCGTAGCTGATGATAATGCCCAGCACCACCCCGCCGACGGCGATCACCAGCGTCTCGCGCAACACCGCATTGACGATGTAGAGCTTGTCGGCGCCCAGTGACTTCAGGATGCCGATCTCGCGTGTACGCTCCATCACCGCGGCGTACATGGCCTGGAAGATCACGATGAATCCGATGATCATGGCGATGCCGATCACCACGTCGATCACGGTGTTGAGGCCGGGAATGCTGGACGTGGTCATCAGGCTGAGCCACTCCTTCAGCGAATGAACCCCAAACTGTTGCATGCCGGGGATGCTCTTGATCTCGCGGACCACCTCGTCAGCGTTGTTGGGATCGTCAACCTTGACATAGAAAATCGACGCCTTGCCGGAAGCGCCGATCAGGTCCTGCAGCGTACTCATCTGGATAAAATCGCGCGCCCCTTTGCCGTGCTCGACGATGCCGCAGACGCGGAAGTTGTGGTTCAGCATCTCGACGGTGTCGCCGACCTTGAGGTGCCGCGACGCCGCTTCCAGATCATCGATGATGACATCGTCGGGCTGCTCGAACGGGCCTCCGGAAAGATAGCGAAAGCCGCCGCTCACCGCGTTGAAAGAAGGCAAGTCGATGCCGTAGATGACCTTCACCGCTCCCGCCGTCGTCAGTTGGTTGATGACCGGTGCGACCGCGGTGACGCGCGGCAAGCTGCGGAGTTTGTCGGCGATCTTCACCGAGACCGGCGCACCACTGACGCCCATCAGCAGGGAAGAGCCGGGCGGCTGCACCATAATGTCGGCGCCGATGCCCATCTGGCGCGTGCGGCTGTCCTGCAGCATGCCCAGCATGATGCCCACGATCAACAGGATCAGCGTGACCTCAACCCCGACGGCAACGACACTGATGGCGGTGCGAAAAGGGCGCTGCACGAGGTTGGCGAGAATCATCCGGTTCATCATGCGAAGCTCGATTGTATAGGAATCGAAAAAAAGCCAATCAACCACAGAGGCACAGAGACACAGAGGAAATCCAGGGCAGGGAAGTGCGGCATTTGAGAGAAGCAGTCGGACTTGAAGAAAACAAGGTTCCTCATCCCGCTTTTCCTCGGTGCCGCTGTGTCGGTGTGGTGAAGCTGAACGGTCTGCACTATCGGTGCGGGCGCTTGCGATTGACGACTCTCACGCCCTCGCGCCAGCGCTCATCAATCTGTACCAGCGTCCACTCGATTCGCGGCGAGAGATAGCGCAGGAGAACGTCGGTCCGGGGATGCAGGTGCAAGACAGGAGCCACAAGATAGAGCAGCGGCGGAGCGCTGGAGAGCTCGCGTCCGGCGAAATAGCCGTTGCGGGTGAATTCGCCGTGCTGCTGGTGCCAACGCACCCGCGCCCAGTAGTCGAGTCCCTGCAGCGGCAGATGAATGTCTTCGTTGGCCTTCAATTCAATAACGGCGAGACGCCCGTCACGGGTCGAGGTGAGCACGTCGAGCATGGCGCGATCGGTGGAGGCGAACGCCGGGACCTGCGAATAGACAAAGCCGGGGTCGAGGCGCTCGTCGATGGTGCGTACGTCGCACGTGACCAGGCTCTCCAGCCAGCGCTCGGGCGCCAGCCGGAAGAACAGGTCGGTGTGCGAACCGCCGGCCCGGCGCTGCTCAGTCAGGCGCTGCAGCAGTTCCAGGAAGGCCGGCTCGCTGGCCTCGTCGAGAACGTACTCGGCGGGCCCCACTCCGAAGAGGATGGCCTCGCTGTTGCGGAACGATCCGGAAACCGGCGTCAGCCGCGCGCGCGCGAACTCCAACCCATACAGGCGAAAGACAATCTCGGAAGCGGATTCAACGGTGATTTCCGCTGCGGGTGCTGAAGAACGAATGCGTTCGATGGAAGCGGCGAAGCGCTCCCGCGCCGCCGGAACGTCAACGGCGTGCGTCAACCGGCTGACGATATTGCCGGAGTCAGCGAGGTCAATCTCCTCAGCGTTCTCCAGGCGCTCGTCGAATTCGTAAAGCTGCCACTTGGCCGCGTCCGGATCCAGGTGGGCGGCGCGTTGTGCGGCGATTTGCGCACGGTCGGGTGGCAAAAACAGCTTCAGTCCTTCGACTACGGCGCGGCCGGCGAGTTGTTGCCGCTGATATTCCAGCCAGAGAATGCCAAACGTCAGTGCAGCACCGACGCACGCCTGCGTCTCCTCGGAACTCACACCGAGCACTGCGAAGGCAGATTGGCCGCTGCGCAACAGCCCGCGCGTGTAAACCGGGCTGAGAGAATGCTCCAGGTCGGGGCTGCTGCTGAAACGCTCGAGCTTGAATCCGGGATATTGCCTTTGCAGCGTGCGTTGCAGAATCGTCTGATACCGCGCGCGTGCGGCACGTTTGTTGGCGCTGGTGCGACGGTCACAACTGGCCGTAATCTCCAGCAGCGTGGGTTGCGATTGGCCGAAGCGCAAGACCTGCAACTTCAGGGCGGCAGGGCCGGCCTCGGCGTCTACCACGCGGCGTACCATATTGCGTTCTTCCGACCAGATGTGGAGAACGCATCTGCCCTCGCCCGAAACGGAATATTTTGCCGAGCCGAAGTCCAGCAGGACGACTCCGTCCTCAAGGACCGCGGCCCCCGGCGCCTCCGCCAGGAATTGCTGGAGCAGGTTGTCGAGGGATTCGGGAGAGATCGTACCGGCGTGCATGGCGGGCCCTTGAATAGCGTAGATGTGCGCACGCGGCCAATGCAGCGGCAGCGGGCACAAGAGCGTGTGATAATGAATAATTGCTTTGTCGCTCCTGTTTCGTTCCTGTTTCCGCAGCCCCGAGGCCGGCCGCGCCTTTGCCGGCGCTCGAGCATCGAATGAGTGTGAATATGGATAAGAAGTTCTTCTTTGAGCGTTACGGTCTGGCGCAAGCCGACGTGGAACGTTATCTGGCGGCGGCGCTGTCGGCCGGCGGCGACTTTGCCGACCTTTACTTCGAGTATCAAACCTCGACCTCAGTTTCGCTGGATGAGAGCATGGTGAAATCGGCGACCCAGGGCATTTGTGCCGGATGCGGCGTGCGCGTCATGTCGGGCGAGCGAACGGGCTACGCCTACACCGACGACCTGGCGCAGGAGCGGATCCTGCACGCAGCGCGAACGGCAGCGCTGATTGCGAGTGGTCCGGCCAAGCAGCCGGTCGTCGGCCTCACGGATAAGCCGGCGCACAATCTCTATCCCGTGCCTTTGCCGTCCGTCGAGGCCGAAGTGCTCGCCAAGGTTGATCTTGTGCAGCGCGCCGACAAGGCGGCGCGCGATTACGACCCGCGCATCCATGAGGTGCGCGTGGGTTATGCCGATGAGTTGCGGCGAATTCTCGTGATCGGCTCCGACGGCAGCTTCGCTGAGGATTCGCAGCCGTTGGCGCGCATGAGCGTCTTCTGCATCGCGAAGTCGGAAGCTTCCGGTTCGGCGCGCGGCACCGCCGGCGGAGGTGGCCGCGTTGCTCTGGACTACTTCCAGGGTGACGCTTCGCCCGAGCATTTCGCCAAAGAAGCGGCGCGGCAGGCCATCATTCAGCTTGACGCACGCGAAGCGCCCGCCGGCGAAATGGAAGTGGTGCTCGGGCCGGGATGGCCGGGGATTCTGTTGCACGAAGCCATCGGGCACGGTCTGGAGGCGGACTTCAATCGCAAAAAGACTTCCGCGTTTTCAGGCATGCTCGGTCAGCGCGTGGCCAGCGACAAGTGCACGGTCGTGGACAACGGCACCATGCCCGGACGCCGCGGGTCGCTCAATGTGGATGACGAAGGCAATCCCACGGAAAATACCGTGCTGATCGAGAACGGGATTCTCAAGGGCTATCTTTCGGACAAGCTTTCGTCGCGGCTGATGGGCATTCGCAATACCGGCAATGGCCGGCGCGAGAGCTATCAGCACATCCCCATGCCGCGCATGACCAACACCTACATGCTCGCGGGCCAGGATTCGCCGGAGGACATCATTCGCTCCGTGAAATATGGCGTGTATGCGGTGAACTTCGGCGGCGGGCAAGTGGATATCACCAACGGCAAGTTTGTCTTCTCCGCGTCGGAGGCTTACCTGATCGAAGACGGCAAGGTCACCTCGCCCCTGAAGAACGCGACGCTCATCGGCAACGGGCCGGATGTGCTGACGAGAGTGTCGATGGTGGGCAGCGATTTGCAACTCGACGAGGGCGTTGGGACTTGCGGCAAGGATGGGCAGTCGGTGCCGGTGGGAGTTGGCATTCCGACGCTGAAGGTTGACCGGCTGACCGTCGGCGGCACGGGCGGATAAGTTCATAGAGCTGACCTTTAGGTCAGCGTCGACGCGCGCGCTTTGTTATTTGGTGTCATGCTGAGCGGAGCGCCCGCGCGGATTTTTCGAGTCGCGAAGCGACTCGGCGGGCGCGGAGTCGAAGGATCTGCTGTTCGTGCGCGGCGGCTTAACAGTTCGGGCACAAAGCAGGTCCCTCCACGCGGGCTGAAGCCCTTGGTCGGGATGACACAAGATTATGTGCGGCATCGATTCTCGATATGCCACAACGTGGTACTCCCACAAAATAGGACTACGAACTCCAAATGAATTCTTCCATCGCTGAACGCCCCGCCGCGAAGCAACCAACCTCAACCGACCTGAAGGACCTTGCTGCTGACGTCGTTCGCCGCGCCATGCAAGGCGGCGCTACGGCTGCCGAAGCCGTTGCCATGGACGGCAGCGAATTCTCCACCGTCGTGCGTCTAGGCGAGGTCGAGACCCTGAAGGAATCCGGCTCCAAAGGAATTGGCGTTCGGGTCTTCTTCGGGCAGCGCGCCGCCAGCACCTACTCCAGCGATCTCAGCCCCGAAGGCATCCGGCAGATGGTCGATTCCGCATTGGCTCTGGCGAAGGTCACCGGCGAAGATCCGTTCGCCGGCCTCCCCGAGCCTGCGCAGTTGGGTAAGCTGGAAGGCGACCTCAACCTTTATCACGAGGACGTCTATTCGCTCTCGACCGCCGAGCGCATCGACTATGCGCGGCGCGCGGAGAAGGCCGCGCTCGATGCCGACCCGCGCATCACCAACTCCGAAGGAGGCACCTTCGACGCTGCGGTCGGCTATAAGGTGCTGGCTAATTCTCACGGCTTCGTCGGCGATTATTCGCGCTCCTACTGCTCGGTATCGGCGGTGCCCATCGCGCAGATTGAAGGCTCGGCCATGCAGCGCGACTACTGGTACTCGGTGGCGAATACGTTGCGCAAACTGGAGTCGCCGGAAGAGGTCGGGCAGATCGCGGCCAAGCGCACGCTGCGGCGGCTGGGCGCGCGCAAGGTGAAGACGACGAAAGTTCCCATCGTCTTCGAGCACACGATTGCGGGCGCTCTGGTCGGTCACATCTTTGAGGCGGTCAACGGCGATTCGGTGTACCGTCACGCTTCCTACCTGAGCGGCAAGCTGAATGAGAAGATCGCGGGCGACAACATCAACGTGGTCGACGACGGCACCATGCCCGGCGGCTTTGGAACCAGCCCCTTCGATTCCGAAGGCGTGCCTAGCCGCAAAACGGTGGTGGTCGAAAACGGGGTGCTCAAGTCGTACCTGCTGAACACCTACACCGCCAAGAAGCTCGGCCTTGAGACGACCGGCAACGCGTCGCGCGGGCTGGCGGGAACGCCGGGGATCGGGCCGGGCAACTTCTTTCTTCAGCCGGGAACCAAGACAGCCGAGGAGATCATTGCCGGCATCAAAGAGGGTCTGTTCGTAACCGAGTTCCTGGGCTTCGGCGTAAACCTGGTGACCGGCGACTTCTCACGCGGGGCCAGCGGCCTGTGGATTCAGAATGGCGAACTCACATTTCCGGTCGAAGAGATCACCGTCGCCGGCAATCTGCAGGACATGTTCCTCAACGTCTCCGAGATCGGCAACGACTTGCAATTCCGCAGCGCAATTGCCTCGCCCACGCTGCGCATCGACGGCATGACGGTCGCGGGCGAATAGAGCGGTTCAGACTTACTGTATCCGAGCTTTGAAAGTGGCAAGGCTTCGAGCCGTGCCGTCATGGCAGGCAGACGGGCTCGCCTTTAGGCGCGGAGGGACCGTCCCCTCAGCAGCTGAAGCCGAGTTAACTCGTCCTCGTTGTGGCACGCCTGAAGGCATGCCCCTTCAAGTCGCGTCACCGTGAAGCTGCTCTAACGCGCGCTCATCGGATCGCCGTTTTGCGCGGAGCGACCGGCGACATCTCGGCAACGTTCGATGTCTCGGCCGAATCCATCGCGTCCGAGTAGATGCGCCAGCGGTCCCATACAACACGAATCGCGGCGGCGATCGGAATCGCCAGGTAAACGCCCAATACCCCACCCAGTTCGCCACCCATGAGCACGGCGGCGATGGCTGCCACCGGATGCATCTTCAGTCCTCGGCCGTAAATGTGTGGGCTGAGCACATAATCGGCGCACAGCCGCCACGCACCCAGGAAAATCAGCACGGCCCACAGCGGCGAAAATGCCGTGAGGAAGCCAACTCCGAGGATGATGCCGGCAGCCACCAGCGGCCCGACCACGGGGATGAACTCCAAAATACCGCCTGCCACGCCCAGCGCCAGCGCATAAGGAAAACGGAGCAGCAACAGGAATGAGCTATAGGCCACCACGGCGCAGCCTCCCAACAGAATTTGGGAGAAGATGAAGCGGGCCAGCATGCGGTCCAGGTCGTCGATCAGGTTGCGCAAAAGCCGCCGCTGATCGCGCCGGTCGAAGGCCTCGATCAGCACTTGCGCGAACTGACGGCCATCGGCGAGAAAGAATACGGCGAGAATGGGCACCAGCACGAACCAGATAGCGTTGGCCAGAAAGTGAGCTGCATCGCCGCCAAATTGCGCGATCCAGTTCAGGATTTGCTGCCGGTGTGAGCTGATCAACTGCTCAATCCGCAACTGTGTTTCATAGCTCCAGCCATGCTTGCTGCCGAGCTGCCAGACGATCTTTCCGCTGGTCACGTTCTCCAGAAGGTTGGGCAGCGATTGCAATAGCGAGCGGGTATCCTTCACGAGCTGCGGGCCAAAGAAGTAGACCAGCAACCCCAGGCCGCCCGCGACCAGGACGTATGTTTCTGCTATCGCCAGCGGCCGCGAATGGCGCGCCAGCGGCGACGCCTGGATGCGCGTGACCAGCGGATCCAGTAGATAGCCAAAAAAGACGGCGAACAGGAACAGAACCAGCGTATCGCGAACGCCGTAGAGAAAGGCCGCGACCGCAACGAAGACACAAATCGTGGCCAGGATGCGCGCGGTGCGGGAGTCGAAAAGCTGCACTGCTGTCTAAGATGTGGTACTGCTTCCGGCAGTTGGCGCAGCGGGCACTCTCCACCGGTTCGCGTGGCGCTACGCCAGCAGATGCGAAGCGGTCCTGGCTGGTTAATCCCGGCAAAACCGGCGCGAACCGGGTGACCCCGGCACTCTGGAATGCTGCAAACTCCGGCCGCCACAATTCTCAGCGCCTAAAGGCGGGATCCATCCTCGTGCCGCAACGACACGGCTGAAGCCGTGCCCCTTCAAAGCTGGAGTAAGCTAACTCTGAAGGCCGCCCTAAATAAGCCATCACACGGTCGCGAGTATCTCCTGCTTCCTCTCGTTAGGCAGGAATGATGCACGCAAAGAATTCTTCGCCAGCTCGCGCAGCTCGTCCTGGCTGAATCCGAAGACGTCACGTGCGATTCGATACTCGTTCGTCAAGCTCGTGTGGAACATGTCCGGGTCGTCGGTGTTCAACACGACGAGCACACCCGCATCGAAGAGCTTTCGCACCGGATGGTCGGCAAGAGTTGTGCAGCAGCCGGTAATCACGTTGCTGGTGACGCAAACTTCCACGGGAATCTGCTTCTCCGCCAGGTAGCGGACGAGTTCGGGATCGTCGATCGCGTGCAGGCCATGGCCGATGCGATCGGGCTTGAGTTCGCGTAGCGCGCTCCAAATCGATTCCGGCCCGACCGTCTCACCGGCGTGGACCGTCAGCTTCAGACCATGACTTGCCGCGTGTGCATAGACCTCGCGAAAGAGCTCGGGCGCGGCGCGACGCTCGTCGCCTCCGATGCCGATGCCGACCACATTGTGCTCCTTCAGTCTTATCGCCTCGTCCATCACTCGCTGCGCTTTCTCCACTCCAAAATGGCGGACGGCGTCGAGAATCCAGTAGAGCGAAACGCCAAACTCGCGCTCGCCGCGCTGCCGGCCACGCTCTGCGCCTTCGAAGAGCGGCGCAAATTCCTGCTCACGCCATTGCACAACGCCAGCCGAAATGTACACCTCGGCATGAACGACGCCTTCGGTGTGCAGCTTCTGCATCAGGCGATAGGTCACGAGTTCGTAGTCATCGGCGGTTCGAAGTCGCTCGGTGACAGCCTTGAAGGCCCACAGAAAACCCGTGAAGTGCTTGTACTGGTATAACGCGCGGGCCTCCTCGTCGGTGAAGACGCGGCCGCTGTCTTCGATGTTGCGGTACGCGGGGTTTGTGGTTTTCAGGGGAGTGGGATGACGCCGGCTCAACTCCGACAATGTGGGAGGGTCGACCGAGCCTTCGAGGTGCAGGTGGAGCTCGGCCTTGGGGAGGGAGGCAATGAAATCGTGGGTTTTGGATGTCATACCACAATATGGGATATTAAAATCGACGTTCTGAACCTTTCTGAGATTTGCTTTGGGGCGTGTGTTCTAGTGCCTCGTAATAAAGCCGAACCGTAAGCCGACCCAGATACCGATAAACGGACCGCAAATCCCGCATATTGCGCCGACCAGAAAATTTCCGATTGAGCCGAAATCTCCCAATATGTGGGCAAGATACATACCCGCGATGAATCCCAGGAACCCAAAGAACACCGTTGCACCATCGGTCTTAATGGAAAGTCTTGTTTGGTCTGCGTTTGCTCCCTCCGGCTTTGGACTTTCTTTCGCATTGCCTGGGCTGAATTCGCTGCGATGGCGGCTGTACAGCCCGTACACCGTCAAGCCGATAATCAGCCATGCGAAGAAGCGCAGCCAGGTGAGGATCGGCAGTCCTGCCATCAGCAGAATGCAGAAGAGCACGCTGAGGATGGGCGCAGCCAGTCCGCCGGGCGCGCGGAAGCCGCGATGCCGCTCCGGTTGCTTGTAGCGCAGAATGATCACGCCCAGCGACACCAGCACGAACGCGAACAGCGTGCCGATGTTCGACAGGTCGGACAGCGTGCCGATGTCGAGAATCCCGCCGGGAATGCCGACCAGAAATCCCGCGATCCACGTCGCCACCGCCGGCGTGCGAAAGCGCGGATGCACGCGGCTGAACATGGTCGGCAGCAGGCCGTCGCGCGACATGGAGAACCATACTCGCGCTTGCCCAAGTTGGAAGACCAGCAGCGACGAGATCATGCCCATCATCGCGCCGAAGAGCACGGCCAGCTCTGTCCAGCGCAGCAGTTCGGATTTCGTAGTCCCGGCGAGAAAGCTCAGGCTGTTCACCACCGGCGCGGCATCGTCGATCAGCTTGCTCCAGTTCACCAACCCGGTGAGCACTACCGCGACGGCGATATAGAGTACGGTGCAGATGATCAGCGTGGCGATGATGCCGATGGGAATGTCGCGTTGCGGATTTTTTGCCTCCTCCGCCGCCGTCGAGACGGAATCGAAGCCGATATACGTGAAGAAGATGATGGAGCCGCCGGTGAGCACGCCCGACCAGCCCTCGGGCACGAAGGGATGGTAGTTCGCGGGATGAATGAAGCGCATGCCCACGAAGACGAACGCCAGGATAGCCGCGATCTTCAGCAGCACCATGACGTTGTTCGTCTCAGCCGATTCGCGGATGCCGCGCACCAGCACCACCGTGAGGATCATCACGATGACGAACGCCGGGATGTTGAAACCCCAGTGAAAGCCCGGCGCGTAGAGCACGTTGCCTTGCAGATCGGTGAGGCCGCCGGGCAGATAGGCGGGCGTGATCCAGCGCAGCGCGGGATGCCAGCCGAACCACTGGAAGGTCGCCGCCATGTGGGCAGCAAAGCCGACGCTGACCGCCATGTTGCTGACCGCGTATTCCAGGATGAGGTCCCAGCCGATGATCCAGGCGATGAGCTCGCCCATCGTCGCGTAAGTGTAGGTGTAGGCGCTGCCCGCGATGGGGATCATGGAAGCCAGCTCCGCGTAGCACAGCGCGGTGAATCCGCAGACGATGGCGACCAGCACCAGCGAAAGCGCCAGCGCCGGACCTGCGCCGGGACGCCCGAGAGTGGCCGCGTGATGAATGATGTAGTCGGCTACGGGCGCGTTGAGGATGGACGAGGTGTCGAACTTCTGCCCGGCGATGGCGGTGCCGATGACGGTGAAGATGCCGGAGCCGATGACCGCGCCGATGCCCAACGCCGTCAGCGACCACGGGCCCAGCGTCTTCTTCAACCGATGTTCCGGCTCCTCCGACTCGGAGATCAGCTTGTCGATGGACTTGCAACAGAAGAGTTGGTTCGCCAGGTGAAGCTCCAGCAAGCGGTGGAATCGGCTCAGTGAATTCAAACAGAAAGCGGCGGGCGAGGGCAAGTCGAGGGATTAAATTAACCACCCTTCGACTTCGCTCACGGCAGGCTGTGACACAGGGGCACAGAGGTTTACCCGGTCGCAGCCTTCTTAGGGCGACCTCCCAACCGGCCATTGGCTCGTGACGCGCGTCGTTTGGCCGGGCTAGTGCTTCTACCTCCGGCTGCTCCCAACTTCGCTGCCATCCATTTTCGCGATCCGAGCACACCTTCGATAAGCGCTGGAATATAGAGATCGGCATTGAGCTTGGGAAAATGAACACCCAGTCCCGAAGGAGTGATTTGAATCTCCCGCAGTTGCGCAGGTCTGGCGTTCTCCAGACCCTCAGCACTCATCGGCAGGAAGCTGATTTCGACGCCCGATTGCAATGTGACGACGATTCTTCCACTCTGGCGGTCATATCGGGCAGCAACGGCAGGCGAGGTTTTCCTGAGTTGCTGGCGGCCACGTTCGTTGGCCAGCCGAAACGCCTCATGGGAAATCATGTAGTTTTCTCCACTCTTGACAAAGCTCTTCCACGTGCAGATTCAGCGTCTGCGCGATGCGACTAAGCTCCGCTCTTGCAAAGCCGTAGTTTTCGCGCAACACGACCGGACCACAAGGGCAATTCAGTACAAGAACAGCTTCGCAGCCATGTCCGATTGCGTGCACGTGCGCCGGCCGATGGTCGTTGTAATAGATGACAACTCTCAATCCTGCAAAACGCAGTACCGTCGGCACGTTCGATTATAACCTAAGGGCTTAGGTCCCAATTCCATCACTTCCCGGCGTCAGCGTCTTCAGTACGGCATGGGCAGAGGCAGAAAAGGATCGCCTAAGCTGCTGCTGCGAAGGCCCGCAACGGCGCTAAGCCTGTGGCGTTATCCGGAAACGCTTTTAGCGCGAGAGCGGTTCAGCATCTCCGAGATCTTGTTGCACATCGCGACGGGCCCTTCCACCTTGCTCAGGAAAAGATCGGCCGCCTCAGCGTCCTCAGGTATCTCGTTGACGCCCGATAGCAACACGACAGGAATGTTTGGCCGGAGGCGCTTCATTTCGCGCGCCAACTCCGTACCGCTGAGGCCCGGCATCAGCAGGTCCGTCAGGACAAGGTCCACGGGCTGGCGTTCGATCATAGCCAAAGCTTCTGCGCCCGACCTTACAGCTAACACCGCGAAGCCCCATTTTTCCAGGACCGACTTGCGCAGCGTCAAGGGAATGGGTTCGTCGTCGACGCAAAGGATGAGAGCTTTGGCTTCAGGCAAGCTTGCCTCCATTGCTGCGCGTGCCGGAATCGCTGGCGATGACGGATGGCTTCATCAAGTTAGCCGGGCCATGCTCGGGCAGAAAAACGCGGAAACAGGTGGCGCCACCGGACGACGTACGCACGCTGCGGAAATGAATCGTGCCCTCGTGTTTTTGCACAATGCCTTTGCTGATCCATAGTCCCAGGCCTGTGCCCTTCGCCGCCTTGGTGCTGAAGAATGGCTCGAAAAGCCGTTTGGAAACCTCCGGCGAAATTCCCGCTCCCGTATCGCAGATGGAAATGGCGATGCCGCGCACCTGGGTCCGGGGATCGGTGTGTTCGCCAACCCGCATGCGGAGCCGGCCACCGTCGGGCATGGCTTGTACGGCATTGCCGATCAGATTGAGGAAGACCTGCTTCAGCTCGACGGGAAATCCGAAGACATGGCAATCGGCCTGATAAAGCTTTTCCAGCTGGATGCGATTCACCTGGAAGTGGCGTGACTGCAGCTCCAGAACACTGTCCAAAATTTCCGCAATGGGCACCGAGGTAGGTTGCTGCGATTCGCGATAGAAGCCCAGCGTCTGGCGAACAATATGCGAGATGCGAACCAGCTCTTGTTCGCCGAGCCGGGCATACTTCCGCGCCTCGGCGTCGAGGGAGGGGTGGTCGCGCAGCAGATAAAATGCGTTGATGATGGCTTCGAGGGGATTGTTGATCTCGTGCGCGATGATCCCCGCCACGCGTCCCATGGCGGCCAGCCGTTCGGCTTTGCGCAAGGCTTCTTCGGTTTGCAGCTTGGAAGTGATGTCGCGGTTGATCTCCAGCAGCGTACCCGGCGATCCATGGTTCTCGGCCTTTACCGCCTGCCGGCTGGCCACAATGATCTCGCGGCCGTCGCGCGTGATGTGAAGCAGGTTGCCTTCCCAGGTTCCGTTGGCTAACAGCTCGGCCTGCCAATCGGCATTGCCATCGATGGAACGGGTGCGAAGCAGGTCGGCGATGTTGGCACCGATAGCTTCGTGCCGCCGCCAGCCGTACAGCTCCTCGGCCCCCGAATTCCAGAACGTGATCGTACCGTTAAGCTCGCGAACGATGATGGCCTCGGTCGCCAGTTCCAGCAGGTCGGCGCGCTCGCGCAGCTCCTCCGTGCGCTCGGCCACGCGCTGCTCCAAATGCCGGTTGAGCGTCTCCAACTGCCGCCGCTTGCGATGCAGTTCGGCGAAAACGCTCACCTTGGCGCGCAGCAGTTCGGGGATGACGGGTACGGTAATGTAGTCCACCGCACCTTGGCGATAGCCCTTTACCCTGTCCACGTCGGTGAGGTGTACCCCCGAGATGAAGATGATCGCCGTCTTCTGAAATCGCGGGTGCTGGCGAATCATCTCGGCCAGATCGAAGCCATCGATGTCGGGCATGCTCACGTCCGTCAGCACGATGGCAATGTCCTTCTTGAGAAGATGCTCGAGCGCCTCGGTGGCCGATGTCGCCTTGATGAGGTTCTCCCCGAGGCCGGCCAGAATCACCTCGTAGCTGAGGAGCTTGGCCGGCTGATCGTCCACCATGAGAATGTTCACCTTCTCGCCGGCGTCGGTCAGGTTCCCATAGCCCCCGGTATGCTCTCGTAGTTTTTCCAAGGCGGGCGCTGCCATAATTTCCTTTACCGGTGAAGCCACATACGCAGAGCGGACAGCAACTGGTCCGTGTTTACGGGTTTGGCCAGATACTCGGAAGCACCGGCTTCCAGGCACTTTTCGCGATCGCCCTTCATGGCCTTGGCCGTGAGCGCAATGATGGGCAAGCGGTGGAAGGCAGAATTCTGCCGGATGACCTGCATGGTTTCGTAGCCGTCCATCTCCGGCATCATGATGTCCATCAGCACAATCGCCACGTCGGGCGTCGATTCCAGCGTGGCAATGGCCTCACGGCCGGTGCTGGCGGTGAGCACATTCATCCCACGTCGCTCTAGAACACTGCTGAGGGCGAAAATGTTGCGCACGTCGTCATCCACCACGAGCACGCGCTTGCCCACCAGCGCCTCATCCGAGCGATGCAGGCGGTCCAGCATCTTCTGTTTGGCCTCTGGCAAATCGGCGACCACGCGATGCAGGAACAGCGCTGTCTCGTCGAGCAGACGCTCGGGCGATTCTACGTCTTTTAACACCACGCTGCGCGCCAAAGTATGCAGGCGGGCGTCTTCCTCGGGCGACAATTGCTTGCCGGTGAAGACCACCACCGGCAGGTCGCTGAGCCCGGGATCGTCCCGGAGCCGTTCGAGGACCTCGAAGCCGCTCATGTCGGGCAGCCGCAGGTCGAGCACGGCGCAATCGAAGCTCTCGTCCTGCATGGTTTCGAGCGCGCCGGCGCCGGTAGCGACCACGGTCACGTCGATGTCGTCGTACGCCAGCAGCTCCTTGACGCTGAGCTGTTCGGCGGGATTATCTTCCACGATCAGCAGCCGCTTGCGGCGCGGAGCGGTGTACTCCTTGATCTTCATCAAGGCGGCATCCAGGCCTTCGGCCGTCGTGGGCTTGGTGACGAACGAGAAGGCGCCGCGCGACAGGCCGTGATGGCGGTCTTCGTCCATGGTGAGCATCTGCACCGGGATGTGGCGCGTGCTGGGGTCCTGCTTCAGGTGGTTCAGCACGGTCCAGCCCAGCATGTCGGGCAGGAAGACATCGAGCGAGACCGCGGTGGGATGGTATTCGCGGGCCAGCGCCAGGGCATCCGCGCCACGCATCGCGACCAGCACCTTGAAGCCCTTGTCGCGCGCCAGATCGCAGAGCACGCGGGCGTAATGCGGGTCGTCTTCCACGATGAGCAGGACCGCGTCGCCTGCTTGCAGGCTGGCGCGATCGTCTCCGATCTGCTCCGTTGGGCGCTCGACCACAACCGTCGTCGTGAGCTGAAGTCCCGACGAGGCTGCTGCGCTGGCCTTCTCCGCAATCGCGGAGCCCGCAGGACCGACGTAAGTTTGGGGCAGATACAAGGTGAACGTGCTGCCCTTACCCGGCGTGCTGCGCAGTTGGATCTCGCCGCCCAGCAGCGTCGCCAGTTCGCGGCTGATCGCCAGCCCCAGGCCGGTGCCGCCGTACTTGCGGCTGGTACCGGCATCGGCCTGTTGGAAGGCCTCGAAGATGATCTTCTGTTTCTCCTGCGGAATGCCGATGCCGCTATCGGCCACCTCGAAGGCGATGACCGAGCCGGCATTGCTGAGAATCGGGTGGTTCTCGCTCCAACCGCTCTCCGCTTCGAAAACGGAGAGTCTGACGCCGCCCTGATCGGTGAACTTGAAGGCGTTCGACAGCAGGTTCTTCAGCACCTGCTGCAAGCGCTTGGAGTCGGTGACCAGGCTGCGGCCGAGATGAGGATCGGTGTGGGCTTCGAACGACAGTTTCTTGTTTTCGGCCTCGTGGCGGAATGGCCGGGCCACCATCTCCAGCAGGCCGGCGAAGAAGACCTCTTCGGCTTCGACCGACACCGTGCCCGACTCGATCTTCGACAGGTCGAGAATGTCGGAGATGAGGTTGAGCAGATCGGTGCCCGCGCCGTGAATGGTGCGCGAGAACTCGACCTGCTTGCCGGTCAGGTTGCCTTCGGGGTTGTCGGCGAGCTGCTGGCCCAAGACGAGAATGCTGTTGAGCGGCGTGCGCAGCTCGTGCGACATGTTGGCCAGGAATTCCGACTTGTACTTCGAGGTGAGCGCCAGCTCCTTGGCTTTCTCTTCCAGCGCGCGGCGCGCCTGCTCGATTTCCTGGTTCTTGCGCTCCACTTCCACGTTCTGTTCGGCGAGCTGCTGCGCCTTCTGTGCAAGTTGCTCGTTGGTTTGCTGCAACTCTTTTTGTTGCGACTGCAGCTCGGTGGCCAACTGCTGCGACTGCTTCAGCAGCGCTTCGGTTTGCATCGTGGCTTCAATGCTGTTGAGCACGATTCCGATCGAAGCCGTGAGTTGCTCCAGGAACGCCAGGTGCGAAGCCGTGAACGAGCTCAGCGTTGCCAGCTCAATCACAGCTTTCACCTGATCTTCAAACAGCACCGGTAAGACGATCACGTTGCGCGGCACCGCTTCGAAGAGGCCGCTGCGGATGGGCAGGGTGCGGTCGGGCGGCA
>Ga0335079_10001420_pt1 | contig 27187 bp, 17 predicted proteins | sample Lox_Sample_33_FD_206719 | JGI IMG/M metagenome (GOLD analysis project Ga0335079, IMG submission 206719) | Soil microbial communities from Loxahatchee National Wildlife Refuge, Florida, United States - Lox_Sample_3.3 | ecosystem: Environmental > Terrestrial > Soil > Wetlands | place: USA...
GGATTTGTACGAATTTTCGCAGAGCAAGAAAAATCTTTCTTATGAGCTTGAACGCGCAGGAGAGCGGTTTCTGGCCAAGTGACTTGGGGAAGGGCAAATGCGGTGGAGTTCGTAGGCGGGTTGTCCACAGGGTGTGCACAGGAAATGCAGAAAGGCAGCTCTCAGCTTTCAGCTCTCAGCTTTTAACTCTGTGGCGGAAGGTTGCTTCGACTGAAATTGTGGCAGCGCACTCGGTGAAGGCCGATGGCTTTCGAGCTGCAATTGTGCTACGGGAATTACCCGAGCGGAATTCTCGAATCGAAGGTTGAGAATTAAGGAAGTTTGCAACTTCGTGTCCGAGGTATAGTCATGACGACCGATCCAGTTTGTGGAATGAAAATCGACGAGAATAGTGCGCAATTCAAGACTCAATATCAGGGGATGACTTACAGTTTCTGCTCGGATGAATGCCGGCGGCAGTTCGAGAAGAATCCGGAACAATATGCGAAGAACAGCGCGGCCTGAGAATTGTTCCGGAAGATGAACGGGAGGCCTTCGTTGCGGCGAAGGCCTCAGTTATTTTGCAAATGCTCTGGTAGACCGCAGCGCCTGAAGGCGACTTCATTCTGCGTCGTGTTCGGCATCGCTGAAGCGATGCCCTGATACGAACCTTCCTGACACCTTTCCTGATACGAACGGTCCGGATGCGAACCGTCCTGATACGAACGACTCTGAACGAACCGCGTCCGTCCCTGCATCATATAATTCATCGGGGTGCGCGCTATGCTTCGATGTATTTCCTCGGTCCTGATGGGTTTATTTTTCGCTGCTCTTTCTTTCTCCCAAGCCACCGGAGACAAGCAGGCTGAATTTGCCGGCCATCTGCAAAAAGCGCGGGCCTTTCTGGATCAGAAACGTCCGGACCTGGCAATCCCGGAATTAAAGGCGGCGGAGAAACTTGATCCCAGAAACGTCGAGGCGCAAGGCAACCTTGGCGTATTGCTGTACTTCCAGGGGAAGATGGCGGAGGCGATTCCGCATCTGCAGATTGCGGTACTGAACCAGCCGGGAATGGGAAAGATACAGGGACTGCTGGGGCTGGCGGAACTGCGGACCCTCGACACCGCAACGGGGCGAAAAGATTTGGAGGCTGCGTTTCCGTTAATTACTGAGGAAAAATTCAAGGTGGAAGTGGGGCTGCAGTTAGTGAGCGTGTGCGCGCAGGCCGGAGACCTCGACGAGGCGGGAGCGTTGCTCGTGCAGCTGCGCAAGTTGGCTCCGGATCATCCGGAGGTGCTGTATGCGGCGTACCGGACCTACTCGGATTTGGCCGGAGAGTCGATGATCGCGCTGTCGCTGGCGGCGCCGGAGTCGGCGCAGATGCACCAGATGCTGGCGCACGAAGAGAACAAGCAGGGAAATACGAACGGGGCGGTGGAGAATCTGAAGAAGGCGATTGCGACGGATCCACATCTGCCGGGAGCGCGGTTCGAGTTGGCAGAGTTGCTGCATGCGTCGTCGGACCCGGCGGTGAAGAAGCAGGCGGAATCGGAGTATCAGGAGGCGCTGAAAGATAATCCGCAAGACGAGAAGGCGGTTTTCCGGCTCGCGGAGATCGAAGCGGAGAGAGGGGATACCGAACAGGCATACAAGGGATATGCGAGAGCCGCGCAGTTGCAGCCGGGCGATGCAGACGCGAAACTCGGGTTGGCGAAAACGTTGATCTCTATGGACCGAAAGGTAGAGGCTCAGAAGTTGTTGGAGGAGGCTGTCCAACTTGAGCCGACTAACGCGACGGCACATTACCGGCTGGGAACGCTGTATCGCGAGATGGGCCGGACCGACGACGCGAAGACAGAGATTGAACTGTACAAGAAATACAAAGACATGAAAGAAAAGCTGACCGCCTTATATAAAGAGTTGCAGATCCAGCCGAAAGAAATTAACGAGGGTGAGGCGGAGGAGAAGTAGGTTTTGGGGCAGATGAGAGTGGGGAGCCGGGGACGAGTGGCGTGGTGGATGATGCTGGCGGTCGTGTGTCTGCAGGGAAGTATGTGGGCGCAGATGGGGACCGATACGCCGCTTTCGGACAAAGAAAAAGCCAGAGCCGAGGAGGAACGGAAGCAGAGCGGGCCTCTGGAGAACTATCCGAAGCTGGTTGATATCACGGCGTCGACCAAGATTCATTTTGAACACATGTCAAGCCCGGAGGCGAAGTTCATCGCGGAATCGATGAGCGGGGGAGTGGCGCTGATCGACTACGACCGCGATGGCTGGCCGGATATTTATTTCACCAACGCGCAAAGCGTGGACATGGCCCTCCACGGGGTGAAGGCGCGGAGCGCGCTGTACCACAACAATCATGACGGAACGTTCACGGATGTGACGGCGAAGGCGGGCGTGGAATATCCCTGCTGGGCGATGGGGGCAGTCGTCGGAGACTACAACAACGATGGTTGGCCTGACTTGCTGGTGACGTGCCTGAATGGAGTTGTGCTGTATCGCAACAATGGCGACGGAACATTCGCGGATGCAACGAAGGCTGCGGGATTGAACGGCGATTCGGGATGGGCGACGGGGGCAACGTTTGGCGATTATGACGGCGATGGCTGGGCTGATCTGTTTGTGTCGCATTATGTGGATTTTCATTTGGACAATCTGCCGGTATTTGGATCAGGCAAGTCGTGCAAATACATGGGACTCGATGTGCAGTGCGGTCCGCGAGGGCTGAAGGGGGTGCCGGACGCGCTGTATCACAACAATGGAGATGGGACATTCACGGAGGTGGGGAAGAAGGCCGGCGTGGATGATCCGCAGAACCGGTACGGGCTCACGTCGGTGTGGTCGGATTTTGATAACGATGGAAAGCTGGATTTGTTCGTTACCAATGATGGGCAAGAGAATTACCTGTATCAAGGAGATGGGAAAGGGAAGTTCGAAGAAATTGCACTGGTGGCAGGCGTGGCGGCGAATGAAGATGGGCTCGAGCAGGCGAACATGGGCGTCGCGATCGGGGATTATCTGCATACGGGAAGGATGTCGCTGCTGCTGTCGCACTTTGATATTGAGTATGCAGCGCTGTACCGGAACGACGGGCAAATGAATTTTTCGGAGATGTCGGTGCCATCGGGAATCGCGCGCGGGACGCACGGGTTCGTCGGGTGGGGGGACGTGTTTGTCGATTTCAGCAATGACGGATGGTTGGATTTCTTCCTAGTGAATGGGCATGTCTATCCGCAGGTCGATACGGTGCCTTCGGGGACAAAATATCTAGAGCCGAAGTTTTTGTTTCTTAATAACCATGATGGGACGTTCAAGAACGTCAGTTGGAGAGTGGGTGAGGCGCTGCTCAAGCCGCAGGTGAGCCGCGGTGTGGCGATTGGGGATTTGTTCAACGACGGAAAGATTGAAGCCGTGGTGGAGAATCTGGTGGGAGAGCCGATGATTCTGCGTCCGGAGGGCGGGCCGGAAAATCACTGGATCAGTTTTCAACTCGAAGGAGTGAAGGTGAACCGGTTGGCGTTGAATGCGCGAGTGCGGGCGACAGCGGGAAACCTCGTGCAGACCGGAGAAGTGCTGAGCGGAGGAAGTTATCTGTCGCAGCATGATTTGAGAATTCATTTCGGGTTGGGGAGTCATCCGCGGGTGGAGAAGGCTGAGGTGTTGTGGCCGGACGGGAAAAGGGAAGTGCTGACGAATCTTGAGGCTGATCATTTTTATTTTGTTCGTGAGGGAGAGGGAGTGGTCTCGAGCAAAGGACCAGAGGCCAGGGAGCAGGGTCCGGGGGTCCGGGCAAAGCATCGGTGATTCGATCGTTTGATATGCGAATTGGGAAGTGCTGGCGCTGGATACTGGTGTGCGCAGGGCTGACTGCATTCGTTGTGGCACAGGTGGGCGAGTCTTCGGCGATGCGGCAGGTGCAGGAAGGCGTGCGACTGGCATCGCAGGGCAGTGGCAGTCAGGCGATGGCGATTGCCGAGCAGGTGCTGGGGAAGAATCCGAAATTTGTTCCCGCGCTGAAGTTGAAGGGCATGTTGCTGGAGGAGTCGGGGCGGCCAGCGGAGGCTGGGCCGGTGTATGAGCAGGCACTGGAGTTGGCGCCGAATGATCCGGATTTGTTGCTGAAGACCGGGGTCTTCAAGCTGGCGACGGGGAAGCAGGAAGAGGCAGTGCGACTGCTGCAGAAGTGCACGCGAATTATTCCCAACGACGGAGACGCGAACTTCTATCTGGCGCAGGCTTATCACCTCGCGGAGAAAGATGAACTGGCGCTGGGGGCAATCCGCAAGGCGCTGAAAGCGGAACCGGAGAATGCGCCGGTCTGGCAGAAGTATGGGGAGCTGCTGTGCGGTACTGGAGACTGTGAAGGCGGGTTGAAGTGGCTGGTGAAGGCACGGAACGCGGATGCATCGTTGCCGCGAATCGATTTCGATATTGCGGCGACTCAGTACAAGTTGATGGACTTGGCCGGCGCTTCGGAGGCGGCGGCCAGAGCGGTTGCGGCGCGTCCGAACGATGTTGCTGCCCTGCAGTTGCTGGCGACCGTGGATGTGAAGTTGGCTCGGTGGGAAGAAGCAGAAAGTGCGTTCGAGCGCGTGCGGGCGCTCAAGGGAGATGACGTCGAGACGCTGCTCGGGATTGGGCAGTGTCAGCTCGAGTTGAAGAAATACGAGGCTGCGATTGCGACGATAGAGGCCGCGTTGAAGGCGGATCCGACGAGGCTCCTGGGCCATTTTTATCTTTCGAAGGCGTATGCGGGATTGGGTAAGAACGATGAGGCGCAGCACGAAGCGGCTCTGCATCAGTTGATGATGGAGCACGTGACGTTCGTGCGGTCGGTGGAGAGCGAGCAGCGAGAGGCGCCGATCAAGGCGCAGACGGAGAAGTTGCTTGCGGCGCACAGGGAGAACGAGGCGCTCCAGCTGTATCAGCGGCATTTCAAGGGAACATCGCAGACGCTTGGAGATAGTTATGTGTTCGTGGGCAAGACTTATCTGTTCATGGGAAAAACTGAGGACGGGCTACGATGCCTGCGTCAGGCGCTGAAAATTGAGCCGTCCGCGCGCGGGGCGCACACCTATGAAGGAATTCTCGCACTGAAAGAGAATGATCTGGAGCGTGCGGAAAGGGAATTTCAGGCGGAGCTGGCGAATGATCCGAGTTCTCAGCTGGCAATTGCCGAGATGGGAGAGGTGCGATATCACCAGCAGAAGTGGGCGGACGCGGCGGATTACCTGGCGAAGTCGCGGACGATGACTCCGGAGTTGCTGTATATGCTGTGCGATTCGTACTTTCGTCTGGGCAAGGTGGATGACGCGAACCTGAATGCAGAGGCGGCGGCGGCTTATGCGCGCAATAAGCCTGGTGTGATGCGCGGATTGATTGAGTTGCTAAATCGCAATGGGCAGGGCGAGTTAGCCAAGAGGCTGGGATCGTGAGGGCTTTTCAGGTTAAGAAGATCTTGCATCGCGGAAGACACTGAGAGCACAGATTCGTCATCCGCAATCCTGAAAGGGCTAAGGAAAGGCTCCCTCGCCTCGCACGCCGCTTTTGTCCTACTTTGATTTTTTCCCCGGTGGCATTGTCGTTCCTTTTCTTAACTTCTTCAGTGCCGCGGGTAGATCGTCCCCATCGGTCAGTTTGGACAGGATCGGTATGTGGAGGTCGCTGCATGATTGCTCGACCGATTCCGGCACGCCTCCGGTAAACATGGCTATCCCCTGGCTCGGATTCTTCTCCCGAAGAGCCTTTGCCAGTTCCAAACCGTCGAGCCCTGGATGATAGTAGTCAGTGAGAACGACGTCGAAAGGGCCCCGTTCGGAAACTCTCCGGAGTGCTTCGTCGCCATCGCGAGCAAATTGAAGTTCAAAGCCTGCCGCCCGGGCGAGCATTACTGCCACCGCCAAATGTACGAACTCTTCATCATCGACCACCAGGATTTTCATGGCGTTATTATGCATTGGATGAGGAAAGGCGGGTCTCTCTAAACGACGTCCACGATGATGAGAGTGATGTCGTCTTGCTGTTGAGTTGATGTGGCGCGCCAGTTTCTGAGCTCTGCGAGCAAGCGGTCTGAGAGATCGGCAGACGAACGCGAGTGATTCGCGCGAATGACCTCTTCGAATTTTCGATCGCCGAAAGCTTCTCCCTTCGAATTTTCTGTTTCCATGACGCCATCCGTATAGAGCAAGTAGCGGTCGCCGGAGGAGATGGGAATCTCGCGGACGGGATATTGGCTGTCCGGAATCACCCCCAGGATGAGGCCGTTGCTTTCGATACGTTCCAAAATTCCGTTATTCCATCGGAGCAGCGGTGGATGGCCCGCAGCGGAATACAGACCTTTTCGCGCCTCGGTGTCGAGCCACAAGTAGGCTGCCGAGACGAACTGTCCGCGGAGTTGTCCGGAGAGGACACGATCGAGACCCTGCAGCACGGCTCCAGGGTCGTCGGCGCAATGGACGACCGACTGCATCGCGACCTTGATCATCGATGCGATCAGTGCGGCCGGAACGCCGTGTCCGGAGACATCGGCCACAAGCAGACCAATGCGGTATGGGTCGACGGCGATAAACCAGTAAAAGTCTCCGGCCACAGCCGTCATGGGAGAGTAGGCGGCACTGATGCGGAGACGGTTCACTTCCGGGACGCCGCTGGGAAGAATTGAGTTCTGGATTTCGCGAGCGACTGCGAGTTCCTCTTCAATCGAAATCAGACGGCGCTGGTCGCGGAAGACATTCTCTGCCGCAACCCATCCTTGGGAGAAAACAAACAAAGTAAATGCGATGGGCTCGAAGAACGGATAGTAAGGCAAGCGGATGAAGGTCCGGAGATTTGCCTGAAGGACAGCGACAGCAAAAATGATCGTTCCGGCGATCAAGACCGGACTTTGGATCGCGAGATATTTCCTGCTGATCTGGGGTGTAATCTCAGCGATGGCGAGGATCAGCAGCACGCAGATCACCAGCAGGTTGTTGAAAGGCATGAACTGCGTGAGCGATTTCGTGATCAGGATCGAAGCGATCCCTGCAATGGCAACGATGATTGCGAGAGTAGCGAAAATCTGGAAGACGCGACGAAGAATTCCAAAACTCAACTCGACCCAAAAAAACGTGGCGGGAATGAGGATCACGTAGGTGATGATCGAGATGAGGATTGCCGCATGGGATGAGAGAGGTCCGGCGAGCAGGGTTAGGGCATTCGGCGTGGATGCGAAAAGCCGGACGCCATAGAGTCCACTGAAAAGAGCGAACCAGAGCAGGGCTTTGGTGGCATTGCCGCGGTGAATGACGCCGACCAAGCACGCGGCAATTCCCATGAATAGGGCGATCGTTCCGAGGATGATGTTGCCGAGGTCCGCTGCGTACATCGAGTGAAGAAGTGATTATAGAGGTGGATGGCACCGGAATTGGGTTCCGGCCGCTCTAAAGATTTTTCGACCACAGAGGCCACTGAGAGACACAGAGAGATCAAAAGCCCCACTTCTGGCAAGACCGGCCAGAAATGGGGCACCCGAACTTCTTCACACTATGGTCCGGTCTCTTTTATCGTCAGGATCTGATCTGCTTTTACATTCTTCAAAACTTGCTTGATGCCGCTGGGCCATGTCAGTTCGATTGTGTCGATGATTGAGGCTGAGCCCAGGCCGAAGTGGACGCGCTTGTCGCTGGCCGAGTTGTAGCCGACTGTAGTGGTCGCGGTGTTGAATTGCGGGCCGAGCGATGTGGTGATCACCACTTTGGTGCCGAGGCCGTCGTGATTGGATTTGGTGCCAACCAATTTCAGAATGAGCCAGTGATTGTGATCGGGGGAACGGTTAATCCAGACTTCAGGCGGGCCGTTGAGAACCGTAACGACGGCGTCAACTTTGCCGTCGTTGTTTAAATCTCCGAAGGCGGCGCCACGATGAGGCGCGGGAAGTTGGAATGACGGTCCGGCATTCGTGCTCACGTCGTCGAACTTGAGCTTGCCTCGATTGCGGAAGATGCGGTTCGGCAACGGATACGGGCGATGCGCCAGCTGCATCGAATTATCGAGGATGTCGGAGTTGGTAGTGAAAAGATCCTTCAGTCCGTCATTGTCAAAGTCGAAGACTCCGGCGCCCCAGGCGGTGGTGCGGCTGGTCGCGGCCGCCAATCCTGAGGACGCGGTGATGTCCTGGAATTGTCCATTCCCGAGATTTTGATATAGAGGGAAGCCCTCGCCAAACATGGCGGTTTCGAAGATGTCCGGGCGTCCATCGTTGTCGACATCGCGGAAATCGGCGGCCATTCCCGCGATGGCATTGCCGAATGCGTTGTAGGCGACGCCTGCCATGAGCGCGACATTGGTGAAGGTGCCGTCACCCTTGTTGTGGAAGAGATAGTTTTCGAAGGTGTCGTTGGCAACGAAGATGTCGACAAAGCCATCATTATCGTAGTCGGCGAATGCCATCCCCATGCCTTTGCCGATGTACTTCGAGATACCAGACTGCTCGGAGACGTCGGTGAAAGTTCCGTCGCCGTTGTTGCGGTAAAGGATGTTCGGCGTGCCGACGAAATCGACGGGCGAACAATAGGCGGGATGAGCATCCTGCACGCAGAGCTTGGCGTTTTGTATGGAATAGTTCAGATAGTTGGTGACGAACAGGTCGAGGAGTCCGTCATTGTTGTAGTCGAGCCATCCGGCGGCGACGGACCAGGCTTTGCCGATTTTCGGGACGTTGCCGATGACGCCGGCTTTCGCGGTCAAATCGGTGAAAGTTCCGTCGCCGTTGTTGTGGAGGAGTTGGTTGTGGTTGAGGCCGGTGACGTAGAGGTCGACGAAGCCGTCGTTGTCGTAGTCGCCGGCGGCGACGCCCATGGAGTATCCAATACCTCGGAGGCCTGCCTTTTCGGTGACGTCGGTAAAGGTTCCATCGCCATTGTTGTGGAAGAGACGATTCCAGTAGCTCGGGTCGGATTTCTCGAGGGACGGTATCGCAGCGCCGTTCGTGAAGAAGATGTCGAGGAGTCCGTCATTGTCGTAGTCAAAAAGCGCGACGCCACCGACCATGGTCTCGAAGGTGTAGCGCTGCGGGCTGACGCTGTTCCGGACGGCGAATTTGATTTTCGATTTCTGGAGGACGTTTTCGAATTGGATCGGACCGACAGAGGCAACGTCCGGGCGAGCTGGCGATTCGTTTTTCGAAGATGGAATTTGACCGGATTTTGGGGCCTTCGCCGCCGTTTGTGAATCTGCGAAAGGAATTGTGATGATTATTCCCAGGGCAAACACGCCAGTGATGATCCGGTTAAGTCGGAGAAACCTTCGCACTTGGAGCTCTCTGAGGCTGCGAGATGCGGTGAGGATATCAGATGGAATATTCATCATGGCTGGGGCGCGTAAACGCTTTCCGGCTTTTTTCGCGGAATGATTTCGGATAGGCTATGTGCGGCAACGATGCGTGAGGACCATCCAACCCCGGCTGTCTATCGCAGGCAGAGGTGTGTGTCGGTTGCGCTGACGATTTGTTGCGTGCTGATGTTCGCCGTGAGCGCGCTGGCGCAGAGTGCCGACCGTGCGCTTCCTCTTCTTACTCGCACCGACCAGGTGAGGCAACTCAGCCCCGAACAGGCGAAGTTGGGATATCCCGTGCGGGTCCGCGGAGTTGTGACCGACGACGTGCCGGCTCCGGACTTTTTCGTGCAGGATTCAACCGCCGGTGTTTATGTAGAGGGCGCGCGAAATTCGAAATTCACACACACGTTCGGCGATCTGATCGAAGTTGAGGGAGTGACTGGTCCGGGCAAGTTTGCGCCGGTCATCATCGAACGAAGTTCGCGCGTGGTCGGCAAAGGCGCTCTGCCTGAGTCGCGCGTGTATTCATTCGCGGAACTCGCCGATGGAGGACTCGACAGTCAGTGGGTGCGGGTGCGCGGGATCGTAAGAGCGGTTTCGATCGATCGGACATCGTGGCGCGAGACGACGCTGGCAATGCGGATTGCATCGGGTGGCGGGCAGTTGATCGTCCGCGTACCGATCGAAGGAGAGCAAGATTTTTCGCCGTGGATTGACACCGAGGTGCTGCTCGAAGGCGTGTGCGGGAGTTTATTCAACGGACAGCGGCAGCTAACCTCGATCATGTTGTACGTGCCACGGTTGAGCTTCATTACAGTCCAGATGCAGGCGCCCGCAGTGCCGGTGTCGTCGTTGCTCACGTTCGTCCCGGGACGGGGAGCAGAGCATCGTGTGCGCGTGCGCGGAGTGGTTGCCTATCAGGAATTGGGCAAAGCACTTTTTCTGCAGGCCGATGGTAGGGGACTCCGCGTACTGACCGAACAGAACACAAAGCTCAATATCGGAGAGGTGGTGGATGCCGTCGGGTTTCCGGCCACGGGAGAGTCAGCGCCGGTGCTTACGGATGCCGTGTTTACGCGAGTAGGACTTTCCACCGCCGTTACGCCGATGCCGTTCGTAATCACGGCTCCGTGGGAACAATTCGACGGCGCGCTGGTTGAGACCAGGGCAACGTTGATTGGCCGGGATGCCCAGGCGGACGGAGTGCGACTCCTGCTGCAGCAAGATCAGCGGCTCTTTGACGCGACGATGACACTGAGGGGGCCTTCCGACCGCTTGCTCGACATTCCGCTCAATAGCCAACTGCGCCTGACTGGAATTTGCCTGGTGCAAAGCGGAGGGATGTGGTCCATTCCGCAGTCGTTCCGGCTCCTGCTGCGTTCGGCGGACGACGTGGCGGTTGAGCATGCTCCATCGTGGTGGAACCTGCGGCACACGTTGTGGGTGCTGGGGGGAACGGTTGGAGTTCTGCTGATTGTGATGGCATGGATCGTCGTGTTGGGCCGAAGGCTGCGGGAACAGATGGCTCTGATTCGGCACAAGATGCGCAGTGGCGCTGTGTTGGAAGAACGAAATCGTATTGCGCGTGAGCTGCACGACAACCTGGAGCAGGAGTTGGCAGGCATAACGATGCAACTCGACCTTGCAGTGGATTGTTTCCAGCAAGCGCCGAAAGTCGCGCGCGAGGCGCTGGAAGCGGCCCGCGACATGAGCCGGCACAGCATGGTCGATGCAAGGCGTTCGGTGTGGGATTTGCGCTGCCATCTGCTGGAAGAGGGAGATCTGGTCTCGGCGTTGCGCCATATCGTGCAGCCATCGTCGCCCCGAGATGACGTAAAGGTTGATGTGAGCGTTACGGGGAATCCTGCACGTTTGCCGGCAGCGATGGAGATGAATCTGTTGCGGATCGGGCAAGAAGCGGTGGCGAATGCCGTCAAACACGGAAGAGCGACGACTGTGCAGGCCCTGCTGCAATATGATCAGGAAAAAGTGCGCCTCAGCATTACAGACAACGGGAAAGGTTTTGTTCCGGAAGAGACGGCGCCCAGCGGGCACTTCGGCCTGCTGGATATGCGAGAGCGGGCGCATTCGATGGGATGCATCCTGGAAGTGGAGAGCGCGCCGGATTGCGGAACGAAGATCGCGATAGAAATTCCAGTCAGGGAGCAGGCGGTCCTTTGATTACGGACACGAAAACACTGCGCATTCTGGTGGTGGACGACCATTTCATGGTCAGGATGGGACTATCGTCATCGTTGAACGCAGAGCCCGACATGAAGGTGATTGCCGAAGCGGGAAACGGGGAATCCGGGCTGGAGGCATATCGAAAACATCTTCCGAGTCTTGTGCTGATGGACGTGAGATTGCCGGGGATGAGCGGAGCGGAGGCGGTCGCGGCGATTGTGCGCGAATTTCCGGATGCACGCATCCTGATGCTATCGACGCACTCGGGGGAAGAAGAAGTCTATCGATCGTTACAGGCGGGAGCGCGCGGGTACATCTTGAAAAGCGCGATGCGCGAAGAGCTATTAAGGGCGATACGGGATGTACGCGACGGCAGGCGCTACCTGGATCCGGCAGTTGCGCCGCTTCTGGCGGAGCGGATGGCGCATCGATCTCTCACTACTCGTGAAGTCGAAGTGCTGAAGATGGTCGCAAGAGGAATGGGCAACAAAGAAATTGCCGCAAGCCTCAGCATCGCTGAAGTCACAGTCAAGTTGCACGTGAGCCACGTTCTCGAGAAGTTGAATGTGAAAGATCGCACAGAAGCTGCCACGGCCGCGCTGCGGCGCGGAATCATCTCGCTAGAGTGATTTCCGTAAACGTTCCCGCAAAACCTATACGAAAGTAGAGTGTCATTCCCTGCCTTCCGTAGAGCAGACTTTGCCTGACGCGCTCTCTAGAATCACCTGTCTCACTAAATCGTTGTAGAAGTGTAATTCCTTGGTTGACAACGGTCGTGACCGCGGCTTATGAGTTGGTTCGGAATCGTCCGTAATTGAAAAAGATTAATGACTCGTATGGAGGTCGGTTCATGAAGAAACTGGTTCTCTGTAGTCTCCCCCTCCTTCTATTCCTATTTCTCAGCTCCGCAGCGTTTGCGCAGAGTACAAACGCCGGTGACATTCGCGGTACCGTCACCGACACCACCGGTGCGTTGGTTCCTGGAGTGACAGTCACGGTGGTGAATGTGGAGACAGGCGTGTCGAAGACTTTTGTGTCGAACGACTCGGGCTTGTTTGACACGGACTCGATCGTGACAGGCAACTACACGGTCACGTTCACGAAAGACGGGTTTCAGAAGCTGGTGCGTGGGCCAGTGACTGTGCAGGTCGGCTTCACGACAGTGAACGGTGAACTGAAGGTGGGATCCTCGACGGAAGAAGTGACGGTGACCTCTGACGTCCCGCTCCTGCAGACCGAGACCAGCGAGCAGAGCACGACTCTGACCGCGAAAACGATGGTTGAGTTGCCGCAGGTCACGCAGGACTGGGAGAACTTCACGATCCTGCTGCCGGGCGCGAGCGGCGCGACTGGTTCCTCACAAGGGACGGCGAACCCTGGGCAAGTGGTGGCGGTAAACGGCAACCTGCCCTATAGCAACATCATTGCGGATGGAGCGTCGACTACGCTGTCTCACAGCCAGAATGCAAATCCGGCGACGTTCGAGAATGTAAGTGAATTGCAAGTCAATACATCTTCATTCTCGGCGCAGTACGGAATTGGCGGAATCATCTTCAACCAGGTCAGCAAGAGCGGAACGAATCAGTTCCACGGCACCGCCTACGATTTCATTCAGAACGACATGCTGACCGCCCATCCGTACTTCAGCAGCGGGGCCATTCCGTTTCTTCGTTACAACAATTTCGGCGGATCGATCGGTGGACCGATCCTGAAGCGGAAGATGTTCTTCTATTTCAACTACGACCAGATCGTGAGCCATGGCAATCAACATGGCTACGACACTCTTCCTACGGATGCAAACATTGCCGGTGACTTTACTGGCATGAACTCGATCTTCGATCCGACTACGCAGACGATCGCGTTGGACGGGCTTGGTAATCCGTATCCGGTCCGGCAGAGCTTTGCCAGCGAGTATGGAACGAATGCCATCCCGAGCACGTTGTTTGACCCGGTTTCCCAGGCGTTCCAGTCGGCATTTTTTCCGACGACAGCCAACCACCCTTCGTTCCTGACGCCAATTATCGGCGGACAGTCGATTGGAGGCGAGGGACAGCAAAACAACAACTATTACTACAGCCAGTTGGTTACGAATCCCGTGAAGCGGTATTTCGGCCGTTTGGACTGGGATGTAAAGTCAAACAACCGCATCACGATGTCAGTTACCCAAGCCGATTTCACGTATCCGGGCCCTTCGACGATCAGCAACTGCCCCGTAGGTTGCCAGAACGGCTACGTGGACAACAACAATTCGCAGGTCACAGACGTTTGGAACATCAGTAACTCAACCGTGAACGAATTCCGAGTCGGCTATACGAATCAGATGAACTACTTCACGGATTCCTCGCTGGACAAAGGATACGCTGCTCAACTGGGTTGGCAATTCGCGAAGGTAGATGATTTTCCAGGCTTTGAGACCACGGGCAACTATCCGTACTCGTGGCTCACTCCGGGTTCGAACTCGGTCTACAAGGAGCATGTGTTCGATTTCTCGGATGTCGTGACCATGATCCGGGGCAAACACATTCTTCATTTCGGTGGCGAGTTGCTAGCGTACCGGGATAACTCCACTGCGTGGGGGAACGCCACCGCAGGAAATATGCAGTACTCGGGGCAATACACGAAGCAATATACGACCGATCCCGCGGTTTGCGGAGCCAGTGCGAACGGTGCGGCGTGCACCGTACCGGGCACAGGATTCGAGTACGCTGACTTCCTGTTGGGATACGTCAACAACTGGTCGGCGAACCAGAGTCCGGAGTACGGAGCTCGTCTGAAGAGCCCTCAGATGTTCGTACAGGACGACTTCAAGCTACGTCCGAACTTGACCATCAATATGGGCTTGCGCTGGCAGATTAACCATGGCTGGAACGAAGTCAAAGGAAACATCGTGACGTTTGATCCGACCGTGAACAATCCGGCGACGAATACCGCTGGCGCAGCGTGGTACGCAAGTACTCACGCCAATGGCCGGTCTGCCTTGGAAGCCAATGTGAAGGACACGTTCTTGCCACGTATTGGATTTTCGTGGGCGATGAAGCCGAACACGACAGTGCGAGGTGGCTTTGGACTGTACGCTTATAACTGGAGCCTCGATACGTACGGTACCGGTATGGGCAATGCAGTTGGTTCTACGGGGAACTATACCGATCCCACCAACGGCATCTATCCGGCCGTTCTCTTAGGTGGAAATGGCAATTCCATCCTGGCGAGCTCGTTCTACAACGGACCTCCACAGAATTCGGGAACGGCACTCCCGTATACGTCAGGTTCTACGGACCCGACGCGCTTCAACGGCGGAGGATTCAACTACCAGGCATACCACACGGCGGTGCCAAAGATTTATCAATGGAACTTCGGCGTGCAGCGTTCTCTGACTACCGATATGGTGGTTGAAGTTGCTTATGTCGGAAGCCACGGCTTCAACCTTGCGTATCCCGTGGACATCAACCAGGTGCCCCAAGCCCTCTGGTCGCCTAATGATTCGGCAAGCCGGCCCTTCCCGAATTTCCAGGGCATAACGGGATCCAGCAGCCGAACGAATGCCATATCCAACTACAATTCGCTGCAAGCGTCGGTTACGAAGCGCATGACTCGTGGACTGAGCATGAGCTTCAACTACACGTGGGCGCATTTCCTGGACGACTTGGATTCATCAGGGTGGGGAAGCCGCGCGGGCCCGCAGGATTACCAGGATGCTACCAATCCGGCGGCAAACTACAGCAATTCCAACTTCGACGTCCGTCACGCATTTAAGGGATACGTTGTCTATCAGTTGCCCTTTGGCCGAGGCCACCAATTCCTGAGCAGCAACGCATTGCTCGACGAACTCGTCGGCGGCTGGCAACTCTCGGGAACTGTTGTTCTGCAGACGGGCAACCCCTTCACGGTGTACGGAGATCAGGCTAACTGGTCGCTCGCGGGAACACAGTTCCCGAACAGAATTCCGGGAGTTCCTCTGTATTTGTCCAACAAGGGAATCAACGGATGGTTCAATCCCGCAGCCTTCAGCAAACCTGCAGACGGAACATGGGGCAACGTGAGGAGAAACAGCCTCTATGGGCCGGGCATCAATGTGTTCAATATGTCAATGGCGAAGTCATTCGCATTGCCGTGGGAAGGCGTCCGAATTGAGTTCCGTGCGGATGCGTCGAACGTGTTCAATCACAAAAGCCTCGGAACGCCGGGCGGACAAAATCTTGGAAGCGCTGCCGGTGTTGGCGAGCCGTACACGAGCGCGAACACGATCAGCAGCGTCACGACCGGAGCTCGCAACATGCAGCTGATGTTCCGCGTAACGTTCTAATGAGGGGGTAGTACAACCGTAAGTGAGACGGCGATTCGTCGCCGTCTCTTTTTTTGTTTAGAGACACGAAGATCGAGGGATGAATATTCACCACAGAGATCACAGAGAGACACAGAGAAACACAGAGAAAAGCGAGAAATGGGGCACCCGCGAGCGCTCGCTTCGCTCGCTGGACGGCCGAGGCGGCCGTCCCCACACGGTCCTCAATCTCTTTTCAAAAAAAACAAACAGCCCACAGGCTTGCGCCTATGGGCTGTCCGGTGGACTGTTGTGGATTGACCAAGAGGTGGTCACTCTACGTGGCCTCTTCGGCTACTCCGGGCTCCCGGCGCGACCTACCCGCCGGGCGGAACCAATCCTTAATCACCGGTAGTGTGCGGGCTGTAGCTTCGAATGCGGTACTAGCAAATTCCGCGCCCAAAGCCCCGCTTAGAGCGACCTGCTCTAAGTCTCAGCCACCTCACCTGGTCTATGGGTCTTTCTACAACTGCCTTCAGAACTTGTCATCAGACCACCTCCTTTCCGGTGTAAGGCCACATTAGCGTGAAATGAATCCGGCGTCAATCCGGGGATTTTGCAGTACCCGATCCGTAACGGGGCGCATGGATGGGGGTCGAACTTTGCGCGGCAATCGCGCTCTTTCGATCTGCCGGACATGAGTCCGTTCCGATAGTGGTCTGAAATAAAGAATGATAGGCTTCTCGCCATGCTACTGAGGCACGTAAGACTCGGTCTGTTTTTACCTTTCTGTGTTCTTCTCCCGCTCGTTGCGCAGAACCCGGTCGATGTGAAACCTTCGCCCCAACAAGTGGAGTGGCAGGATCTCGAGATGGGCGCGATCATTCACTTCGGTCCGAATACTTTTATGGACCGCGAGTGGGGAGATGGGACGGCTGACCCGAAGGTGTTCAACCCGACAAATTTTGATCCTGAGCAGTGGATGGAAGCATTGAAGGCGGCGGGGATCCGGTATGTGATTTTCGTGGCCAAGCATCATGACGGATTTTGTCTATGGCCAACCGGGCAGACCGAATACAGCGTGAAGAGTAGTCCGTGGGAAGGCGGGCGCGGTGATGCGGTGGGCCGAGTGGAAGAGGCGGCTCGAAAGAATGGTTTGAAGTTTGGAGTGTACCTTTCGCCGTGGGACCGGCACGAGCCGCGGTACAGCAACTCCTCCGAGTACGACAAGTACTACACCGCCGAACTGGATGAACTTGCGCAGAACTACGGTGATCTCGAGGAGTTCTGGCTGGATGGAGCGGGGAGCGCGGGGCACGTGTACAACTTTCCGAAAATTGTCGAAGAGTTGCGGACGTATCAGCCGAACGCGCTCGTATTTGCGGATATGGCGTTGTTCGATTATGGAGATATCCGGTGGGTGGGAAATGAGAGCGGATCGATTCCGTACGAGAACTGGAACGTGATCGACCGGCATGGATATCTGCGTTGGCGCCCGGTGGAAGCGGACACGCCGTTAAGAAAAAATCACTGGTTCTGGCATCCGAATGATGAAGCGAGTTTGAAGAGCGTGGCGGAACTGGTGACGACGTACGAGCAGACCGTAGGACGTGGCGGGCAACTAATGTTAGGAATTGCGCCGGATCGAACAGGACGTTTGCCGGACGCGGATGTGAAGCGGCTTAAGGAATTCGGCGAGGCCGTGCGGCAGCGGTATGGAGAAGATCGGACGCTGAAGCATGTGGCGCATGATCCGTCGGGGGAGCCGGCGATGGATGGAGATCCCGATACGTTCTGGTCGGCTCCAGCTGGTTCGCATCATGCGGTGCTGGAGCTGGATTTTGGCAAGCCCGTGAGCTTTGATCACACCTTAATCATGGAGTGGCTTAATTCGGGGCAGCATGTGGAGAAGTTCGCGATCGAGATATATAAGGATGGCAAGTGGGTGGACGTAATGAACGGTGGCGCGATCGGGCACAAGCGGATCGATTCTTTCCCGCGCGTGACGGCGTCGAGGATTCGATTGAATATTCTGTCGTCGACGGCGGAGGCGCAGATTCGGGAGTTCCAGGTTTTTGACGCGAAGTAGGGAACCTCTCGAAAAGCAATCCTCAGCGGCTGAAGCCGGCTGAGTTGTGCGACGGTTACGGCACGACTGAAGTCGTGCCCCTCCCTAGAGTTCTCAGACGGGCGAGGCCAAAATCCCCACTTCTGGCAAAACCAGCCAGAAATGGGGCACCTAACACATTCCTGATCACACTCTGTGGACGTCGATGCCGCGCTGGATGAATGGGGCTACCGCTTTGTCGGAGGCGCGCTCGTCGGTGATGAGCATGTGGATGTTGGAAATGGGACAGATCAGCGCTGGAGTGACGACGCCGATTTTTGTGGAGTCGGCAACGACGACCGTCTGTTTTGATTGTTCGATCATGGTGCGGAAGGTCAGACCTTCTTCCGTTTCAATGACGGTAATACCTCGGGCGGCGTCGATGCCGCAGACACTAACGAAGACACGGTCCATGTAAACGTCTTTTAGCGAAGTGATGGCAGCGTGGCCGACCAGCGAAAAGGAGCCCGCCCACTGGACGAAACCTCCGGTGACGAAGGTGCGCAAGCCAGCGCAGTTGCTCAGTTCCATCGCGATATTGATGGCGTTCGTGATGACCCGAATGTTGTGGCGGTTGCGCAGATTGCGCGCGACCTGGGTAGCAGTAGTTCCGGCGGTGAATCCTACGGTTTCGTTTTCCTGAATGATTTCGGCGGCGGCAATACCGATCCGACGCTTTTCAGCGGGGCGATGCTGATCACGGCTTTGAAACACGGAGTCGTAGCGGAATGGCTCGTAGAGTAGAGGTTCGACCAGAGTGACTCCGCCGTGGGTGCGGCGAACGAGACCCTTGGTCTCAAGCTTGGTGAGGTCCCGGCGAACACTAGCGGCAGAAGCACCCAGACGTTCGATGAGGACATCGAGCGACAGATTTCCCTCCTGTCGCAATTCGCGAAGAATTTGGTCGGCCCGATTGCGTGCCTTCATGAGAATGCCCTGTCTGCCGCCTGCACTTATAACAGAAATGAGGATGAGGGAGAAAACTGCAGATGGGCCAATATTAGGATCGTGAGCATGCCAACGATTGAAATGGCCGTAATCGATCAAATTCCTTGACAATTTACGTAAACCAGTGCGATAAGTGTGCACTGCCGGATGCCCCTCCGGCAATTCGTGAAGGAGTGCCTATGAAGCCTTCCCCCAGGTGTTATGCCTCGTTCGTCGCTGTGTCCCTTGTGCTTTCGATAACCAGCATTTCGCCGGCTTCAGCGCAGAGCACAAAGCGGCAAATTGGAACGCAGTTCGAAGTGACTGCGGATCCGGTAGTGCCACGTCCGCACATTAAGCCATGCACCGTGCAATTGTTCTCCGGGTTCACGTTCGCGCATTTTTCCGACACGGCGCAGACGTTCCCGTTCACTCCTCCGACGAATTGCTCCGGTCCCTGGCAGAAGGTGGTGCTTGAAATTAATTTCAGCGAAAACGGAGGGGTGCAGTTTGACCGTACCGCGAGCATGTACATCGCGAACACGGATGTTTATTTCGGCACGACTCCAGAGCCGCTGGCTGTTGATACCAACACCTGGCACGTCGAGCGCGACATTACCGACTATGCATCGCTGATGGCCATGCCGCAGACAGGAACGATTGTGCTGGCCAACTGCACCGATGATTGCGCCCCGCCGTTTAACACGCTCAACGGAGTGTTCACGGTGAATGCGGACCTGGAGTTCTATCCAGCGAATGACGGTCACGATCGCCGCGGAATTGCGGACATGGTGCTTCCGCTGGAGCAGGTGAATAGCACCGGCGGAATCAACCTTCCTGCGACGCTGACTTTGCCCACGGACCAGTTGTCGACTACGTTCACGCTGCCGACGAATGTGGAGCGCGCGTACCTGGACGTGGTTTCACAGAGCCAATCAACGGACGAGCAGTGGTATGCGTGCTTTCCGAATGACCTGGCAAATATCAACGAAGTGTACGGATGCGGAAACACAGATTTCCGCGAGACTGAAGTCACGATTGATGGCCAGCCAGCCGGATTAGCACCGGTATCTCCTTGGGTTTACACGGGTTTTCTGCCTGACCAGTGGGTGCCTAGCCCGGGAATTCAGACGCTCGATTTCGTACCCTACCGAGTGGATCTGACTCCGTTCGCAGGAGTGTTGAGCGACGGAAATCCGCACACCGTTGCGCTCAGCGTCTTCAACGATGACGGGTATTTTTCTGATACAGCATCGCTGCTGCTTTATTTGGATAAGGGGTCGAAGCAGGTGACCGGCGCAGTGACGAATAATACTCTGGCGGCGCCAAATCCGGTGGTGACCGAAAACCTGCAGGGAACTTCGACGGTGACGGGAACAATCGGAGTTGTGTCAGACCGGCACTTCAATATCGCGGGATACGTGAACACATCGCATGGGAGAGTTACGACGTCGATTGACGGTCACCAGGATTTCTCGAGCACGCAGGATATTGATTTCGACACGGTGAATGCTACCGTGCTCGATCAGAAGACGTCCGTTAAGAACAAGGTTTCGACCGTGACGACTGCAGTGAATCACGGCGGGACGGTGGTCACGCATAACGATTACAGTTTCCCGATCCGCGTTGACTTCATATTCCCCGTGAGTTCAGCCTTGTTCGGGTTCACGGTGACCACGGCGCAGGACTATCAGGATAACGTTCGTGTCTTCCATGATGGGCAACTGCACCGTTTCAATTCGATCACGGATTCCGGCCACGCCACCGATGTTGGCTCCGGCAGGAGCGAGCAGGAGTATACGCAGTTCAATTCCAGCGGCCGGTTTTACGACTGCAAGATTGCTTCGAAGAGCGCCACTCTTGCGCAGGTGAGTTCCGGCTGCTCACCCTAAGCCAAACAATCTAGTGCGGTGAGCCTTCCCCAAGAGCCCGGTGACGAGCCGGGCTCAGGCTCTTTTGGGGGGATTCACAGGCGCAACAAGGCTTTTCTACGGGGTGTTTGAGTTTATTAAAACGTTTCACAAGACAGACGCTAATAGATTTATATGATCTATGAAATGATCGATTTAAGCTTAAACGATCATTTTATGCTTGACAGTGAGCAACGAGACTGATTAGCGTCAGCTATTCATTCAGGGGCGGTTCTCGACTTTTGCATCCCCTCAAATGCAACGGAGGACAGTTATGACAGCAAGCCGCAGTGTCCGTTTGTTGGCAGCAGTGTGTCTGGCCTGCCTGCTTGGTCTGGGCTCGGCGTGGGCGCAAACCGTGACCGGATCGATTACGGGACTCGTCACCGATCCGAGCGGGGCGGTGGTTTCAGGAGCGACGGTGACGGCGGAAAACACCTCCACCGGGGTCACAACGACCGCGACCACGAATGCGAGCGGGGCCTACACCATACGATTCTTGCCCATCGGGATGTACCAGCTCCGAATTGAGGCAAAGGGCTTTACTGCGGCCAAGGTTAATCCGTTCCAGCTTGAGATCGATCAGACCGCAAAGTTCGATGTAGCTCTGAAGATTGGTTCCACCGAGACAGTCGTGGTGCAGGAAGAGTTCCACCCGATTCTCGACACGACCGATTCGACGCTGGGAAACACGCTCTCGACGAACGAGATCTCGAACATTCCGTTGAACGGGCGCAATTTTTCGCAGCTCACGCTTTTCCAGGCTGGATCGGTTGACACGGATCCGACTGGAATGAGCGGCGGCAACGCCATCGAGCGCAACACTTACAACAGCGGTATTGCGGCGATCAACGGAAATCGCGAGCAGGCAAACAACTATACGATCGAAGGCGCGGACAACAACGAGCCGCAGAACAATCTGATCGGATACAACCCGGCTCCCGACGCAATCGCGGAAGTGCGAGTCGTTTCAGCGAATGCGAACGCGACCTATGGAAACGCCAACGGCGGCGCGGTTGTCACGGTTTTGAAATCGGGCACGAACGAGTTGCACGGATCTCTGTACGATTTTCTGCAGAGCCAGATATTCGACGCGAATTCGTGGGCGAACGGCCTTTCCAATCCGGTCATTCCGAAAAATTCTTACACGCAGAACATCTTTGGCGGAACCATCGGCGGGCCCATCGTCAAGAACAAGCTCTTCTTCTTCGCCGACTACGAGGGAGTGCGCCGGCACACCGGCGGCGAGGCGTCGGCGAGTGTCCTCACGCAGGCGATGCGCAACGGCGACTTTTCTGCGCTGCTGACCGATGCGGCGACTCCGATTCAGCTTTACGACACGCAGAATAACTTCACGCCGTATACAAACAATCAGGGTGTGCCGATTGTGAATCCGGTTGCCACGTACTTGTTCGCGCATCCCGAGCTTTATCCATTACCCAACCGGCCCGCGGTGTCCATTGCGAATGGAGGAGATGGGCTGATCCAGGGAGATTTCGTGGGTCCACAGTCGAGTTTTATTTCGAATAACCAGGAAGACTTCAAGGTTGACTGGACGCCGAACAGCGTGGACAAGATCAGCGGATTCTATTCTCAGGGCAAAGGCAGCGATCACACCACGGCGATCATTCCCGTCGTGTTTCCGGCTTTCAACACGTATCCAACGAAGATCGCGGGCGCGAGCTTTGTGCACACATTCTCACCCACGATCGTGAACGAAGCACGCTTCGGGTTTACGCGCGTGCGTTGGAACAACGGTGTGCCGAGCGATCCGAGTGGACAGTTCGGGCTGACCGGTGACCAGAAGGTTGGGATCCCGTTTGGCAGCCAGAAGTATGTCGGCTTCACCGGGGAAAGCATCAGCGGAGCCACCTATCTCGGGACGAACGCGAATCCGCAGGTATTCACCGACAACACCTTCAACTACCAGGACAACCTGACATGGCAACGAGGCCGGCACTTCCTGTCCATTGGAGGGCAAGCGACCCGGTACCAGCAGAACTATCTGAATGCCGGCAACGTCGGATTTCTTGGACAATTCAGCTACAACGGGCAATTCACCGGCCTGCCGGGCGGGCAGGGATACGGAGCCGCAGACTTCGTTCTCGGGCTTATTCAGAACGTCCAGTTGGCATCTCCCCTTGGATGGGTAGGCAACCGGCAGTGGCGCATCGCGGGTTATGTTCAGGATGATTTCAAAGCAACATCCCGCCTGACGCTCAACCTCGGAATCCGATACGAATACGATCAACCGTGGTACGAACAGAACAACAAGACAGCCAACGTTCTCCCGAACGGGACCGTAGAGTACGCAGGGCATGTTCCCGACGGAGCGATTGCGGGATCGATCGTGTGCCCGACGCACGCGTGCTACAACGCGAATTACAAGCAGTTCATGCCGCGAGTGGGCTTCGCGTATCAAGCGACCAACAAACTGGTGGTTCGGGGCGGCTATGGCGCTTCTAGTTTCTTCGAAGGATTCTCGTTCAACCAGCGGCTGACGTCGAGTCCGCCGTTCTCGCTGGCGATCAACAGCACGGCTACGACGCCGTCGGGAGCGTCGGGCGGCTCGCCGTTCAATGTGACCGACGCCTTCAGCCAGCCTTTGGGCATAAACAACTCCTTGTATTCGGTGTGGCCGCAGGATACGCAGCCCGCTTATATCCATCAGTTCACACTCGTCACGGAATACGCGCTCACGAACCAACTCTCTCTGAGTGCCGGTTATCACGGACAAGTCGGGCATCATTTGGCCGACTACCGGAATGGCAACCAGCTCACAACGACGCAGGCGCAAGACATCTCCGGCATCGGTGGATGCGGTGCTGCGAGTATCCCGACAGCGGATCAAGCGCCTTACTTCTCGCTGGTGGGGGAATGCAATCCCGTATTGATTACTGAGTCACAAGCCAGGATGACCTACAACTCGCTGCAAGTCAGTTTGCGTCAGAGGACGCATCGAGGGCTGGAATACTCGCTGAACTACACCTTTGCCAAGTCGCTGACGGACTCGTCGGGGAACTATGCGGTTTCCGGTACGAGCTTTAATGGTTCGTCGCATCAGAACGGATACGACATCAATGCCGACTACGGTCCGTCCGGCATGGACATTCGTCACAGCTTGAACTTCGTAGGGGTGTACGAGCTGCCGTTCGGACACGGGAAGACCTACGGCGCCAATGTGAACCGCGGACTTGACGCAGCCTTCGGTGGATGGAAGATCGCAACGTCTGCAATCCTCTACTCGGGATTCCCGGTCACGATTTTTGGACCTGGAAACAGCAATACGAACAGCTGGGGCTTCAGCCGAGCCAATCAATACCGCCACATGACGATTCACGACCAGACTCTGGCGAATTGGTGGGGAACTGATGCGTCGGTGCAACCCTGCACAGTCGCGGGCGTGGACGATGGCACATGCGCATACGGGCCGGCGGCCCCGTTCACGTTCGGGACGGCGCACAACAGCACGGAGCGCGCTCCGGGTTACCGCAGCGTGGATGCGGCGATCTTCAAAGACTTCCACGTGTGGGGCGAACGGCACGTGCTTGGCTTCCGCGCCGACTTCTTCAACCTGTTCAATATCGCAAGTTACGGGAACCCGGATAACAACATTGGGGATCCGAACTTTGGCGCAATCAGCTCTGTGCGCTCCCAGGAGCGCCACATCCAACTCGGCTTGCACTATAGCTTCTAGGCAAAATTCGTAATCTGGCGGATCAGTAGTTCCGCCAGATTACGTGTGATTGAAGAAGCTGCGTCAGAACGCACGATCATGTATATTCTCCCGCGACCAGATGCACGATAGTCTGCTGCGGCCGAATGAACAAACGGGATTCATGAGCGAACAGGTGCTGCTGGAAGTCTGTGTGGAATCGGTAGCTTCCGCGATGGCGGCGGAACGCGGCGGGGCGCATCGCATTGAGTTGTGCAGCAGTTTGGCGGAAGGCGGCACCACGCCGAGCGCCGGGCTGATGGAAGTCGTGCGCCGCAAGGTGCGGATTCCTGTACACGTGATCATCCGTCCGCGAGGCGGAGACTTCTTCTATACGCCTGACGAATTCGAAAGCATGAAGCGAGACATCGCCACGGCCAAGCAGATCGGAGCGGACGGTGTTGTGTTCGGTGTGCTGACCGAAGACGGGCACGTCGATGTTCCTCGGACACGCTGCCTGGTCGAGGTTGCGCGTCCGATGACGACGACGTTTCACCGAGCGTTCGACATGGCGCAGGACTTGCCAGAAGCGCTAAAAGATGTGATCGATGCCGGCGTCGACAGGATTTTGACGTCAGGCGGAAGACAGAATGTGCAGGACGCGATCGCTGCCGTTGCGGGCCTGATCACTGAAGCAAGCGGCCGAGTGGCAATCATGATCGGCGGAGGAATTCGCGAGGGCAATGTCCGCCGCATCATCACGCAGACTGGAGCCCGCGAGATCCACGCGAATCTAGGGCAGATCGTGCCGAGTCCGATGAGATATCGCAACGAGAAGATCTCTCTTGGAGAGATCAAAGGGCGCGAGTATCAGATCTCGGTTGTTCCGGAGGTGCGTGTGCGGCGTCTGCTGGAAGCTGCGTTGGGGATTTCGAGCGCGGTGCCGAACGCTGCGCTGTGATCGCCGGCTGCCGTCGGAACGCTGCCGGCTGACAGCAGATTCCTCGCTCCGCTCGGAATGACATTGTCTCAAGATTATTGCAAGCCGAAGGCGTAGATGGTCGAGCCGGCGGCAATCGCTACATATTCTTTTCCGTCAACGGAGTAAGCCATTGGGCCGGCGTAGACTGCTCCGCCCATCTGAAAATGCCAGAGAGGCCTGAGTGACGCGGCGTCGAAAGCGATCATGTTGCCTTCCGCATCTCCGCTGAAGACCAGGCCTCCAGCCGTTGAGAGCACTCCAGACCATGTCGGGGACGAGTGCTGGAACACTTTCTTCGTTTCGCCTGTAACGGGATCAATTGCCTTCAGAAATCCAAGGTGGGGCTCAGCTTCTTCCGACGGGAAGTAGGCGCTGCCGTAAAAAGCATGACCCGGTTCGTAAGGCTGGGGAGCGGTGCTGAAGATGTCGCACTGATCGCGCGCGGTGACATAGAACAGCCCCGTTTGCGGATCGTAGGTGGGCGGCATGTAGTTGGTTGTGCCCAGTGCGCCAGGGCAGACGGTGTGTCCCTCGAGTGTCGGAGAGGCTTGCTTGTTGGGGATCGGGCGTCCGTCGGAATCTTTCGAGTCGCTCCACGTTGTCTTTCCGTATGGAGTTGCCGAGATCAACTTTCCGTTCGTGCGATCCAAGATGTAGAAGTAGCCGTTGCGGTCGGCCTGCGCGATCAGCTGCTTGCCGCCCGAGTCGATGAGGATCGGGACCTGCGTGGCGTCCCAATCGTGCTCGTCGTGTTTGGTGAACTGGAAATACCAGTTCAGCTTGCCGGAATCGGCGTTGAGTGCGAGCAGGGAATTGCTGTAGAGATTGTCACCTTCCCGTCCTGCGCCGCGGTTCGATGGCGAAGGATTTCCCGTGGGCCAGAAAATCTGATTGGTTGCCGGATCGTAGGTGCCTGTGTTCCATGCGGGCGCTCCTCCGACCTTCCACGAGTCGCCTTGCCAGGTGTCATGGCCGGGTTCTCCCGGTCCGGGAACCGTGTAGAACCGCCACTTGCGCTGACCGGTGTCGGCGTCGTAGGCGTCGATGAAACCGCGTATGCCGTACTCGCCGCCCGAAATCCCGATGATGATCAGATTCTTCACCGCGAGCGGCGCGACGGTGAAGCTGTGTCCGATGCGGTAGTCGGCGGCTTCGACGTCCCAACGGACGGCGCCCGTCTTGGCATCGAGCGCGACGATGTGAGCGTCCAACGTTCCGCAGAAAACCTTGTCGCCGAGAATGGCTACTCCGCGGTTGACCCGTCCGCAACAGGGACGGATGTCGGAAGGGACCTGGCGCTGGTAGATCCAGATCGGGCGGCCGGAGCGGGCATCGAGCGCGAAGGCACGGTTATCGGGACCGGTGGCGTAAAGAATGCCGTCGACTACCAAAGGGGTGGATTCGAACTTTCCTGTGGCACCGGTTTGAAATGCCCACTTAGCGACCATGTTGTGCGCATTCGCCGCGTTGATTTGATCGAGAGCACTGAAGCGCTTGCCGGAATAATCGCCGGAGTAGGTCATCCAGTTCTGCGGCTCTTTGGAGGAATTGAGAAGGCGCTCGGAAGTGACTTGGGCGTGAATGAACGTAGGATTGGAAAAGCAAATCAGGAAAGAAAACGTCAGGAATGCACAGGGCCTAAAGGCCTTTCTCTCGATCATGCGTAACGCGGCCCTGAAAGGGCCGCTCTTCCACGTTCGGACATGCATCCCCGATTCCGGCGTCATTGTCGATGCGCACGAGATCCGGTTGTTCATTTCGCCTCCGTGCTTGCCAGAAAGGCGATGATGTCGTCGATGTCTTCGTCGCTCAACGCGTCGGGATCGTATTTCGGCATGATCGACTCGCGGCTTTTCTGGAACGACTT
>Ga0335079_10001421_pt1 | contig 27186 bp, 23 predicted proteins | sample Lox_Sample_33_FD_206719 | JGI IMG/M metagenome (GOLD analysis project Ga0335079, IMG submission 206719) | Soil microbial communities from Loxahatchee National Wildlife Refuge, Florida, United States - Lox_Sample_3.3 | ecosystem: Environmental > Terrestrial > Soil > Wetlands | place: USA...
CGCGCACATGAGCGGCGCCGCCTCGACGTCGCCGAAGGTGGCCGGGACGGGCAGACAAAAGCGTGCGTCGGCGGCGGCGAAGGCGGCATAGCCGCCATCGATCTGGTAGCCGGTGAAGCGCGCCTCCCCGCACAGATTCTCGCGCCCCGAGCGGCAATAGGTGCAGTGCCCGCACACATGGCCGAGCCACGGCACGCCGACCCGGTCGCCGGGCTTGAGGCCGGTCACGGCCGCGCCGACCGCGCTCACGACGCCGATGATCTCGTGTCCCGGCACGAGCGGCAGCTTCGGGTGCGTCAGCTCGCCATCGACGACGTGGAGATCGGTGCGGCACACGCCGCACGCCTTGACCGCGATCAGCGCCTCGTGCGCGGCCGGCTGCGGCACCGGCGCATCGGCCGCAAAGCGCAAGGCGATGCCGGCGCGGTCGAGGATCATCGCTTCCATTGCGACCGGAGTCTGCCGCGTCTCAGCCGCCGAGGAAATGCCCGACCGGCATTAACGGCCGCACGTGGTCGCACACGATCTTGGTGGTGGCGAGGAGCGGCACGGCAAGTAGCGCGCCCGGGATGCCCCACATCCAATCCCAGAAGATGAGCGAGCCGATCACGAGGACCGGGTTGAGCGTGAAGCGGCGCGCGACGAGGAGCGGGGTCACCGTCTCGCCTTCGATCAGATGGATCGCAAAATAGGCCGCGGGCGGCAAGGCCGCGTGGAGGAGCGTCGGAAACGTGAGGAGCCCGACGGCAAAGAACATGACGAGGCCGGTCAAGGGCCCGAGGATGAGGACATAATTGAGGATGAAGGCGACCGCGCCCCACAGCACAGGGTTCTCGAGCCCGATCGCCCACATGGAGGCGAACGTCGCGAGCCCGACGAGCGCGTTCATGATGGTGATGGTGACGAGGTAGGCCGAGATGTTCTGCTCGATCTCGCGCGACATCTCGACCGCGCGCTTCTTGTCGCCGAAGCTTGGCAAGATCTCGACGAGCTTGCGCATGAAAATGTCGCCCGCTGCGAGCATGAAGAACAGGAGCAGCGTGGTGATGCCGAAGCCGGTCAGGATGCTGCGGGTGCCGGAGAAGAGATATCCCGCGAGCGCCGAGCCCTCGATTGCCGGCGCGGCACCGGACGCCCTGCCGCCGGTCGCGCTCTGCAACTGGCCGAGGAGGTGGAAGAGTCGTTCCACCGGCGCGCGCAGCAGGCTCAGATGTTCCTCGAAGCGCGGCAGGCTCTGCGGCAGCTTGCCGAACCAATCGCTCGCCGGTCCGGCGATGCCATAGCCGATGCCGTAAAGGAGCGCCCCGAGCAGCGCCATCATGACGAGCGCCGCAATGGGCGCCGGGACATGCCAGCGCGTCAGCACGCGGTAGCCCGGGGTCAGCAGCAGCTTCAGGAGAAGCGCGAAGCACAGCGGGACGGCCAGCTCGGCCGCGAAATAGAGCGTGTAGAACGCCATCAGCGTGAAGATGCAGGCGAGCAGCACGACGCGGGTGTCTTGCGGCAAGGCTATTGCCTCGCCGTCCTCGGCCGCCGCATCGGGCCGCGCACGCGCCGCCGGTTCCGCTGTTTGTCGCATTGTTCGCTGAGCGAACGCGGGCGGAGCGCCCAAGGTTCTGCCCGGCAACGCGGCATCTCGCGTGGGAGCGGCGCCGCGGCCTAAGATGGCACCGCCGCCGGGGGAGGGCGCGCCATGCCGCCAAAGCGCAATCCGCTCAACCTCAATGCGCTCCAATTAAGAACGCTAACGCTCTTGCAGGCGCTGGCGAAGCTGCCCGAGCATGCGCGCCCGGTCGAGGACGACGGCGTGCTCGTCGCCGGCCTGCCGCAGCCGCACGGCGATCATTTCCATCTCGGCGACGCCGTCGTGCTGTCGCGCGACGCAACCGGCCTCGCCAACGCGGCGGCGTGGGTGGCGCTCGAGCGCAAGGGGCTGATCCGCTCGCGCTTTCCGCATGCGGCGGTGCTGACGAAGGAGGGGCTCGGCTACGACACCGGGCTAACCGACGCGATCCTGCACCGCACGGATCATTGAGCCGTCTTGTCATTGCGAGCGCAGCGAAGCAATCCCCAGGGGGATTGCTTTGTCGCCTTCGGCTCCTCGCAATGACAGCGAAGGCCTACCAGCAAAATCCCGCGGCGACCGCGAGCGGTGCCTCGCCCGCCGCGGCAAGCGCCGCCTCGATGCGGTCCGGGTCGGGCAGCACGCCGGGCGTGACGCCAAGCTCCTCGGCATGGAGGCCGCCCACAACCCACACCGCGTCGATGCCGGCGCCGCGCGCCCCGGCGATGTCGGTGCGCAAGCTGTCGCCGACCGCGAGCACGCGCCGCCGGTCGGAGATGCCGAGGATCGCGAGGCTTGCCTCGTAGACCGATGGGTGCGGCTTGCCGTGCCAGCTCACGCGCCCGCCCAGCTCCTCGTAGCGCAGCGCGAGCATACCGGCGCAGATGATGCGGCGGCCCTTATGGATCACGGTGAGGTCGGCGTTGGCGCACACCATCGGCAGGTCGCGCGCGCGACCCGTCTGCAGCACCGGCTCGTAAAGCTCGGTCGTCTCGTCCCAGCCCCACGGGCCGGTGTTGAGAAGGAAATCGGCGTCGCCCGGCGCCTCGACACGCACGACGTCGAGCCCCGCCATCATGTTTTCGTCGCGCGTCGGTCCGATGAAATAGCAGCGCCTGCCCAGCGCGGCATAAAACGGCGTGTCGCGCCGCTTCATGCGCTGCCACACTTCTTCGCCCGAGGAATGAATGCCGCGATAAAGCTCGGCCGGAATGCCGATCTCGGTGAGGCGCGTGGCGATTTCCGGCACACGGCGAGGCGCGTTCGAGAGCAGCACGACCGGCTTGCCAGCGTCGCGGAGGCGCTTCAACGCATCGAGCACGCCGGGATAAGGCGCGTTGCCGTCGTGCACCACGCCCCACAGATCGAGGATCAGGCCGTCATAGCGGGCGGCAAGCTCGCCCACTCCGCGCAAGAGACGAAGGCTCATGCCGAGAGCGATTCCGCCGCGGAGCCGACCGCCGCCTGCACGGTCGGATAGCCGTCACGCTCGAGGAGCGTCGCGAGCGAGGCCTTGATCCGTGCGACGAGGCCGGGGCCCTGATAGACGAGCGCGGTATAGAGCTGCACGAGGCTCGCGCCGGCGCGGATCTTGGCATAGGCATCCGCGGCCGAGGCGATGCCGCCCACGCCGACGAGCGGCAGCTTGCCCGAGGTGAGCCGGTACATCTCGGCGAGGAGGGCGGTCGAGGGCTGGAACAGCACCGGGCCGGTGAGGCCGCCGGGCTCGGGCGCATGGCGGCTCCTCAGCGTTGGCGGGCGCGCCACCGTCGCATTCGAGATGATCAGCCCGTCGATGCCGGAGGCGAGCGCCACTTGCGCGATCTCGCTGCGCTCGTTCGGTGCAAGGTCGGGTGCGATCTTGAGGAGGAGCGGCGGCGGGTCGCGCGATACGGCGGCCTGGCGCGCGGCCATGACGCGCTCGATGAGGCGGGCAAGCGCGCTCTTGCGCTGAAGATTGCGCAGGCCCGGCGTGTTGGGCGAGGACACGTTGATGGTGAGATAGTCGGCAAGCGGCGCCAGCATCGCGACGCCCTGCACATAGTCGCCGATATCGTCCTGCGTGTCGCGGTTCTTGCCGATGTTGGCGCCGACGATGCCGCCCTTTCCGCGGCGCGCGCGCAGCCTCGCGGCGACCGCGGCGAGCCCGTCGCTGTTGAAGCCGAAGCGGTTGATGAGGGCCTGGTCCTCGTTAAGGCGGAACAGGCGCGGCGGCGGGTTGCCGGGCTGGGGCCGCGGCGTCACAGTGCCGATCTCGACGAAGCCGAAGCCGAAGCGCAGCATCGCGTCCGGCACCTCGGCCTGCTTATCGAAGCCGGCGGCGAGGCCAACGGGATTGGGGAACGTGCGGTGCCAGAGCCGCACGGCAAGCTGCGGTGGATCGGCCGTCGTCTCGCGCCGCACCACTCCCGCCGCGAGCGCCCGGATCGTAAGCCGGTGCGCCGTCTCGGGCGGCAGCGCTCGCACGAGCGGGAGGGCGAAATCGAAAAATGCGGCCATGAGGAAACGCTACCGCACCCGTGCCGCGCGCGACAAGGATGTGCTTTGGGATTTCTATAAATTGCCGCCGGCGCCGAGCGTCGGTGAGCGCTTTCTGTGCTATATCGCAGCGATGGTGCGTGCCGTCTCTCTGCCGTCGGCGCCTGCGCTTGTGGCCGGTGCCGGCCGCGCGGCGTGGCTCACGCCCGACGGCGAGATCTCCCTCCTGGCGCATGACGAGGCGGCGCGGCGCGCCCGCGCCCAGGTGCCGATCGTGTGTCATGCGCGCGCGACCGCGCGCCGGCTCGGCGTCTTGCCCTTTCCGGCGCTCGATCTTTTGGAGCTCTTCGCCTTCGTGCGGCCGGCGCAATTCTGTCTGCCGACGCCGCGCGGCCTCGCGCTCGCGACGGGCCTCGACGCGCCCGGCGCCGATCTCGCCGCGGCCGCGGGCGTACTCGTCGCCGCGGCGCAGCGATTGCTTGCGGAACTGGCGCAGCAGCGGTTCGATCCCGACGTGCGCGCGATCGCCGCGGCGATGGAGCGGGGCGGCTGGGGCTGGGCCGGATCGGTGCTCGCGGCTTTGCCGCGCCCGCGCGAGGACGCGCCGGTGGCGGCAGGGCTCGCGCAATGGCGGCGGCTGCCGGAATGGTCGGAGCTCGCGCCCGAGCCGGCGCCCGGCAACATTCCGGTCGAGGAGCGCGAGGCGCGCGAGCGGCTCGCCGCGCTGCTTGGCCGCGGCGCCGAGGCGCGGCCGCAGCAGGCCGATTACGCCGCCGCGGTGAGCGCCGCCTTCCACCCGCGCGAGCGCGAGGGCGAGCCGCGCGTCGTGCTCGCCGAGGCCGGTACCGGCGTCGGCAAAACGCTTGGCTATATCGCGCCGGCGAGTCTCTGGGCCGAAAAGAACGACGGCACCGTCTGGGTCTCGACGTTCACGCGCAATCTCCAGCACCAGATCACGGGCGAGCTCGACCGGCTCTATCCCGAGCCCGCGGTCAAGGATCGCCGCGTCGTCTTGCGCAAGGGGCGCGAGAACTATCTCTGCCTCCTCAATTTCGAGGAGGCGGTGGCGGGCTTGCCGCTCCGGCCCTACGACGCAGCGCCCTTGGGCATCATGGCGCGCTGGGTGAGCGCCACGCGCGATGGCGACATGGTGGGCGGCGATCTGCCGGGCTGGCTTCCCGACGTGATCGGGCGCGCGCAGAGCCTCGCCTTGGCCGACCGGCGCGGCGAGTGCATTCACAGCGCCTGTCCGCACTATCACCGCTGCTTCATCGAGCGCAGCGTGCGCCGCGCGCGGCGCGCGCGCATCGTCGTCGCGAATCATGCGCTCGTGATGATCCAGGCGGCGCTGGGTGGGCTCGACGACGCCAACCTGCCGCAGCGCTACGTGTTCGACGAGGGTCATCACGTGTTCGACGCCGCCGACGGCGCCTTCTCGCTCGAGCTGTCGGGGCGCGAGGCGGTGGAGTTGAGGCGGTGGCTCGTCGGCTCCGAGGAGCGCGGCCGCTCGCGTGCGCGCGGCTTGCGCCGCCGCCTCGAGGACCTGGTCGAAGGCGACGCCACGCTCGAGCGCGCGCTTGCCGCCGTCACCGTCGCCGCGCGCGTGCTCCCTGCCGAAGGCTTCCTGCAGCGCGTGATCGAAGGCCGGCCGCAGGCCGAGTGCGAAGCATTCCTCGCGCAGGTGCGGCAGCAGGTGCTGGCGCGCGCGCGTGGCGCCGAGCAGGGCTACGGCATCGAGACCGAGCTGCGCCCGGCGAACGAGGGTCTTCTTTCCGCCGCCCGCGCGCTTGCGCAGAAGCTCGCGGCGGTCGAGGCGCCGATGCGGCTCCTCGCGCAGCGCCTCAATGCGCGGCTCGACGATGAGGCGGCCGATCTCGACACCGGCACGCGCGTCAGGATCGAGGCCGCGGTGCGCGGGCTGGTGCGCCGCGGCGAGGTCGAGCTCGGCGGCTGGCGCCGCATGCTCGAGGAGCTCGACGAGGAGCCGCGCGACGAATTTGTGGATTGGCTGGCGCTCGACCGTTTCGACGGGCACGAGGTCGATGTCGCGATGCATCGCCGCTGGATCGATCCGACGCGGCCCTTCGCGGAATACGTGGCGAAGCCGGCGCATGGTCTCCTCGTTACCTCGGCCACGCTCACCGACGGCAGCGGCGACGTGGTTGCCGATTGGGAAGCGGCCGAGGCGCGCACGGGCGCGCGCCATATGCCGAACCCGGCGCTCCGCGCGCGCGTGCCGTCGCCGTTCGACTATGCGGCGAAGACGCGCGTCTTCATCGTCACCGACGTGCGGCGCGAGGATCCGCGCCAGGTGGCCGCGGCCTATCGCACCCTCATCGAAGCCGCCGGCGGCGGCGCGCTCGGCCTCTTCACCGCGATCGCGCGGCTGCGGGCCGTGCATAGGCTGATCGCCGAGCCGCTCGAGCGCGCGGGCCTGCCGCTTCTCGCCCAGCACATCGACGGCATGGACACGGCAACCCTCGTCGACATCTTCCGCGCCGAGGAGGATGCCTCGCTCCTCGGCACCGACGCGGTGCGCGACGGCGTCGACGTGCCGGGCCGCTCGCTCCGCCTCATCGTGTTCGACCGCGTGCCGTGGCCGCGCCCCGACATCCTGCACAAGGCGCGGCGCGAGGCCTTCGGCGGCGTGCGCTACGACGACAGCCTGACGCGGCTCAAGCTACGCCAGGCGTTCGGCCGGCTCGTGCGCCGGGCCGACGATTGCGGCGTCTTCGTGCTGCTCGATCGCATGATGCCGTCGCGCCTCTTAGGTGCTTTTCCGGAGGGGGTCCCTATCGAACGGGTGGGATTGGCTGACGCGGTCGCACGAACCGCGGCGTTTCTTCATGGTTTTTCCGACCCTAAAGAATAGGGTCTATCCATCGCTTTTTCGTGGCTAGATCAGAAATGGCCGTCGACAAGGAGACGAATGGGATGGCCGGCGTTTTGGCACCGCTGCGCCGCGCCGGCGCGGTGGTGCGTGGGGAGTTGCGGGCGCCGATGCGCCGCTCGCAGGCCGCGCTTATCGCCGCGGCGGTGCTGGGGCCGCTGCTGTTGTTCGCGGCCGTCGGCTGGTGGAGCTATGTGCGCGTCCAGGACGAGGCCTCCGAGCAGATCGAGCGCACCGCCGACCTCTTGCACGAGGAAGGGCTGCGCTTCTTCGAGACCGAGCGCTATCTCCTGCAGAACGTCGATTCCGAACTGTTGGGCTTGACCTGGCCCGAGATCATCGAGCGGCGCGGCCGTTTCAACGCGCTTCTCGACAGCACGGCGGCACAGATACCCGAGGTCGAGGCGATGTTCGTCGGCGATGCCAACGGCATCACCCAGCTCTCGAGCCGCGCCTCGCAGATCACCGCGACCGGGCCCACCGCCGTCAACGTGCGCGACCGCCCCTATTTCCAGAAGGCGAAAAACGGCGCCTCCTTGGTCATCGACGGACCGCTCAAGAGCCGCCTGAGCGGCGAGCGCGTGGTCGCCATCGTGCACAGGCTGTCGTCGGCCGACAACTCGTTCCGCGGCATCGTCGTGGTGAATGTCGACGTAAACCGCCTCGTGCGCTCGTGGCGCGCCGTGACGACGCCGGGCAATGCCGTTTCGCTCGTGCGCGACGACGGCACATTCTTCGCGCGCTACCCGATGCCGCCGGGCGAAACGACGGCGGCGCTCGACGAGGCCGCGAAGGAGCGCTTCTCCCACCTCTTTAGCTCCGACTCGGGCTTGTTCGATGCCGCGCCTCAGGGCTTCGACGGCATCGCGCGCCGCATCGGCTTCCGCAAGCTCGCGCCGTTCCCGGTCTACGTCATCTACGCGGTCGCCAAATCGAATATCGTCGGACAGTGGTATCCGATCGCCGGCGCCTTTGGCGCGATCGCCGTGGCCGCGGCGGCGGCGCTTCTCTTCGCTTCCTTCGCCGTCATCCGCCGCGCCCGCGGCGAGGCGGCGGCCTTGAGCCGCGCCGAGGCCACGGCGCTCGCCCTGAGCGAGAGCGAGGAGGCGCAGCGCGCGCTCTTCCGCAAGGCGCCGACGGCGATGCATTCGCTCGACAGCGAGCGCCGCATCATCGACGTCAACGACCGTTGGCTCGATCTCTTCGGCTATCGCCGCGAGGAAGTGGTCGGGCGGATGATCCGCGAATTCTACGAAGCGGCCGACGCCTCCCAGCGGGCCGAGCGCTGGCAGGAAATCCTCGATCAGGGCACGGTGCTCGACGTCTACCGGCGCTGCATCGGCAGCGGCGGCGCGAGGTTCGACGCGCTGGTCTCCGCCACGCTCGAGCGCGACGCCGACGGCCGCTTCACCCGCGTCATCACCACCGTGACGGACATCAGCGCGCGCCGCCGCGCCGAGGAGGCCGCGCGCCGGGCGCAGCACTTCGCCGAGATGCTCATCGACAGCAGCACCGACGGCATCATCGTCAAGGACCGCGAGCTGCGCTACACGGTTTGGAATCCGCCGATGGAGCAGATCACCGGCAAGAAGCGCCTCGACGTGCTTGGCCACACCGCGGACGGTCTTTTCCCCGGGTTCCGCAATACTGCGATCGCTCAGGCCTGGTGCGACGCCATCGAGGGCCGCACCACGACGCTCCAGGACCAATATTTCGAACATTTCGAGCCGCGCCGCGCGGGCTATTTCGATCAGACGGTGGCGCCCTTGCGCGACGCCGAGGGCACGATCGTCGGCGCGCTCTCGATCGTGCGCGACACGACCGAGCGCCACCGCTTGGAGGAGGTGCTGCGTCAGTCGCAGAAGATGGAGGCGGTGGGCCAGCTCACCGGCGGCATCGCACACGACTTCAACAATCTGCTCACCGTCATCCTCGGCAATCTCGAAACGGTGCAGCGCCGCCTGCCGGCCGGCGACGTGCGCAAATTCATCGATTCGGCGGTGCGCGGCGCCGAGCGCGCGGCAACGCTGACGCAGCGCTTGCTCGCGTTCTCGCGCCGCCAGCCGCTCGCGCCGCGGCCTCTCGATCCGAACCGCCTCGTCGGCGGCATGTCGGACCTCTTGCTCCGCGTCATCGGCGAGAGCGTCGCGGTCGAGACGGTGCTTTCGCGCAACATCTGGCGTATCTCGGCTGACACGAACCAACTCGAAAGCGCCATCCTGAACCTCGCTGTCAACGCGCGCGACGCGATGGCCGACAGCGGCAAGCTCACGATCGCGACAGCCAATGTCACGATCGCGGCAGGCGAGGCCGAGGCCGATCCCGACCTTGTCTCCGGCCAATACGTGATGATTTCCGTCTCCGACACCGGCCAGGGCATGACGCCGGAGATCCGCGCGCATGCGTTCGAGCCGTTCTTCACGACGAAGGAGACCGGGCGCGGCAGCGGCTTGGGGCTGTCGCAGGTCTATGGCTTCGTCAAGCAGTCGGGCGGCGGCGTCATGATCGGCAGCGAGCCGGGTCACGGCACGACCGTGCGGCTTTATCTGCCGCGGCTGCCGGCCGACGCCGCCCACGACGAGGCGCCGCCGACACTGCGTGTGACGCCGGCGGTGGGGCGCAACGAGGCGATTCTCGCGGTCGAAGACGACGAGCAGGTCTTGGAGCACACGGCCCGGCTGTTGCGGGAACTGGGTTATCGCGTGATCGAGGCGCGCGACGGCACGGCCGCGCTGGCGGCGCTCGAGCGCGAGCGCGATGTGGCGCTCCTGTTTACCGACGTGGGCTTGCCCGGCGGGCTCAACGGCCGCCAGCTCGCCGAGGAGGCGAAGCGCCGCTGGCCAAACCTCAAGGTCCTCTACACGACCGGCTATGCGCGGAACGCGATCTCGCTCGACGGGCTGCTCGAGCCGGGGCTCCAGCTCATCACCAAGCCGTTCAGCTATTCCGGACTCGCCGCCAAGATCCGCGACGTGCTCATCGGTTGAGCGCTGCCCAATCCCGCGTCATTCCCGGCCAAACGCTGGGCAACAGGTCGAGCCGGCCGAACCCTTCCTCGACCCGTTGCTCATCGAGCGCTGCCGCGTCGCGCGGCGCCTTCTGCGGCAGCATTTCCGAGTAAGTCAGGAGGCCGCACATGATGGCGGCGAGTGCCAGCGGCGCGGCGAGGACGGAACGCATCGGGGCTCCTTGGCCAAGGTACGACGATACCGCTGCACGAGGCGTGCCAAGCGCCGGGAGGAACGAACGGGGCGGGCGCGCCGTTTGGAGGAGGAACTAAAGGGAGCAGTTCCGCATGCGGATCGGGCAGGCCATCGCCGTTCTGGCGCTCGCATCATCTGTCGCCATCGGCGCCGCCCACGCGCTCGACAGCGACCGGGTCCAGGGCACCGGCAAAGAGCTCAAGGGAACGGTCGAGCAGGGCGCGGGCGCCGTGACCGGCGACCAGAAGCTCCAGGCGCAGGGGCAGACCGACAAGAGCAACGGGCAGCTGCAGGATGCCTGGGGCAAGTTCAAGGACTCGGTGCGCGATATCACCACCTCGATCGAGAACAAGTTCAGCGGCAAATAAAAAAGGGCCGCGGACGAGCCGCGGCCCCTTGGCTGCAAAGAAGGTTCGTGTGGACTAGAAGTCCATGCCGCCCATGCCGCCGTGATCGTGCGGCATTGCGGGGGCTTTCTTCTCCGGCTTCTCGGCGACCATCGCCTCGGTCGTGACGAGGAGGCCTGCGACCGACGCGCCGTCCTGGAGCGCCAGGCGCACGACCTTGGTGGGGTCGATGATGCCGGACTTCACCATGTCGACATACTCGCCCTTCTGCGCGTCGTAGCCCCAGTTGTTGTCGCCCTTGTCGAGGAGCTTGCCGATCACGATCGAGCCGTCGACGCCGGCGTTCTCGGCGATCTGCCGCACCGGCGACTGCAGCGCGCGGCGGACGATGTCGACGCCGACCTTCTCGTCGTCGTTGTCGGGCTTGAGCCGGCCCAGGGCCTTGGTCGCATAGAGGAGGGCCGAGCCGCCGCCGGCGACGATGCCTTCCTCAACCGCGGCGCGCGTCGCATGCATGGCGTCATCGACGCGGTCCTTGCGCTCCTTCACCTCGACCTCGGTCGCGCCGCCGACGCGGATCACCGCGACGCCGCCGGCGAGCTTCGCCAGCCGCTCTTGCAGCTTCTCGCGGTCATAGTCGGAGGTCGTCTCCTCGATCTGCGCCCGGATCTGGCTGGTGCGGCCGGTGATGTCGGCCTTCTTGCCAGCGCCGTCGATGATCGTGGTGTTCTCCTTCTCGATCCGCACCTTCTTCGAGCGGCCGAGCATGTCGAGCGTCACGTTCTCGAGCTTGATGCCGAGATCTTCGGAGATGAGCTGGCCGCCCGTGAGGATGGCGATGTCCTCGAGCATCGCCTTGCGGCGATCACCGAAGCCCGGTGCCTTCACGGCCGCGACCTTGAGGCCGCCGCGGAGCTTGTTGACGACGAGCGTCGCAAGCGCCTCGCCTTCGACGTCCTCGGCGATGATGAGAAGCGGCTTGCCGCTCTGCACCACGGCCTCGAGCACCGGCAGCATCGCCTGGAGCCCCGACAGCTTCTTCTCGAAGAGAAGGAGGTAGGGGTCCTCGAGCTCCGCCACCATCTTGTCGGCGTTGGTGATGAAGTAGGGCGAGATATAGCCGCGGTCGAACTGCATGCCCTCGACCACGTCGAGCTCGGTCTCGAGGCTCTTCGCCTCTTCGACCGTGATCACGCCCTCGTTGCCGACCTTCTGCATCGCCTTGGCGATCATCTCGCCGATTTCCTTGTCGCCGTTGGCGGCGATGGTGCCGACCTGGGCGATCTCGTCGTTGGAGGCGACCTTCTTCGAGCGCTTCTTCACGTCCTCGACCACGGTTTCGACCGCGGTGTCGATGCCGCGCTTCACGTCCATCGGGTTCAATCCCGCGGCCACCGCCTTGACGCCTTCGCGCACGATCGCCTGCGCCAGCACGATCGAGGTCGTGGTGCCGTCGCCGGCGAGGTCATTCGTCTTCGACGCGACCTCGCGCAGCATCTGCGCGCCCATGTTCTCGAACTTGTCGCCGAGCTCGATCTCCTTGGCGACGGTGACGCCGTCCTTGGTGATGCGGGGCGCGCCGAACGACTTGTCGAGCACGACGTTGCGGCCCTTGGGGCCCAAGGTCACGCGCACCGCGTGGGCGAGCGTGTCGACGCCGCGCAGCATTCGCTCGCGCGCGTCGGTGTTGAACTTGACTTCCTTCGCTGCCATTTCTCAGTCCCTCCTCAAGCGGCCTTGCGCTTCGTTGCGACGCCCTCGATCACGCCGAGAATGTCGCTTTCCTTCATGATGACGAGATCCTCGCCGTCGATCTTGACCTCGGTGCCCGACCATTTGCCGAACAGCACGCGGTCGCCGATCTTGACGTCGAGCGGATGGAGCTCACCTTTTTCGTCGCGGGCGCCGGGCCCGGCGGCGATCACTTCGCCCTCCATCGGCTTTTCCTTGGCGGTGTCGGGAATGATGATCCCGCCAGATGTCTTCTCTTCCTGATCCAGCCGCCGGATCAGCACACGGTCCTGCAACGGCTTGAACTTCATTTGGCTAACCTCCTCGAATGCGGGGGCGCCGGCCTGTGCTTTTGTCAGCACTCTTGGCCGGCGAGTGCCAGAGACTTAGGTTCGCGGCTCCCGACTGTCAAGCGGACTTGGCAGCAATCTTCGTCGCAGGCTGCTAAGTCTTTGAAATAATTTAAGTCTTGAGCCCGGATAATGATCGGCTGACACTCGTTCAGGGAGAGCACGATCCATTGCGAGGCATCTTATGCGCACCCTTGCCGTCCAGCTCCGCGGCTACCGGCTCACCACCGCCGAGATCCTCTATCATCTCCCCGACCACCCGCACTTGCTGCAGAGCTTCGTCTGGCAGCAGCTCGACCTCGCGCCCTCTTTCCCGGTCCTGCGCAAATTCCTCGATTTCTGGGCCTGCAATCTCGACGGTAAGGTCCATTCGGTGCGGGTGGCGCATGCGCCCGTGCTGAGCCCGGGGCGCCTGCGGCACGCCGAGGCAAGCTTCGCGCTGCACTGACCCGGCGCAAACGTCGCGGCCCCTTGCCAAAGCGGTGAGCGGCCCGCAGTTTCCGTCGGTGCCCGCCCTTGCCGTCCCCCGCGCCGAGACGCGCGCGCCTGCCGCCGAGCGCCAGGTCGCGCTTTGGCTTCTCGCCTGCTGCGCCATGGTATTCCTCATGGTGCTGATCGGCGGCGTGACGCGCTTAACCGAGTCGGGGCTGTCGATCACGGAGTGGCAGCCGGTGACCGGCGTCATTCCGCCCTTGAGCGCGGCGGAATGGCAGGCGGAGTTCGCGCGCTACCAGGCGATCCCGCAATACCGCGCCATCGACGCGGGCATGACCTTGGCCGAGTTCAAGGGCATCTTCTTCTGGGAATATCTGCATCGTCTCTGGGGCCGGCTCATCGGCGTGGTGTTCGCCGTTCCGTTCTTCTATTTCCTCGCGCGCCGCCGCATCCCTGCGGGTTTCGCGCCGAAGCTCGCCGGCATCTTTGCCTTGGGCGCGCTGCAAGGCGCCGTCGGCTGGTACATGGTGGCGAGCGGCCTCGAGAACCGGATCGAGGTGAGCCAGTACCGCCTGGCGCTCCACCTCGCGATGGCGGTGCTGATCTACGCGGCGATGCTGTGGGCCGCGCTGGATCTGCTCGGTTCGCCAGCGCACATCTCCCTCTCCGCCCCCGGGGGCGGAGAGGGTCGGGGAGAGGTGGGGGGCTCTCGCGCGGCGCAGGCCCACCTCACCCTCCCATCGCTTCGCGATGGGTCCCCCCCTCTCCGCCCTCAAGGGCGGAGAGGGTGCACAGCATGGCTTCGGGCCGGCGCGAGCCTCATCCTTCTGCTCGTCTTCGTCACGATGGTGGCAGGCAGCTTCGTCGCCGGTACGCGCGCAGGCTATCTCGACAACACCTTCCCCCTGATGGAAGGCCGCTTCGTTCCGCCGGGCTATTGGCACGACGCGCCGTGGTGGCGGAACTTCTTCGAGAACCTCGTCGCGGTGCAATGGGATCACCGCGTGCTTGCCGAGACGACGGTGGCGGCGACGATCGCGCTCTGGCTCGCCTCGCTCCGCGCGGCGCTCGCGCCCGGCGTGCGGCTTGCGTTCCACCTCATGGCGGCGATGGCGCTGCTGCAGCTCGGGCTCGGCGTCGCGACGCTGCTCCTGGTCGTGCCGTTACCGGTCGCGGTCGCGCATCAGGGCGGCGCGCTTTTGCTCCTGACCGCGGCGCTCGTGGTGCGCCATGGCTTGGCGCGCGCGCCGCTTGTATGATCTGAGCATGGGCGATTTCCCCGAGAAAACGCTCGCCGACTGGCAGGCGCTCGCCGTAAAGGAGCTGGGCGGCAAAAGCGCCGACGGGCTCCTGTGGGAGACGCTCGAAGGCATCCGGGTGAAGCCGCTTTACACGGCGGCCGACCTCGAAGGGATCGAGGCGCGCGCCTCGCTGCCGGGCTTTCCGCCTTATCTGCGCGGCGTGCGCGCCACCATGTATGCCAACCGCCCGTGGACCGTGCGCCAATATTCGGGCTTCTCGACCGCGGAGGACTCGAACCGCTTCTTCCGCGACAATCTTGCCGCGGGCCAGACCGGGCTGTCGGTTGCGTTCGATCTCGCGACTCACCGCGGCTACGACAGCGACCATCCGCGCGTCGTTGGCGACGTGGGCAAGGCCGGCGTCGCGATCGATTCGGTCGAGGACATGAATATCCTGTTCGCGGGCATCCCGCTCGACCGGATCAGCGTGTCGATGACCATGAACGGCGCGGTGCTTCCGGTGCTGGCGGCCTTCATCGTTGCCGCGGACGAGCAGGGCGCGGCCGAGGCAAAGCTTTCCGGCACGATCCAGAACGACATCCTCAAGGAGTTCATGGTCCGCAACACCTACATCTATCCGCCCGGACCATCGATGCGGATCGTCGCCGACATCATCGAATACACGGCGCGCCACATGCCGCGCTTCAACTCGATTTCGATCTCGGGCTACCACATGCAGGAGGCGGGTGCCTCGTGCGTGCAGGAATTGGCTTTCACGCTTGCCGACGGGCTCGAATATGTCCGCGCCGCCTTGTCGAAGGGGCTTTCGATCGACGAGTTCGCGCCGCGGCTCTCCTTCTTCTTCTGCATCGGCATGAATTTCTTCATGGAGGTGGCGAAGCTCAGGGCAGCACGCCTCCTGTGGGCGAAGCTCATGCGCAAATTCGAGCCGAAGAACGCGCAGAGCCTTGCGCTCCGCATGCATTGCCAGACCTCGGGCGTGAGCCTCACCGAGCAGGACCCGCACAACAACCTCGTGCGCACCGCCATCGAGGCGATGGCGGCCGTGCTTGGCGGCACGCAGTCGCTTCACACCAATTCCTTCGACGAGGCGCTGGCGCTGCCGACGCCCGCCTCGGCCCGCGTCGCGCGCAACACGCAGCTCATCCTCGCCGAGGAGAGCGGCATCGCGCATGTCGTCGATCCGCTGGGCGGCAGCTATTACGTCGAAAACCTCACTCACTCGGTCGCGGCCGCGGCCGCGGCCTTGATTGACGAGGTCGAGGCCCTGGGCGGCATGACCAAGGCGGTGGAGCAGGGCATGCCCAAGCTCCGCATCGAGGAAGTGGCGGCGCGGCGCCAGGCGCGCGTCGATCGTGGCGAGGACGTGATCGTCGGCGTCAACCGCTATCAGCTCGAAGAGGCCGAGCCGGTGGAGCTTCTCGCGATCGACAACGACAAAGTGCGCGAGCAGCAGATCGCACGGCTTGCGCGGGTGCGGGCATCGCGCGACGGCTCACGCGTCACGGCGGCGCTCGACGCGCTGGTCGAGACGGCGAAGAGCGGCACCGGCAACCTTCTCGAGCGCGCGATCGCGGCGATGCGCGCCCGCGCCACGATCGGCGAGGTGTCGGACGCGCTCGAGCAGGTATTCACGCGCCATCGCGCCACCATCCGCTCGGTCTCGGGCGTCTACGGCGCGCTTAGCGAGGATGACGAGGACTATCGCTGCGTCGGGCGCGAGGTCGATGCCTTTGCCCGCGCCGAAGGCCGGCGTCCGCGCATGCTGGTGGCGAAACTGGGCCAGGACGGGCACGACCGCGGCGCCAAGGTGATCGCGACCGCCTTCGCCGATTTGGGCTTCGATGTCGATATCGGCCCGCTGTTCCAGACGCCCGAGGAAGCGGCGCGCGCCGCGATCGAGAATGACGTGCACGTGATCGGCGTGTCGAGCCAGGCGGCCGGCCACAAGACGCTCGTGCCGGCGCTCGTCAAATCCCTGCGCGATGAAGGCGCCGAGGACGTGATCGTCGTCGTGGGCGGCGTCATCCCGCCGCAGGACTACGAGTTCTTGCGCGCGGCCGGCGTTGCCGCGATCTTCGGCCCCGGCACCAACATCCCGCGCGCCGCCGGCGAGATCCTGAAGCTCATCAAGACGAAGCGCATGGCGGCCTAGTTCACATGTTGTCATTGCGAGGAGCGCGAGCGACGAAGCAATCTCCGGCAGATTGATTCGCTCCGCTCGCAATGACGGCGGTTACGCAAGGGAGGGCTTCATGTGGAAGATCGGGCGCATCGACCATGTCGTGCTGTGGGTGCGCGACCTCGAGACCTCGATCAAGTTCTACGAGGCGCTCGGCTTCGAGATCGACTGGGACAGCTATAAGACGCACAAGGCGGGCAAAATCCCGTTCGTCGCGGTGAAGGCGGGTCCGGTCTCGAAGATCGAACTGCGCCCCAGTCCCAGCTGGCAGCCGGTCGAGCGCGAAAAGGGCAACATGCAGCACATCAACGTCGTGATCGACGGCATCGAGGACATCAACGTCGTGATCGCCGAAAATCTGAAGCGCGGCATCCAGCATACGTACGGGCCGGAGATCCAGGGCGGCACGTGGCGCGTCGACTATTACGATCCCGACAACAACCGCATCGAGATGGCGCTCGCGGTCCCGGCGAAATAAGGCTTACGCCTCGATATTGAATATTGCGGATGATATCATATTCTATATGATATCATTCTGTAGATGCGGCTGGTGCTCGACACCAATGTCGTCGTTGCTGCAATGCGGAGTCCAGCGGGAGCCTCGGCCGCACTGCTGCGCGCTGCACGGCGGGCTCAGGTGGAGTTAATGGCGAATGTCGCGCTCGCGCTTGAATACGAGGCGACTTGCGCACTTGCTGAGCACCGTTTGGCCGCCGGTTTCGACCTTCGCCAAGTCAATATATTCCTGGATGCTGTTCTCGCGATGATGGAGCCGGTTGAATCCCACTACCAATGGCGCCCGCAATTAAGGGATCCTGCCGACGAGTTTGTGCTCGAAGCCGCGGTGAACGGACATGCTGATGCAATCGTCACGTTCAACCGGCGGGACTTTGCCGTAGTGGCCGCGACATTTGGCCTCGACATCATGACCCCCGCCGAAGCGATTGTGAGGATCGGGCGATGAAAGAGCACAGTACATATCCCCTGCGCCTGCCGCGTTCGGTCAAGGCTGAGGTCGAGCGGCGCGCCAAGGCCGAGGGGACCAGTGTCAACCAATTCGTGGCCACCGCGGTCGCGGAGAAGCTTGCCGCAATGAATACCGCCGCGTTCTTCGCCGAGCGGCGCGACCGCGCAGACTTCGCGGCCTTCGACCGTCTCATGCGGCGCAAGGGCGGTGAGCCGCCAAGTGCGGACGACGTGATCCCGCGCAATCGTCGGCGTGCGGCGCCGCGGCGCGCGAAGGGGCGCTAACGCCGTCCGCGCTCTGGCCTCGCGCCGTCCGAGGGTCTATCTATCCACCAGGAAATGCAGGTTCTCCTTCTCATCGTCTTCATCGACCTTGTCGGATTCGGCGTGGTCATCCCGCTCCTGCCCTACTACGCGCTGCGCTTTGGCGCCGCGCCGTGGGAAGTGACGCTGTTGATGGCGTGCTATTCCTTCGCCCAGTTCATCGCGGCGCCGATGCTGGGGCGCCTCAGCGACCGCATGGGGCGGCGCCCGGTGCTGCTTTTGAGCCTCGCCTGCTCGGTTGCCTCGTATCTCTGGCTCGCGGCCGCGCCGGCCTTGTGGATGCTGTTTGCGGCGCGCCTTCTCGCCGGTGCCGGCGCCGGCAACATCGCGACCGCGCAAGCCTACATCGCCGACGTCACGCCGCCCGAGAAGCGCGCCAAGGGCATGGGCATGATCGGCGCAGCATTCGGGCTGGGCTTCACGGTCGGCCCCGCGATCGGCGGCTTGCTCGCGGGCTCGGATCCCCTTCACGCGCATCTCGCGCGGCCGGCGCTCTTCGCCGCGCTGCTGTCGGCAATCGCATTGGCGCTCACCGCGGCGCGACTCGTCGAAAGCCGCCCGCCCAGCAAATGCACGGTCGAGGAGCGCCCGGGCCGCCTCGCGCAGGTGCGGGGCGCGCTCGAGCGTCCGATGCTGGGCCGCCTCATCCTGCTCTTCTTCGTCGCCATCTGCGCGTTTGCCGGCATGGAGACGACATTCGCGCTCTGGGCCAATCGCGCCTTCGGCTGGGGGCCGGAGCAGATCGGCTGGATCTTCTTCTATATCGGCGTGCTGCTCGCGGCGCTGCAGGGCGGCGCCATCGGCCATCTCTCGCGCCGCTTCGGCGAGGCGCGACTCGTCACGAGCGGCGCGGTCGTGATCGGCGTCGGGCTTTTGGGCCTCGCGCTCGCGGGCTCGCTGTGGTCGGTGCTGGTCGTGACCGGGCTCCTGTCGATCGGGATGGGGCTCCTCAACCCGTCGGTGACGAGCCTTGTCTCGCAGCTCGCCGGGACGGAGGAGCGCGGCGGCATCCTCGGCGTGTCGCAGTCGGCCTCGTCCTTGGCGCGCATCGTCGGACCGGCGGTCGCGGGCGCGGTGTTCACGCTGTGGGGGCGCGACGCGCCGTTCTATCTCGGCGCCGCGCTCATGGTGCTGGTGGTGGCGATGGCGCTGGGCTTGCCGCGGCGCGAGGGGGCGCTCGCGTCATGAGAGGGCGGCGGCCGGGCAGTCTCTCGAACCAGAAATCCGAGGTCGGATTCTGGCAGGAGCTGAAGGCGCTCGGCGGGCTTTTCCCCTATCTCTGGCCGCGCCATTCGCTCGAGCTGCGCGTGCGCGTCGTCATCGCCCTCATGCTTCTGGTCGTGGCGAAAGGCGTCAACGTCGTCGTGCCGCTTCTCTATAAGCGCGCGGTCGATGCGCTGACGCCGGGCCACGTCGCGGTCGTCGCGGTTCCGGTGATGCTCGTCGTTTCCTATGGCGTCGCGCGCGTCTTGGCGCAGGTCTCGGGCGAGCTGCGCGACATCGTGTTCGCCAAGGTCGAGCAGAACGCGGTGCGGCGCGTGGCGCTTGCCACGTTCCGCCATCTGCATGAGCTGTCGCTCCGCTTCCATCTCGACCGCCAGACGGGCGGGCTCTCGCGCGCGATCGAGCGCGGCATCCGCGGCACCGAGTTTCTGCTCTCCTACCTCCTCTTCAACTTCGTGCCGACCATGTTCGAGATCCTGCTCGTGTGCGGGATCCTGTGGCGCTTCTACAACGGCAGCTTCGCGGCGATGATGGTCGTCACCGTCGTCCTCTACGTCGTCTTCACCTTCACTGTCACCGACTGGCGCGTGAAGTTCCGGCGCGAGATGAACGAGCGCGACAGCGAGGCCAACACCAAGGCGATCGACAGCCTCCTCAACTACGAGACGGTGAAATATTTCGCGAACGAAGAACACGAGTCGCGCCGCTTCGACGTGGCGCTCCAGGCCTACGAGCGCGCCGCCGTCAAAGCGCAGACGACCTTGACCGCGCTCAACGTCGGCCAAGGCTTCATCATGGCGACGGGCCTCGTCGCGGTGATGCTCCTCGCCGCGAAAGGCGTCGAGGCGCGCGCCATGACGGTCGGCGACTTCGTCATGGTCAATTCCTATCTCGTGCAGCTTTATCAGCCCTTGAACGTGCTCGGCATGGTCTATCGCAACATCAAGCAGTCGCTGACCGACCTCGAGGCGATGTTCCGCCTCTTGAAGGTCGAGGCCGAGGTCGCCGACAAACCCGGCGCGCCGGCGCTTGCGGTGACGCGCGGCGAGATCGTGTTCGACCATGTGAGCTTCGCCTACGACCACCGCCGCACCATCCTCCACGATCTGAGCTTCCGCGTGGCTCCGGGCCACACGGTCGCGATCGTGGGCCCGAGCGGCGCCGGCAAGTCGACGATCGCGCGCCTCCTTTTCCGCTTCTACGACGTCGATCGCGGCGCCATCCGCATCGACGGCCAAGACCTGCGCGACGTGAGCCAGGACAGCCTGCGCCGTGCCATCGGCGTCGTGCCGCAGGACACGGTGCTGTTCAACGATTCGATCCGCTACAACATCGCCTATGGCCGTCCCGGCGCGCCCGAGGACGAGATCGTCGAGGCGGCGCGGCGGGCGCGCATCCATGATTTCGTGGCGGCGCTGCCCGACGGTTACCGCAGTCCTGTCGGCGAACGCGGCCTTAAGCTTTCGGGCGGCGAGAAGCAGCGCGTGGCGATCGCGCGCGTGATCTTGAAGCGGCCGCGCATCCTCGTCTTCGACGAGGCGACCTCGGCGCTCGACACCAAGACCGAGCGCGAGATCCAGACGAGCCTCGAGGAAGTGCGCGAGGCGCGCACCACGCTCATGATCGCGCACCGGCTCTCGACCGTCGTCGCGGCCGACGAGATCCTCGTGCTCGAAGGCGGCCGCGTCGTCGAGCGCGGCGACCATGCGGGCCTCTTGGCGCAAGGCGGCGTCTATGCCGCCATGTGGCAGCGCCAGCAGGAGGCCGACGAGGAAGCGGCCGCGCTCGCCGCGACCGTCGCGGCGGATTGAGCGCCGCCTCAGACACGGAAAAGCTCGCGGCCGCCGTGCGGCGCGGCGACCGCCGCGCGCTGGCGCGCGCCATCACGCTTGCCGAATCGACCCATTCCGAGGATCGCGCCGCGGCCGAGGCGCTTTTGGCGCAGATCCTGCCCGGTGCCGGGACGGCGCTCCGCATCGGCATTTCGGGCGCGCCAGGCGCCGGCAAGTCGACCTTCATCGACGCCTACGGCCGCGTGCTCACAGCCGCGGGCAAGCGCGTCGCGGTACTCGCCATCGATCCAAGCTCCAAACGCGGCGGCGGCGCGCTGCTCGGCGACAAGACGCGCATGCCCGAGCTTGCGAAGGATAGCCGTGCCTTCATCCGGCCGTCGCCCGCGGGCCAAAGCCTCGGCGGCGTCGCGCGCCGCACGCGCGAAGCGGTGCTCATCACCGAGGCCGCAGGCTTCGACCGCGTCATTGTCGAGACTGTGGGCGTTGGCCAGTCGGAGAGCGATGTCGCCGACATGGTCGATCTCTTCCTGGTGCTGGTGGCGCCGGGCGGCGGCGACGAGCTGCAGGGCATGAAGCGCGGCAATCTCGAGCTTGCGGATTTCGTCGTGGTGACGAAATGCGACGGCGATCTCGAGGCGGCCGCGCGCCGGGCCGCGTCGGATTATGCGCACGCGCTCCATCTCCTGCGCGGCGCAGCCGACACGAGCGTCGTCGCGGTCTCGGCCTTGGCCGGGCGCGGCATCGATGCGCTCGCCGCCGAGATCGAGCAGCGGGCCGAGGCCCTTACCGCCGCCGGTGCCATCTCTGCCCGGCGCGCGCGCCAGGCGGGCGCCGCCTTGTGGCGCGAGATCGGCGAAGGGCTCACCGAGGCGTTTCGGGCTGACAGCCGGGTCGCGCCGCTTCTCAGGTCGCTCGAGGCGGAGGTCGCCTCGGGCCGCCTCACGCCTGCGGCGGCGGCGGCCCAGGCGCTCGCCGCTTTCTTGACGTGAGCGCCGTCTTTTCCTAGAACCGGCACCTTCCCACGCATCGGGTCAAGGTCATGTCGAAACGGTGTTCGATCTCCGGCAAGAGCATTCTTGTTGGCAACAACGTGAGCCACGCCAACAACAAGACGAAGCGCCGCTTCCTGCCCAACCTGCAGCGGACGACGCTGCTTTCCGATGCGCTGGGCGCGGTACCGATGCGGCTTTCGGCCGGCGCCATCCGCACGATCGAGAAGAACGGCGGCCTCGACGCCCATCTGAAGTCGGTGCCGGCGGCGCAGCTCTCGGACGAGGCAAAGCGCCTGAAGCGCCGCATCGCACGCGCCGTGGCGCGGCGCGAGGCGCCATGATCGGTGGGAGGCGGCCCACGGCCGTCATTTGCCCACGCAAGATTGCCCACTAAATCGCCCACTTTCAGAGTGGGCATGTTTATTCTTGACCGAGGCCCATCGGCGCTGGTTTCATCCTCTCTCGCCCAGCGGCCGGAGAGTCGCGGGGCGGGAGGATTTGCCCGCTTGGACAGCCAGACCCTCCTTCGGGAGATCTCGGGCTATTGCCGACAATTCGGCATAGCGGAATCGACGTTCGGCCGGCTTGCGGTCAATGACGGCAAGCTGGTCAACCGGCTGCGCTTTGGCGGGCGCGTCACGATCGAGAGCAGGCACGCGTGGCCGCTGCCCACCGCCCCGCCGCCGCGGCCCCTGTTTCGGCGCCCGCGGCTCCGGCGCTCCAGCGCCCCGTCCCGGCGGCCCCGCACGGCTCGCCCGAGCCCACCTCGGCGGAAAAGAGCTTCCGCTTCTACGACAACCGCCAGAAATACCTGCTGTTCGTCACGACGTGCGGCGAGAAATGGGCGATCGCCGACCGCGTCGCGATGGAGCTTGCGAATCTCCACCCGCGGCCGCCGAGCCTCAGGATCTTCGATGCCGGGATCGGCGACGGGACGGTGCTGACGCGCGTCATGCGCGCGACGCACAACCGTTTCCCCACGATCCCGCTTTACGTGGTCGGCAAGGAGATCAGCCTCGAGGACGTGCGGCTTTCGCTTGAGAAGATGCCCGACCGCTTCTTCGAACATCCGGCGACCGTGGTCGTCATCACCAACATGTATTATTCCGAGGCGCCGTGGCTCACGCCCAACTCGGTGACGGCGGCGACGAGTCTCGTCTGGCATGAGGTGCCGCTCCTGGGCGCCTCCTCGCACGAGTTCGAGGAGCAGATCACCGCGCTCCAGCCGTTCCTGGCCGAGAATTGGAAGGCCAAGGTCGGCAAGTCCGGCAATCCCATCTACGAGAAGCCGGTCGTGCTCGTGCTCTACCGCGACGACCACAAGTTCCTCTTGGATGGCGTGCGCCCGCGCCGCGGCAGCACGCGCGGCGACTACGATCTCGTCATTGCCTCCCAGCCCTATCGCGCCCGCGCGCCGCTCGACTTCAAGGCCAAGCGCGTGCTGGCGCCCCTGGCGAAGTCGCTGGCGCCGGGCGGCCGCCTCATCGGCATTCATTCGCACGGCCAGGACCCGGGCCTCGAGATCATCCAGCGTATGTGGCCGGGCGAGAATCCCTTCATCACCGACCGCCATCAACTGCTGCGCCAGACCAAGGCCGAGCTCGGCTCGGCGGCGCGCGGCCTCAATTTCAACGCCTATTCCGATGCGCGCTCGCTGTTCAAATACACGATGCACACGCTGCCGTCGGAAGTGAGCTCGACCATCGGCACCTCGACCCTTTTCGCCGCCTGGAACGCCGCGATCTATGTGGCGCAGGTCGACGATCAGCGCTTGTCTGAAGTGATCGGAAACACGCAATATCTCGACGCCACCGGCGAGGTGCTGAGGAAGCACGGCGGCCTGTGGTTCTGGGACGAATCCTACGTGATCTCGAGGAAGCGGGACGCGGTGTAACGGCGCTGGGCGCGCCAGCAGAAGGAGCACGAACGTGAGCAAGCGCGACTATGTCTTCGCCAGCGAGTCGGTTGCCGAGGGGCACCCCGACAAGGTGTGCGACCGCATCTCCGACGAGGTGGTCGATGCCTTCCTCGCCGCCGATCCGATGTCGCATTGCGGCGTCGAGACGCTGTGCACGACGAATCGCGTCGTGATGGCGGGCGAGGTGCGCGGGCCCGCATCGGTCACACACGACAAGCTCATCGAGCTGGCGCGGCAGGCGATCCGCAAGATCGGCTACGAGCAGGATGGGTTCCATTGGAACCGCGCCCACATCGAATGCATCATCCACACCCAGTCGGCGGACATCGCGCAGGGTGTCGATGCCGCCGGCAACAAGGACGAGGGCGCGGGCGACCAGGGCATCATGTTCGGCTATGCCTGCTCGGAGACGCCCGAGCTGATGCCGGCGCCGATCTTTTATTCGCACGAGATCCTGCACGCGATCGCCAACGCGCGCCACGCCGGCAAGGCGCACCTGCTGGGCCCCGACGCCAAGAGCCAGGTGAGCCTGCAATATATCGACGGCAAGCCCGTCAAGGCGACCTCGGTCGTGGTCTCGACCCAGCATGATCCCTCGGTCGGCGACAAGGAGGTGCGCGAGATCGTGCGCCCCTACGTCATGAGCGTGCTGCCGAAGGGCTGGATGTGCGACGAGGAGCATTTCTACGTCAACCCGACCGGCCGCTTCGTGATCGGCGGGCCCGACGGCGATTGCGGCCTCACCGGGCGCAAGATCATCGTCGACACCTATGGCGGCGCGGCACCGCACGGCGGTGGCGCGTTCTCGGGCAAGGACCCCTCGAAGGTCGACCGCTCGGCCGCCTATGCCGCGCGCTACCTCGCCAAGAACGTGGTGGCGGCGGGATTGGCCGAGCGCTGCCTCATCCAGCTTTCCTACGCGATCGGCGTGGCGAAGCCCCTCTCCGTCTATATCGACACGTCCGGCACCGGCAAGGTCGACGAGGACAAGCTCTCGCGCGTTCTCCAGGATCTGCTGAACCTGTCGCCGCGCGGCATCCGCACTCATCTGCAGCTCAACAAGCCCATCTACGCACGCACCTCGGCCTACGGTCATTTCGGCCGCAAGCCCGAGGCGGATGGCGGCTTCTCGTGGGAGAAGACCGATCTCGTCGATCAGCTGAAGCGCGCGTTCTGAGGAGTTTTGTGATGGCCAACGACTACAAGGTCGCCGACATCAAGCTCGCCGACTGGGGCCGGCGCGAGATCTCGCTGGCCGAGACCGAGATGCCGGGCCTGATGGCGCTCCGCAAGGAGTACGGCAAGGACAAGCCGCTGAAGGGCGCGCGCATCGTCGGCTGCCTGCACATGACGATCCAGACCGCGGTGCTGATCGAGACGCTCATGGAACTGGGCGCGACCGTGCGCTGGAGCTCGTGCAACATCTTCTCGACCCAGGACCAGGCCGCGGCCGCGATCGCGGCCAAGGGCGTCCCCGTCTTCGCCTGGAAGGGCGAGACGGAAGAGGAATACGAGTGGTGCATCGAGCAGACCTTGAAGGGGCCCGACGGCTGGGCGCCCAACATGATCCTCGATGACGGCGGCGACGCCACCAAGATGATGCACGAGAAGCATCCCGAGCTTCTGAAGGCCGTGCGCGGCGTCAGCGAGGAGACGACGACGGGCGTCCACCGGCTTTACGAGATGGCGCGGCAAGGGAAGCTTGCCGTGCCGGCGATCAACGTCAACGACAGCGTGACGAAATCGAAGTTCGACAATCTCTATGGCTGCCGCGAGAGCCTCATCGACGGCATCAAGCGCGCGACCGACGTGATGCTCGCGGGCAAGATCGCGGTTGTCGCCGGCTATGGCGAGGTCGGCAAGGGCTCGGCCGCGAGTTTGAAGGGCCAGGGCGCGCGCGTGATGATCACCGAGATCGATCCGATCTGCGCGCTCCAGGCGGCGATGGAGGGCTACCAGGTCGTGACGATGGAGGAGGCGGCGCCCGTCGGCGACATCTTCGTCACCGCCACCGGCAACGTCGACGTCATCACGCTCGACCACATGCGGCAGATGAAGAACCGCGCCATCGTCTGCAACATCGGCCACTTCGACAGCGAGATCCAGATCGCGGCGCTCCGCAACCTCAAATGGGAAGAGGTGAAGCCGCAGGTGGACGAGGTCGTCTTCCCCGACGGCAAGCGCCTCATCGTTCTGGCGCAGGGGCGGCTCGTCAATCTCGGCTGCGCCACCGGCCATCCGAGCTTCGTCATGAGCACGTCGTTTGCGAACCAGGTGCTGGCCCAGATCGAGCTCTTCAATCACCACGACATCTACGAGAAGAAGGTCTACACGCTGCCAAAGCATCTGGACGAGAAGGTGGCGGCGCTTCATCTCGAGAAGCTCGGCGTGCATCTGACGAAGCTCACGGCCAAGCAGGCCGAGTATCTCGGCATGAGCGACACCGGCCCGTTCAAGTCCGACCACGACCGGTACTAGGGCAGCTCCGGCGAGCGTTTCTCTCTTTCTCATCGTCATGCCCGGCCTCCGTGCCGGGCATCCACGTTTTCTGTTTCGAAGGAGGAACTCGTGGATGGCCGGGACAAGCCCGGCCATGACAAGAGAAGAGCCTCATAGTTGAAGCCGGAGGAGATGCTGGCGATGGGCCGGCCCCAGCCGCCTTCTTGCGGCCGGGCGCCTGGGTGATATCCTTCACGCCAAGAACGTCGGCGTGAGGGAACCCATGAAAGACCTGATCAAGCAATATCTCGACGAGGGGATTTCTCGGCGCAAGCTGATGACGGGCCTCTCGGCCGTCGGGCTCAGCACGGTGGCGGCAAAGGCCATGGCTGAGTCGCTGGCGCCCTTCGCCTCGGCCCAGGCGGCGGCGCCCGAGGGTGCGATGCGCGAGATGACCGGATCGGGCGGCGCGCTCTATGTGCAGCAGCTCAAGGCCGCCGGCGTCAAATACATCTTCTTCAACCCCTCGACCGGCGACGCGCCGATCTTCGATGCGCTCGTCGACGAGCCGTCGATCCAGCTCATCAAGGGCATCCAGGAGGGCGCCGTCACCGCCATGGCGGACGGCTATGCGCGCCTTTCGGGCAAGCCCGGCATCGTCATCGTCGCCAATGTGGGCCTCCCCAACGCGATGACGCAGATGGTCAACACCTTCAAGGACCGCATCCCGATGCTGGTGACGGTCGCGGCGTTCGGGCAGGAGCAGCTCGGCCGCGAGACCGCGCAGGACTACGACTTCCAGGAATACATGATGAACCCCATCACCAAGTGGCGATGGATGGCGCAGACGGCGCGCGGCATTCCCGAGACGACGCGGCGCGCCCTGAAATTCGCGACCACGCCGCCCTGCGGCCCGGTGTTCCTCGCCATACCGGATGACGAGCTCCGGACCCAGGCGACAGCCACCATCATGGATCAGTCGCTGTTCGACGTGTCGATGCGGATTCGCCCGGCCAAGGACGACGTCGAGAAGGCCGCGCGGATGCTGATCGAGGCGAAGAACCCGCTCATGACCGTCGGCGACGAAG
>Ga0335079_10001424_pt1 | contig 27180 bp, 27 predicted proteins | sample Lox_Sample_33_FD_206719 | JGI IMG/M metagenome (GOLD analysis project Ga0335079, IMG submission 206719) | Soil microbial communities from Loxahatchee National Wildlife Refuge, Florida, United States - Lox_Sample_3.3 | ecosystem: Environmental > Terrestrial > Soil > Wetlands | place: USA...
CAGGGGATGTGATCAGCAGTGCTCACTTGAAACTCGGAACCTGAAACCCGAAACTGAACTACTCTGCCTTCTGTTCCGGTTTGCTGACGGCGACGGTCTCTCCGACTTCGCCGACCTTGAAGCGGGCGAAGCGGCGCACGCTGATGTTCTCCCCCAGCTTGCCGATTTTGGTGGCAATCAACTGCGAGACCGAGATGGTTTGGTCCTTGATGAAGGGCTGCTCGTAGAGGCAGACCTCCTCGTAGAACTTGCCCATCTTGCCTTCGACAATCTTCTCCACCACCGGCGCGGGCTTGCCTGTGGCCGCCGCCTGGGAGCGATAGATATCCTTCTCCCGCTCGAACGCTTCGGCGGTGACGTCCTCTTTACGGACGAACTTCGGATCGCTGGCTGCGATGTGCATGGCGATATCGTGCACTAGTTCCTTGAAGTCCTCGGTGCGGGCCACGAAATCGCTCTCGCAGTTCACTTCCACCAGCACGCCGATCTTGCCCCCGGCGTGAATGTACTGGGCCACGGACCCCTCACTGGTCACGCGAGCCGCCTTCTTGGCTGCGGTCGAAATGCCCTTCTTGCGGAGCAGGATGATCGCCTGCTCCATGTCGCCTTTGGACTCGCTCAGGGCCTGCTTGCAGTCCATCATCGGCGCCCCGGTCTTTTCCCGGAGTTCTTTCACTTGCGCTGCGGAAATATTCACGGTAGTTGTGCTCATAAATTTGTTTGTCGTAGAGACGCGGTTTGCCGCGTCTTCTTGGGTGGCGCTCGCTGCCGCGTCCATCAAGACGTGGCAAGCCACCTCTCGACGATTGTTCTTACAAACTTTGACCCGCGCCGGACGACCCGCGCGGGTCACGATTTCCCCTCAAGGGATAAAGCCCGGATCTGGCAAGAACTAGATCTGAAACGCAATCCCGGCGTTGACTAAAATGCCTGGGATTCCACCTCGGGAACCTCGTCCTGATCGCTGGTGGCGGCCGCGCGCGGTTTGCGCGTTCCATTGCCCAGCACGTCCTCCATGCTGATATCTTCCGCGCTAGCTTCGCCCGAGGCATCCGCAGCCGCTTCCGCGGCAGCCTGGGATGCGGCTAACTCCGCTTGCTGTGCGGCACCGGCGGCGGCCGCCAGTTCGGCGGTCTGCTTGTCGCTCATCAGCTGCGAGCCTTCGACCACGGAGTCGGCAATCTTCGAAGCAAACAGGCGAATCGCGCGCAACGCGTCGTCATTTCCTGGGATCACATAGTCCACTTCGCTGGGATCGCAATTGGTGTCCACCACGGCGACCACCGGGATGCCCAGCTTGCGCGCTTCGCGCACCGCGATCTGCTCTTTGTTCGAGTCGATTACGAAAATCGTATCGGGCAGGCGCGCCATGTCTTTGATGCCGGACAGGTTGGCCTCCAGATGTTTACGCTCGCGCTCCAGCTTGATGACTTCCTTCTTGGGGAGCAGTTCGTAACGGCCATCGGTGGCCATGTCATCGAGTTCCTTCAGCCGCTTCACCGACTTCTGCACCGTGACCCAGTTGGTCAGCAGTCCACCCAGCCAGCGCTGGTTCACGTAGTACATGCCCGCGCGCCGTGCTTCTTCGGCAATCGCGTCCTGGGCCTGGCGCTTGGTACCCACGAAGAGCACAATCTTGCCCTCGGCGGCCAGGTCGGCCACGAATTTCGACGCTTCCTTGAACATCTTCAGCGTCTTCTGCAGATCGATGATGTAAATCCCGTTGCGCTCTCCGAAGATGTATTCCTTCATCTTGGGATTCCAGCGCTTGGTCTGGTGCCCGAAGTGGACGCCCGCTTCGAGCAACTCCTTCATGGTGATGTTAGCCAATCAACCTCCTCGTTTGGTCTGCATCCGGCATAATCCAGTGGCTAGTGGTCAGCGGCCAGTTGTCAGTGAAACCCACTGGCAACTGACTACTGGCAACCGGCAACTGCTTTTCCGGATTGCCATTCCCGTCCCCGCACACGAGGCACGGGAAGAATTGAACACCTAAAATCAAACTCTGTAGAGACGCGGCCTGCCGCGTCTTCTGCCGTTTCGGGCAGGAAGTCTGCACGCCAGACGTGACCAGGCAAGTCTCTACGAAACTACCGCTTCGAATACTGGAAGCGCTTGCGGGCGCCTTTTTGCCCGTACTTCTTGCGCTCCTTGCCACGCGAATCGCGGCTGACCATTCCCTCGGCCTTCAGTTTCTTGCGCAGCTCGATGTTGAACAGCATCAGGGCGCGGGCGATGCCCAGCTTCACCGCGTCTGCCTGGCCATTCACCCCGCCGCCGGAGACATTGGCCAGGATGTTGAACGAGCTCGCGGTCTCAGTCGACAGCAGCGGCTGCCGGGCGCTCGAGCGCTGCGATTCCGTGACGAAATACTGCTCAAAGGGGCGGCCGTTGACCTTGAAGTCGCCGCTGCCCGGACGCAAGTAAACTCGCGCCACCGCTCTCTTGCGGCGACCGGTCCCGTAGTACTGAACTTGTTCTGCCAAAATCAGCTCCTAAGCTTTTAGCTTTCATAGAGACGCGGCTTGCCGCGTCTTCTGCCCTTTCGGGCAGGAAGTCTGCACGCAAGACGTGGCAAGCCACGTCTCTACGCCAGCGCCCTGGCTTCGGGCTTCTGGGCCTCGTGCGGGTGCTTCTCGCCACGATAAATTTTCAGCTTGCTCACCATATGGCGGCCAAGCTTGGTCTTGGGGAGCATGCGCTTCACCGCGTCCTCGATGATCAGCTCCGGCTTGCGGGCAAAGCGCTTGCGGAAATCTTCCGTGCGCAATCCGCCCGGATATCCGGTGTAGTGTTGATACTTTTTCTGCTCCGCCTTCATGCCGGTGGTTTTCACCTTTTCGGCGTTGATGATCACCACATGATCGCCGGTATCGAGGAACGGCGTGTACTTCGGGTTTTCTTTGCCCATGAGGATGGTGGCCACTCGCGAGGCCAGCCGTCCGAGCGTCTGCCCAGAAGCATCCACGACGTACCATTTGCGCACAATTTCCCCCGCTTTGGGGAAATAGGTTGACATCTGAAGTCTCCCTGAAAATAAAAAAACGCAAAGAAGACCGCTGAGTTTCCCCGCTAGGCTGAAACCGCGGGACGTCAGGCGGGCAACTGCAGGACTTCCAAAGCCTTAAAGATAACTTAGGCGGACTGGGGTTGTCAACGAAGCTGTGGAAATGGGTGGAAAGCGGCGTCCGACCTTGGACCTCCGACCTCCGCAAGGGCTTGCCGAGGTCCGACGCCTGACGTCTGACGCCCGCTATTCATACGCCAGGGCGTCAATCGGGTCCTTCTGCGCGGCTTTGACCGCCGGGTATAGCGCCCCGAAAATGGCGCCGACAATGGCAATGATCGTCGCTCTTAGGATCCAGCCTCCGGTTACCACCACGCGCAGGGTAGAGCGTTTATCGATTCCGGCGCGCGCGGCCAGGCTAAACAGGATTCCGACGATAATCCCCCCGATCGCCAGCATGATCGTCTCTCTCAGGATCACGTTCACAATGTAAAGCTTCGACGCGCCCAGCGACTTCAGAATTCCGATCTCTCGGGTACGCTCCATGACCGCCGTATACATGGCCTGGAAGATCACGATGAAACCGATGATTACCGAGATTCCAATCACAAAGTCGATGAACTTCGACACTCCGGGATAATTGCTGGTGGTCATCATCGAGAGGTAATAAGCCATCGACGTAGCCACATACTTGCTCATGCCCGGAACCTGCTTGATCTGGCTTACGACCTCGTCGGCGTTCGACGGGCTATCCAGCTTCAGATAAAAGAGCGTGGCTTTGCCCTGCGCCCCGATCAGATCCTGCATGGTGGCAATCTGCAGGAATTTGCGCGCGCCCTTCCCCGGCTCAATGATCCCGGCCACGTGGAACTTGTTGTTCAGAATCTCGATGGTATCCCCGGCCTTGACGTGGTTGGAGCGGGCGAAGATCTCGTCGACCAGACAATCTGTCGGCGACCGCATGGGGCCGCCGCTCAGATAGCGGAATGGGCCCGACAGTCGCTGGTAGGTCTCGGGGTCGATGCCGGCAATCACTTCGATGGTGCCCGCGGTTGATACGCTTTGCACCACCGGCGCCACCGTCACCACATGGGGAATCTTGGCCAGAATCGGGCCGACCTTGACCGACATGGGCGATCCGGTTAAGCCTACGATGAACGACGACCCAGGGGGCATGACCACAACATCGGCGCCGATGCCCGCCTGCCGCTGCCGGGAATCATTCAACAGCCCCAGACACAGGCCGACGATGAGCAAAATCAGCGTCACCTCGAGAGCAATGGCAACGATACTGATCAGCGACCGTACCGGCCGGTGCAGCAGGTTGGCGAAGATCATTTTATTCATCATGAGCAGCGCTTAGCCATCGGCTCCTGGCCCTTAGCCATTGTCAAGAATATTTGTGGCAACATCATCGCGACACCAATCACCGATACTGCCCCCTGAATCCTTACCGATTCGCGCCATCGCCGGCTCGGGCCTGGCCGGGGGCGGGCCGGTCGAGGTGTACCACCTCCGCTCCCGGCGGTTGCTCAAGTATGAACTTGTCGTCGGGCAGCGGCTGATTGAGTTCGAGTTTCACGATCGTGAGGGTGATATCGTACTCCTCCTGGGGGCGCCAGATTTCAATCTGGCCGGGAAAGTTCACGCCGGTCTCGTCCTTGTACGCCTCGTAACGAACGTCGGTGGTGAGGTTGCCGTCCTGATCGTAGATGAACTGGCGATGCGGCAGCAGATCGGTCCGGCTGAAATTGATCTTGCGGGACAGGAACCAGCCGCGATCGGTCTTCTGGATGATTTCGATTACATAGTTGGCCTGCTCCACCTTGCGCCCCTTGGCGTCGGTGACCACTTCCATATCGTTTTCCATCACCGCAATTTCACTGGCTGGATCAATGGCAGGCAGCAACACCGCGTCGTAAATCTGCTGCGGCCGCAGGCTCTCCAGCGGCTGTTCGGGGTTGTGCGAGGGAATGTCATTGCGGCCGACAATAAAGCGGTTCTTCGGCGGAATCCAGAGCTTGAACTGGTTGCCGTCGCTGACCATGTCAAAAGCGCGGTTGCGGACGATGGGCAGCAGGCCAATCATGCGCAACATGGCCGGCTTGCGCGCCAGCAGGTATCCCCGGATTTGCTGGTAGTCAGTGACCTTGCCTTTCCGGATTCCGCCCACCGAAGTATCGATATCGACGGTAGCCTGCATCGACTGAATCCTGGCGGCCTGGCTGTTGAGGTAGTCGATCAATTCCTGCTGGGTAGCGGATTTCAGCGGTGCGGTGCTGACGATGCGTTCCACTTTACGGGAGCGGAACAGGCAGCCGGTCAGAGGGATGGCCAGTAAGGCAACAAGCAGAACCCGGCTTCGCAATCGATTACCCATGAACTCCAATTGGATTCCCGGGCGCCCCGCCCGGATTCCCAGAACTATCGAGTATACCGTGCAGGAAAGGGGAGCAGTGGCGCCATGCCTCAAGACAGCAACACGGAACTTGGACCCGAGAGCTGGTGCAGACCGCGGTCGAACGTCACCACTCGTAGCCCAGCCGCGCTGGCGAACGCAGCCAGATAAGTGTCGGGCCACTGCATGGAAGCGCTTCGGCGGCCTGAACTCAAGCTCCTCCACGCCTGTTCCAGTTGATTCGACTCTGGCTCCGTGTGAAAGGAGATGCGTTCGTCGGTGAGCAGGAGATCATAGGTAGACCACGCCTGCTGTTGATTCTTCACTTCGTTCTGCATCACCTGGGGATGGGTCAGCAGGCGCAGAAACCCCAGTTGGGTTACCCGGCAGAAGTATGCCTGATCATTGACTCGAGCAAACCACCTGGCGGCCGCCTCATGGTGTTGATGCGCGGCATAGGTGAGTGCGATCCAGAAGTTTAGATCAGGGAAATACAAGTTCGTTGATCTCCCGGTTGCTGAGCCGAAGCGATCCGGGGCGTTGAGAGGAGATTAATGGAAAGCTGAGGCGGCCTTTTCGGGGCTCGCCGGGCCCTTCCAATTCCGCTTCTACTCCGCGCAAAATCAGCTCTTTGACGCTGCATCCCCGCAACGCCGCCCGCGACTTCAGCCGGCGGTAGAGGGAATCAGGTATGTCCACCGTGGTGCGCATTTTGCCATGTTACCATATTTATGGTTGCATTTGCCATATTTATGGCTAGGCGAAAGGCTACTGTCCCCGCACCGCTTTGCGCAACTTGGCCACGTTGCGGTTGTGTTCTTCGAGCGTGGCGGAAAAGCGGTGATGGCCGTCGCCATCGCTGACGAAATAATAGAAGTTGGTCTGCGCAGGATGCATCGCCGCTTCGAGTGAACTGCGTCCCGGATTTCCGATGGGCCCGGGCGGCAGGCCGGCGTGACGGTAAGTGTTGTAGGGCGATTCTACTTCCAGATCGGCGTGGTGCAGCGCGCCGGAGTAACTTCCCTGCAGCAGCTCGGCATAGATCACGCTGGGATCGGCCTGCAGCGCAATTCGCTTCCCCAGGCGGTTGTAATAGACGCCGGCCACCAGCGGACGCTCCTCGGGCACCGCAGTTTCCTTCTCGACAATCGATGCCATCGTGACCATCGGCAGCACGTCCTGGTTGAGGCCGATCTGCTGCGCCACCTGGCGGAATTGCTTCACCATGTCGGCCACCATGTCATGCATGCTCTGGGTGCGGGTGAACTCGTAGGTATCCGGGAAGAGGAACCCTTCGAGCGACTGCGCGTCGGGCGCGAGATCGGAAATCAGCGCCGTCTCCGACTGTACGGCCTTCAGAAATTCTTGGCTCGAACCCAGGCCTGCGTCCTGAAGGGCCTGGGCAATCTCGAACATAGTGAACCCTTCCGGGATGACCACGGTGTGGACGAAGATGTCGCCGCGCGCGATGCGATCATGAATCGCAATGGCATTGGCGTCGCGATTGAACAGATACTCGCCTGCTTTGAGCGATCGTCCACGATGAAAGTAATGCCAGATGAGAAATGCGCTCTTGCTGCGAATGACCCCCGCGCGCTTCAGTTCCGCAGCGATCCTGCGGGTCGGATAGCCGGGCCGCAGCAGGACAAACTTCTGCTCTGCCGGCGCAACCGGGATCAGCAGCGCCCAGGCAAGCCATCCGCCGGCGGCGAGAACGGCCAGCAATAAAAGGGTGAAGACTTTGCGCACCTTATGGTTAGTTTAGAGGAATCGGTGGCCGTCTTGGTCAGTCGATAGTCCTTGTCCGCTGGTGACCCGGCACGAAAATGGCCAGAAGGATTTCGAGAAAGCTAAGCTGCCCGGCCCGCCTTGCCGCCGGCTTCCATCAACTGGGTCTGGCGCCAGGTGTGCTCGGTGCGGTGGATCACGGTAATCGTCGAGAGCACGGCAATGATCCAAAGCACGGGAGCCATGCGGTTGAACAGCGCACCGATGATCACCAGCACCAGCCGCTCGGGGCGCTCCATGAAGCCGACGCGGCAGGAGCCAATCAACGATTCGGCGCGCGCCCGGGTGTAGCTGACCATGATGGCGCTGATCATGACGAAGGCAGCCAGGACAACGTAGAAAAACCGGTCGCCACGAGCGTAAAAGACCAGCAGGCCGAGAAACTGTGAAGCGTCGCTATAGCGGTCTACTACAGAGTCAAAGAACCCGCCGAAGTGTGTGACCTTATTCCTCGCCCGGGCGACGCGGCCATCGACCAGATCGAAGAAGCCGGATCCGATAATGACCAGGCCGGCGTAAAAGAACATCCGCCGTTGATTCTCGGCGGTGGCGTAGCCGAACAAGAACGCAGCGATGGTGTTGATCACCAAGCCCATGAACGTCAGCACGTTAGGATTGATGCGGGCCAGGGCAAGCCAGCGCACGATCGTATCCAGCAATACCCCGCAGACGCGGCCAAAGGCGCTGGTCCAGGTCATCCGGCTTCCGCCTGATCGTGAATAGTCGTGAGGCTCAGGACCTCGAGTTCGCGGTTGCCGTTGGGAGTCACCACGAGCGCAGTGTCGCCGACTTTCTTGTTCAGAAGGGCGCGCCCGATCGGAGAAGTCGTTGAAATCTTGCCGGCAGCAACATCAGATTCTTCGCTGGTCACCAGCTCGTAAGCAATTTCTTCTTCCTTGGTGCTGTCGTAAACCTTGACCGTCGACCCCAACCCGACCTTGTCCTTGGGAATGTTGTTCATGTTGATCAGCGACAGGTCGGCTAAACGCCGCCCCAGTTGCCGCAACCGCGCCTTAACAAACTCCTGGCGCTGTTTCGCCATGTGATATTCGGCGTTCTCGCTGAGGTCCCCCAGGGCCACGGCCTTCTTCAACTCCTTGGGAAGCTCGTGGCTGAGCTCGTGCTCAAGCGCAGAGATTTCCTCCTGGAGCTTCTTCTTGATGTGCTCAGTCATGCGTTACCGAGATTATAACCTCGGGGGCAGCCGCCCGAGTCGAATAGTGCTCCAGGTTACGGCGAAGACCAGCGAGTTATAGCTGAAGGGATCGCTGCTCTGGGACGGGTGAACTAGCTTTGCGGACAATGAACTACGACGGGTGAGCCAACTCGATACCACTGGGGCCGAAAGTCCGGGGGTCCGGGGACCCTATCAAGTCCGCTCTAAATCGCCCGCCAGAATTGCGTTTCAACGGATTTCTCGGTTACAATAAGGACTGGGTGGTTCCTCCGCTGTCCTGCACTGAGTGGGTGTCCCTTCATGATCAGTAGCGAATCCAGCTTCAGTATCGGGGATAAGGTAGTCTATCCCAACCATGGTGTCGGCGTAATTGAGCAGATCAGCAGTCGAACCATCGGCACCACCGTCGAGAAGTTCTACCTGCTGAAGATCAAGTCCAGCAGCCTGAAGGTCATGGTGCCCTTCCACAACGTGGGCAGCGTCGGCTTGAGGCGCGTGGTGCGCAACGGAGAAATCCAGAAAGTCATTGATTTTCTTGCAGATGGCGAGTGTGCTAACAACACCGACTGGAAATACCGCTTCAAAGAGAACTCCGAGCGGATGCGCACCGGATCCCTGCTCGAGGTAGCCAACGTCCTCAAGAGCCTGCTGGTGCTGAACAACTCCAAGCCACTCTCGTTCCGCGAGAAGAAGATGCTGGAGCGCGCCCGCTATCTCCTGGTTAGCGAGATGGCCATGGCGCGGAACTGCGACGAGCCGGAAATCGAAACCCTGCTCACCAAGGTGCTCTCCAAGTCCAACCTACCCTTCCCGGAAGCGGAGCAGTTTGAGGCGTAGAGAGCGAGCTAGCCTTCGTCAACCAGCAACCGACCCCTCCCGCACCCGTCATCTCCACACATTTCCACCGAGGCCCCACCGTTCTCCTGACCTCTAGCACAGGAGTTCGGGACACCTTGGGGATGTTTTCGGCCCAACCCAGCCGCCGCGCGAGCCTCCAACCGCGTCCATCTCGCTTGGAAGCTCCGCAAAACTGCTCAAGATCGGCAGTACATATACCAAGCGCCCTGTCTGCGCTCTAACAAAAATCTTGCCGTTGTGATGCCCGTCACAACCCCTTGTGGGAGAATGGAATCATACTATCCTCGATAGTAGGAGGCTTCAGTGATGATTCAGCGAATGGCAAAACACTCCGTGTGGATGCTTGCGGTTCTGGTCATTGGCTTGAGCGCAGCCGCACTGTACGCTGCACCGCAAATGGCGAACGACCAGACGGCAGGCTCGCAAACCGTAACCGGTTGCCTGCAGAAGGGTCTGGAAACAAAAGGATTTTTTATCGTCGACTCCGACGGTAAGCACTGGGAGCTGTATCCGGACAAGTCAGTGTCTCTCGGCGACCACGTCGGTCACACGGTCACCGTGACCGGCATCCTGGCCAAGAGGACAGCCGCTCAGGAAGTAAAGAGCCAGCCCTACGAAAAGAAAGAAATCACCGGAAAGGAACACAGCGACTTGCAGGTTTCCGGCCTGAAGATGGTAAGCGACAGCTGCACGAAGTAACAGACCGAGCCGTCTTCTTTTCAGCTTTGGAGCCCACGGAACTTGCTGCCCGGTTTGCCGCTTAGAAACGGGGGGAGATGTTTGCGCGCAGCAACTCCTCCCGGTTTCTGTTATTGGGTGTCTTGTGTCTGCCGAAGGAAAGTGCGGACGTTCCCAGGGCCAGGGTGCCGAGCGTGGGTCGGGCAGAAGGAGTCGGTAGAACTGCGGGATCGGGAGCCTTTGAGCTGGCATTTTCCTCTGCGCCGCTGGTCTTGCCAGCAGTAATGGGCTTGTCCGGCACCGTCTCATAGGCGTAGCCAGTCAAAGTTGCCACGATGGTACTCGGATGCAGCTGAACCTTGACGTTCAGACGGGCCCAGCCATAGTGGATCTCACCGTTAATCTTGAACTGCACCCCCAAATAGCGTTTCCTGACGTTGATCCAGCTTCCGCGGACGCCGTAACTGCTGGACAAACTGCTGAGGCCGGCCATGGCTTCGGTGCCGCCGCGAAGGGCTTTCTTCGGGCCGATCCGCATACCTGGTTTCATTGCCACCGCGCCAAAAACGTTGTACACAGCTTGATTGCGCCCGGCCATCCTGGCGTAGAGCGTTTCCGAGTGAAAACACGTGCCATCGGTCGTGCACAGACGGTGGTATTGGGCGGCAATGGTCAGATCGGTTTTCCCGTCGCCATTCAAATCCAGCGCGTAGCTGTCGCCAATGGCGATGACTTCGTGAGCACCTGTGTAGATGATTTTCGCCTCGGATGGCTGGGACAGAGCCACAACGCTCACCCCGGCAGCGGCTGCCGCCAGCGCGTACGCGCTCAACTGATGTTGGTAAGGAGCGGAGAGGCCTCGAACTTCCCCAGGCTTGTGAACGAGTTTTTTCACCGCATCTCCTTCCTCGAGGGTATTGATCGCAGCCGCTGTGATGGCTTTCTTGCCCAGCTACATCCAGCGACCCGACACACGATCTTGCAGTTACGGCGTCAGCTTGAACAGCGTCCCGCAACCTTCGCCCCGGCCGCAGCTGAGATCGCCACCCGAGCTCGTGGTGCCATAGATATTTCCCGCCGCGTCTAGAACCACGCCTGCTGTGGGCATCGCTCCGTCGGCGCCGTAGGTAAATGAGTGCAAAGTGGTCTCTTTGCCGCTTGGGTCCAACATGAAAACCGTACCGCCACCGCTCGAGCCGCCAAACAGGGTTGTGCCGTAGATATTCCCGGAGGCATCCCGAACTACGCGTGCCCTGGGCCAGGCTCCATCGTTCGGATAGTTAGTAAATGCGTACAGCACGGTCTCTTTTCCGCTCGGCGCCAGCTTGAATACCGTTCCACAGCCAAATCCGCAGTTTGCGATCCCTCCACCGTATTGAGTGGCTCCATAGATTGTGCCCTTCTGGTCGCGGATAATGCCGACGGGCATGCCCCCGTCGCCGCCGGTCGCGGTAAAGCTGTACAAAACGGATTCGTTACCGCTGGCATCGAGCTTGAATATCGTTCCGCAGCCGTACGGAGGATTGCAGGACATATCCCCTCCTGACCACGTGCCACCGTAGAGGTTGCCAACCGAGTCCCGAACCAGGCCCGCCCAGGGAGTTCCTCCGTCCGCGCCTCCGGGAAAGGTGTACAACACGGTCATCTTCCCAGCCGGGTCCAGTTTGAACACCAGTCCGCAGCCGGCGCCGTAGTAGCACCCGCTGCCGCCGCCGCCTTCGCTAGCGGTGCCATATAAGTTGCCATCCGAGTCGCGGATCAGAGCGTTGGGGAAGGCTCCGTCTGCGCCTCCAGCGAAACTGTGCAGAACCGTTTCGTGGCCCTTCTTGTCCACCTTGAATACTGTTCCCAGGTCATAAGCGCCACCGCGGTTGGTGGTGCCATAGAACGTACCCTTGGTGCCGCGGACCAGCGTGGAGTTAGGGCTGGCGCCGTAGGCAGCGACAAAACTGTACAGTACGGTTTCGTTGCCGCTGGGGCTAAGCTTGAAAGCGGTTCCGTGATAGGAGACTCCGCCCAAGCGGGTTGTGCCATAGAGGTTGCCGGATGCATCCAGAACGAGGCCGCCATTGGGGCCGTTGCCGTCGGGTTGGCCTGTGAACGAGTGCAGGATCGTGAAGGTTTGCGCGGACGCGGCAGCGGGAGCAAGCAGGAACGCAGCGATAACAATTGTCAGCGAGGCTATTCGGGAGGCCCAGCCTGGTTTTAAGGCCGACATGGTTGCCCTCCTCCGCAGTGGCGAGAGTTCCAGCAAGTTCGAGCCGGGTCATTATAGTCAGGGCACTTCCGGGGTTCAACGGAGAGATCGAGCCGCAAGGTTATGTGATTCGGGTCCACACACAACCCGGTCATAAGTGCTTTGCGTGAAATCACTTCGCAAATCTCCTTTCCGCTGGAGATTGTGGTTAGACTATCTCTCTGACAGGGAGGAACCATGAAGAAGCGCAAGCTGGGAAAGAGCAATCTGGAAGTTTCCGCTCTCGGCCTCGGATGTATGGGCATGAGCTTTGGCTACGGTCCGGCCGCGGACAAGAAGGAAATGATCTCGCTGATACGGTCGGCAGTGGAACGCGGCGTGACATTTTTCGACACCGCGGAAGTGTACGGCCCGTTCGTCAACGAAGAACTGGTGGGCGAAGCGCTGGCTCCTTTGCGCGACCGGGTGGCGATAGCCACCAAGTTCGGCTTTGCGCCCGATCCCAATGGCGGGCCGGGGTGGCCTACCCTCAATAGCCGGCCAGAGCACATCCAGGAGGTCGCCGAGGCCTCGCTCAAGCGACTGAAGACCGATGTCATCGATCTGTTCTACCAGCACCGGGTTGACCCGAACGTACCCATCGAAGACGTCGCCGGAGCGGTGAAGAACCTGATCGAGCAGGGCAAGGTGAAGCACTTCGGCCTTTCTGAAGCAGGGGTGCAAACCGTGCGTCGCGCCCACCGGGTGCAGCCCGTGACGGCAGTTCAGAACGAATACTCGCTGTGGTGGAGGCGCCCGGAACAGGAGTTGCTGCCGGCCCTGGAGGAGCTCGGGATCGGATTCGTTCCCTATAGCCCGCTGGGCCGCGGCTTCCTCACCGGCAAGATCGACGAAAACACAAAGTTCGATAGCAACGACTTCCGCAATATTGTCCCTCGCTTTACCGCAGAAGCGCGAAAGGCCAATCATGCATTGGTTGACTTATTGAGTAAGGTCGCAGCAAAGAAGAAGGCAACCCCAGCGCAGATCGCCCTCGCGTGGCTGCTGGCGCAGAAGCCGTGGATGGTTCCGATTCCGGGAACCACCAAGCTTCATCGCCTGGAAGAGAACCTGGCAGCGGTTTCTGTCGAACTCACACCCGACGATCTCCGTGACATCGATAGCGCCTCATCCAGGATCAAAGTGGAAGGGGATCGGTATCCGGAAAGACTGGAGCAGATGACCGGCCGCTAGCGCCAACAGGAAGAAGGCTAACGGCCGTTCCCGCAGTCTGCTCTGCTGCTGCGGCACGTACAGAAGTCGCCACCAATAGTATGACAAACAGAACTTCTCGGCGCGACTTCAAACGTCTCCTGGTCCAGCATCGCAATCTGCCGGTAAGGTGTGTGCAAATCGCAACCTATAATCATCATTGCTCGGCTCCTTTCCTGTGCAACGAGATTACGGCGTGAGCTCAAACACCACGCCGTAGCCGCCGGGGCCCCCGCCGACCGTCGTGCCGTAGAGGTTGCCTTTCTGGTCGAAGATCATGTTGGCGTGTGGCTCGAAGCCATCAGAACCTATGAAGCTGTGCAGCACGGTGTAAGTCCAGGTGTCGTCGGGATTGGGTGAGAGCTTGTAAACCACCCCACAGTCGCAGCGGGTTCCGCCTGCCATCGTGGTTCCGTACAGGTTTCCCGCTTGGTCGATCACCACACCAGCGCCGGGGATGTTCCCGCCCGCGCCCTGATCGAAGTTGTAGAGAATCGTCTCCTTCCAATGCCCGTCGGGTTGCGGGCTCAAGCGAAACAGGGTGCCGCAAGCCACCTCGCCGCAGCCGTGACTGCCGCCATAGTAGGTCGTGCCGTAGAGGTTGCCCGCGCTATCGAAGGCTAGCTGCCCCCAGCTCGGCTCTGCTCCATCGTCCGGGGACCAACTGAAACTATGCAGCACCCGCTCTTTCCAACTCCCATCCGGCATGTGTTTGACCTTGAAGACGGTGCCCGCATTTTGATTGGCGCCACCACCCGGTGTAGTGCCATACAGGTTGCCCTTCTTATCCAGGATTAGCGATGCGTACGAACCATTGCCGTCGGCACAACCGGGCTTGGAGCAGAAGGTATAAAGGACCTTTGGAACCCACCCATCTGGACTCGGGCTCAATTCCAGTACCGAATTGAACACCCCGTAGAGATTGCCAGCAGAATCGAGCGCAAATCCTCCATACGCGCCTGCATCCAGGCAGTCAGGAAGTGAGCAAAAGTTGTACATGACGTTGAAAGTCCATCCAGAGGGCCCAGGCGCCATTTTGAAGGCGGTCCCGCTGTGGTTCGTACCGCCGTAGAGGGTTGTAGCGTAGAGGTTTCCTGCTGGATCAAAGACCGGTCTACTCCAGGGCTGGTATCCGTTGTCGTCCATTTGAAAGCTGTGCAAAACTGTTACCGGCCAGTCGCCTGTCCGCCGGCGTTTCAGTTTAAAAACTACTCCCGCCCCATACGCGCCCCCGCCGGTCGTCGTGCCATACAAGTTCCCCTTCCTGTCCAACGCTACCCCGGACCACGGACCCGCGCCATCAGCCCCCGCAGTAAAACTGTAGAGCGCCTGGTACTTTGGGCTGGCCGCAGAAGCGCGGCTCAGGGACAGGGCGAGAACGACGACAATCCCTAGCCTAACTGCGCTTGATATCCTGCATAGCATTGAAACCTCCTCAACCTACGGTCCCCTGCAGCCGGTGCGGCAAGCACTATACTACGAAACCGAAGCTAAGCCGAGGGGTGCTGGTGCGAAGGTACCGGCACCCCAGTGGCGTGTCCTTAGTCGATTATTGGGTATCATCAGCGTCGTCATCTGCATCCTCGGGTTTGTAGCCGGGGAAGCATCCTGACTGGTCGGGGTTGTGGAAGCATGTCTCCGGGTACTTCCAACTCGTTATAGGTGTGAACGGTTGTGCCTGGTCAAAATCTGCAAAGAAGTCAGAAAGTGAATACGGACAGGCGGTTCGGGACACACAATACGGGACGGCGTCCGGCGCCCAGTGATCCGCATAAGGGTAGTTATACTGGGCATCGACTTCATTCAGCGGTGTGCCGCCCGTCCCGAACGTGAACTCAATGAAGTTAAGGATGCTGCCGAAGTCGTGGCAGTAGGGCGATGAATTGGGAGAAACGCACTGAGGGTTCGAAGTCGGGCCGCTTATGTAGTGCGGCGTGCCGTAGGCCGACACCACCAGGAGCGGCACCCGGAACCCGTGCACGTATGGGCCGCCATTGCCGTCGGGATAGCCGATTCCCGGCCCTCCGGCGCTGATGTCCGGAGACACGTGATCGTAGAACCCTCCCCAATCGTCCCACACGATCAAGATCACCGTGTTTGTCCACTTGGCAACGTCATGGGTGTTGCCTGGGCTGCAGGTGTGGTTACCCACGGCATTGACGATGTGCGCCACCCAGGATGGGCCGCCATCGTGCGTTCCGGGGTGTTTGAGGGGATCGTACCCCGGATGGTCTGACCAGTAGCCGTCGGGAATCACCCAGGCGACGGCGGGAAAATCCTGGTCACATCTTTCGATATCCCGAAGAATTGGGGCCGCCTCGATAGGGTTCGGGATCGGTAGGTACGAGCCGACGTGGTCGGTCCACTCCTGGAGATTGCAGGAGCCACTGTACGGCGGCCCGCATATCGTCTGGAACGAGTTGGGAGCCGTCCATAGCGAACCTTGATCGCGAGCGTAATACCGCCAACTGAGACCGTTCGTTTCGAGGACATCGGTGGCAAGCGTGGGATGGAAGTAGCATGGATACGCACAGTACATGTTGTCGCCGACCAGAGGGCAGGTTCCCTCGCTCGCATTGGTGTCGATAATGCGTGCGTATGCCGTGCTGGCTGCCGAACATCCAGTACTGTCCCCCGCCTGGTTGGCATGCCCGGGCCAGCTCGGATTCTCTGCCACGAACCACTTGTAATAGGTGTCGGTTTGGCTGAATGCAGCAGGCGCAGAGGTACCGGAAAACAGGAACTGGTGCGCGGGGAAGCTTGGCCCCTGGTTCGTTTGCCACATCCAGTTGGCAAAGCCGTAAGTGTTGGCGATGTCGAAATACGGGTCCAGAATGCCGTGGACCGGGCTCTCGATATTCGGTATGTAGGTGTATGCGGGGCAATAGCCGCTAAGACCGTTGTTGTGGTTCGGGTCACACAGCGGGGAATTTACCACAAGAGCAGCCGGGTGCCACCGCCTTCGCTGTTTTCGAAAGGCCAGCCGCGCAGCGTCTCATCGCATATGGATGTAACGCAGAGTGTTTCCGACTACTACACCAGTTACTCGCCTAACCATGCCCCGAATGGATGCAGGCCTTCTACGTGATCGAAGATGATCTTAGTGGCAGCCATGATCGGGATAGCTAGGACTAAGCCAACCGCTCCCCATAGCCAGGCCCAGAACAGCAGCGACATACTGACCGCCAGCGGATTGAGTTGCAGGCGGCTGCCGAGGAATTTGGGATAGAGCACGTTCAGGGCGATCAGGTGCAGGCTCAGCACGGTGACTACGATCAGGGCGAAGTCGCCGGACTGCACGTGTCCGAGGCCGACGAAGATCGGGGGCGCCAGCGCGAGGAGAACTCCCATGTAGGGAATCAGGCTCAGGAAGCCGCTCAGCGGGCCGACAAAGTAAAAGAACGGAAGTCCGAGCGCGCCGAAGATGGCGGTGCTGACAGCGCCAATGCCCAGTCCAATGAGGAGATTCCCGACCATGAAACTGCGGATCATGGCGCCGATCAGACCCAGAGTGACATAGGCGGTATGCCGGTTCTCGAGGGGGAAGAGCATGACCGTCGCCGAACGGACATGCTGCTGCCAGGTCAGCATGAAGTAGACCATGAAGGGGATAAACGAAAAGCCGAGGATTGCTTCGGAAACCGATCCGAATCCCTGGGTCAAGGTTTCGGCCAGGCTGGGCGTCGAATGCACCTTGACCACGCCCTTCTCGTCCGAGGCGGGATTCAGGGCCTCCAGCGACTCCGCCTGGGTGCGGAACTGGCTGATTTCCTGCTGAATGATCTCGGTGTATTTGGGCAGGTCATTGAGGAAGTTCATGGCCTGGTTGTAGGAGAAGTAGACGACGCCGATGCCGAGGGTGATCATCATCAGCACGGCCACCAAGGCAGCGACGCCGCGCGGGAGGTGAATCATCATCAGCCAGTCCACGACCGGTGCGAGAATGAAGGCCAGCAACACCGAGACCAGCATGACCGCCAGAACCCACTTTCCGAAGTAGCACAGGGCGAGGATTAACCCGATGCCCAGCAGGTTCTGCGCCCAATGGAAGTGATGGTTGGAACGGGCGTGTGCCGTCGCCACCATCGGGGAACTGTCCGCGTGGAACTCCGCTTCCTCCGTCGCCATCCGCCTATCCTAGAACAAGTCGCTCGAATTGCATCCGACATATAATCCGGGCGTGAGCGAAAATACAACAGAAACTTCACCTTCTCCACGCCGAATTTTGGGCCTGGACGTTGGCTCGAAGCGAATTGGGGTGGCCGTCTCCGACCCCTTGGGCATCACGGCGCAGGGGCTGGAAACGCTACATCGGCAGAACAAACGAAAAGACTTCGAACAATTGGAGCGGACAGTTCGACAGTATGAAGTTGCCGAGGTGGTGGTCGGCTATCCTTTGCGTATGAGCGGCGCCGAAGGCATACAGGCGGAGAAGATGCAGCGCTTTGCCGAGGAATTACGGGGGCGGTTACAGCTGCCGGTCCATCTCTGGGATGAGCGGCTGACCTCAGCCCAGGCCAATCGCCTGCTGCGCGAGACCGATATGTCGATCGAAAAGCGCAGCCGTGTGGTGGACCAGATGGCGGCGGTCCTCATTCTGCAGAGCTTTCTCGACCGGCGGGCGAACCTCCCGTAGCGCCGCAGCCTGCCGCTGTGCCTCGGTTCCACTTCATCTTCGTCTTGCTTAGTGCTTCCTCAAGAACTCGATGAGCGCGGGATTTACCACCTCGGGATGCTCATAGAAGCCGACGTGGGCGGCATCGTCCATGGGAAGAAACTCCGCCTGCGGCAGGGCACGAAGTACGTCCTGGCTTACTGCAAACGGCATATCTTCGTCTTTCTTACCCCAAACCAGGAATGCGGGTTTCCCGCTGCGGCCGACTCGGGCGAACGCCTGGGTGTTGTCCTGGGAAAGGAAGTCGAGGATGGTGGAAAGCACCGAGCGCCGGAAGCCGCGATACCTCATCTGCTCGGCATACTTAGGAAAGTAGTCGGGGAAGCGCTCGGGATGGACAAAATCGTCCTTCTGGCTTGCGGACAAGATGGGCGCAATCTTTACACACATGACGTATTCGCCGACCAGCGGCCAACGCAGCGGCCAGGGAGGCAGAAACCCGGTCCCGTAGGCTGGATCGAAGAGCGAAATGGTGCGTACCCGTCCCCAGTGGCGGTCGGCAAAGGTAACGACGATCGGACCGCCCATGGATGCGCCTACCAGATCGACGGGCTCGGTAATCTGCAGCGCGTCCAGCAATTGCACCAGCTGGCGGTCATAAAGGTTAGGGTTATAACTAACGTTGGGACGGTCGGAGAGTCCCCGGCCGTACTCGTCGTAGCGCAGCACGCGGAAGCCAGCCTGGACCAGCGGGTCAAAGGTCTGGTCCCACAGGTAGTACGGCACCGAGAACCCGTGCACCAGCACAACCGTACGCCCGTGCTCCGGGCCGGCGAGATGGTAGTGGGTGTATCCGTCCGCCAGATGAATGAAGCTGCCGCCGGCCTGGCGGCGCACCGCATCGGTGAGTTCGCTGGATTCCTGATCGAAGCGTGCGCAGTTTACGCCGAAATAGATCCCGCCTATTAGGACGACCACGGCCAGCACCACGCCTGCAATTCTTAGCCGATTGCGCACGGCGGGATTATATGCTCGGAGGTCGAGCCAGATCCGTAAATGGGATGACGGCCTGCCCCCGAACCTCTCCAGGCAGAGATTTCCTCTTATTCGCCGTGTATTGTTAAAGGGAGCAAGGCATCTGGGGCGCACGAGAAATGCTTAAACTCCTGATCTCCCTTCCAACCCGCGACAACGATTTCCAGGCGGCGCAGGCAGAATCGGCCGGGCAAGCCGCGCGTAAGTTTGGCGCTGAGCTGGAGATTGTCTATGCCGACAATGACGCGGTGAACCAAAGCACGCAGATTCTCAAGGCGGTGCAAACCCCGCCCGAATCCCGTCCCCAGGCGATTGTGCTGGAGCCGGTGAGTGGTACGGCTTTGCCGCAGGTTGCCCGGGCAGCATGCTCGGCCGGAATCGGCTGGGTCGTGCTGAACCGGTATCCGGAGTACGTTTCCGAGCTTCGGCGCACGGCCAAGGCGCCGCTGTTTGCGGTGAGTTCCGATCATGTTGAGATTGGGCGCATCCAGGGCCGGCAGTTCGCTGCGTTGCTTCCACAGGGAGGCTTGGCGCTCTACATCGAAGGGCCCTCGCATAGTTCTTCGGCGCAGAAACGCACCTCGGGGATGATGGAAACGAAGCCGGCAAACATCCAGATCGCGACGCTGAAAGGACAATGGACGGAAGAGAGTGCGGTACGAGCAGTCCGCTCGTGGCTGAAACTGGCGACCGCGCAGAACTCGGCCATCGACCTGGTAGCTGCGCAGGATGATTCGATGGCGATGGGTGCGCGCAAAGCTTTTCAGGAACTCCCGGGCCCAGATCGCGCCCGCTGGCTCAACCTGCCATTCACGGGCTGCGACGGGCAGCTGTCCACGGGCCAAGCATGGGTCAGAGAAGGAACGTTAGCCGCAACGGTGTATATTCCTCCGATTGCCGGACAGGCGATCGAGATTCTCGTCCAAGCCATGAAGACAGGTTCTCAACCGGCCGAGCATTCGCTGACCGCGTCTTACTCGATTCCGCCGTTGGATACACTGCTATCGAAAAGGTCTTGAACTTCAAGGAAGAACGGGGCGACGCGGGTCGCTAGGAACCCGGGGTGGTGGTGGGGAATTTACCCTTGGCGGCCGTGTTCACGGTGTTGTCCAACACCTTAATCGTCAGATTCACAGTGACAGTCGCGCTGGTTTCGACGGCCTGTCCGTTGACCAGGTAGGGTTTGAAACGCCAGTTGCGGACGGCTTCGCGGGCCGCGGTGGCAAGTATGGCCGGACCGCTGAGCACGCGCATGTTCTCGATCATGCCGTCGGAGCCGATGATCACCTGCAACACAACCGATCCCTCCACCTTGGCCTGTTCCGACAATAAAGGATAAGAGGCATCCAAGGGCTGGCGCACGGTAGCGGCCGAATCGAGCATCCGGACGCGCTGTGCCGCGTTCGTGACCGGGGCGTAGGGAGCGCCAGCCTCCGGAACCACGCTGGCAATCCGCGAATGAATCCCGGAAGAACCGGCTGTTGAGGCGACGCTACGTTGAACTTTGGCTCCCGTCACCTGGATGGCGACGGGCCGCTTGGCAGGCTGGGCGGGCGCTGCCGGCGTTGGACGAACCGGGGTCTGCGCGACAAGCTTTTTCTCAGGGACAGTTACCGCTGGCGTTACGGGACTGGCAACCGGGCTGAAAATCACCTGATCGGTGCCGGAAGACTGATCTGCGCCGAACCAGAACTGGTGATCGCGCACCAACACCACGATCAAAGACAACACGAGCAGGGCAATCGCTGCCACCATCTTGCGCATTTGCTTGTGTTCGTAAGCTGCGCCGGCCCAGGCCGCGCCACCTCCGCTCGTTCTCAGTCTCTGATCCAGCATAAGCAGCCTTCTTTTCGGATAAGCACTCCGCATGATGATTCGGGGCCCTGGGTTCTATTGCGGAATGACGCCCATAGGATCAGTCGATCGAAGCGGGTTGACAATGGCACGACCGAGGGTAGGGATGGCACGATAGAGCCAGTCGACCCAGAACAGTCATTTCAAGCGCAAACTCGGGTATGTTGTCCTCGGTTTGAATCTGTCTCTGCCTCTGTCTCTGCCTCCGCTTCGGGCAAGATGGCAAGATTCCTCTGGGCGCTCCCAGCCAGGGAACGCTCTGAAACGGCAACGCCCAGCCATTCGCCCAACCCGCGAAAATGCTCCAGCCAGGCGCGGCTGGCATGGAGCGGCACCCGAGAGACGGCCTGAAGCAGCTCATAGTAGACATTCTGGGACTTCCACAGATTCACTTCGAACGGTGGCACTCTCGACAGCGAGGCCAGAGCTTCGGCGGACTCCAGAATTTCAAGGTTGCCCGGCCGCTGCGACCATTGATCGATCATGGTATTCAACCGCTGGCGCAGGGCCGATTCCAGGTCCGCAATGTTCAGGCTGCTGCCCTCATGCCGCGCCGTATCGAGCAACATGCGAACCCGGTCGAGGTCAACTTCTCGTTCAGTGAGCAAGCGGCGAACCGAACTCGCCAGGATGAATTCGGAGGCCGCCCGCAGGGCTGGCGGCAGTGGAATCTGCAGGTCGGAGAGCAGCCCGATGAGCGGAGCATGGTGATCGTAGACCTGGCGGTAGACAGCTTCGGCATCGTCCAGCGCGTTGTGGACGATCTGGCTGAGAATCCGGCGTTGCTCGTCGCGGCACAGCGACCTCAGCGAATACGCAGCCCCGGCGAAATGCCGGTCGATGACCCGCAGGCACTCGGGCAGATCGGCACGCTCAAAGGCAGGTCCGGCTTCATCGGTCAATGTCTGCAAAGAACTGTCATCGTGCGAGACCTTGACGCCGGCACTCAGGTTGTGGTCGCCGAAGTGAAGCGCGGCAAACTGCACCGACAGCTCCACCTTGGTAACCAGCGAAACAATGCGCGCCTGACCGATCGCAAGCTTGGTTCGCCCGGTTTCCCATACCCGCGAAGACTCGACGCTCACTCGATAGCAATAGACAGAGCGATCCCGGTAGCCATCGAACAGAGAGCTGATTGCGTAATGCGCCGCCAGCTTCACCAGATCGAGCATCGCCCCAGTCACAAAACGGTGGTAAGCGTGGCGGCCGTTACCTGCGCCCGGAATATTGCTCCACGCTTCCTGCAAGCGTTGCAGGAAGCTTTCTCGCCGGTCCTCGCCGAACATTTCGCCGGCCAGTTGCATGGCCCGCCCGGCGTATTGCAGCACCTGGACGGTCTCCGGCCCGGTGATATCGTCGAAGAACCAGCCGCAGCTGGTGTACATCAACATGAGGTGGCGCTGCATCTCCAGCAGGCGCAGGACTCGAACCTGGTCTTCCGTGGACAGCGCGCGGCGGGCATGCAGCTCCAGAAAAGCGTTGATGTTTGCGGATGACCGGTCGACAACCACTTTAATGTAGCCGTTGCGCGCCGCCCAAGGGTCGGAAAGAAGCTCGCCCGCTCCGGCTTCATAGAGCGCCGCCAATTCGTCGCGCAGGGTGTCCATCGCCTGCCGCAAGGGGCGACGCCATTGCTGCCGCCATCCCGCCCACTTGCCCGAGTTGCAGCCACAGTCCGTTTCCCAGCGGCCCACGCCATGCACGCAACTCCACGAGGTCTTCTCGATGATCTCCACTTCGTTGGCAGGAGGGTGCGCCGCAAGATATTCGCCATAATTGGTGATGCGCGCCAGCTGGTGCTGCTCGATGTAGTCAAGCGCATAAGCCAATGCCATATCCCCGTGGGGATGGTGGTGGCCATAGGTCTCGCCGTCGGTAGCAATATGAACCAGCTGCGGCCACGAGCGGTTGCCGTTCAAGCCGCTGAGCAGCCGCCGGGCAAACTTCTCTCCGTCGATCAATAAATTCTCGAACGCCACCGCGTGCGAAATCGGCCCATCGTAAAAAAATAAGGCGATGGTCCGCCCGGAGGGCAAGTAACAGTAATAAGGTCGCGTGGGATCGATTCTGCCGCCCTCCACGCTAATCCAGTTCTCCCAAGGCTCGTTGCGGAAGCGGCAAGCCTGGTGCGGCGCCAGGAGAGTGAATTTGATGCCGCAGGAGCTCAGCAAATCGAGCGTCTCCACATCAACCGCCGTCTCCGGCAGCCACATGCCCTCCGGATCGCGCCGGAAACGATGCTGAAAGTCGCGCATTCCCCACACGATTTGCGTATGTTTGTCGCGCGAATTCGCCAGCGGCAGAATCATGTGGTTATAGGCCTGCGCCAGCGCCGCCCCGTGTCCCGCGAACCTCTCCTGACTCTGGCGATCAGCCTCCAGAATCTGCTGGTAGACGTGGGGCGCGTGATCTTCCATCCACGAAAGCAGTGTCGGTCCGAAGTTAAAGCTGATCCGGGCGTAGTTGTTCACGATCTTGGCGATGCGGCCCTGCTCGTCGAGAATGCGCGAGGCGCTGTTGGGCAGATAGCACTCAGCGGTTACGCGCTCGTTCCAGTCGTGATAGGGGCTGGCTGAATCCTGGAGTTCGACGGCTTCGAGCCAGGGATTTTCACGCGGCGGTTGATAGAAGTGACAATGGATACATACATATCGCTCCATTGCTCGGGGCCTCCCGGCTCTGGTCTGGAAGCAAACCAGGCCGCGATGTTTCGCTCGGAACTACGGCTGGCGCATGAATCAATCGCTTTGCCGTGTCCGAGAAGGCCAACATAGCGCGCCGAAACGTCGGCAGGTAGAGACACACATGGTACGCCCGCAGAATTCTGCGTGCCAAGCTGTACGATTTTCGTACACCACTTTACTGCTTTGAGAACTTGTCACTCGTGCTTGTGAGGTAGATCACTGAGCTTAGTAACAGAATTGCAACAGACTGGCAGCGATGCAGAGTGCCAGGCGAACCAACTATGCTGGATAAGTGCTGCTATCCTTCGTGTTTTGTGCCCTTTCGTCATTTCGGGGAAGGCAGGCTCTTCCGGCTCGAAACTGATCTGGTCCCATCGTCACTGACTCGCACCGGCTGCGCAACTTTCACGGAGTACTTCTGGCTGTGCGGCGAATGCTCGACGGTCATGATCCTGGCTCTCAACACCGAGGGAGAAGTGATCATCCGGCCGCTGCCGATCGAGGTATATCTGCGGGACCGTGACGCCACCTTCGTATCGGTGAATCGCGAACGCGGCCTGGTGCTGCACAGCATCAGCTTTCGCCGCCGGCGGGCGCCGGAACCGGATGTGGCTCTGGATCCGGTTTCAACCGGCACTCAACCCAGCGAGGAAATTCAGGAACTCTGGTGCCCCAGCGAGGCTTGAGCGCCGGGTGCATTCCGTCTGCTAGACTATCCGGTCACTTTCCTTCTGGTGGGGACCGGTTTGCCAAACAACCCTGTGCTGGTGGTCCATGGCGGAGCCTGGGCCATTCCCGATGACATGGTGGAAGCGCACCTGAACGGCGTGCGCAACGCAGTGGCTGCCGGATGGCGCGCGCTCACGCGCGGCGGCTCGGCGCTCGACGCGGTGGAGGAGGCCGTCGTCATCATGGAAGACGATGAGACCTTCGACGCCGGCCGCGGCAGCTTTCTCAATCGTGACGGCAAAGTGCAACTCGATGCGCTCATTATGGATGGCGCCACGCTGCAGGCGGGCGGGCTGGGATGTGTCGAGCGCCTGCGCAATCCGGTGCGCGCCGCCCGCAAGATCCTCCGCGAGAGCCACCACGTTTACTTCGTGGGCGAGGGTGCGGAGCGTTTCGCCGCCGAGCAGGGCATCCCGCTGTGCAAAAACGAAGATCTCATCATTCCGCGTGAGGTTGAGCGGCTGAAGGAATATCAGTCGCATCTCGAAGAGCATCGCGCGGACCTGTTTGCCCCGACGGACTCGCATGACACGGTGGGCGCGGTCGCGCTCGACGCTGAGGGCAACATCGCCGCCGCCACTTCTACCGGAGGCACGCTCAATAAGGCTCCGGGACGTCTGGGCGATTCTTCGCTGATCGGCTGCGGTTGCTACGCCGATAACCGCACGGCTGCCGCCTCCACTACCGGATGGGGTGAACCTATCATGAAGTTAGTGCTGGCTAAGTGGGCTGCGGACCGCGTGGCTTCCGGCAATGTGCCGGAGTGGGCGGCGGCTGAGGCGATTGACTATTTGAAGACGCGCGTCAACGGCCACGGTGGCATGATTCTCCTCGACGCTCGCGGACGCTTCGGCATCTCCCACAGCACACCGCGTATGGCCTGGGGGGTCAAGACCTCACAAACCGAAGAGGCGGGCATTCAGCGGCCATAAGTCGGCCATCCGACCCTCACTTCTTTTATTCTGAGCCCAACCGGCCTTCGTCCTCATCTCTTACCTACTTTGCTCGCGGACTTATGACGGCAGAAACATCTCAGCACTCGGTGTGGCATTCCGGCGAACTTGCGGTACGAAGGCGCGCCGGCGCGGAAGAACTGTCGGAGGCGGGCATCCGCAGCAGTATTCCGGAGGGACTCGCTCGCTTCCTTGCCGTACAGCGGGTGGCGGCATTCGGCAGCGTCGATGGCGAAGCCAAGCTATGGGCGTCGTTGCGGCTTGGGCAGCCCGGATTTATCCGGGCGGTGGATTCCGCTACGGTGCAGACGGTGCCGCTGGCGGTCGATGGCGATCCGCTACTGGAGAATCTCCGCGCGCGTCCCGGCATCGGCATGGTAATCATCGATTTCGCCACTCGCCGCCGCGTGCGCATCAATGGGGAAGCGGAGGTGCTCGCCGACGGCGGCCTGCGCATTCACACTCGCCAGGTGTACGGCAATTGTCCCCAGTACATCCAGATACGGGTGACGGAAGACAGCCCCGGACGCGTCTCGCCAACGGCGTTCATCTCCCGCACCATGGAACTGAGTAGCGATCAGCAGCGGCGGATCGGGCTGGCCGACACTTTCTTTATCGCCACCGCGCATCCCGAATCCGGCGTGGACGCCTCGCATCGGGGTGGCAATCCCGGTTTCATCAAGGTGGAATCCTCACGCCGCCTTCGCATTCCGGACTACAGCGGCAACCACATGTTCAATACGTTGGGGAATATCAGCGTCAATCCGGCGGTGGGCCTGGTGTTTCCGGATTTCGAGCACGGACGAACCCTACAGCTTTCCGGCCGCGCGACCATCGACTGGCAGCCTGACCGAGAACAACTGCCCGGCGCCGAGCGCGCGCTGGTGTTTGAGACGGAAGATGTAATTGAGATTGAACAGCCGGCGTTGCGCACCTATGAATTCAAGAGCTACTCGCCTTTCAATCCTAAGCTGCCGGGCGACGGCCGTTAGCCGCAATCAGTTCGCCGCGTTAAGCGTCACCGTTCGGTCGAACACCACATTCATCTCGGTGAACCGGGGCATGATGACGTCGCGTCCATCGCGAGTAATCATGAAAATGCCCGCGGCGCAGATGGCAGCAATTCTTGCGCGCAGTCTATGACAAACCCGGTGAACGTCCCGTCTGTCTGTGCCGCCAGAGGTGTCGGTGGTGGTGATGTACATGCTTTGGGGGAAGTCATTCACGGCGGACTGACAGTTGATCTGTCGGACTTAGGTCGGACTAACAAATTGGAAAGCGCTTCAACGCCCTCTCGGATACGCACACATCATCGGGGCGCGACCGGGACTGTGCCCGCCCTTTCGCAACCAACGCGAAAGGACAGGGCATTCCCAGGTTTCTGAGATAGGATTCGCGGACGAAGCCCGGGCCACCCAGACCAGCTTGGGCTATCGCACGCCGAACGAGTTTGCGGAATGGAGCCGTGGAAAAGACGGCGGTGAAGCCGCCTTGGAAAATGCCTCGGGATGCGCCTCCGGCGTTTCCTACTTTCCCACCGCTCCTACGGCGGCGGCTGCCGACGAAGTTTGTCGTATTCTTACGTGAACCAAAGTGGGGGGCAGGACATTTCTTTGGGTAGACTCGGTAAACCTGAACCACGCCGTCTGTGAGGATTGCCAGCAGGGAGCCATCAGGCGATAGCGCAACACCGGACACATCCTTGATCTTCTGCCCCTTCGCGTCGAGGGTGTAGACCACCTGTCGATTCGGCAGGTCGTAAATCAGGATGCGCTTCAGCACATTGTGATAGTCGATATCGAAGAACGCACTCCCCCCCCTTATGCGCCCACACCGTCACCGCGAACCGTTTGCCGTCCATTGACGGATGGAGTGGGCGGCCAAGCCACTCATCCTCCCGAAAGTTCGCCTTGAGAAGTTCATCACCGCCTGTCTTCGGCACGATGCTCAACTGGT
>Ga0335079_10001425_pt1 | contig 27178 bp, 22 predicted proteins | sample Lox_Sample_33_FD_206719 | JGI IMG/M metagenome (GOLD analysis project Ga0335079, IMG submission 206719) | Soil microbial communities from Loxahatchee National Wildlife Refuge, Florida, United States - Lox_Sample_3.3 | ecosystem: Environmental > Terrestrial > Soil > Wetlands | place: USA...
CCGCCGTCGGAACCACATTGACGCCCGGCACTGCCGATAGCGACTTGGCACGGTATTTCGTGGTTGTCTGTTCCCATTCCGCCTCGGCGGCGCTTGCGGTCTTCGCGGTCTCTTCTTCCACCAGTTTCTGAATCCCGTCGATGACAGCGTAAGGATCCTGTCCCGGCGGTATCAGCACCTGCAGCTCGTCCCACATCCACTGGCCAGACGTGGTGAAGTTAAAGAAGTGTCCCTCGATGGCAAAGCTGTTGACGAAGGAAACGCGGCGGCCCGTGGGATGGCTCGAGTCGGTCCAGTTACCGGTTTCGAGCAGCACAGTCTTGAGCAACCCTACTTCGACGACTTCTCCACTCACGCCATTGATCTCGACCCAGTCTCCAACGCGGATGCCGTTGCGGCCCATGAGTACAAACCAGCCGAAGAAGGCGACGATGAAGTCTTTCATCGCCACCGTTAGACCTGCGCCGGCCAGGCCAAGCACCGTCGTGGTCTGCGTCGGCATGCCGAAAATGATAAAGAGGATGATGAGCGCTCCAATAGCCTGGGCAGCGAACTTCACCACGGATCGCAACGTATCGATCCGCTTGTTCTCGGCCGATACTCCCGTAAACAAGCGATCGATGAAGCGTCCTGCGAGGTAAACGGCGAAGATCACCAGCAGGATCCACAACAGACTTTCGATCATGTGATGAAGCGCCGCCCGCTCGCGGGTATCAACCAGCCCGACCCAGGAGCCATAAAGATCGTTGAGATCTTGCTCATCCTGGACGCGTCGGCCCAGGTCTGCGAGGTTTCTCTGATCGCGGGTGTACTGCCGGAGCGAGTCCAGCGCTGCGGTCGCGGCGGCCTTTGACTCTTCCCGGGTCGTGGCTTTGGATGTTTTCGCGAAGCCTTTGGCCTGCTGCTTGGCCGCTTCACGATCATCTTTCTCTTTCTCCACCTTCGCGGTGAGGGCGTTGTGGCGTTGCGTCAGGCGTTGTTGCTTGTCCGTGGTTTCGTCGCGCGCCTGCTGCAACATCTCCCTCTTTTCGCGCAAAGCCTGCCAGGCCTGAACAACGCTGAGCAGCGTATGCGCCTGGTAGTTCTGCTCATGGGGATTCACCGCAGACCCTGCAACGGGAACGTTGTGATCGCCCGCTTCGTGATCTGCCTGCAGGCGCTTGATCCTTGACTCCGGATCGCCACCGGCCTGCTCCAGATCTTCCGAGGCGTCGTCCAGTTCGTCCTGATCGAGTTCCATCTGGGCCTTGGCGACATCGATCTGATCCTGCAAATTGTCTTTCTGCGATTCGGGCGCCGCGGCGAGCTTTCGGGTTAGAAGGGCGATGTTCGCCTGATCCTCTTGCATCGCCTTCTCATCTTTGTCTTTGCGGGCCGCAACCTCCTTGGCTTCCGGAGAAAGAGGTGGCGGGTTCTGCTGCGCGGTCCGGAGAGCATCAAGGAAGGCTATGTCTACTTCGTGGTCGCCGACTTTTTCGGCCTCATGGGCCAGTGCCTGTTCTTCTTGAGTCCCGGCTACGGCAGCCATGCGGCGCGCCGTTTGCAACGGACGCAGATCGACCAGGCTTTTCCGTGGAGCAGGCGCCTTGCGAAGAATTGATTTTTTCGTCGTGGTTGCCGAAGCTTCATCGTTCTCCGGCGGGAGTTCGCGGGTCCAAAGCAGCCCTACAACAGATGCTCCGATCAGGAGCAGTAGCACAATGGCGGTAATCCAATGCCGGAGCTTCATATGAGGTATGTCTGACTGCGATCTGGCCAACGCGCCCCATCACTCTAGCAAGAAATGGGTGTTCAACGCGACGCGGCTGTTCCGCAACACGTTCGTAATCTGCCTTCCTTGGCGTTCAAGTTTTAGGATTTTCCAGTACCCGCATGATCGACTATCTCCAATCCATTCTGGACGAGCCATGGAAGCCGGTTTCCCGGCCGGCGCTGGCAGCATGGTTACTCTTCTATGTCGCATTCCTGGCCTATGCGTGGAATGCTCACGGCGGCTTTCTGTTTATCGACAGCGCCAACCTCGTCGTGCATGAAGGTGGGCATAACCTTTTCGGCTGGTTCCGACCCACACTGGGCCTTTGGGGAGGCACGCTGCTGCAGTGGCTGGTTCCATTTCTTCTCGCATCCTATTTCTTCACTCAGCGCCAGACACCCGGCTTTGTCTTCTGCCTTTTTTTCTTTTTCGAGAACTGGCTGTACACCGCGACGTACATGGCAGATGCGCGGGCGCAGGAACTGCCGCTGGTCACAACTGGAGATCCCGATTTTGTCGAGCACGACTTCCACGCCATCTTCTCAAACCTGGGAGTCTTGAACTACGACACAAAAATCGGTGCGGTTGTACGGGTTCTTGGCTGGCTCGGAATGCTGCTGGTGGTTGCTTGGCTGGCGAGTCGGGCGCGGTCTTCGGCGGTTCCATCGCAATCCTGATGCAAAATACCCTCCGCTGGTGTCCAATGCGTTAAGCGGGAGTGTCCTGTCGGTTCAGCGGAGGCAGTCATGCGGCGTACTCTGCAATCGTTCGTTGCGCTATCTCTCGTCGTTTTCTTCTTTCTCCCTACCCGCGCCCAATCGTTCCGAGATGAACTCAACCTTGGCATCACAGCCTACAAGAACTCCCATTACGAGGAAGCTATCCAGCATTTTCGAAGGGCGACTGAGTTGGATCCCACCCAGACGGTTGCTCATACGTACCTGGCGACGGCGTATATGTCTCAATACATTCCGGGCGTCGAGTCGGACGAGAATATGCGCTTGGCCGAACAGGCGATCGAGCAATATCAGTTCGTGCTCAACTCGGATGAACTCAATCCGAAACTGAATGCAAGCAAGGGCATCGCGTATTTGTATCTGAATATGAAGAAGTTCGAAGACGCCAAGGATTACTACCAGAAAGCGTCAGCCTTCGACCCTAATGATCCAGAGCCCTACTACTCCGTCGGTGTAATCGATTGGACCCGGTGTTACCAGCCTCGCATGGAGGCGAGGAGCGAACTGAAGATGACTCCAGACGCTCACCTGGACGGAGGGAATCCCGAGCAGGAAAAAATATGCGAGCAGTTGCGGGCCCGCAACTCAGGCCTGATCGAGGACGGTATCGGCAATCTGGCGAAGGCGATCGACCTCCGTCCTGACTATGACGATGCGATGGCCTATTTGAATTTGATGTACCGGGAACGTGCCGATCTGGAATGTGACGACCCTGGCGCCCGTGAACGAGACTTAGAAACTGCCGACCGATGGGTCGACAAAACGCTTGCGGTGAAAAAAGCGAAGGCAGAGAAGCAACGGACGCAGAGCCACCCTACGGCACCCAATCGCCAATGAAGATGTTTGTCTCGTGCGGCGCCTTGGCGTTGCGGTTCGACGCCCACACAAACTTCTTGCCATCCGGCGAGAACATCGGGAAGCCATCAAATCCATCGCTGTACGTGACGCGCTCCAGCCCCGTGCCGTCCGGATTGATCAGCCACAACTCGAAATTACCCATGCCGCCGGTGGCGTGCGTCTCCGGATCGTAATTGGAGGAGAAGATAATTTTCTTCCCATCAGCCGTAAACGCCGGACCAAAGCTGGCCGCGCCCAGATTCGTGATCTGGCGCTTGTCGCTTCCGTCGGACTTCATAATCCAAATTTCCAGCGACGTCGGCCGGATTAGGTTTTGCGCCAGCAACTCCCTATAGTCTGCAATTTCTTTCTCAGTCTTAGGATGATATGCCCGGTAAACGATCCACTTGCCGTCGGGAGAAAAAGTCGGCCCGCCGTCATATCCAAGTTCATGCGTGAGTTGCTTCACGTTCTTGCCGTCGGCATCCATGATGTAAATATCGAGGTCGCCATTGCGAAGGGAAGTGAAGGTGATCTTCTTGCCGTCGAACGAAATCGTAGCTTCGGCGTCATAGCCTGGAGTCTTCGTAAGCTGCTTCAGGTCCGATCCGTCCGGATTCGCTGTGAAGATGTCGTACCCCGCATAGACAGCCCATACATATCCCTTGGAGAAATCCGGGCGCGGCGGGCACTCCGGACTCGCCAGGTGCGTCGACGCGTACAGAATCTTCTTGCCGTTGGGAAAGAAATAGCTGCAAGTCGTCCGTCCCTTGCCGGTCGAGACCATGTGCTGGTCGGTGCCGTCGATATTCATCTCGAAAATCTGGTCGCACTTCACATCGCCATGCGCGGACTGATAAATCAGTTTCTTACTGTCGGCCGAGAAGTAAGACTCGGCATTCTGGCCCCCGAAGGTCAGTTGCCGCACGTTCTTCAGATGCTTTTCCTGCGGGGTAGTCATATCTTGCGCATTGGAGCCCTGCGCTGCGAGCGCGCACGCAAATAGAACCGGCATAGCTAGAACAGCGATCAGAAATGTCAGAATATTTTTCATGGATGGCTCGCTAGTGTATCGCGCCACAGGCGCGGATCACAAAGGACGAAACACAGGTCGACACTCAGCCGCCGAAAGGCCCGGTCGCGACGCGGGCCAGATTCTGCAATTCCGCGGTATAAATCGGGCGCAGGAGAAGTCCTGCTACCTTTCCTGCGATGCGCCCCAGAACTCCGCTTTTGACTGGCAGTTCTGTCTTTATCGTGACGCGCGAATCGGCGGGTGCCGTCCCCGGATCGACGATAAAGCTCGTCACTGAACCGTCCTCATAGGTTTCAACCAGTACACGGCCCGGCTCGGGCTCGGTGACGACTCCCCTGAAGCTTTGTTTTTTCCCGAAGAAGCTCATCTGAAATCGGATGACTGTCCCGGCCCCAACACCTCCTTCGTCGACCATCAAATTGCTGAACTGTTTCGGCAGGATGCGAGGATGGCCGTCATGGTAGTTGGCAATAATCGAATAGACGCGGTCCCGCCGCGCCGGGATGATGACTGAAGCGCTGATGACATGTTTGTCAGTTTTTTTCGTACCCATAGGTCTTATTTTTGAAAATGGTTTCGAATAGCTTCCGCCTGTGCGCGAGTCACCACTGCCGACAACGCAGCCGGGTCCGCCTGTTTTACTGCCTGGACGCTGCCGAAATGTTCGAGCAGTCGCCGTGTCGTGCTTGCGCCAACGCCGGGAATCTCCAGCAGCTCTGTTGACCGATCGCGAATCTGTCGCCGCTTCCGGTGAAAGGTCACGGCAAACCGGTGTGCTTCGTCTCGAATCATCTGGATCAAATGCAGCACTGGCGAGTGATGGTCGAGCGCAATCGGGTCTCTTTCTTGTCCGTACACATACAGAATTTCTTCTCGCTTGGCGATCGATGCAAGCGGCTGGTTGATGATCTCAAGCCCCTCTAACGCGTCAGCCGCCGCGTGCAGTTGGCCGAGCCCTCCGTCAATCAGCACCAGGCTGGGCATCGGCTTCTTCTCGTCCTGCAGTCGCTTGTAGCGGCGCGCAACCACCTCGCGCATCGATGCAAAGTCGTCCACGCCCTGCACCGTCCGGATGATAAATTTCCGGTAGTCCGATTTCTTCATTTTGCCGTCTTCCCAGACCACCATCGACGCGACGGTCTCCGCTCCCTGAATATGCGAGATATCGAAGCACTCGATGCGCTTCGGCAAGTCGGGCAGGCCAATGACTTCCTGCAGTTCTTCCTGAATTCGCCGCGCATTGGGCTTCATCACGCGGAATCTCTGATCGTACGATTGCTTTGCGTTGTTCCCGGCCAGATCGATCAACGACCGCTTCTCCCCGCGCTGCGGAACGACGATGTGCACCCGCGTGCCACGTGCTCCCTCGCCGGCATTCTGTTCGGAAAGCAGGTCCTCCAGTTCTTCCCGGTCCTCAAAGTCGACGGGAATGTAAAGGTTCCGGGGAACATAAGGCTGCCCGATATAGAGCTGCTTGAGTAGGGCAGAAAAGAATTCGCCCGGATTAAATACCTCCGTCGCGTTTTGCCCAACCGCCTTGTCATCCTGAGGGCCGCGTTCTCTGCTGGCCTCAGGATCTATGGAGTTGTCGGCATCAGCCGAACCAGCCTCTGCGAGCGCAAACTCCGGCAAATCCTCCCAAAAGAATTCCCGCCGATCGACCATCTTGCCAGCGCGCATGTGAAACAAATTCACCGCCAGCATTCCGTTTTCGAAGTGATATCCGAAAACATCCGCATCATCGCCTTCTGCCGCGGCAATTCGTTGCCGTTCCTGCAATTGCTCTACGGTCGAAATCAAGTCCCGATATCGTGCCGCCCTCTCATATTCCTGATCCGTCGCGGCCTGTTCCATACGCCCACGCAATGACTTCGCGAGATCGGTCGGCCGTCCCTCCAGAAACATCTTCACGTCCCTTACAGCTTCCTCATACGCCTCCGGCGTCGTCAGATCCTGCACACAGGGTCCAAGACACCGCTTGATGTAGTACTGCAAGCACGGCCGGGGATGAAAACGCGTCAAATCCACTTTGCAGGAAGGGATCAGAAAATTCCGGTGGATCAGATCGACGATTCGATACGCCAGATTGGCAGGGAAATAAGGCCCGTAGTACGCGCTGCCATCCTTCCGCAATCGGCGTGTTACATACACGCGCGGCCACTTTTCACCCAGTGTCAGCTTCACGTACGGATATGTCTTGTCGTCGCGCAGCAGAATGTTGAACCGCGGCTTCCGCTGCTTGATGAGGTTGTTCTCGAGCGCCAGCGCTTCTTTGTTATTGGCGACGACGATGTACTCGACATCTACCGCTTCGCGAACCAGTGTTCCCGTCTTGGCGTCTTCCCATCGTCCTTCGTGAAAGTAGCTCGAAACCCGGCTGCGCAGATTCTTTGCCTTGCCGACATAGATCACGTCGCCCTCGGCGTTCTTGTAGAGATACACGCCGGGCTCAGTCGGAATGGTGCGGATTTTCTGCAACAGATCCATGTCAGGGAGTACGTATCATTCTATTGGATGATTCAGCAATTCCGTTGGCACCAGCCATGCCGTGTGCCGTTTCACTCTCACGAATTGTGCTACAAAGAAAGCAGTGATACGAAGCTTCTCTTCCAGGTCTCATAGGCGCCGGCACTCAATTTGGCAGCAGTTTGCTCGGGCTTTCTCGGTTCTCTTGATTTCGGTCCTTGCGTCTGGCCTAGCTCTGGCGCAAATCCAAACCGAACCTCAAATCACGAAATCTCCCGAAGGCAAGAGGGAAGAGGCTGAGCGGGCCGCCGCGCGCGCATCCGCCCATCACTTCGACCGCGTCGTCATCATCGTTTTGGAGAATGTCGATTACGAGCGCGCCATCCAGGACCCGAGCCTCGCCGAACTTGCCAAACGAGGTGCCAACTTTACGAACTTTCACGCCCTGTTTCACCCTTCGTATCCGAATTACCTGGCTATGATTGCCGGGACCGACTTCGGACTTCACCGCCGAGGCAGCTACCTTGGCGACCGGCAAGTGAATTTTCCCAACGATCCAGAGCACAAGACCATCGCCGATCGCCTGATCTCCTCTGGCCTCGACTTCAAACAATATGCGGAGGAACTCCCAGCAGGCACTTGCCCCTGGAACATTCCCGGGTTGCATGTCGCCGAGAAGCGAGGCAATTACGCTCGCCGTCATGTCCCCTTCTTGAGTTTTCGGGAAGTGCAGGAGAAATGGTGCGATCGCGTGATCCGCGTTGACTCAAGCAAGGCTGACAACTACTTCGTGCAGGATGCCCGCAAGGGATTGGTCGCCTATTCGTTCTACACTCCCAACATGAATCACGACGGCCACGATACCAACGCCGAAGTTGCGGGCGCGTGGGTGCGCAAGTTTTTGGACGAATCTTTTCCTGACAAATTGCGTAAAGGAACCCTGGTCGTTGTGACCTTCGACGAGTCGGGAGGGAACGAGGACAACCGAATCTATACAGTGTTCTTAGGGGAAATGGTCAAAGAGGCCAGCCAGCAAGACCCGGCCGCTCTTGCGAAGCATTACAACCACTATAGCGTCCTGCGTACGATTGAAGACAATTTCGGGCTTGCGCCATTGACTGAAAATGACCGCAATGCCTCGCCGATCACAGGCATTTGGAAGTAGCGAACTTACTTGGACAGGAAGCCCACCCCTGAGCGAAACCGTATAAATTTTCCATTCTGGGTGTCTGCTTTGCGTTCTCCGGGCCTTCGATCTGCCTCGGGATTGTCATAAAACGCCACGCAACCTGCTGAAAACGGATATACTTACAGCCGCGATCCTGCATCTAACGGACTGGCATGTCCCGTGCAAAAGTGTATGGCGGGACTTGTACAGTAGTCAGTCTTCCCAGGGCAAAAAGTTTGCAATCTGGCGCGCGGGAGAACCCCGGAACGTCGCCGAATCAAGAAGGAATTAAGGAGCCTCACCCATGAACCGCACTTCGTTTGTGATTTGCTTGGCAGCAGCTATGGTGGCCACGGTAGGTTGCTCCAGCAAGAACTATGTCAAGTCGCAGACCACGCCGCTGATCAATAAGACCAACGAGCTTGACGACCTTACCGCAAAAAACACCCGCGATATCAAGGACGTTGATGCTCGCGCTCAGGCTGCTATTCAGGCCGTCAACGCCAAGACCGCCGAGGTTGAGCAGAAGACGCAGACCGCCGCGACGAATGCAACCCAGGCGCAGCAGATGGCCGATGCCGCCAACAGCCGCGTGGGCGTGCTGACCAACACGGTCGCCAACCTCGATAACTATCATGCCGTCGCCGAAACGTCGGTTAAGTTCGGTTTCAACAAGGACAACCTAACTTCAAAGGCGAAAGAGGCCCTGGACCAGCTCGGTGCCAGCATAGCCTCGACCAAGGGCTACATCATCGCCTTGGAAGGCGGCACGGACTCCGTCGGCTCTTCCGAATACAACTACGACTTGAGCCAGCGCCGCGCCAACTCCGTGATTCAGTACCTGGCGTCGAAATACAGCGTGCCGGCCCACAAGATTTATGTGATCGGCCTCGGCAAAGACAAGCCGCTTGAGAACAATAAGACCTCGGCTGGACGCGCCGACAACCGCCGCGTGGATGTCCGCCTCATGACCAACACGGTCGGCGGCGACAATGCCAAGCCGGCGACGGGTTCGACCAATCCGTCGATGTAGTCAACAGGTTTACCCTCCTCCCCGGAGGACTTCGCCAACCAGGCCGCTCATTTTCTCCCCCCGAGCGGCCTGTTTTTTTGTTTAGAACCCTTAGTCAGCTTGTGATCGGGTGTCGCTTCTGGACCGCCACCACATCCATCCGAGGATCCCCAACAGCGCAGCGTAGTTCACGCCCAGAAACCATGGGTTTTCCCAACGGATTCCCTTGACTGACCAGGATGAAACAGGCCAAAGGAATCGAATAGCGAAAATTCCTTGATGCGTCACTACGTCAATGAGGATATGCAGTAGCCAGCCGCATAGCTCGAACGACGGCTTTCCTCGAACAGCCCAGACAATTCCAAATATGGCTGCAAAAACGAGCAGGCTGTGACTGCAATGGTAGAGCTGCCATACAAACTGAAAGTGCTGCGGGCTATTCGCCTGCGGCAGAAGGGTGTGCGTCGTGCCCGTGGCATACCACCACAACCGCACCACCGCCGGTATAGCGAAACTGAACAGGTCGGGGAATATTCCCCAGAACGCCGTCCAGCCCACAGAAAGGTGCGGTCTCAGTTGGCGGGACTTCTTCGCCGCCACAGCCGTCCACAATCCATGAGAGATAACGTCCATTTGTCGGCAGCCTTTCCGCTCGCTTACCAGATCGCAAGGCTTGAATTTCCGCATTCCAGAATCGCCTCCAAGGCGACGGCCCGCGGTGATCGCCATCACATGCCACAATCGGCTTGCTTCCTGGGCGTAAGATGGCATCCATGTCATCCACTACTTTTTCCCGGCGCTCCTTCCTGGCTATGTCTGCCGCCTTGCCGTGGGCCTTTCGCGGGATCTCATTCGCTTCGACGTATCACATTCCCGTTGGCCTCGAACTCTATTCCGTGCGCGACGAATTGCAAAAAGATCCCCAGGGAACGGTGCGTGCCGTCGCAAAGATGGGATACCAATGTGTCGAGTTTTACGGTCCCTACTACGAATGGACCGAGGCGCAAGCGAAGGATATGCGCAAGCTGATGGACGATCTGAAAATTCAGTGCTACTCAACGCACAATGACGAGAGCAATTTTACTGACGCAAAGATCGATCACGCGCGCTCTCTGAATCAGATCCTCGGGACAAAGTACATGGTCCAGGCGTGGAGCGACCCCAAGCCCACACTCGACGGATGGAAAGCCTTGGCTGACAAGCTGAACGCGGCAGCCGTAAAGCTCGAACCTGCCGGACTTAAGGTCGGCTATCACAACCACGATGCCGAATGGAAGCCGGTGGAAGGGAAGCGGCCCATCGAAGTTCTGGCCGCGAACACCAAGCCGTCTGTCATGCTGCAGCTCGATGTCGGAACTTGCCTGGAAGCGGGAGCCGATCCTGTTGCCTGGATCAAAGCCAACCCGGGACGCATTCGGTCCATCCATTGTAAAGACTGGTCTCCTGACCCGAACGTCGGCTACAAAACGGTATTCGGCGAGGGCAAAGCGGATTGGAAGAACATTTTTCGCGCGGCCGAGAGCGTTGGCGGAGTGGAATACTACTTGATCGAGCAAGAAGGAAGCCGTTACCCTGAGCTCGAAACTGCGCAGCGATGCCTGGCGGCGTTTCGCACCACGCATGGAGGAAGCTAGAATACGACTATGCGCAATTTGTTTCTCGCGTTGCTGTTCTTGTCACTTTGCGTAGCCGCGTCGGGCCAGAGTTCCAGCTCTTCCGCTCCCGCGCCCCCTCAAAAAGATGATTCGGCTTCGACCGGAAAAACCAGCCAGCACGCCTCGAATGCGGAGCCGCCCCGTTCCGATCGCGTAAACATCAGCGACCTCGGCAACATTGAAGGACAAAGCTCCAGCAAAGATACGCAGATTGATCTCAGTCCTCCGCCCGACGACGACCAGGCACATCCGAAAAGCCCGAACGCAGCAGAGGACATCCCAGCAGCGACCGAGGGAGATGTCGCTGAGTTTCATCCCTGGGATCCGCACAAGGCGGCAAAGGACATCGAAGTCGGTGATTACTATTTCAAGCGCAAGAATTACCGCGCTGCCGAAGACCGCTACCGGGAAGCGCTCTATTACAAAGACAACGACGCTTCGGCAACCTATCACCTGGCGATCTGTCTGGAAAAAATGAACCGTCCTGACGAGGCCATTCAGCAATACCAAAACTACCTGAAGATCCTGCCGCATGGGCCGGATGCTGAAGCTTCTACCAAAGCCATCGAGCGGCTGAAGGCGGATTCAGGCGCGAAAGCCGCGAAGTAATTCTTAGCGACCGTGACGCCAGCTTAGCGCTTCTTTGACCGTCGCTTAGGCTTGCCGTCGTTCCCATTCCCGACACTGCTCTGTTCAGCGGCTCCGAGTATCAGGTTCGGCGGCCAGTTTGGCCCGGACTGTACCATGCGCTTGCCCTTGCTGGCCGTACGGACCATGTTGTCGATGGCATCCAGACAGGAATGAATTGTCTGTGTCCGCAAGGCACCCTCGAACTGCCCTCGGATGATCAACATTGCGGTGCCATGAATCAGGGACCATATCGCGAGCATAAGGCGGTTCTGCAAGTGTGGCGTTCCGCCGACTTGGGACGAGAGCCGCTCCCGCATCAGGTTGAACGACGGCCACGGTTCGTGCAGGGAGGGAGGCTGGCCGACGCCATCAAACAAAACTTCGTAAGCGTGTGAATGTTCGAGCGCAAAATCCAGTTGGCGCTGTGCGGCTTCACGCAGGGTGCGTGTCCTGCTTAGCGCCGCGAATAGCTCGCTGCGTGTTTTGAGGCGCAGTGCGCGCAGGATGTCCTCGCGGTCGCGATAGCGCTCATAAACGGTAGGCGTGGTTGTTCCCGCTGCAGATGCAACGGCCCGCATGGTCAACGACTTCCCGCCGCCGCGCGACCACAAGCGCGACGCCGCGCCGAGAATGCGCTGCTCCAGTTCAGGATCTGGGTGTCGTGGCATTTTTCTCCACTAAATCACGCTATTATTTGCACTACGTATTATTAACGTTGTATACTGATTCAAACACAATCAAATTAATCTAATCGTTCTACCTAGCGGGCTCCGGGACAACCGCCGCATTCACAGCCCTCCCTTGAAGTGCGGATTGCCGGTCCCCGCCTGCGCTTATTCCTGTTTCAAAGCGAAGGGAGCAGTTCATGCAGTTTGGAAGCAACAAGCAACTTGATGTCGTCCGCCTCAAAGCTGATCTGGCCGCTGCCGGCGTGGAGTTGCTGAGCGCCCAATGTGCTGCGGACCGCGTACGTCTGCAATATTCTCCCCATGACATCGTGACATTTGCTGAGCGCAACGCGCTCAAGCGTGCCATTGCCTCGGCGGAAGCCCTCTTTCACTTCTTTTCCCAGATCGATGCCCACATCAAGCGCCGGGAAGGCAAACAGGAATAGCCTATTGCTGCAAAATGACTTGGCATTCCACCGTGTGTTTTGGTCGAGAGCTACTTCTCGACGCGGAGGAACTCACCGGTGGACGCGTTGACCGCGACCGTCAGCTTTGCCTTCTCGCGGCTAGGTCCGTAGATTACGTGCCATACCAGTTCGTTGGTATTGCGATTCCAATCACACACGAAGCTGATCGGAGTATCCGCCGCCTTCTCCAGGACCTTATCGCCCCCGTGCTTCTGCGCGGTTTCGGCCGCCTGATCCGAGTCGATCTTAAGGAAAGCCATGTCGAAGACTTGCGTGCTGGCGTTGGTCGCGCTGTAGCTATCGTCAACTCCGAAACTAAGTCCGCGTGTGGGAGCCCCGTCCGCCGTACTGCCGGACCAGGTATAGGTCTTCTCCACGCGCGCATTCGGCGACGCGAAACTGGCTCGCCACACCGCCCACTTCCCATCACGCCCGTTTCCATCCGTGGTCGTTACCGATTCGATGCGGTACGGCCTCGCATCCAGGTTCCATCCTCGCGCCGCTACATACATCTTCTGGAATGCCGAACGCGCCGTGAGAAGTTCAGGCCCCTTAGGTTCCGGTTTCGGCTGCTCCGCGGGCTTGCTCGGTTCCGAAGTACATGCGCTCAGCACAGCAAGAAACAGAATCACCAGCAATGCCGGGACAAGATTGGCATTCCGTGAGTAAAGGCGAGCCCTTTTCATTGGCGTCCTTCCTGATATAACTTTGCAGGGATTTTGATTGCGGCAACATTCTATCTGAAACCTCGAAAAAGGTAAGTGACGCCCGTGGACCCTCATCTGGCTAGATTGCAAATCGAAATCCAGTCCGCCATCGACGGCCTCTCTCCGAATGAGTTGACGCGTAGCATTCCGGGAAAGTGGTGCATCGCCGAGATCTTCGAGCATCTCTATCTCACCTACACCGGAACGGTGAAAGGATTCGGACGCCTCCTCTCCGAAGGACGATCCTTGGCAACGCCCGTCACGTGGCCGCAGCGCGGGCGCACTTTCGTTGTAGTCAATCTCGGTTACATGCCGAAAGGGAGAAAGTCTCCACCCGCCGGACAACCTCGAGGCATCCCGGCTGACAAGGTTCTCTCTGAAGTCAGTTCCACCATTTCCAGCATGGACGAAATCATGAACACCGCTGTCGCAAAGTTTGGAAAGCGCACCAGGGTCCTCGATCATCCTATTCTCGGCGCCTTATCGGTTCAGCAGTGGCGGAAGTTCCACCTGGTTCATGGTCTGCACCATGTGAAACAAATACAAAGGCTGCGACATACGACTGCAAACTGAGCCCAAAATAAAACGCCGGAGCTAAGCCCCGGCGTTCCTGCTCCTGAAGTTTGCTCTGTTACTGTTCGCGAACGGACGAAGGCACGCCGGCCTTGCGCGCTTCTTCTTCCATATCATCCAGCTTCTGCTTCGCGTCTTCCACGGATTTCTGCTTGTCGGCGATCTGCTGCTTGTACTGCGCGTCTTGCTTGTCCCACTCGCCGGAGTTGCGCAGCCGGTTTCCCGCATCCGCATACATGGCTGCCGCGCGGACTTGGTATTCGCGCTGGAGCACGTCTAATTCGCGATTGAGAAGGTCGATCTGGTCCTTCTGCTGGGAAAGCTTGTCGTTCCACTGCTTCAGGGCTGCTTCACGCTGAGCGGGGTCCGAGGTGACTGCGGGAGGCGTTGCGGCTTTGTCGCCCGTCGCTGGCTTGTTCTCGCCGGCGGCGTTTGCCGAGTCATCCGTCTTCTTCTCCTCCGTCGACGGTGCTTCGGACCTTTGCGCGCCTACGACGGAGAGCTTGTCGTCCTTTGGAAGGTTGTCATTGTCGAACACCTTCGGCGCTGCCGCTGTGCCGGGCGTTTTGCGCACCTGCCGTGCGTATTCTCCTAAGGAGGAACCGTTCGGATTTGGTGCCGATTGATTCTGCGCCATGGCGGGAAGTCCGGCAATGACGAGGAGCAACGTGAGTTCGAGTCCCGTACGATTGTGTTTCATAGCCTTCACCTCTTTATCGACCAGCCGCAGCGCCTTTGGCCTTCGCCTGCGCTGACGGCTTTTCAGTCAGAAATCCACCAATACTCCGCTCCAGTTGCGCGGCTTCTTGCGCAATATCAACCGCCAACTGCTTGGCCATCTCCGGATCCCGGTTGCCGGCCAGTTGTTGCGCATACCCTGCAATCGTCGTCAGCGACGTGCGGAGTTGTAACGCCATCTCAGCCGAGAGCTCGCCGCGCAGTTCTTGCTGCTTGCGGATCTTTTCCAACTCGGTCAGGTCGTTGATCAGGCACGCGACTCCCAGCAAGCTTCCGTCCTCTGCCGGCACCTGCGACACGGTCATCGAGACATAGCGCTTCTCTCGCGATGGAGTTTCGTACTCAGCATCAATCTGCCGAACCCTGCTGCCTTCTCGCAACACAGCGTGGACCTCGTCCGCGACCCACACCTGTTGCCCCAAAGAAGGCTCACTTGTCCGGACCTCGGCCCCGCGAAAAATATCTTCGGCGCTCATTCCGTTCATCGAGGCAAAGCCAAGGATCGCTTTCGCCGCGGGATTCGACGTCTTCACCAGGCCATTGGATCCAAACACAACCACACCGCTGGACAGATTCGACAGTACCGCTTGGCTGAAGTTCTCGCTGATTCGAGCGCGCTGTTGCTCGGCCTGAGACTGTACCAGCAATTCGTGCTTCTGCTGCTTCAGATCCTGGATCACCGTGTTGTACAGGTCGAGCGGGACGGGTTCATCGGAACCCATCGGCCCTTTGGGAATTTCTCCCTCTTCGGTGATGTTTTTCCGTAATGCCCGGATAAAGAAGATTCCGAGCAGAAAAAAGAATGCCGAGCACACGAAGACCGTGAGTGCCCGAATCATTACCGGATTTGCCAAAAGTCTCACCAGAATCTCCCGTACCAAGTCAGCAGGCGCTCGCCGAAAAAGGTCGCGACGAGAGCCATGCTCCCCAGAAATACTCCAAATGGCATTTGATAGCTGCGATAGACCAGTTGGGCGGATTGCCACGCACGCCGCCGCGCCGCTTGCGCGCTGGCCAGCCGTTTCATGAATCGGTGCGTCCGCTTGAACCAGACGATCGCAACCGTCGCCAGCCCAAAGAACGATCCCGCCAGTGAGGCTCCGAAGATGGTGAAAGCTGTCAGTTTCATCCCCAGAAATGCGCCCACCATCGCCATCAACTTCACGTCGCCGAAGCCCATGCCTTCGGCGCCCCGCCAGCGCAGGTAGATTGCGCCAGCCCCATAAATGAATGAAGCTCCCAAAGCCGCTCCCAGCAGGGAATCAAGCACGGACCACAAGTGTCCCGACAGGCTTCCGCTGATCGGCAGATTCACCGTGTTCGGCAGGAATTGCGAAGCCAGATCGTTGACTGGAACGATTGCGCTGAAGAAAACGCCTAGTGCCAACCCCGGCAACGTCAACTTGTCGGGCAGGATCTTGGTCTCCGCATCTGTAAAGATCAAGCCCAGCAGCAGGAATGAGAACGTGCAGTACTTGAGCGTGGACAGGCTCCACCCGAAGTACCAGTAAGACGCCAGAAACAAAACTCCTGTCAAAAGCTCAATCAAGAGATAACGTGGCGAAATCGGCGTCTTGCAGTTCCGGCAGCGCCCCCGCAGAATGAGCCAGCTGAGCACCGGAATGTTGTCATATAACGCAATCGACCCTTTGCATCCCGGACACGCCGAGCGCGGTGTGACCACCGAGATGCCGCGGGGCATCCGGTAAATACACACGTTCAGGAAGCTGCCGAACGCCAGCCCGAAGACGAAAATCGTCGCTGCAAGAACGGGGTCCACGTCAGATCGTGCGCCTGTTCAAACCCGGCGCAGATTTCTCCTCTAAGAACGCGAGCAAAACTGGTTCTTGGCTGGATTATAAGTCGAGCAGGAGGGCGTCGACTAAGGTACCGAAGTCACTGTCCGGACGGCCAATACCCACTAAGCCATTGTCCTATGCAGACTTACACATGAGGTGATTAGACCGCCTCATGTTTCCGAGATCAACCCCGAAGGAATCGATCTGGGATGGGAACCGCGACTCAGTCATCGCTCGTCGGCAGTGCTCCAAACCGCGGAGGTGAAGCCGTCCGATAGTCGACAAAGACGGGCCTTTGCTGTCCGGTTTCGGACGTCAGCCGCTGAGATTGGACACTACGCAATTGTCCGAGCGTCCATGAACTCAACAAACCTCTGGGGATATGCGCTGGAATGTTGGCGATTGGGGTGCTCGTTCCAGCGAGCAACTTGAGCAACTTTCGTTCGGACAAGGAATAATGGAAACCCTATTTCAGGATCTTCGCTATGGCGTTCGAATGGCCTTGAAGTCGCCCGCCTTCACCGCAATGGCTGTAATCACTCTTGCGCTCGGTATCGGCGCAAACACGGCGGTGTTCTCGATCGTGAATGGTGTGCTGCTGAATCCGTTACCCTTCCCGCAGGCGGATCAACTCGTTGCGTTAGGTGAAAATAAGGCCAATTTCGAGAACGGTTCCATCTCTTACCCGAACTTCCGCGACTGGCAGAGAGACAATCACGCGTTCTCCTCCATGGCGGTCTCGCGTGTTTTTTCCTTCAGCCTCATCGGCGCAGGAGATCCAGAGCAGGTAGATGGTGATCTCGTTTCCTCGGATTTCTTTTCCATCCTCGGAGTCAAGCCTGTCATGGGCCGGCTCTTCATGGCCGGGGAAGACGAAGTTGGCGCCGCGCCTGTCGTCTTGATTGGAGAGGACCTGTGGCGCAGAAAATTCAGTTCCACTCCCGATATCCTGGGCAAAGGCATCAGGTTGGGACCGAAGGGATATATCGTCGTCGGAATCATTCCTGCGAGCTTCCATCTGCGGCTTCCTAGCTTCCGGGATGGCCAGATTTTCGTTCCGGCGGGGCAATGGAACAATCCGTTGCTGCTGAATCGCGGCGCAGGTTTGGGCTTCCACGGTATCGCGCGACTCAGGCCGGGAATAACGGTACAGCAGGCACGAGCCGACATGGATGCGCTCTCGCGGAATCTTGAGGCTGCGTTCCCGGATACGGATAAGGGCATCAGCGCCAACCTTAAGCCTCTGAAACAACAGATGGTCGGCTACGTCCGGCCACTGCTGCTTGTCTTGCTGGCTGCGGTTGGTTTTGTGTTGCTGATCGCCTGTCTGAATGTGGCCAATCTGATGTTGGCGCGGTCCGCTTTCCGGGCCCGGGAATTTGCTATTCGGGCAGCTATGGGCGCAACCCAGTCGCGGGTCGTGCGCCAACTTCTCGCGGAAAGCGTGCTGCTGGGATTGATCGGAGGTGCGATTGGATTGTTCCTGGCGAACTGGGGTACGCGTGCTGCCCTCGCAACGTTACCGAGCAGTTTGCCGCGCGCCGAGAAGATTGGACTCGATACTCATGTCCTCGTCTTCACCGCTGGGATTGCAACCCTGGCGGGGATACTTTTCGGCCTCGCCCCCGCACTCAAGATGTCGCGTGGGGCAACCAATGAAACTCTCAAAGAAGGCGGCCGGGGCAGTACAGGCAAACGGCACCGGGCGCAGGATGTTTTCGTGATCGCAGAGATGGCAATGGCCCTGGTGTTGCTAACCGGAGCCGGCCTGATGGTTCGCAGTCTCGTCGGCTTATGGAGAGTTGATCCCGGCTTCGATCCTCATCACGTCATGTCTTTCGGCCTCACGCCTCCGCCTTCAGTGCTGACGGAAAACGCAGATGGGATCCGTGCGCATTTTCGGGAATTGAACCGCCGGCTGGGCGCTGTCCCGGGCGTGGAGTCTGTGGCGCAGACTTCGGGCGCGGCGCCTCTCGACTATGACGATGAACAATTGTTCTGGCTCGAAGGTCAGGCAAAGCCGGCCAATGACAATGACATGAATTGGGCCATCGACTACATCGTCGATCCGGACTACCTGAAGATCATGAAAACGCCGCTGCTGGCGGGTCGTTTTTTCTCCGCGCAAAATGATGAGCATTCGCCGAAAGTGGTTGTGGTGGACGAAGTCTTTGCGAAAAAATTCTTTCCCGGGCAAGACGCGATCGGGAAAAGAATCCATCTGAAAACTGGCGACCAATTAGCCGAAATCATCGGCGTTGTCGCCCACGTCAAGCAATGGGGCCTGGACACCGATGACACTGAGCAGTTGAGAGCTCAGCTTTACATCCCTGAAGTGCAAATGCCGGACGACTATATCAAGTCCGTAAGTTCGACGGCCTTCGTGGTTCGTGTGGCTGGCGATCCGGCGGCTTCATTCGCGTCCATCCGCCATGTTGCCCAGGAAATGAGCGATCAGCAGGTGATCTATGGCGAGCAAACCATGGAACAGGTCGTTGCTCGCTCAATCGCGAGTCATCGATTCTTGATGATTCTTCTGGCAGTCTTCGCGGCTCTGGCAGTGATTCTGGCCGGCGTTGGAATCTATGGCGTCGTTTCTTACGTGGTCGGTCAGCGCACGCACGAAATCGGCGTGCGCATGGCGCTCGGCGCTCAAAGAACCGATGTTCTCCGGCTGATCCTCGGCGGGGGCGCACGCCTGGTTCTGACTGGGATCGTGATCGGAATTCTGGGAGCCATCGCTCTGACCAGAGTGCTGGGATCTCAGTTATTCATGGTCTCAGCGAGCGATCCGCTCACGTTTGTGGCAGTTTCTTTGCTTCTGATGTTCGTCGCGTTGATGGCGTGTTACGTCCCGGCGCGACGGGCCGCAAGCGTAGATCCCACAGTGGCGCTGCGATATGAGTGAAGACAGGAAAACTTTCGAAACGGACTCAGAGTCTCAGACGGTTCTGTAAATGGGGCGACAGCCGCTGCGTACCCGCCTAGCGCTGCCGCCCACGGTTTGCGAGCTTCAGGTCCTACTTCGCCTGTAAACTCTCGATGTAGCCCACCAGGTTGGTGATCCGTTGCTGGATCTGGCCCTCATGTCCCTGGCTAATGCTGGAGAACAATGGCCCCCAGATTGGCATGTCTTGGCTGCCATGTGCTGGCGTCAGGGCTTGTCCCTTAAGCACTGCAGCGACATGCGAGGCCGGGTACTTCCCGCCATTTTTCTTGGCCAGATCGGTAAGGTCGGTCGGCGGTGTCTTCATCGAGTTTGCGGCTGGCCCGGCGCCTTTTCCATCCTTGCCGTGGCATACCGCACAGTAGCTGTTGAACATCTCTTTTCCCGAGTTCGACGGGGTATTGGTGATCGGCACATGCTTCACGGTCGGAGAACCCTGAGCCGGGGCCTGTTGCGCCGCTGCGAAAGCCGACACCATGACCACAATGACGGCTACGCTGATGAATTTCATTACTCGCATAATCTTCCTCCATGGGGGCGTCTGGCCCCAAATGCCACAACAGCGCAGTCTAGGCGGGGCATTCAGGAGTGACTGTGATTCAAATCACAAGTGGGTGTGAGCTTTATTTCCCACCAGTGACTTCATACAGATCGCTCCCCTGGGACAGGGCCGACGCGCATTGCAAAGGGAAATGATCAGAGAGGGTAGCCTAGGGAAAGAGAAACCGCAACACCTGACCCTCAAGGGCGAATGTGGCTCCGTCCGCCGAAGGCCAATGCCCATTCCATTCCTGCCAGTTGCGCGGAACCAGCCGAGGCTGCGCTTCCTGTTTCTCAACCCATCCAGTTGCGGTTTCTTCGCGGACAAACACGCAGAATGCTTCTGCATCAGTCGAACTGCTGCGGTGCGATTTCCATTCGAACAGGCTGGCCGCGAGTCCTTCGGTGAGAGATTCGCGCGGATCCAGGCACAGAACCCACTCCGCCCCGGACGCTTGCGCGAAACCACCTGGAAGTTGCTCGTTCACCGGGCCGATGACACTTGCCCCGTATTCCCGCGCAATCCGCACGGTCTGATCGGTCGAGCCCTCGTCAACAATCAGGATCTCATCGCACGGATATAGCGTTTCAAGGCACCGCCCGATACGCCGTTCGTCATTGAGGGTGTGCAGAATTGCCGCGAGCCGGCGCATGAGAGCAAAAGTGTACTCGAAAAAAGAAAGAGACGTAGTAGTGGACTACGTCTCTCCCTGCTAACAAACATAGGTTCGTATCAGGGCATCGCTTCAGCGATGCCGTAACTGATGCAAATCAACGTCGCCTTTAGGCGCTGACCGAAAACGTCTTACTGCTGCGGCTGCTGTGAATCGCTCAGCTTCTGCCGGTTCGACGAATTCCGCGCTTCAACCACGGTGACGGGCGCCTGCAGCGTGAAATTCAGCACGGTCTCAGAAGGCAGCTTGATCTGTTGCGCCTTGGTGGCCGCCTGCACTCCGCCTCCAACGCCCGCACCGGCCGCCGCGCCGATGGCAGCACCTTTTCCGCCTCCCGCCAGCGCCCCGATGAGCGTGCCGACCAAGGCTCCGCCACCGACCTTCTCAGCAGTGTTCTTTCCCCGGGAACTGCCCGTTTTCTTGTACTGATCCGTTTGAACGTTATAGGTCTTCCCGCCAAACGAGACGCTGTCGACCTGCAACACAACCTCGGATTGGCCGGCGAATTTTCCTGCGCTCTTCACTGATGCCAGATGCCCCACCACATCCACTCCAGAAGGAATGGCCTCTTCGCCATCTGAGGTGATCGGGGTATTGAGGGTCGCCCGGAATGTGTCGCCGGTCTGGTTCTTCTCGCTGTCGATTGCGTCCACCAGACGCACGTTCAGCTGCGTGCCCTGATCCACGATGAACTTCCTGGGTGGCGGTGGTGGCGGAGGCGTAGACACTGCCGGAGTCACGTTCTGCGCAGGAGGGGCCGCTGGTGGCGGAGTGTTCGCCGCCATCTGCTGGCTGTCAGGCTCCTGCATGGATTGCTTCGCAGCCTTCTGCTCCTTCCGGGGCTTCGACGACTTCTTCGGCGATCCCGAATCGGGCTTTTCCTGCGGCATTGGCGCCGGTTCGCTCGCCGCAGCTTGCGGTGCCGGTTGCTGTGCTGGCGTCGCCGCGCTCGCCATCGCGTCTCCGATCTGCAGGTTATTGACGACCGTCTTGACTCCCGGCTCGGTAGCCGCCTGCCGCCCCGCGGCGTCGCGTTGCGCAGCATTGTCTACCGTTCCCGTCAGCGTGATAACTCCATCGTTGGCCTGTACCGAGATCTGTTTCGAAGCAAGTCCGGAATCCTGACTGTACTTTTGCATGATGTCGGTCGTCATCTGCGCATCGTTGGACTTCTTCGCGCAGGCCACACTCGCAACCAGGACTGCTCCCAGAGCAAATGAAGACACAACAGCGGAATAGGTTTTCATAAACTCGACTCCTAAGGGACCAAGGATGAGGCCCATCCTCGTCAACTACAGTTTAGATGCTTGCGGGCTTTTCTGCAGATGTAAAACCAGAAAAGTAGATCCTCGATAAACGGCCAGGGATAGCGGATGCGGTCGACTACTAGCGCTGGCATCCTGCCCGCGCAGTCTGTGCACTTCTAATTGGGAACTTGCGATGACGTTTAGTGGATGAACTTGTAGTCCACAATCGACGCGGCGAGGGCCACCTGCTCCTGTTTTTCTTCCTCGGCAGCGTCTTTGGTGCGCATCACCCGGCCTTGGCAGACCACATTGCTGTTCTTCTGCCCGGAGATTTCCTCAGGCATCTCAAACACCATTTCCACCAAAGCGTTGACGGGCAATGGCTGCGGCCCGCTGAACAGCACGCCACTCTGGCTGATGTTCTCGATGATGCCTTCGTACCAGGTGCTGGTCTTGTTGACCCGGTAGCGCAAAGGAATATCGAGCTTCAGACGGCGTGCCCGGGGAACCCACGATGGCCGCTTTTCCCGCGGATGGCTGCGTCGGATGCCCGTCTCAGCCTTGTGCTGCACCCGTTCGGTGCGCTTCATCGTCGCCCAGTCGTACTTGTATTCCGCGGCGCACAGCAGACAGACCTGGTAATAGTCGCCATCGGAGCCACGTCGTGGCCAGGAGAACTCGTGGGAACAACGCCCGAGCATAAGCACATCCATGATTTTTTGCGGCATCTTTGCAGACCTAGGAACGCGTTTCATCATCGCTCGAAGGACACGCTTTGGGTAGGTTACTTTCGTGCAATGCGTGCCGCTGGATTGCTCGTAACATTCGAAAAAAGAACTACTTACGCTGTGGAAAGTTCAAACCAGGCAGGCGCATTGTATGATCCAGCCATGTTCGATGACGTCACAGCCTTCGTTCTTTCCGGCGGAATGAGCACGCGCATGGGCACGGATAAGGCGCTCGTCATGTTCGAAAGTCGGACGCTGCTGGAGCGAGCCTTGGAAGTGGCGCGTTCGGTGACCTCGGAGGTCCGGGTCGCCGGCAATCCCGTAAAGTACGCTTCGTTCGCACCATGCGTCGAGGATTTTTACCCAAACTGCGGGCCTCTCGCGGGCATCCACGCCGCGCTCCACTCCTCGCACACCGAATTCAATCTGATGGTCGCGGTCGACCTGCCTTTTGTCACCGCACAACTCCTGGAATTTATTGTCGCTCGTGCCCAGGACGCAGCAACCGCGAGCGTCACAGTTCCGCGGGTAGGCTCCCGATTCCAGCCTTTGTGTGCCGTCTATCGGCGGGAGTTCGTTGTGCCTGCAACGCAGGCGCTGCGAGTGGGACATTACAAGATCGACTCTTTGTTTGAAACCAAGAGAACGCAGATCATCGAGGAGAACGAGCTAGTCGCGGCTGGATTCTCACCCTCGCTTTTCCGAAACGTGAACACGCCGGGAGACCTCGCAGAAGCCAAAGGGAAAGCCGGGCGCTAAGCCCGGCTCAGGATAGTGATAGACCTCGGTTCGTATCGGGGCATCGCTTCAGCGATGCCGACGCTGATGCCGAGTCAATGTCGCCTTTAGGCGCTGCTATTGCACTCCGAACCGCACCGACACTAACTTCGACACACCCGGCTCCTGCATCGTCACGCCATAGAGCACCGGAGCGATGCTCATCGTCTTTTTGCTGTGCGTGATGAGCACGAACTGCGTCTGTACGCTCATCTCTTTCACAAGTTCGGTGAACCGTCCAACGTTCGTCTCGTCGAGCGGCGCGTCGACTTCGTCGAGAATGCAGAACGGGCTCGGCACATATTGGAAAATCCCGACCAGCAGTGCCAAAGCCGTCAGCGCCTTCTCGCCGCCCGATAGCAGTAGCACGCTCTGCAACCGCTTTCCCGGAGGCGAAGCCACCACGTCAATCCCGCTCTCGGCGCTGTTCTCTTCGTCGGTCAGCTTCATGAACGCATGCCCGCCGCCGAACAGCTTCTTGAACGTCGCTTGGAAATTCTCGTTGATCTTGGCGAATGCCTCTTCGAACTTCTGCCGCGAAATTTGATCGATCTCCTTGATCGTTGCAATCGTGTTTTCGATCGAAGTGATCAGATCCTTGCGCTGTGTCTCGAGGAACTCATGCCGCTCGGCAGTCTCTTTGTATTCCTCGAGCGCCATCATGTTGACCGGGCCCATCGCTTCCAGCTTCGAGCGCATATCGCGGTAGAGCTGATCTTCGGCCACGAGTTGGTCGCCCGTAACCGGGACGATCGTCGTGTCAGCCATCAGCGCATCACGCTCGACGCTGAGCTCATTCAGGCAGGTCTCGGACATGTATTGCGCATCGGACTGTAGCTTCGCCGCATGGGCCGAAAGTTCTCCACGCCGGTCGCGGGCCTGATCGAGCAATAGCCGGCTGTTGCGCAACAGATCGTCGATCTCCGCCAGCCGAGCCCGCAGTTGCTCGGTTTCAAACTGCAACAGGCCCTCGCGAGTCTGCGCCGCATTCCGCTCTGCTTCAAGATCAGCCGCGCTCTGCAGAAGCTGCTCGTTCTCGGCCTCGCGCTGCAGCTTCTCTGCCGCCGCACCCTCAATCTGCGACGCCAGTGCCTGAACCCGCTCACCCATCTCGGCAAACAGCGATTCGATCCGCTGCAGAACGCCGGCTGCTGAGCGATGCCGCTCTTCCAGCGTTGCCACGCGTGCTGCATGTTGCGACGTCGTGTGCGCTGACTCCTCCCGCCGCTGCCGCAACGCGGCCAGATACTCCTGACCGGCCGCGATTTTCTGCTCGAGTTCGATCCGCTGCAGTTCGAGCGTCTCGATTTCCGACTGTCGCGCGCACAGAATTCCTTCCTGTTCCGACCGCTCGGCGGCCAGTCGCGCCAGTTCCATCTGCGCCACGTTCAATCGTTCGTTGACCCGCGACATCTCCGAATCCAGCTGCTGCAGCATGTGGCCCGATGTCATCGCCTGATGTTCTGCCTCGCGCTTCTCTCCCTCCAGTCGCTCCAGCAGGGAAGAGAGCTCTTTAATCTCGCGGCCGAGTGTCATCACCCGAGTTTCTTCTTCGCGCAACGCCCGCTCCAGGTCTTCCAACTGCCGCAGGACTTCGCGCAATTCGCGCTTCATCGATAGCGGGCCTTCCGCCCGCTGCTTTCCGCCTGTCACGGTCACGTTGTGGAAGCATTCGCCATTCTGCGCCAGGAAGAAGGCGTCCGGGTTTTCCAGCGCCAGTCCGCGCGCCGCATTCGACTCCGGAACGATATATCCGTCGCGCAGCTTGGGCAGGATTACTTCCAGCGATTTGCCAAATCCATCCAGCACGCGAATCGTGTTCTTCAACGGCACGATGGGCGCAATCGACGGAGGCGCCGTATGCGCCGACTCATTGAGCACGAAAGAGAACTTCGCTTGCGCATCTTCCGGATGAACTAGGAACGTTGCGCGCCCGTCGACATCAGTGCGCAACATGCGCAAGCCTTCATCGGCAGCGTCCCATGACTTTACGACGATGTAGTTGAGCTCATCGCGCAGGAAATCCTCGACTACACGCTCGTACCGCGGCTCGACTTCTAGGAAATCCGCCAACACTCCGACGGGAGCCAACCCGCTTTGCATCACTCCCGACTGGAACAGCCGACGCACCGATTCCGTCGAATATCCATGCTCCGCGATGACGGCCTCGAGCGATCCTTTCTTGCCGAGCGCCGTTGCGTACTCCGCACGCAGCACATCCAGGTTGGTCTTCGACTGGGTCTCCGCGAGTTTCTTGGTTTCGATCAGCCGCCGCACCTGCGTGATTTCTTCCGTAATTCCGCTGACCCGCTGCTTGACGCCTTCGAATTCGAGCGCCATCTGTCCGCGCTGGCCGCCGAAGGTCTCGATCTGAATGTTGGCATTGGAAATCTCAGCCTCCAGGCGCCGGGCCTCGCGATCCGAAGCCGCCAGCCGCTCTTCAGCCTGCGCCAACTGGTTTCGTAGCCGCGAAGCCTGCGACACCGTATCGAAGATCGCCACCCGCGACTCTTCCTGTTGCTTCTCGATCTCCGCGAGACTGGCTGCAGCCGCCGCAGCGTCCTGCTGGCACATCGCCAAATCGCTTTGCGCCGCCGCGACTTCAGCCGCTGCGGATTCCAAGATCTGTCGATTGGATTCGCGCTCAGCTTCCAACGCCGTCAGGCGATGTCTCGCCTGCGCGAGTTCGGCTTCGGCTGATGCCGTCCGCACGACCAATTCTGCGCAGCGTTCTTCGTTGTGCCGCCTGCGCGCGTGTGCCCGATCAATCTCCATCGCAATCTGAGCGATGCGGTCACGGTTCTCGCGTAGCTCGGCCTCGATCGCATACCCGCGCTGCGTGCGTTCGTTATGCTCACCCTCGAGGATCTGCACTTCCTCGGTCCGATGCTGCATCTCCTCGGCGAGTGTGTTAAGTTGCGCATCGATCTCCGCCGATTCTTGCTCCAGCGCGGCGAACTTGCTGGCCAGCACGACGCGTAATTTCGCGCGCATCTCATCGCGCAAACGCGCGTAACGTTCCGCCTTCGACGCCTGACGCTTCAGCGAATTCATCTGTCGCGTGACTTCTTCGAAGATGTCGTTTACGCGATTCAGGTTGAGCTTGGCTTCTTCCAGCCGCGCTTCCGCCAGACGCTTCTTCGTCTTGAACTTCGTGATGCCGGCGGCCTCTTCCAGAATCGCTCTTCGGTCCGTCGGACGGCTGCTCAGAATCTGTCCAATGCGTCCCTGCTCAATCAACGCATACGACTCCGGACCAAGCCCGGTGCCCATGAACAATTCCTGGATGTCGCGCAACCGGCACAGCTTTCCGTTCAGCAGGTATTCGCTGTCTCCTGAGCGGAACAGCCGCCGCGTGACGACAATCTCTCCCGCATGGAACTGCTGCTGATTGAACTTCCGCCGCCGGATCTTCAACACCACGTGCGGCGCTGCCGTTCCCATCGATGCGCCCTCAGCAGGCGCCGCGACGTTGTGCGCGGGCAACGCAAAGATTGGTTCATCATCCGGGAACGCCACCGCAATCGTATTGACCTTTGAACGCGGAACCTCGACTTCTTCCATCTTCCCCGGCTGCGCATCTTCCACGGCCTGATCGGTGTCTCGGGCCGCTCTGGTTCGGATCGCGGTCTCGTCCCAGTCGTCCGCGACGTGCACTTGCGATTCCGCCGAGGGCATCTCATCCTGAATATCAATTTCCGTCGCCCCGCATGCGTCCGCGCCTTTGTAGATATCCGGATCGATCAGCGTCAAAGAAACTTCGGCCATGCCCGTCGGCTTGCGGTCGCGCGTGCCGGCAAAGATCACGTCTTCCATGCGCGCGCCGCGCAGCGACTTGGCCGACTGTTCGCCGAGCACCCATGAAATCGCGTCCGAGATGTTGGACTTGCCGCATCCATTGGGTCCAATGATGGCGGCCACACCTTCCCCGTGGAACTTCAATTCGGTGCGGTCGCAGAACGACTTGAACCCGAGAATCTGCAGTCTCTTCAGTTTGAGCAACTTGGACTCCTTCGAAC
>Ga0335079_10001426_pt1 | contig 27174 bp, 20 predicted proteins | sample Lox_Sample_33_FD_206719 | JGI IMG/M metagenome (GOLD analysis project Ga0335079, IMG submission 206719) | Soil microbial communities from Loxahatchee National Wildlife Refuge, Florida, United States - Lox_Sample_3.3 | ecosystem: Environmental > Terrestrial > Soil > Wetlands | place: USA...
CAGGATGCCGCACGCCCATTACGATCAAGTCAGCTTTCCGGCCTTCCGCCAGGTGCAGAGTCGCATCCACCGGAGAATCAAAGCGCACGACGAACTCCGGTTTACACCACGCTTCGGCATCCTTGGGTACCAGGGCCTGTAGCCGCTGCCGGTGGCTTTCCGCCAGCGAGTGTTCGTATTGCCACGGCACCAGAGGAATTGAGTGAAAAAGCGCCAGCGTCGCTTCATTCTCCTCTGCCAAAGACAAGGCGTAGGGTAATGCCTGGAGCGAGATATCGGAAAAATCCGTCGGAAACAGGATCGTCCTGATCTTCCAGTCCGCACGCGAATAGGCGGCGACGCCCGGACCAACCGTGAGCACTGGACACCTGGCTTCGCGATAGATCAGTTCTGCCTCGGAGCCGAGAATCAGTCGCTTGAGGCCTTGTCGGCCATGCGTTCCCAGAACCAGCAGGTCGATATCGTTCTTGCGGATCATGTCCGTAACCACTGTCCTTAAGTCACCGCGGTGCAACAGGGTTTCGCATGGAATGGTGCCCAAAGCGGCGTCATTCACCCATGTCTTCAAGTCCTGTTCCGCATTGCGCCAGAGGGGATCGGCCTCCTGGGGCATCGCTTCAAACGGCACGCTCAGCAGCGGTTCGGCCGGCACGACATGTGCGACAAAGATCTTCGCGTCGCACCAGTTGGCGAGCGCGCGGGCAAACGGAAGCGCTGCGGTTGAAGCTGCGGAGAAATCCGTAGTGAACAGGATGTTGTTAAGAGTAATACGTGTTGTAGTGCTGGCTACCGGCATTGGGACACCTCCGCACCGGATTCGCGGAATAAAAATGGAGGTTCCGCCACCCTACTTATAGTGACTAATGGAGACTTCGGCTGTGATCGAAATCACCCCTGCCTGTGAGTGGCGGGCGGCGTAGAAGCCTGCGTCATTGGTTCGGGCTCTTTCTCTCTCTTCAGACGGCGAAGCAGCGAGGTCGGGTGGATTCCCAGGATCCTGGCGGCGGCGGTCTTGTTGTTGGCGGTGGCGGCCAGAACTTCCTCGATGTAATGCTCTTCGAGTTCCCGCAAGCTGATCAATTTCTGGCGATTGGCAGGGTTAACGGCCACCGCAGCCGACTGATCTGCTGCCGGCAGGTGTTCCCGGATTTCCTCGGGCAGATGTATGGCGTCCACGTTGCCCTCAGGGGCGAGAATCATTGCCCGCTCGATGACGTTCTTCAGTTCCCGGATATTCCCCGGCCAGGAGTACCGTTGCAACAAGTTCGCGGCTGCAGGTGTGAATCCGAGGAACTTCTTGCTCAACTCGTGATTGAACTGTTGAAGCATGTCGAGCGCCAGGGGAAGAATGTCCTCGGGACGTTCGCGCAATGGCGGAATACACAAAGGAACCACGTTCAGGCGATAGTAGAGGTCTTCCCGGAACTTGCCACTGGCAACCGCGCCCTTCAGGTTGGCATTAGTGGCGGCTACCAGGCGCACGTCCACTTTGATCGCTCGTGTCCCGCCCAGCCGCATGAAGGTTCCTTCCTCCAGTACCTTCAGCAGTTTTGCTTGCACGCTGGCCGACATGTTGCCGATCTCGTCCAGAAAGACCGTGCCGCCGTGCGCCCGCTCAAGCAAGCCTTCTTTGCGGCGGCGGGCATCGGTGAAAGCTCCCGGCTCATATCCAAAAAGTTCGCTTTCGAGCAGCGTGTCGGGTAGGGAAGCGCAATTCAGTTCCAGCAGCGGCATGCCGCTCCGCGGACTGGAATAGTGAATGGCTCGCGCCAGGACGCCTTTGCCTGTGCCGCTCTCGCCGAGTATGAGGATCGTGGTGTGATCGGATTCCGACGCCTTGCGCGCCATCTCGAGCATGGTCTTGGTGGCGGCGTTATGAGTTACTACCCGTCCGAAGTCGTAGCGGCCTTTGGCCGATTCCACCGTGTCGCGCACCCGCACACGCAGAGAGAGCATCTCAGTCGCGCGTTGCATGGTGCTCACCATGTCTGCCAGATGGAACGGCTTGATCAGATAATCGTAGGCGCCCAGCTTCATGGCTTCGACGGCGCGGTCCACCATGTGATAGGCACTCATCATCACCACGATGGCGGCTGGATTGGTTTCCTTGATGCGCCGCAGTACCTCGACCCCATCCACATCGGGCAGAACGATGTCGAGCACCGTCAGGTCAGGTTTCTCGTCCAGAAAACGGGCTAGGCCTTCTTCGCCAGTCGCGGCCGTCGAGACCTCGAAACCCTCCTCTCGCAATCCGCGCGAGATGGTGCGTAGCGTAAGGTCCTCGTCATCTACCACTAACACCGAATAAGACATATCTCACTCAACCACCGGGGCCGCCGGCATTACTTCTGATCTCACACCAGCACCTCTGCCTCTTGCTGCTCAGTTTCCTCTGAAATCAACGGCCGAATCGGCAGCGTGATTGTCACCGTCGTGCCATGGTGCAAGACGCTGTCCACACGAATCTCGCCTCCGTGGCTCCGCACATACGCCTGGCTGATGCTCAGTCCAAGCCCCGTTCCCTTGCCGCGCTTCGTCGTAAAGAACGGCTCAAACACCCGCGGCAGCACATCTGGGGCAATCCCGGATCCCGTATCCGTGACACGTAGCTCAATGCTCTCCACAAACGCCAGTTTGTCAGCGGAGATAGCAATGCGGCCGCCCTCGGGCGTCGCCTCGGCCGCGTTCAGCAGCAGATTCATCAGCACCTGGGACAGTTGACTCGCATCCGCGCGGATGTTCGGCAGATCGGGCGAGACCTGGTTCTCCAACTGCTTCCCGCGCAGCAACGGTTGTCCTTCCAGAAAGCTCAGTGTGTCCAGAACCAAACGATGCAGGCTGATTTTGCTGAGCATGAGAGGTCCAGGGCGCGCGTAATTCACCAGGGCACGCAAGGTCGAGGAGATGCGCTTGGCTCCGGCAATACACTGCTCGATTTCCAGTCGCTGGTCGGCATCGGTCGTGACCTTAAGTTCCAATTCGAGGTGGGAGAGGATGCCCAGCAACGGATTATTGATCTCATGCGCCGCCCCAAGAGCTAACTGGGCCAGGGCCGCATATTTCTCATACTCCGCGAGTTGTGCCTGAAACTGGCTCTTTTGCTTGTGCAGTTCGCGTTCTTCGCACAGCCGTGGCCAGAGCTCCTGCTGTGCCTGGTTACGCTCGTGCTCAAACTGCCAGGCGCGCGCCTGTGTTCGCTTCAACTCCGCCGCTTTGCGGCGCAGCAGCCAGAAGCAGACCACGACCGCCAGGCATGCGGCGATTGCGACCGCCTGCGCGTATGGCAACAGCCAGTTCATCTACTTCCAAGATGGGGCGGATTGTCTCAGGTCGCTATGATGGACGTCACGTGAACTGGTTCGCAGGTCACAGGCGGATTCCCCGCGAACCTCGATCTTGGGCATGGAGCTACGATTTTCGACAAACCACCTACTTCTAATGAGATAGACCCATGGCCGGGGTAGCCAGAAGATAAACTTTCGTAACCGTCGCGAGTAACAGGGAAGTAGGCAAACCAAAAGTCTTAAGTTATCTTATGTCTTCATGACGAGCCGCACGGTTATCGGGTTGACCTTGCTGACCATAGTCTGCACGCTGGCATTGTCCGTATTTCCTGCCACGAGTGGACCGTTTCAGGCGACGCATGGTCCGCTGGCGCCGTTACACCCTGCGCGGGTGTGGATTCTGATTCAATTCCTGATGCTGGTCGCGGCGACGTCAGTCCACGGAAGCGTTTTCGGGCGTGCGATATCGAATCTCTGGCAGGACGGAGCTTGTCCCCTGGTCTTGATGAGCCCAGTCCGCCAGGATTCTGCGGTGCTTCGCTGTTGAGGGAGGAGTTGCGCTCTGGCCTTGCGTGGGCTTTGGGATTGGCAAGCGATTGGCCAATTCGGGCTGCGCGTCCTGAAGACATTGCCGTGAAAGGTTCTTGCGTCGCAAAACCTCTGAGCCGGAACGGACTCACCCTGGAAGTTAACGGAGAAAAGATTCATGAGGAAACAGAAGGGTTTTTCGCTGATTGAGTTGCTGATTGTAGTGGCGATCATCCTGATCATCGCCGCCATTGCCATTCCGAACCTGCTGCGGGCGCGCATTGCGGCCAACGAGTCATCCGCAGTGAGTTCCATCCGCACCATGAATACAGCCATGGTCACTTATCAGTCCACGTTCCCGACAGTCGGGTATGCCGGCACGATCGCGGCTCTTGGGCCGAGCGCGGCTTCGGGTTGCGCCGCCGGTGGTCCAACATCTTCGAATGCCTGCTTGATTGACTGGGTCCTGGGGCAGGCGACCACTGCCGGTACGGCGAAGAGCGGTTACTACTTTGCCGTGGGCGTGACCACGGCGAACGCGTTGAACGTGTCCTATACGTTCGGGGGCGCGGCAGCGTCGTTCAACCAGACGGGTGTGCGCGGCTTTTGCTCGAACAACGACGGCGTGATTCGCTTCACGGCCAGCCTGAACGGCGCGCCGATCACTACTAACGCCGCCTGCGTGGCTTACACCACCATGCAGTAGCAGGTGAAGCCGAAGAGCTACACGATCCGGGGAGTAGCGGAGGCATCCGCTGCTCCCTTCGTTTTTTTCATGCAAGAGCAGATTGTGTGGCCGTTCCACGGCATGAATCGGCAGTTTTCTGGCGTTTCCACCCCGTGACAAAGCTCGTCAAGCTGCTGGCTCGACCTGACAGATTTGGCCATTACTGCGACATGCAGGCCGGAAATCGCGGTTACCAATGGGCGTTCCGGGCCTGAGAACAAAGAAGGTGCGCGGGCTTGCGGTGATTCGCAAGTAACTACTCGTTGTGGTTAGCCAATTGCACCGGCTCTAGACAGTTAGGCTTAGTAAGACGATACTTTGATGGGTGAGAGAGAGGAAACCAGATGCGGAAACAGAAGGGTTTTTCACTGATTGAGTTGTTGATTGTGGTGGCAATTATTCTGATCATCGCTGCCATCGCGATTCCGAACCTGCTGCGGGCTCGCATTGCGGCCAACGAGTCGTCTGCTGTCAGCTCGATTCGTACCATGAACACTGCTATGGTCACGTATCAGTCGACGTTCCCGACCGTGGGCTTCGCGGGCACGATCGCGGCCCTTGGGCCGAGCGCGGCCTCGGGTTGCGCAGCCGGCGGTCCAACGTCTTCCAACGCTTGCCTGATTGACTGGGTTCTTTCACAGGCGACCACTGCCGGTACGGCGAAGAGCGGTTACTATTTTGCCGCCGGCGTCACCACCGCGAACGCGTTGAACACCGGCTACACCCTGGGTGGTGCAGCAGCTTCGTTCAACCAGACCGGTGTGCGCGGCTTTTGCTCGAACGAAGACGGCGTGATCCGTTTCACGGCTAGCCTGAACGGTGCGCCGATCACCACCAACGCCGCTTGCGTGGCCTACACCACAATGCAGTAGAACAACGCGAGAGCGTACAAGCCAGGAGCAGCGGAGAGATCCGCTGCTCCTTTTGCATTTGCAGGCCGTCTTGATTTTCCCGTCCCCCGGTATGACCGTCTCACCGGCAGTGCCAAATTGACACAACTTGTCATTGCCGCGACAAAATGCGGCGGTTCATGACCAAAGGGCACAGCCAGCGCAATGAGACCTTGGTTACCGAAGGGTGCTTACTACTTGAAAAGAAAGAACGTAGGGGTTGCGCCCTCCTGCTCCCTTCGTAACTTCTGGTCTGGCCGATTAAGTGCGACTATACGCCTGCAATCGGGTCCGCTTGAGACCACAATTGAACGGAGAAGAGGGAAAAGCAAGATGCGGAAACAGAAGGGTTTTTCACTAATTGAGTTGCTGATTGTGGTGGCGATCATCCTGATCATCGCTGCCATCGCCATTCCGAACTTACTGCGGGCACGCATTGCGGCTAACGAGTCATCTGCCGTCAGCTCAGTTCGTACCATGAACACCGCCATGGTCACCTATCAGTCCACATTCCCGACAGTCGGGTATGCGGGCACGATCGCGGCCCTTGGGCCGAGCGCGGCCTCGGGTTGCGCAGCCGGCGGTCCAACGTCTTCCAACGCTTGCCTGATTGACTGGGTTCTTTCACAGGCAACCACTGCCGGTACGGCGAAGAGCGGTTACTACTTTGGCGCCGGCGTCACCACGGCGAACGCGTTGAACACCGGCTACACCCTGGGCGGTGCAGCGGCTTCGTTCAACCAGACCGGTGTGCGCGGCTTCTGCTCGAACGAAGACGGCGTGATCCGTTTCACGGCTAGCCTGAACGGTGCGCCGATCACCACTAACGCCGCTTGCGTGGCCTACACCACCATGCAATAACTCTTAACGGGCAACGTACCTGAGGGAGGGTACCAAGCCGGGAGCAGCGGAGCGATCCGCTGCTCCTTTTGTTTTTGTTTCACTTCGGTAACCGCGCGCATCCAACCCGCCATCACTCGTCCCGTTGGATTTTGCATATAATTTTTGGAGTTGAACGATACCTTCCGGCACTCCGATCATGGCAGCGATTGAAATTCTCGGCCTGGAAAAGACCTATCACATCGGCTTCTGGCGCAAGAAGCTTCGGCGCGCATTACAGCCGCTGCACTTGACCGTACAGGAAGGTGAAATTTTCGGCTTTTTGGGACCGAATGGGGCTGGCAAGACAACTACCCTGAAGCTGTTGATGGGGCTCACCTTTCCTACCGCCGGCTCTGCTCGCATCTTGGGCATGGAAATCGACGATCCGCGCATGAAGGCACAGGTCGGATTTCTTCCGGAGCAGCCATACTTTTACGATTACCTGACCGCACGCGAGTTGCTGGCGTATTACGCTCAACTTTCAGGAGTGGAGGCGAAGCAACGCTCCCGCAAGGTCGCGGAGGTGCTCGCCCGCGTAGGCCTTACTGAAGCAGGCGGGACGCAGTTGCGGAAATTTTCGAAGGGCATGCTGCAGCGCGCGGGCATCGCCCAGGCAATCCTGCACGATCCCAAGCTCCTGTTCTTTGACGAGCCCATGTCAGGACTCGACCCCATGGGCCGCCGGGAAGTGCGCGATTTGATGGGGGAGTTGAAGCAGGAGGGAAAAACGGTTTTCTTCTCCACCCATATTCTGTCCGATGCCGAGTCCCTATGCGACCGGGTGGCGATTCTCCATCAGGGAGAATTGCGGGGCGTGGGCGCAATCGAAGATCTGACCGCCAGCGTGCACGGCAAGGTGGAAGTCGTGTGGCATGGCAGCACGATTCCGGCAGCCATCAAAACCATTGCCACGGAGTTTCACGTCAGCGGCGACACCGTGCGCGCAGTGTTCCCCGAGGAAAAGCAGGATGCGGTTCTGGATGCACTGCGCCGCGAGAGATTGCAGCTCATCTCTCTCACCCCGGTGCGGACTTCCCTCGAAGAATATTTTGTGCGAAAGTTGCAGCCGGCTGAGGCAGCGGCGGGGGTGCGGCCATGAACGGACGCATCGGCTACATCGCGGCCAACACCTTCCGCGAAGCGGTGCGGGACCGCGTGCTTTATAACCTGATTGCCTTTGCGGTTCTGATGTCCGGGGCGGCGATCTTCATCGGGCAGATTTCCATTGATATTGAGCGCCTGGTCGTCGTGAATCTGGGCCTGACTGCGGTTTCTCTCTTTGGCATGGTGATAGCCATCTTCATCGGCATCGGCCTGGTTTCGAAAGAGATTGAGAAGCGAACGCTTTATACCGTACTTTCACGGCCGGTGCGGCGGTGGGAGTTTATCGTAGGCAAGTTCCTCGGCCTGGCTGGGACTCTGGTGGTCAACACGTTTTTCATGGCGATCGGGGTTTTCGCCGCGTTGCTGTATGTCGCCGGTCATCTTCAGAGCGGCGACGGCTGGATTCTCGTCGCGCTGTATTTCATCGTGCTGCAGTTTCTGATTCTCACGGCGCTGGCACTGCTGTTTTCGTCCTTCTCTTCCCCGCTGCTCTCCGCGGTTTTTGCATTTTCTCTGTTTGTGATTGGCAGCTTTGCCGAGGACCTGCGCGGCTTTGCCGGCATGACGCACGGCATCACGCGCTGGCTGGCCACCGGTGCCGCCTACCTTGTGCCCAATTTTTCCGCCCTGAACGTGATCAGTTCCGTGGCCCACACGCAACCGGTCGCCACCGAGTTGATCATTACAAACTCGGCATATGCCCTGATTTACTCCACCATGGCATTGTGCGGGTCAGTACTGATCTTCGAACGCCGGAACCTGAAATGACAGCATCGCGGCGGACTACGATCACGGCCAGCATCGTTCTCATCGTGTGCATGGCTGCCTCGGTGATGCTCCTGCGGCGACTTGACCAGATGCGCACCGGCGCGACGCTGGAAGAAGTGCTTTATGTTTCTTCTCCGAAAGTTGTCAAGCGCCTGAGCCTCGGTTATGAGGGTTTGCTGGCGGATATCTACTGGACGAGGGCGGTGCAATATTTTGGCGGACATCATCACGCGGGAGCGGAACATTATGACCTGCTTGCGCCCTTGCTTGAAATCACGACCGAACTCGATCCGCACCTGCTGATCGCCTATCAGTTCGGAGCAAATTTTCTGGCCCCTCAGCCTCCGCAAGGTGCGGGTCTGCCACAGCGCGCCATCGAACTGGCGGAATATGGCATCCGCAATAATCCGGATGATTGGCAACTGTATTACCAGCTTGGATTTATCTATTACATCGATCTCAAAGACTATCCTCACGCCGCCGATGCGTTCCTGCGCGGCTCGCGAGTGCCAAACGCTCATCCGTGGATGAAACTTCTGGCTGCGCTGATGGCCGAGCACGCAGGGGAAACCCGCACGGCCCAGATGTTGTGGACAACAACTTATGAGACGTCGCGGGATCGTGATGTCCGTGCCAATGCAGCTGCTCACCTGCGCGCGTTGCAGGTGGATGAGGACGTTGCTGCGTTGGAGGCATTGGTGGCGCGGTATCGAGCAGAGACCGGACACCTTCCGGGCAGCCTTGCGGACCTGCAGAGTGCAGGCATGCTGCGCTCTATTCCCGCGGATCCGCTGGGTCATCCATACAAACTCATGCCCGAGGGACGCATTGAAGTGCAGGTGCCCGACGATTTGCCGTTCATCGTGAAGGGAACTCCGCCGGGATATGTGCCCCCGTTAAAGCCGAAATTCCTGCCGTCCGACTAGGTCCCTGCCAATTTCACTTTGCCGTGCGGGGCTCTCACGTCTTACAATGCATGTAACGAAGTTCTGAGCCCCTCAGCGTCGGCAACTACTTCTCCCCGTAGAGAGTTGTGTGAACTGGACTTCCATTTTGCTGAAACTGGCTGTCGTTCCGCTGGCAGCGGCCGTCACTACGGCCGCACCGATGCCGGACGTGCATGCGCTGGCCCAGGGCGTTGATAAACGCTACGACCGCATGCGCACGCTACGGGCGGAGTTTAGTGAGACATACCGGGGCGCGGGAATCGAGCGCACCGAGACCGGCACGCTCTGGCTGAAAAAACCCGGCAAGATGCGATGGGAGTACCGTTCTCCAAGAGAGAAATTGTTCCTGAGTGACGGAACAGATGCCTGGTTTTACGTCCCGGGCGACCGGCAGGCGCGGCGTACACCGGTGAGGCACCTGGATGACCTGCGTTCGCCATTGGCATTCCTTCTGGGTAAGACGAAGCTGGAAAAGGAATTGCAGGGGTTGTCCCTGGCCCCCGACGAGCTTGCGGCGACATCCGGGAACCGGGTTCTTCGGGGCGTCCCCAAGGCATTGGCGGACCGTGTGAATCAGGTTCTGATCGAGATCACACCCGACAGTTGGATCGTGCGGATCGTGGCGCAGGAAGCAGACGGTTCGGTTACCGAATATCGCTTTCATCAGCAAACCGAGGATGAACCAATTGCTGACCAGCGCTTTCGTTTTACTGCCCCAGCAGGGGTCGAGGTGATAGCGGGAGATTTGGAGCCATAGCACTATCCCGTTTTGTTTGCAATGACTTGGAAGCAGAAGCAGAGATGTTACGGGAGATACCGTAACAGGCTTACCAAAGAGTAGTCCGGCCGGAGTGGGTGTTAGACTGAGCAGACGGGCAAAGCCCGGGCTCGAACCAGCGATCAGGAACCTGAGGAATGGCGGAATTTGTCGTCAAAGCGGCAGATGAGCGCGGACACCTGTTGCAGAAGGTCGAAAACGGGTATTCCGAGGCTGAAGTCCGTGACCGCTTCATACAACAGGGTTTTCTCGTCTATTGGGTCAAGCCCCGGGGTGTATTTTCCGATGGAGAGTTCAGGCTACGGCGCGGCGGGAAGGTCAAGCAAAGTCAGTTTGTCATCTTCAACCAGCAGTTTCTGACGCTGATCAAGGCCGGCTTGCCCATCCTGAATTCACTGGACCTGCTGATCAAGCGCCAGCGGGACGCCTATCTCCGCACCCTGCTGCAGAACGTGCGCGACCGGGTAAAGGGCGGAGAGCTGCTTTCCGATGCTTTTGCGGCGCAAGGCGCTTTTCCCAAGATTTACAGCACAACACTAATGGCGGGCGAAAAGAGCGGAAACATGGAAGAGGTACTGAGCCGTTTTATCGCCTTCCAGCGCCTGGCCTTGACTTTCAAGAAGAAACTCGCCGTGTCACTGGTTTACCCAGCCTTGCTGGTGACCGTGATGTGCGGCATCTCGGTGTTTCTGGTTACCTATGTTGTGCCGCAGTTTGCCAAGCTCTACGAAGAGATGGACGCTCAACTGCCTGCTATCACGCTGTTCATGCTGGCCGTCGGGAATCACGCGCAGCAGTATGCACCGATTGCGGCAGTGCTGCTGGCAATCGCGTTGGTGATCCTGTGGCGCTGGAAACGCACGGACCGGGGCGCGGAAAGCATGGACCGGGCTCTGCTGTCGCTGCCGCTGCTGGGCCAGATCTGGTTGAAGTATCAGGTAGCGAATTTTTCGCGCATGCTCTCAACGCTGCTGGCCGGCGGCCTCCCGCTGGTGCCTTCGCTTGAGACGGCGGGCGCCTCCATGAGCAGCCGCCGGATTCTCAACGGAGTATCTGAAGCTGCCATTCGCGTGCGGGAGGGTCAGGCACTGGCCAAGAGCTTGGAGGAGCAGAAGATGTTCCCTGAGCTTTCGGTGGAAATGATCGAGGTAGGAGAATCTACCGGCGCATTGCCGGCCATGCTGAATTCCGTTGCGGAGTTCTACGAGGAAGACGTGCAGACCGCTCTGGGAGCGGCAATGGCTCTGATTGAGCCGGTTATTCTGATTTTCATGGCAATTTTTGTGGGCGGAATTCTGATCTCGCTGTATCTGCCCATCTTCAAGTTGGGATCGAACATTCATTAACCGGCCCCGGGGTCGAGTAGGCGGATTGGACGATGGCAAGTACGACAGAAAATAAATCGGTATTCGTGGGTGGCAACGGCGGCCGGGTACCCGGAAGCCACGCCGAGGAACTGGAACGGGCGCAGGACGTGGCGCGGCGTTACCGCTGTGAGTTTGTGGACCTGCAGAATTTCCAGTTGCACCACGACCTCTTCAAGAAGATCCCCGTCCATCTGATGTTCCGCTACAACTTTGTGCCGCTGGAAGAGACCGAAGACGGCCGCCTGGCGATCGCCATCGACGATCCCAGCAAGATCATGATGATCGACGAGATCAGCCTCTTGCTGGGCAAACGCATCGTCACCAAAGTTTCGACCCTGGCGCAGATCAGCGAAATCCTCAAGAAGACCGAGCAGTCCAAGCGCGTGCTCGAAGACGCCAGCGAAGGCTTTGCGCTCGACGTCATTCGCGAGGATGAGGCAAGCGGCGACGAGAGCATCTCCATCGACCGCCTAACCACGCAGGGTGATATCAGCCCGATTATCCGGCTGGTCGATACGACGATTTTTACGGCTCTTCAGCGCAGGGCCAGCGATATTCACATAGAGACACGCGACGACTCGGTAAGCATCAAGTTCCGCATTGACGGCGTGCTGACGCAGGCGATGCCCCCGATTGCCAAGGAGCACCACTCCACCATCATCTCCCGCATCAAGGTCATGAGCGAGTTGGACATTTCCGAACGCCGGGTGCCGCAGGACGGCCGCTTCCGCGTGAAGTACGGCCAGCCCGAGCGCCCCATCGATTTCCGCGTGTCCATCATGCCCTCGATTCACGGCGAGGACGCCGTGCTGCGCGTGCTCGACAAAGAGTCGATGAGCGAGAAGTTCCACAAGTTGGTGCTCGACGTGGTGGGCTTCGACGAAGAAGACCTGCGCAAGTTCCGCCGCTACATCAAGGAACCGTATGGCATGGTGCTGGTTACGGGCCCCACGGGAAGCGGCAAGACTACCACGCTGTACGCCGCCGTCAACGAAATCAAGACGGACGAAGACAAGATCATCACCATTGAGGACCCGGTTGAATACCAGATTCGCGGTATTACCCAGATTCCGGTAAATGAGAAGAAAGGCCTGACCTTTGCCCGCGGCCTGCGCTCGATTTTGCGCCATGACCCTGACAAGATCATGGTGGGCGAAATCCGCGACAACGAGACGGCGCAGATCGCGATTCAGTCGGCCCTGACGGGGCACCTGGTCTTCACTACGGTCCACGCCAACAACGTCGTGGACGTGCTCGGCCGCTTCCTGAATATGGGTGTGGAACCATACAACTTCGTGTCCGCGCTCAACTGCATTCTGGCGCAGCGACTGGTCCGCCTGATCTGCGATTCGTGCCGCGCCGCGGTGCACTATCCACCGGAAGTGCTCGAGGCCAGCGGCCTGGATCCGCAGCAGTGGTCGCAGGTCCCGTTCTACGAAGGCCAGGGATGTATCGAATGCGCCGGAACGGGCTTCCGGGGCCGGACCGCGATCCACGAATTGCTCGACCTGAGTGACCGCATCCGGGAAATGATTCTGCTCAAGAAACCCACCTCTGAAATCCGGCGTGCGGCGCGCGAAGAGGGCATGCGGTTCCTGCGCGAGTCCGCTCTGGATAAGGTGCGGGCCGGCCTTACCACGCTGAAGGAGATCAACAAGGTCACGTTCATCGAAAGCATGCGATAACCCCGCGATCGTTCGGAGGTTTACGCAGGGCGAGTCGAGCGGGCCATATGGTCACGGCCTGTAGTGCTCTGCCAGCTATTGCGCTGGCTGGTAGGATCGGTTTTCATATAAGTAAACATGGGCTCCAGTTTCAGAACGAGTTCCAAGCCGCGGCTGGCCTGCGAGATTGCAGCGGACCGGGTATTGGCGGGCAGAGTTTCCGACCGCGGGAACGTGGTCGAGGTGTGCGCGGCGGAGGAACTTGCTCCGGGCAGCGTGGTGCCCGACCTGATCGAAGCTAACCTGCGCGAGCGTACAGGCGTGCAACGGGCCATCCGCGACGCGCTGGGTAGCGTCAGTGGACGTTCTCGCGATGTGATCGCTGTGCTGCCGGATGCCGCCGTCCGGGTTGTCCTCCTCGACTTCGATGAGATTCCCAGCAATCGTGCGGAAGCTGAAGGAGTTGTGCGTTTCCGGTTAAAGAAGTCCCTGCCCTTCGATGTTGATAAAGCCAAGATTTCTTACCACGCGCAGCCTGCGACAACCGGTTTGCGGGTGATTGCCGCGGTGGCGCTGAGCGCGGTTGTTGAGGATTATGAGCTCGCTATTCGCGAGGCCGGTTACAGTCCCGGCGTGGTGTTGCCTTCCATGCTGGCAGCCCTGGGCGCGGCAGATGCGCAACAACCAACGCTCGTGGTGAAGGTGGACACGCGAACCTCCAGCATTGCCATTCTCGATAAGCAGCGGCTTTTGCTGTTCCGGACTCTGGAAAATCCCCGGGGAACGGCGATCAATGGCGAGCAACTGGCCGATGAGGTTTACCCTTCGGTGGTCTTCTTCCAGGATACGTACCACCTGAACATTGAACAGATTTACGTCGCCGGTTTGGCAGACGTTTCCGGTGCGGTGCCCGCTTTGCGGTCCCAGACCGGGGCAGCCGTGCACGAGTTGGTGAGCAGCTCACAGCTGGGTGCCAACGCCGATGCGATTCCGAAATGGAGACTGGCCGGAGTCGTAGGAGCTTTAGTTTCTTAGATGCGCGTCGATATCAATCTCGCAACCCGGCCGTATGAGGATTTGCGGCGCTTCTGGTTCCGCTGGGGCGGGGCGGTCGCGGCGCTTGCCATCGTGACTGCGGCCCTGATCTACCACACGGTTGCCGGCTGGGTGGATGCCCGCAAGGACCGCCGGTTGACCCAGCAATATGAGCAGCAGATTGCTGAGCGCGACCAGGAGAAGGCGCAGGCGCAAGCTCTCATGAACTTGCCGCAGAATCGAAGCACGCGCGATCGTTCGCAATTTCTGAACGATCTCTTCCAGCGCAAGGCGTTTTCCTGGACCAAAGTGTTCGAGGACCTGGAAAAAGTTATGCCTCCGCGGCTGCACGTGGTTTCGATTCATCCCGAGATGGGCCTCGACAATCAACTGGAGATCAACCTGGTTGTGGCGGGAGAATCGCGCGACCGTGCCGACGACCTGGTGAGCAAGATGGAAGCGTCCCAGCACTTTCATGAGACCTACATCAAGCAGGAAAGCGCGGAGACGGGGCTGCAGGCCGGCGACAACGTCCAGTTCAACATCTCCGCGATTTATGTGCCGGAGGTTGCCGGAGGGCATCCGGAGGGTACTCCGTAATGGCCGATCTTCAACAGACGCGCAAGAAAGTGAAGATTGTGCTGGCCTCGTTGTTACTGCTGGACGTGGCGGCGCTGGCAATCTATTTTTCGCCGCTGGTAGGTTCGGAGAAGTCCCGCCGCCAGCAACTCGACCAGATGTGGAAAGAGTTGCAGCTCAAAACCCACGAGGTGCAGCCCCTGCGTGGGCTGGACAAGAAGATTCCCGTGGCGCGCGGACAGATTGACCAGTTCTACAAGGACCGCTTCACCTCGCAGTCCTCCGTAATTTCCGAAGACCTGGGCAAACTGGCGGCGCAGAGCGGGGTAAAGATCGGACAGATCAAGTACAGCGTGAAAGACCCGGAATCGGTCGGCCTGCGGGAAGTTGAGATTGAGGCTGACCTGGCGGGCGACTATCTTCAGCTCGTGCGCTTCGTCAACGCGCTCGAGCGCGATAAGTTGTTCTTTCTCGTCAACAGTGTCGTGCTGGGCGGAGAACAGGCCGGGGTGGTACGGCTGCAGATGAAGCTGGAAACGTATTTGAAGACAGGTGGGTCCGCGTGAAGCTCGGAACCGAGAACCGGAACAAGCTGATTATCTCAGTCGTGCTCATGGCATTGGCGCTGGTGCTGGTGGGACGCTGGGTATTCGACTCTCCGGATACTGCAGCCGCGCCCGCGCCGACCGCTGCGCCTGCGGCTGTGCAGGTGGCTCCGCCACCGGGTGTGCGCACGCGAGGAACCGCCAAGAAGGTCAGCCCGGCGTCCCATTCGCTGGACCCCTCTCTGCGCTATGATTGGCTGAAGGCGAGCGAAGATACGCCGTACGAAGGCAACGGAAGGAACATCTTCAAGGCAGAAGCGGAGATTCCGAAGCCGGTGGTCAATCCGGTAACGGACCAAGCGAAAAAGCCCCAGGGACCGCCCCTGCCGCCGCCTCCGCCGCCGATCAATCTGAAGTTCTTCGGGTTTGCGAGCCAACCGGGCGAACCGAAGCGGATCTTCCTCTCTCAGGGAGAGGATGTCTTCATCGCGGGCGAGGGCGAGATTGTCGATCGCCGCTACCGCATCTTGCATATTTCTCCTATGTCTGTGGAAGTGGAAGATGTGCTGAACAACAATAAGCAGAGCATCCCGCTGACCCAGGGCTGAGTGTCAACCGGCTTGTACTCGCTGTGCGCGACATGATTTCTCGTTCTCGAATTTCGCGATCTTCCCACCGCCCGGAGCAAGGCTATATTCTGCTCACTCTGATTCTGGCGGTCACGCTGCTCGCGATCGTGGCAGCCGTGGTCGTCCCCGAATTGGCGTTCCAGATGAAACGCGACCGGGAAGAGGAGTTGATCCACCGCGGGGTCCAATATTCGCGGGCCATCAAGCATTTCTATAAGAAATTCAACCGTTATCCGGCGCGGCTGGAAGAACTCGAGAACACGCAGAATTTTCGCTTTCTGCGCAAGCGCTACAAAGATCCCCTCACCGGCAAAGATTTCAAGCTCCTCCATATGGGAGAAGTGCAAATCTCGTTTGGGCCAGGAATCACTGGCGCCACCCCGGTAAACGGGATGGTGAATGGTCCCAACGGAATGCAGGGGGGATTGAACCCCGGCATGAATCCGGGCGCATCAGCTCTGGGCGGCGCGCTGGGATCGAGTTCGCCTCAAGGCCTTGGTGCTTTTTCGATTCGCAATCAAAGTTCATCGGATTCGACGCAGACCGACACCAGCGGTCAAACGTCCGGGACTCTTGGCTCGTCGGGAACAACCGGCACGGCGGCCGGTCAGGACACGACCGGCACATCGGGTACACCGGGCTCGCCCGGCAATACGAACAGCCCGGGACAAGGCCCTCTGCAGGGCATCAACAGCTCTAATCTCAGTGGCCAGGTCTTCGGTGGAGGGCCCATCCTGGGCGTAGCCAGCCTGAGCAAAGACAAGTCGATCCGCGTGTTCAACAAGAAGGAACATTACAACCAATGGCAGTTTATTTATGATCCGACGTCGGATACCGGAGGCTTGCTCAGCACGCCCAACCAGCCGCCGCTGCAACAACATGCGGTTGCTCCGGGACAGCCCGGCGCGCCCGGTTCCCCAAGCTCCGGATTTGGAAACTCACCCTTTGGAAACAGTGGAGGCATGGGGTCGCAGACGCAGCCGCCTCCGCAACAACCGCCCCAACAGCCAAGTCAGCCGCCGCAATAGCAGAGATCGAAAGAAAAGCCCCACCGGCAAGGTGGGGCTTTTTCTTTGCTGAATATCTGTTTGTTTACACGTTGAACGAGGAACCGCAGCCGCAGGTGCTTTTCACGTTCGGGTTCTCGAATTTGAAGCCTGCGCCTTCCAGGGTCTCGACATAGTCCACGCGGCAACCATTCAAGTACATCAGCGAGGTCGCGTCAACGTAGACCTTCAGGCCGTCCATGTCGAAGACCTTGTCCATCAGTCCGGAACCGTTCTCAAACTGCATCGAGTAGGAAAAGCCGGAGCAACCGCCACCCACGACGCCCACCCGGAGGCCGGCAGGAGCGGGATTCTGTTGCGCCATGATCTCTTTGACTTTGGCGATCGCGTTCGGAGTCAGCGAAATCGGAGGCGTCTGCGTCTTTACTTCCGGCGTGGTCGTTGTGGCCATTTGTATCTCCTTGAAACGACTAATTCCTCACTTGATTATAGCAAAGCGCTCAAAGCCCAATGGAACTCAGCCTTTTAGATGTATGCCAGCGAGCCGAAGTCGCAGCCATAAAAAGTATGTCCTTTTACTTGACAATCCGGAGCTATAATCTCGGTTGGAGCCCCAACCTGCAGCCGGAGGCGGGACGTTTCCACGGCGTCCGGCCTGCCTGGGAGGACTCTAGATCAGTCCGAGGTGGCTTATGTCTCCGATGGTCGGGCTGCTGATTGTCTGGGGTGTTCTGACGACGGTATTGATCGTCCTCCTGATCTACCGCGGTACGCTGACCATGCAAGAGGACGATCAGCTGTTTCTGGACGAATCTGCTTCGCAGATGGCCCAGGAGCAGATGGAACTCATGTCCAAGGTCAAAAAGATCAACCCCTTCGTGCGATATCTTGGTGTGGCGTCAGGGCTCTTGATCCTGGTGATAGCCGGCATGGCAATCTACCAGGGATTGAACCAGGTGCAGTGATCCGGCAGTTGTAGCTCACGAACCACCTCGTTCGGGAGATCGCAGGCACTAGTACGCCCGGAGAGTTTAGCGGCGCTAACCGCTCGTCTGCTTCTCGAATTCTCCGACATATTGCCGGTAAATAAATCGCTCCCCTTCCTCACAGCGGGCACCTGCCGGGGCCTTGCGGGCCCGCGAAAATCGCCGGCTCGCGACGGCCTGTCGTCCCGGTTGATGGAAAGACTGGCCCCTGCGAAGAGCAGCCCGAAGATGCAAATGTTTGCGCATTCGGCGGCTTTGTGCGTTATCTCCCGTTGAACCCGCACCCCGATTCGTAGCACAATATGCAGCACTTCTAGCCGGGTGGCGGGGGCACAAGCAAGGCCTCTGTATTCCTCAGTCCCACTTAGCTTCCAGGGGGAATCTCAATGCGCAATCACTTCAGCCTTTTCTCGCGTACAGGTCTGATCCTCGTGTCCATGATCTCTCTGCTGGGAAATGCGAACGCCGGGGTGTTCGCTCCGGCGGTGAACTACTCGGCCGGAACCAATCCCGGCTTCGTCGCCGTGGCAGACTTCAACGAAGACGGCTTTGCCGATCTGGCGGTGACAAACTCCAACCTGTTCGGTGGCGGCGACAGCAACGTGAGCATCCTGCTCGGCCAGGGGGACGGGACTTTCCGGAGCGGCGGCGAATACACGGCCGCGCGCTCGCCCCGCGCCGTGGCTGTGGGAGATTTCAATCACGACAGGCATATTGACCTCGCCGTAACGAACGAGACCAGCGGGAACCTCAGCATTCTGCTGGGAAACGGCGACGGCACGTTCCAGAGTCCGGTAAATTACCCGGCGGGCAGGCGCCCGTTCTTCGTGACTGCCGCGGATCTCAACGCTGACGGAGTGCTGGATCTTGTGGTCACCAATCTCCTGGATACGGGACGCATCAGCGTGATGCTGGGCAACGGCGATGGAACTTTCCAGCCGCCTGCGATTCATCTGGTGGCTCCCAATGTTCGGCCCCACATGGTCGCGATCGCGGACATCAACCATGATGGCAAGCCGGATCTCGTAGTCGCCAGCGCCGGCGTTGGGCCGAAGCCGGGCGGAGTCAGCGTGCTGATGGGCAAAGGAGACGGCGACTTCCGTGCACCGTTGCAGGTTGAGGCAGGAGGCAATCCCTTTGGAGTTGCCGTCGCCGATTTCAATGGCGATCATCAACTCGACCTGGCGGTGGCCGATGAAACCGACAGCACTCTGACTATCCTGCCAGGACTCGGCAAAGGCAAGTTCGGCCAACCGGTCACATACGCAACCGGCACGCTTCCCTTCTGCGTGGTTGCGGTTGACGTGGATGGCGACGGCAACCTCGATCTGGTCACTGCGAATGAAAACAGCAATGACGTGACAGTCCTGTTGGGCAACGGCAGGGGATCGTTCGCTTCGGCGATCAGCTTCCCGGTGGACCAGGCTCCGCAGGGGCTCGCTGTCGGCAATTTCGACGCAAACGCCAGTCCCGATCTGGCCGTGCCCAATTTGATCAGCAATGATGTGAGCATACTGATCAACACGGGCGCCGCTCGCTGAAGTTCAGCAACGCTGGGTTACAATCTTTTCCAGTAACCGGCCGGCGAAAGTGGCGGAATTGGCAGACGCACCAGACTTAGGATCTGGCGGGGAAACCCATGGGGGTTCGAGTCCCCCCTTTCGCACCAGTGCTCAATGAACGCTCACGAGTTGTTCCGCCGGTTCTTATTGCACCTTCTGCACAAGGCTCCTGGAGCTGGGCTTGAAGTTGCTATCGCCTCCGTAAGCGGCAACGATGTTGTGCTTCCCTTTGCTCAGCGTCGATGTGCTGTAGGCAGCCGATCCTCCGCTCAACGACACCATGCCCAGCACGGTCGTCCCGTCTTTGAAGGTCACCGTACCGGTTGGCGTACCGCCATACTGGCCCGACAGGGTGGCTGTGAACGTAACGGACTGTCCGAAGCTCGAGGGATTTTGCGACGAAACCAGCGCCGTGGTAGAGGCCGCTTTATTTACTCTCTGCTGCAGCGCTGCCGAAGTGCTGCCCATGAAATCCGCATCTCCGGCATATTTGGCCCTGATTTGGTGAGCGCCCGTGGCCAGTCCTGAGGTTGTGAGCGTGGCTACGCCCCCGCTCAAGGTTCCCGTCCCCAGCGTTGAAGTTCCGTCCAGGAACGTCACCACTTCGCCATTCAGCGGATTTCCGAAGCTGGAGCTGACCGTCGCAGTGAACGTAACCAGCTGATTGAAACTCGACGGATTCTGGCTGGAGGCAACCGTCGTCGTGCTCGGCGCCTTCTTCACTACCTGCTGCAGAGGAGCTGATGTGCTGCTGAGGAAATTGAGATCTCCGGAATAAGCAGCAGTGACGGAGATTGTGCCCGTCCTTCCAAATGCGTAATTGAGAGTGGCCTGGCCGCCGCTGAGGGTGCCCGTGCCCAAAGTCTTGCCGTTCTGGATGAAGCTGACCGTTCCTGTCGGGGCCCCCCCGAACTGTCCCGTGACGGTCGCGGTGAAGAGCACGGACTGATTCACGACCGAAGGATTAGGAGCGGAAAGCAACGAGGTCGTGGTGGTCGTCTGATTCACGATCTGGTTCAGCGGCGCGGCCGTGCTGCCGCTGAAGTTCGGATCGCCTGCGTAAACGGCCGTAATCGAGTGCGGCCCTAATCCAAGCGCTGAGGTGCTCAGTGCGGCCGTGCCGGAAGCAAGCGCTCCGCTCCCCAGCGCATTGTTGCCGTCATAGAAGGTGACAGTCCCAGTCGGCGTACCGGGACCGTTTGCAGGCGTCACGTTCGCAGTGAAGGTAACAGTCTGATTGAAACCCGATGGGTTCACAGAGGAGGTCAGGGCAGTCGTGCTTGACTGCCGGCCGGCGAAGATGTTCAAAAGCACGATCGCGCTCGCCTGATAGGACAAAGCCGCGTCTGGCTTTCCGTCATTATTGAAATCCCCCAGAGCCACGGAGGTGCCACCTGAGCTGTACACGGACGCGGCCTGGAAGGTCCCATCGCCATAACCCAGCAGCACGCCTGTGGTAAAGGCGTTCGCGACCACCACATCAGGCCTGCCGTCTCCATTCACGTCGCCCAGGGTCGCTGATGTAGCCTGGATGTCGCCCGAGGCATGACTCTGAGCCGCCTGGAAGGTGCCATCTCCATTCCCAAGCAGCACGTCCACTCCGCCGTTGCTGCAGTCGGTTTGCGACTGGCATTGGCTCGCGATCACCAAGTCAGCTTTGCCGTCGCCGTTCACATCTCCCACCACCGCCATATGCGCGCCCGTGCCGCCCAGGACATAGCTCTGTGGCGCCTGGAAGGTGCCATCCCCGTTCCCAAATAGCACGCCTACAGAGCTACTGTGGCAACTGCTGTCAGCACAGTAATTCACAATTACCAGGTCCGGTTTGCCGTCGCCGCTCACATCGCCTATTGCCACTGATTCGGTACTCAAGGCGGCGGTGAAACTCTGCGCCGGCTGGAAAGTACCATCGCCATTTCCCAACAGCACGCCCACAGTCCCAGCGGCGCAAGTACGGTCAGCACAGGAATTCGCTACGACCAGGTCGGGCTTCCCATCGCCGTTCACGTCACCCACCACCACCCAGGAGGCGTCGAAACCACCCGTGGCGTAACTCTGCACTGCCTGAAAGGTTCCGTCACCATTCCCAAGCAGAACGCCTACGTTGGCGCCACCACAGCTGCCGTTCGCGCACTCATTCGCTGTCACCAGGTCAGCCTTGCCATCGCTGTTCACATCTCCTATGGCAACGGACAACGCATACAGGCCACCCGAGGCGTAGTTCTGCCCGGGCTGGAAGGTCCCGTCGCCGTTCCCTAGCAACACACCTAGAATTCCGCCACCGCACCTGCTGTCACACTCGTTCGCAATCACCAGGTCGGGTTTCCCGTCGCCGTTTACATCGCCCGCAGCCACCGATATAGCACTCTGTCCGCCCGAGGCATAGCTGGGCGGCGCTTGGAATGTCCCGTCCCCGTTACCTATCAGCACGCCGACTGATCCGCTGTTACAAGTGCTCTCACACGCGTTCGTTACGACCAGGTCAATCTTGCCATCCCCATTCACATCTCCGGTTGCCACCGATTCGGCACCCTGCCCTCCGGAGGCAAAGTTGCGCGACGCCTGGAATGTTCCGTCTCCGTTTCCAAGAAGCACGCCTACACTCTGGCCGGTCGCCACTGCCAAGTCGGCCTTGCCGTCGCCGTTCACGTCCCTCACCGCCACGAAATAGCCGCCTCCGCCTGAAGAGTAGAGCTGCGGAGCCTGAAGCGTCCCATCTCCGTTGCCCAACAGCACGCCCACAGAGCCGCCGCTACAAGTGCCGTCTGAACAGGAATTCCCCACGATTACGTCACCCGTACCATCACCGTTCACATCCCCAACGGCCACCGAGAGGGTACTTACTCCGCCCGAAGCATAGCTCAGCGCTGGCTCGAAGGTCCCGTCCCCGTTTCCAACCAGCACTCCCACGGTGGCGTCATAACTATTTGCAACGACCAGGTCGGCCTTGCCATCGCCGTTCACATCCCCCACCGCCACCGAAGAGGTACCGCGTCCGCCTGAGGCGTAGCCCTGCGCAGCCTGAAAGGTACCATCTCCGTTACCCAACAACACGCCCACGTTGCCGGCGGCGCTGCAGGTATTTTCCGTACACTCATTCGCGACCATCACGTCGGCTTTGCCGTCGCCGTTCACGTCGCGCACGGCCAGCGACACGGGATACAGACCGCCCGATGGGTAAGCCTGTGCCGTTTGAAACGTTCCATCCCCATTCCCCAGCAGCACGCCCACAGAGCCGCCGGTGCAACTGCTGTCGGCACATTCGTTGGCCACCACCACGTCGACTTTACCGTCGGCGTTCACGTCCTCAATCGCTATGGAAAAGGAATTTGTTCCGCCCGATGCGTAGCTCAGCGCCGCCTGGAAGGTGCCGTTCCCATTCCCCAGCAGCACGTCGACGCTGTTGCTATAGGTATTCGCGACCAGCAGGTCGGCTTCGCCATCTCCATTCACATCATCCACAGCCACCGAAAAGGCATTCCGTCCGCCTGAGGCGTAGATGGGAGTTTGGAGGAAGATCGGGGTCCCACTTGTCAGCGGCCTTATCCCGCTGTTACGTCCTGGCTTCGTCTGAACAGGCGGATGAATCCCGAGGGGAACCAGTCCCGGCGCGAGAGGCGCGCCGGCCCCAAACGGAATGCGCGGCAGCCCCGTACTCGTGTTTGCAGGCAGCTTCGCGCCTGGCGCATGTTGGTTTTGCGCCAACGCCATCGAGGCAGTCAACACAACCGAGACCGTCAGGACAAGCGACGAAGACAGAGAGCGCTGGGGCGAATTCATAATCTTCCTTTCGAACCACCGGCAGGAGCCAGAGATACGGCCCCATCCCTGAGCCAGGAGCGGGCCTCTCTCCCTGCCAGGTTGAGCGCCCCGAACACACTATCGCGGCGCGCTTGCAACGGCAGGCAGGAAAAAACCACATCGCTTGGGGGAGACAATCAAGGGCGTCAACTGCCCCCGGAAGTCTGCAGCATCTTGCAGTTGACCGCGAGATCTGTCAAGAGAATATAAGAACCGCCGCGTCCGAGCCTTCGACTCGATCTTTCCTCGCCGGCGGTCCTGCCATGTGCAGGGTTTTGCACTCAAGTCGCAAGCGCGTAGTCGCAGGTGTTGTGAAAACCCGCGAAAATGGCCTTGTTTCTTGACTACGTCCTGACCTCATAGCATAATGCCGCCCAACGGATTTCCCTCTTCCTGATGGGTGAGCGGTTCCCGGAGTAAAAGCTTCAAGGCAAAGGGCCAACAACGAAGATTTACTAAAGAAGTGTCCCACTCAGAATCACAAATCCGCGGCTTGGGAATGGCATGTCTGCCCCTGCCGCAGAGGCCTACTATGCGACTGAAAAAGTTCAGCCCCGGCGCATTCCTGTTGCCGGCTCTTGTCATCATTTGCAGTCTTTCGGTCTTTGTGGCCACACCCCTGAGCGCCCAAAAGAAAGACAGTAATCCGGTGCCAGCGGATCTGAACTCGATCCAGCACTTCGTCTTCATCGTCAAAGAAAACCGGAGTTTTGATCAGTACTTCGGAACCTATCCGGGCGTAAGTGGCGCCACCTCGGGAATGATTTCCACCGGGCAGGTAATCCCATTGAGCCACGGCCCGGACGGTTATCCCCGCAATCCCGGCTACGGTTGGCCTATGGTCACGCTGGCGATTGACAACGGCCGCATGGACAAGTTCGACCTGGAAGAGGGCGGGAACATTGACGGCGACTATCTCGCCTACTCGCAGCTTTACCAGTCCGACCTGGTGAATTATTGGAACTATGCCCAGCACTTCGTGCTGAATGACAACGGCTACGCCTCGGTTCACGGTCCGAGCTTCCCCAACCACCTCTACACCATCGGGGCCCAGTCGGGCGGGGCGATCGGCCACTTGCTCAATGCCAGCCACTGGGGTTGCGATTCGACGGCCGGCGCGACGACCGATGTGATCAATAGCCAGGGCGTGGTCACCAGCCAATTTCCCTGTTTTGATTTCCCGATTATCACCGACTTCCTGGACAAGAACCAGATTTCGTGGCTTTACTACACAACCCTGACCAGCGACTGGAACGCCATGGACGTGATCAATCACGTCCGGAATACGGAGTTATACCAGGAACATGTTCCTGACCCCAGCCAGTTCGTAACGGATGCCAAAAATGGCAATCTGCCGGCCGTCAGCTGGGTCATCCCGCAATCGCCGTTCAGCGAGCATCCTGGCAACAGTTCCTGCGAGGGCGAAAACTGGACCGTGCAGCAGATCAACGCTGTCATGCAGGGCTCCGACTGGCCGAACACCATCATCGTTCTGGCCTGGGACGACAACGGGGGCTTCTATGACCACTTCCCACCGCCACAGCCGGATGCTTTCGGTCTTTCTCCGCGCGTGCCGTGGATGATCATTTCGCCGTATTCCAAGTCGGGATATATTTCACACGTTCAGTATGAGTTTTCTTCATTCCTGAAGTTGGTGGAGGAGCGCTTCAACCTTCCGGCGCTCACGCAACGGGATGCGGTCGCCAATGACTTGCTGGATGGCATTGATTTCACCCAAACGCCTCTGCCGCCGTTTATCCTGCCAACCCGCAACTGCTCGCCGGTTTCGAACTCGAACTCGGGCGTAGCTTTCCCGCCGCAGCAGGTCGGGCAAGGCAGCAGCGTCAAGACGTCTACCATCGAGAACTACTCCGAGACCAGCAATCTGACGATCAACAGCATTTCGCTTCCGCCCGGAGATTTCTCGCAGACGAACAATTGCGTCGGGCAGACGCTGGGTGCATACAAGTCGTGCACGATCAATATTGTCTTTAACCCAACCACGACGGGAACCCGCACCGCCACCATGACGGTGAAAGACAGTGACCCCACGAGCCCGCAAACCGTTCAGTTGACGGGCGTCGGCACGAATCTGTCGCTTTCGCCGCCCCTGCTGTCGTTTGGCACGAAGGCGCTTCATGGTCACACCCAGGGCCAGAATTCCACGCTGACGAATAACGGCAGTTCCGGCGTCACTATCACTGGCGTGGTAACGACCGGCGATTATTCCCAGACGAACACCTGCGGGGGCAGCCTGGCTGCCGGCGCAAGCTGCACGATCAGCGTGGCCTTCTCTCCCACTGACGCTGGAATCCGTTACGGCAACGTGACAATCACTGACACCGACGGCGGTGGCCCTCACGTCCTGAACTTGACGGGGGTGGGAACAGTCATCAGTACGTCGAAGAACAAGCTGCCCTTCACCAGTCAGGCGTTGGGAACAACCAGCGCCCCCCAGACCTTCACGTTGACTAACCAGGGAACTTCGGCCCTGGGCATTTCCCGGGTCGCAATCGTGGGCAGCAGCCTGGGTCAAACCATCACAGACTACGCACAAACGAATACCTGTGGCACGTCGGTTCCTCCGCGATCTTCCTGCACCTTCAGTGTGACTTTCTCTCCAGTCGAAGTTGGATTGAGGGCGGGATCTGTGCTGATTTACAACTCCGAGGCCGGAACCAGCCCGCAGACCGTCAGCCTTCTGGGAAATGGCGTCGCGAACCCGGTCCCCTTCGTCAACCTGCCGCTTATTCCGGCCAGCACAGCGCCGGGCGGTTCTGGCTTCACATTGACGGTCAATGGGATTGGCTTCCTCTCATCGTCGGTGGTGAATTGGAACGGCGCTCCCTTGTCCACGACCTTCGTAAGCGGTACCCAACTGACGGCGGGCGTGCCCGCGGGAAAGATCAACGTTCGTGGCACAGCGGCCGTCACCGTGTCCACACCTGGGCCGGGAGGCGGGGTGTCGAACATCGCTTACTTCCAGATCACCAGTGCGTTGTCGTCCGTTTCGCTCTCCGGCACAACTATCAACGGCGGCGCCTCACCCGTGGCGGTCGCGACGGGCGATTTCGACGGCACTCACCGGCAGGATCTGGCTGTGGCTAACCAGGCCAATAACACGCTCTCTATCCTGCTGGGACGAGGCGACGGAACGTTTATCAGTGGTTCGACGCCCTCTACGGGGCAAGGGCCAGTGGCGGTTGTAACCGGCGACTTCAACGGAGACGGCAAAGTCGATCTGGTCGTCGCCAATAATACCGATAACACCGTTAGCACCCTGCTCGGGAACGGCGATGGGACGTTCACGCCCGCTGCAGCCACAACGCCCACCGGTATGGGTCCAGTTTCCATCGCCGTGAGCGACGTGGACAAGGACGGGCGGCTGGATCTGGCTGTCGTCAACGGAATCGACAATACGGTTTCCGTACTCCTGGGAAAGGGCGATGGCACGTTCTACGAAGTTTCGACTCCGATTGTTGGAAAAGGCGCGAGCTCCGTAGTGGCCGGCGATTTCACCGGCGATGGACGCATGGACCTGGCAGTCGCCAATCGCACGGATAACACACTATCCCTGCTCAAAGGCCGTGGAGACGGTACGTTCGTCTTGATTGGGAGCGCTCCCGTTGGCAACGGCCCGTCGGCGGTGGCAGCCGGTGACTTCGATGGCGACGGTATCGTAGATCTCGTCTCGGCGAATCAGGCGGATGGCTCAGTTTCAATCCTGAAAGGCAATGGCGACGGGAGTTTCGGCAATCATGTGGACTATCCCGTTGGCACCAGCCCCAGTTCCATCAGCCTGGCCGACTTCAATGGCGACAGCAAAATGGACGTGGTGGTCACCAATGCCGGCGCGAACACGGCATCCATCCTGTTGGGGAACGGAGACGATACCTTCCAGACCAAGACGGATTACAGCACCGGTTCGAATCCACTTGGGCTGGCGGTCGGTGATTACAACGTTGATGGCAAACCGGACCTGGTGGTGGTCAATCAGGGGAGCAGCAACTTGAGCGTGCTGCTTGCAACCAGGCCAGCGCACTAGAGTTCTCGGGCGCTGCGTGGCCACTGGGTCGCGCAGCGCCTCCCAT
>Ga0335079_10001427_pt1 | contig 27168 bp, 21 predicted proteins | sample Lox_Sample_33_FD_206719 | JGI IMG/M metagenome (GOLD analysis project Ga0335079, IMG submission 206719) | Soil microbial communities from Loxahatchee National Wildlife Refuge, Florida, United States - Lox_Sample_3.3 | ecosystem: Environmental > Terrestrial > Soil > Wetlands | place: USA...
AATGCATTTCTGTTGCACCGGCGTGAAGCCGACCCGGTCCACTACGCCGACGTCTCATTAGCAGTCTTGAAACTGATGGGGCCGGGCGAGTACGTCGTCTGGCGGCCGGGAGACGCTCCGGAGGGTCACTTCGGGCTTGCTGCGCATGATTATACGCACTCGACGGCGCCCAACCGGCGCTTCGCCGACCTAGTGACACAACGGCTGCTGAAAGCGTTGGACGACGGGACCCGGCCGTACACGGATGCCGAGCTCGAAGCGATTGCGCGCAACTGCACGCTCAAGGAGGATGCCGCCCGGAAAGTGGAGCGCGCTATGCAAAAGCGTCTGGCCGCAGTGGCGTTAAAGCCGCGGATCGGCGAAACATTTTCAGCCGTTGTGACGGGAGTCACGCCGAAAGGCGTGTTTGTGCGCACACTCGATCCACCGGTTGAAGGGAGAGTCATGCGGGGCGAAGAAGGATTGGATGTCGGCGATCGCACGCGCGTGACGCTGGTGGGAACGGATCCACAGCGAGGGTTCATCGACTTCGCGCGGAATTGAGCAGCTTTCAGCCCGATTTTTGTTACATTGGGGAAATCACGGGCGCGAGCCTATACTCCCACCATGTCTACTGCGGGCGAGAAGTTTCAACAATTGGTCGGAATCATGGCTCGGCTCCGCGGGCCGGACGGTTGTCCGTGGGACCGCGAACAGAGCTTCGAGACGATCAAGGCCTACACACTCGAGGAGACGTATGAGGTGCTCGACGCGATCGACCGCCGCAATTGGGACGAGCTTCGCGAAGAGCTGGGCGATTTTCTGCTGCAAGCGGTGTTTTACGCGCAGATGGCCGAGGAGCAGAAACTGTTCGGCATCACAGATGCGCTCGACGCCATCAACCAGAAGCTGATCCGCCGCCACCCGCATGTCTTTGGCGAGGAGACGGCAAACACCGCCGGCGATGTGAAACGAATCTGGGGCGAGGTGAAGGCCGCCGAAAAAAAGCAAAAGGGCAAGGACGAGCACAGTCTGCTGGCATCCGTCCCGCGCGCCATGCCGGCGCTGGTCGAGGCCCAACAGATCGCGTCACGCGCCGCAGGCGTCGGTTTTGACTGGGAGAACGCAGAGCAGGTGATCGAAAAGCTTCATGAAGAACTGGGCGAACTGGCCGAGGCGCGGCGCGGGACCTCGCACGAGGAACTGGAAGGCGAGATCGGCGACCTGCTGTTTGTGCTGGTGAACCTGGCCCGGTTCATGAAAGTCGATCCCGAGCAGGCGCTGCGGAGAACCAATGGCAAGTTCCGGGAGCGGTTCGGATACATCGAGCGCAAGCTGGCCGAGCGCGGAAAGAAACCGAGCGAGTCGAACATCGAAGAGATGGAGGAACTGTGGCAGGAAGCGAAGCGGTGATCGAAATCCGCCAGCTTTTCAGCCTTGACGAGTTCTCCCAAGCGGTGAAGCTGCAACAATGCGTCTGGGGATTTGCGGATAGCGAACTGTTGCCGCTGCGTTTTTTCGTGGTCGCTTCGCGAATCGGCGGCCAGGTGTTTGGGGCGTACGATTCGGCCCAGATGATCGGTTTCTGCCTGGCAATTCCCGGCGTCAAGCCGGAGGGAAAACCGTATTTGCACAGCCACATGCTCGGAGTACTGCCGGCCTACCGGAATACCGGAGTAGGCAGACGGCTCAAACTGCGGCAGCGCGAGGACGCGCTGGCGCGTGGAATCGACTTAGTGGAGTGGACGTTCGATCCGCTCGAAATCAAGAATGCGTTCTTCAATATCGAGCGGCTGGGCGCAGTGGTTCGTCATTACGCGGAAAACGAATACGGAACCACCTCAAGCCCATTGCACGGCGGGCTGCCGACAGACCGGTGCGTGGCGGAATGGCGGATCGGAAGCCTACGGGTGGAACACATCCTGGGCGGCCGAAGCGCAGAGCGCCATGTGGACGAACGCATCTCGGTGCCTGTGGAGATCGACCGGCTGCGCAGCGAAGAGCCCGACCGTGCGCGCGAGATTCAGCGTGCGAATGCCGCGCGCTTTGAGCAGTGTTTCGCGCGCGGGCTTGCAGTGACGGGTTTCGAACGCACCGCGGCAGAAGGGATTTACTTACTGGGGCGGCTCGAATGAAAATCGAACGGATCACGCTCCGCCAGATCCGGATGCCGCTGGTGCATTTCTTCGAGACCAGCTTCGGACGTACGACCGAGCGGGACATCATCCTGGTGGAAGCGAAGAGCGAAGGTGTTTCCGGATGGGGCGAAGTGACCGCCGGCGAGCACCCGTTCTACAACGAGGAATGGACCGCCTCGGCGTGGATGATTGTGCGCGATTACGTGGCGCCGCGCCTGATTGGCCGCGATTTGGCAAGCGCCGAAGAAGTGGCGCCGCTCAGCGAAGGCATTCGCGAACACCGCATGGCGCGCGGCGGCATCGAGGCGGCCGTCTGGGACCTGGAGGCGCGGCGTGATGGCCTACCGCTCTGGAAGAAGATCGGCGGAGGCGCACGGCGGGAGATTCCGTGCGGCGTCTCGATCGGCATCCAAAACTCCGTCGAGGAGTTGATCGAGGCTATCGAAAGAGAACTGGCGGCCGGATACCAGCGGATTAAGATCAAGATTAAGCCCGGGTGGGACGTGGATGTTGTCCGGCGCGTCAGAACCCACTTCCCGGAAATCCAGCTCATGGCGGATGCCAACTCGGCCTACACCCTGGCCGACGCCGAACGGCTGCGGTGCCTGGATGAATTTCATCTCATGATGATCGAGCAGCCGCTTAGTCATGACGACATCATCGATCATGCGCAATTGCAGTCCCAGCTTGCTACGCCGATCTGCCTGGACGAGTGCATTCGCACGGCCCATCACCTGGAGCAGGCGATCCGGCTGCGCGCCGGCCGGATCGTCAACATCAAGCTCGGGCGGGTCGGCGGCTTCCGCGAGGCGCGGCTCGTGCATGACGTAGCCCAGACCGCCGGAATTCCCGTCTGGTGCGGCGGCATGCTCGAATCGGGCATCGGCCGCGCGCACAACATCGCACTCTCCACCTTGCGCAATTTCGTGCTCCCCGGCGATGTCTCGGCGAGTGGCCGCTACTGGAAACGCGACATCATCCATCCGGCGGTCGAAGTAACGGCGCGCGGCACGATCGCGATTCGCGACGAGCCGGGCTTCGGCTACGAGCTCGATCGCGACTACATGCGCCACATCACGGTTCGGGAGGAGTCGGCCGGTTGAGCGGATTCAGCACGCTGCTGCGCCAGAACCGCAATTATCGCTATACCTGGATCGGGCAGGTGGTGAGCGAGATCGGCGACCACTTCAACAACGTCGCCGTATTCAGCCTGGTGCTGGCCACGACCAAATCGGGCCTGGTGGTGAGCGGTATCATGCTGTCGCGCGCGATTCCGGCCATGCTGATTGGGCCGCTGGCGGGAGTGGCGCTCGACCGGCTGGACCGCAAGCGAGTCATGATCGCCAGCGATCTAATCCGAGCGGTCGTGGCGGCGTGTTTTATCTTTACCATCAACCGGCCGGGTGGCTGGCTGATCTATGTCCTGAGCGGGCTATTGATGACCGCCTCGCCTTTCTTTACGGCCGGCCGCTCTTCGATTTTGCCGGCGATTGCTACCCGAGACGAGCTCCACACGGCCAACTCCCTCACTCAAACCACGGGATGGATAACTCTCACGATCGGCACGCTCCTCGGCGGCGTAAGCGTGGCCCAGTTCGGATATCACTGGGCGTTTCTCGCCAATTCGCTTTCGTTTGCGATTTCGGCGCTGTGCATCTCGCGGCTGTTCGTGGCGTCCGGCGGTTTTCGCGCGGTGCGGAATGCTCTGACCGAAACCGAAGTCGTGCGGCCGTGGCGGGAGTACGTCGAGGGGTTACGGTACATGCGCGAGCACCCGCTGATTCTCGCAATCGCCCTGATTGGCGTAGGCTGGGCGACTGGCGGGGGCGCGGCGCAGATTCTGTTCAGTGTCTTCGGCGAGTTGGTGTTTCACCGAGGGCCGGAAGGCATCGGGTTCATCTGGACGGCCGCGGGGATCGGCCTGCTGTGCGGCGGCATGGTGGCTTACCAGTTGGGCCGGCGGCTTCGATTCGAAGGCTACAAGCGAGCGATCGTCGTTTGCTACGTCATTCATGGCGGTGCCTATATCGTATTCAGCCAGATGCGGAGCTTCGGGTGGGCGCTCGTCTTCATCGGTCTCTCGCGCGCCGCGGTCGGCATCAGCTCGATTCTCAACATGTCCCAGCTCTTGCGGCGCGTTTCGGACTCGTTCCGCGGGCGCGTGTTTTCCACCATGGAGTCGATGCAGTGGTCCGTTATGATGATGTCGATGACGCTGGCCGGCATCGCGACCACGACTTGGGACCCACGCACAATCGGAGCGATTGCCGGCGCGCTTAGCTCGACGACCGCCATCTTCTGGGGCTGGGCGCACCTGACCGGCCGGTTGCCGGAGCCACCTCCGGAGGGAGTCGAGCCCGAGGAGGTGGAGGTTCATGGCGAGCCCACCGTCTAGCCTCGCCGGCAAAGCTGTCCTGGTCACCGGGGCCGCCAAGCGAATCGGCCGTGGCATCGCCTTGCGGCTTGCCGAGGAAGGCGCGCGGGTGGCGCTTCATTATCATTCGGCCGAAGAAGAGGCCCGGCGAACCGCAGCCGAGTGCGACGCTGAGTTGTTCCGGGCCAACTTTGAAAGCGTGCCGGAGATCAACCGTATGTTCGAGGAAGTCGAACAGCGGCTCGGTCCGCTGTATGGCCTCGTCAACAATGCCGGCCGCTTCACGCGCATTGATCCGCTTCAAGTCACGGAGCGCGATTGGGATTTCATTCACTCGGTGAATCTGAAGGCCGTATTCTTCTGCTGCCAGAATGCCGCGCGGCTTATGCAAAAGGGCGGCGGCGGACGCATCGTCAACCTCAGCTCGTTGGGAGGCATCCGGCCCTGGGCGCAGCATGCGCACTACTGCTCTTCGAAAGCCGGCGTGGTTATGCTCACGCGCGCGCTCGCGAAAGCCTTCGCGCCGAAGATCACGGTGAACTCGGTAGCGCCCGGCGTGATTCCCGCCGGCGAAATCGACGATCGCGCCCAGCGACTCATTGACGGCACGCCTGCCGGGCGCGGAGGCACGCCGGCCGAAGTCGCGGACGCGGTAGTCTACTTCCTGAAGGCGACTGACTTCGTAACCGGCCAAATCCTTGCTGTCGATGGCGGTTTGAGCCAACGGTAACAGACGGTACCAGGTCTGCGTAAAAAGGGAAACAGCCGTGCAGTACTGCCGTCATTCAGCCGGAATTGTGTGACGTCACACGACTCCCGTGCGGATTTCCGGGGGTTTTATGGGCAGCATCTTGAGCACGGCGGTTCTTGCGTTGGCAGGAGCGGCGGCGTTTGCACAGGCACCAATCATTACCGCGGTCGTCGACGCGGCCGGATATACGCCGAACCTAGCGGCGGGAAGCGTTTTCATCGTAGAGGGGACGGACCTGTGTGGCCCTGACGCGACAGCAACAACCCCATACGGAGCAGGCCCGATCGGGGGCGCGACAATTCAACTCACTCCAGTGGCCGGCGGCACCCCTTTGAACGCCTATATGATCTACTGCTTCGATACCAGCGGTGCGACTCAATTGGCGGCCGAGGTCCCGTCCAACGCCGCACCGGGCGATTACAACGTCACGGTGACATTCAGCGGAATCACCGCGCCATTCAAGACCACAGTAGTGGCACAGAAATTCCAATTAATGACCCAGTCCGGCACCGGCAGCGGTCGCGCGCTGGTTCAGAACGTGGTTTCGACGACTCAATACGATTTGAACGGCTTCAGCAACGGGGCCGTGGCGGACGCATCGTACTTCCGGTCGCCCGCCAAACCCTCCGCGTTCCTGATTGCGTGGGGCACCGGCTTGGGCGCAGCGGCAGCGTTCGATGCCGAACCGCCGGCGACCTTGGACTTCCTGGCGCAGGGGCTGGACGTCAAAGTGGTTGTCGGCGGTGTCGAAGTCAGCCCCGTCTACGCAGGGCGCTCGAATGTCTTCCCCGGCTTGGACAATATCGTGTTTCAGCTTCCAGCCAACGTGCCTGCCGGCTGCAGCGTGCCGCTCGAGGTCCGCATCGCCGGCCAATTAAGCAATCTGACGACAATCGCGATCGCCTCGAACGGGAATGCAGACGCCTGCGATTCTCAATTTACTCCGGACGCACTGGCCAGGCTGGATGCCGGAGGTACCGTGACGGCCGGCTTCTTCAACCTCACCGGATTTGTCACCAATCTGACAGTCCAAGGCCAGAGCCTGGCCGTCCGGGTCGAGGGCGCAACCGGAACATTCGCGAGGTTCGACGCGGATACCCTCACCGAGCTTCCGAATTTTTCGACGGCTGCAATCGGTACGTGCCAGGTCTATCAGACCCCCACCACGTCGGCTTCGGTAGGCCTGCTTGTGAGTAGCGGAGTGAAGCTTCTGGACGCCGGCAACATTGCCCTCAACGGTCCAAACGCCAGCAACAGAGCCCTCGCGGAGACGAACAATGTTTATGCGCTGAGTCTCGGTACGGCGCTCGCAATTTCCGGTCTTCCCCCGATGCCGGGATTCAACAGTTCGCCTTTGATCACTCAGGGTAGCTACACTCTCAGCGGAACCGGCGGAACAGACGTGGGTCCGTTTTCCGTCAGCGTCACGGTCAATCCACCCTTGAAAATCACGGGCGGACTGCCATTGATCGTAAATCGGAACCAGGACCTGAACCTGTCCTGGACCGGAGGCGGCGCCGGCCTGGTATTGATCGCCGGCTCAGCATCGGCCCTAACCAGTGGAACGGTTGACAACGGCACCTTCAACACCGGAAGCTTCCTGTGCGTGACCGCGGCGGATCAACAATCATTCACCGTGCGTTCGTCGCTTCTGCTTCAGCTGCCAGCGACGCCTGCCGGAGCAGGGGTGGGGACCTTGGCGGCCTACACCATGAGCGCTCCGGCGCGCACCAACGGTCTCTTCGGTGTTCCCCTGACTGCCGGTGGGACAACGGATTTTGCCCTATTCACCGCGGGAATTGGCGAATCGTCTGCGGCGGTCTACCACTGACACGTGTGATCTCATCTCTTCCCGATCTACACTGAAAAGGCATGTTACGCGCGATCCTCGGTCTGCTTCTGGCCGTTCCCATGTTTGCACAAGGGGCGCCTTCCCCCATTCAGAGCTTCTTTGCGGAGGTTTTCGAACAACACCTCCGTGACGAGCCCGAATTCGCCACTGGGGTCGGACGACATGAATATGACGATCGCTGGAGCGACTGGTCGCGAACCGGACGCGAGCAGCGCCGCACCCACCTCCGCCAGCAGTTGGAGAAACTCCGCACGTTTCCACAAGCGACGCTTTCACCCGCAGACCGCCTGAGCGCGCGGCTCATGGACTATGATCTGACCCTCCGGTTGGATGCCTTCGACCTGGAAGACGAGCTATTCGCCGTCATGCAGCAGAATGGCTTGCACAACCGCATCTATACGGTGTACGACCGGATGCCGGCGCGCACAGCCCGCGATTACCAGAATCTGCTGGCGCGATTGCGCGGGATCCCCGCTTACATCGACCAGAACATCGCCATGCTCGATGAGGCCATCGGTCATGGAACGGTGCAGCCGAAAAACATTGTCGATCTCGTAGTACAGCAGCTCGATGGGCAAATTGATCAGGACCGGAATAACACGCGGCTGCTCGCTGCGTTTCGCAGCTTTCCTCCGGCAATCGCGCCGTCCGAGCAGACGAAACTGCGGGCCGAGGCCGGCGATGTCTACGATCATCAGTTTCTGCCCGCCTGGCGCAAATACCGGGATTACCTGGCCGGCAAGTACGCCCGCAGTGTGCGCGCCACGGCCGGCGTGAGCAGCATTCCGAACGGGCGTGCCGCCTACGCGACGCTCGCGCGCTTCTACACCACAACCAGCACGCCGCCCGAACAGATTCACCAACTCGGATTGGACGAGGTGCGGCGCATTGAAGGCGAGATGCAGACCCTGATCCGTCAGGCGGGATTCTCGGGCAGCATCTCGGATTATGAGCATCGGCTCGAAGCTTCGCCCGACCAGCATTTTCACAGTAAGGACGAGATGCTCGCCTACTGCCGCAATGTCGCCAAGATCGTCGAGCCCGAGTTGCCTAATCAGTTCCGCCACGTTCCGCAACTTCTCTATGGCATTCGGATCATCCCGGTGGAACGCGAAGCCGCCACCGCCACCAATGCCCAGGCGCCATCGCCGGATTTCAGCACTCCGGGCTGGATGAACCTGAACACCTATCAGCCGGAAAAGCAGGTCAAGTACGATAAGCAGGCCCTTGTATTGCATGAAGCGGTGCCGGGTCACATCTTTCAACTGACCTTGGCCCGGGCGCTGACCGGCCTTCCGGATTTCCGGCGGTTCTACTCCAACAGCGCGTACGTCGAGGGGTGGGGGCTTTATGCGGAATCGCTTGGCTCCGAACTCGGCGTTTACCGGGATCCGGCCGACCACTTCGGGCAATTGGCCAGTGAACGGTTTCGCGCTGTGCGGCTGGTGGTGGATACGGGCCTGCATTCGATGGGATGGACGCGTGAGCAGGCGATCGATTATTTCAAGACACACGCCCCCAGCGAATCTCTCGCGGAGGTAGACCGCTACATCGCCTGGCCGGGACAAGCGCTCTCGTACAAAATGGGACAGCTCAAAATCCGGCAACTGCGGACCGAAGCTCAGCAGAAACTGGGCTCGCGCTTCGACATTCGGGAATTCCACGACGAAGTGTTGCGCGACGGCGTTTTGCCGCTCGAACTGCTGCAGCAGCAGGTGGAAAGCTGGCTCCGCACAGGCCGCTAGAGCCGCTCGTTATACTGGTTTTGTGCCAATTCGCTTCGTACCATGAGACTGCGGTACATCGGACTGTTGGCAGGCGTCTTCGTGGTGGCGTGGTGGGCCAGTGTCGAATTCGGTACCCCACTCGACAACGATTCCTACGACCAGATGTTCCAGCGCTATCAGCCGAAGCCCTGGACGCCGGAATCGGTGGTGCTGGCGATCGACGAACAGACCCTCGAGGCCACACACGGAGGCATGACGCACATTCGTGGTTCACTTGCCGAAGCCCTGCGGCTGGTGGATGCGGCGTCGCCCAAGGCAGTTGTGGTGGACCTGATTTTGACCGATCAGCGCGATCCCGCTGAGGACCAGGCATTAGCCGATGCCTTTCGCATTACCCCAAACCTCGTGCTTTCTTCCATGATGCTGCCGGACCGGTGGGAGCGGGTCTTGCCCGAATTCGCCCGTTCGGCGGTCGCGATCGGCCATGTCGCCGCCCAGCCCGACCCCAACGATTCCGTGACGCGGGTAATTCCTCTCGATAAGCATATTGGTCACGTGCAGCGCTGGGCGATTGCGCTCGACGCATTCCGCCTGAGCCGCAACGCCCTTATTGTGGAGTCGCCCGACGATTTGCGGGTCGGCTCAAGCGTCATCCCGTTCCGGCGCACGCCGGACAACGGCCGCTTGATGCGTATTCGTTATCGCCCCTCCGGCATTCCCATAGTTTCGTTGCACGACTTACTAACGAGACCCGGGATCGCAAGACAGAATTTCGCCGGCAAGGTGGTGTTCGTGGGCGTAACGGCGCCGAGCGAGGTGCGCGACCGGTTGTTTACGCCCTACTCCAGCGGCTACAGCACTACCGGGATAGAGATCCACGCCAATGCGTTCGAGACCATGGCCCAGGGGCTGTTCCTTACCGACGCTCCGGAGAGCTGGGTGCTGTTGTGGAGCGCGATCTTGGCGGCCGCCGCGGGCCTCGCTTTTGCCTATCTGCCCGGCTGGACCGCCTACGCGGCCGGCCTTGGGGTCGTGCTGATCAGTTGGTTCTCACCGTACTTCTTTTTCACGCACCAGATTGTTTTTTCGTTAGCGACCAGCGCCGGCCCGGTCACGGCCTGCGCCATTGCGGCTGCGGCATGGCAGCACCTGGTGGTGCGACGTAGCTTGCTTCGCGCCGAGACCGACCGGGCCCGTTATCAGCAGGCCATGCACTTCGTCACGCACGAGATGCGCACGCCGCTATCGGCAATCCAGGGATCGAGCGAACTGATTTCGCGCTACGCGCTCACAGAAGAAAAAAGGAAACAGATTGCCGGGCTGATCAACTCCGAGTCCAAACGCCTGGCTCGTATGATCGAAGTCTTTCTCAATGTGGAACGCCTTTCCGCGGGTGAAATGGAGCTGAAGCGCGAAGACATCCTCATCAAGCCGATGGTGGATACCTGCGTGGAACGCGCGCGTCCGCTGGCGGACCGCAAGCACATTCGGCTCGTACTCGAGCCGATCCCCGAGGATCTGCGCGTCACCGGCGATCGCGAACTGATGGAATACGCCTGTTACAATCTTCTTACGAATGCCGTGAAGTACTCGCCCCAGCAGACGGAAGTCACGGTTTCCGGCTGGCGAGACGACGGCCGCATTCGCGTTGCGGTCAAGGATCAGGGCATCGGCATGGACCAGAAGGAAATCAAAAAGATTTTTCAGAAGTTTTATCGCACCCGGCGGGCCGAGGAATCGGGCGAAGCGGGCACCGGTATCGGTTTATCTATCGTGCAGCAGATTGTGGAACAGCACGGCGGCCAAATCGAAGTGGCCAGCCAGCCGGGCGTCGGCTCCTGTTTTACGCTGGTGCTTCCCTCTGCCGCCGGCCGCGCCATCGGCGCCGCCCTTCCGACTGCCGCCCAACAACACTGATGCCGAAGTTGCTGCTGGTTGAAGACGATCCTGCTTTGCAGTTCACCATCCAGACTGCTCTGGAGGAGAAAGGCTTTGCCGTCGACGCGGTGTTCACAACCGGCGAGGCGCTCGACCGCCTCACCCGGGAGGCTTTTCCCGTCGTCATCTCCGATATCTACATCGACGAGCGCACCGGACTCGACGTGCTCAACGCCGCCAAGCGGAAAGATCCGGAGTGCGCCGTCATCCTGATGACCGGCCGCGGAACTGTGGAAACCGTAATGGCCGCCACGCGCGGCGGGGCGTTTGATTACATTGCCAAGCCATTCGATCTCGATGTGATGATCGATGCCGTCGAACGCGCAGTCGCGATTCGCAATAACGAGGAGGCCGAGGCGCAGCCGGACGATCTTCCGGAAACAGAGATGATCGGCGTCTCGCCCGCCATGGTGGAAATTTATAAGACCATTTCGCACGTGGCCCCCACCGATGCCACTGTCATTATCGAAGGCGAGACCGGCACTGGCAAAGAGATGGTCGCCCGCATGATCCACCGGTTCAGCGGCCGCGCCAGCCAGCCGTTTGTCGCGGTGGACTGCGCATCGATCGCACCCTCGTTGCTCGAGAGCGAGTTATTTGGCGCGATGCGCGGCGCCTTTACCGGCGCCGACCGCGACCGCGCCGGCGTCTTTGAAGCGGCCAATCGCGGCACTGTCTTCCTCGACGAAATCGGCGACATCGAACCGAGTTTCCAGGTGAAGCTCTTGCGGTTTTTGCAGGAACGCGAGATCCGCCCCGTGGGCGCGTCCAAAGCAAAAGAGGTGGATGTGCGGGTTCTTGCCGCCACCAATCGCGACCTCCAGCGCATGGTGGACGACGGCAAGTTCCGCGAAGATCTCTGGTTCCGCCTCAATGTGGTCCGCATCGTCATGCCGCCGCTGCACGAGCGCCGCGCCGACATCCCTTTGCTCACCCGCTTCTTCGTCAACAAATACAATGACCGATACCATCGCGACGTGAAGCTGACCGATTCCGGCATCAAGGCCTTGCAGGATCACACCTGGCCGGGCAATGTGCGCCAGCTTCAGCACGTGATCGAACGCCTGGTGATCCTCGCCGACCGCGTTGATTCCTCCTCAGTCCGCGAAGCGCTCACCGCGATGGAATCCCGCGACAAGCCGGTCGATACTCTGGCCGAAGCCGAAGAAGATCAGATCCGCCGTGTCCTCACCGCCACCGGCGGTAACAAAAGCAAAGCCGCGCAGATCCTCGGCATCGAGCGGAAAACGTTGTACCGCAAGCTGGAGCGGATGAAGCTGTAGTCTGATGCTTCTGATGCTACAATTAAAGCATCATGAGCATCAGGACCACGGTGACGCTCGATGACGATGTCATCGAAAGAGTGAAGCAAGAGAGCCGCGCCCGCGGTGCCTCATTTCGGGACACGTTGAATGATCTGCTTCGGACCGCGCTCCTCAAATCGAAAGCTGCGCCTCGCGGCAGGAATTTTCGCGTGAAGCCAACCCACATGGGGTATCGTCCGGAGCTGAACTATGACGATATCGAAGGCCTCATCAGCTATGCCGAGGGCGAAGATCACAAGTGATCCTCGTCGATGCCAACCTCCTGCTCTACGCCTATGATGCCGATGCTCCCCAGCACGCTGCGGCCAGCACGTGGCTCGAAAAAACGTTCCGCGGAAGCGAAATTATCGGGCTACCCTGGGTCGCGATCTGGGCGTTTCTCCGGGTCGCGACCAACGCGCGCCTGTGGCCGAAACCGAAAACGCTGGACGAGGCTTTTGATGCCGTCCGGGATTTGCTAAGTCAGCCGGGTGTGGTAATCGTGAATCCCGGAGCCCGCCATGCCGAAATCCTCGAAAGACTGGTTCAGGAACACCGCGCAACTGGTTCCATGGTGAGCGATGCGGTTTTAGCCGCATTAGCCCTGGAAAACGGCGCCACCCTCGCCTCCTCCGATCAGGATTTCAGCCGATTCCGAGATCTCCGCTGGATTAACCCGCTGGCTGCTCCGCCCGGTACTCCAAAACGAGCACGGTAATGTCATCGGATTGCGGCGCGCTTTCCGTAAACGCCGCCACGCTCGACTGAATCGAGTCGTGAATTGCGATGCACGACTCGTTCGCGTGCGCCGAAACAAGGTCGCGTAGCCGCTTCCTTCCGAAAAATTCGCCACGCGGGTTCTGCGCCTCGGTTACCCCATCTGTATAGATCACCAGTTTCTCGCCATCGGCGAGCCCGTGCCGCGCTGACGGAAACGACGCATCAGGAAGCAGTCCGACTGGAGATGCGGTGGCGTCCAACTCCAGCAGTTCGCCACAGCGTACCAGCAACGGCGGGCACTGTGCCGCATTGACATAGAACAGCGTGCCATCCCGGTGCAGCAGGCACTGGAAGACCGTCGCGTACTTCTCTCCGCCCGTGCGCTCGTTGAGAAAACGGCTGAGGCGTTGGACACGGCGCGACAAGGCATCCGGGTGATCCGTGGCGGTCAGCAGCGCCCCCTGCAGCAGCGAAGCCAGCAGCGCCGAACTGACTCCCTTCCCCGAAATATCGGCGACCACGGCCGACCAACAATTCCGCGTAACCTCGGTGACATCGAAGTAATCGCCGCCCACCTCTTCGGAAGCCGTGCTGCTGCCGCAGGCGCGCATCCAGCCGTTCACCGGCATCGCCTTGGGCAGCAGACTCTGCTGGATCGTGCGGGCCAGATGTAGCTCCTGTTCCAACTGTTTCTTGGCGCGTTCTTCTTCGAGCAGACGTGCATTCTCGAGTACCGTCGAGGCTTCAATCGCGAGCGTCTGGAGCAGTTCGCGATTTCCACCTCCCAGATCGGCCGCCATCCGGCGTGAGTCCATATAGAGCACGCCCACGGTTTCCCTGGCAGTTGATAGGACGTTGGTCGCATCGCCACGGCCGCTTCGGATGCGCACTAGCGGCACACAGATTATGCTGCGCAGCTCGAGATCCGCGATCGTGCTGGCCGGATGTGTCTCGTTACCGCTCAACGGGTCGAAGTTCATCGATAGCAGATCTCGCCGGTGATCGAGGGCCCGCCGGATCAGATCGCGCGGTACCCGCAAGTCGCTCTCCTCCAGTGGCCGCCCATCGCGATGGCGCGCCACCCGCGTCTCGAGCCCGCTATCGGACCGGAGCATCAAGAAGCCCCGCTCGCTCCCGGTAATCACCAGCGCTGTGTCGACCACCGACGCAAGCACATCATCAATTGCAAACGCACTCTGGAGCGTGCGCGCCAGGTCCAGAATCGCGCGGAGCTTGCCTAGGTGGGCTCCGACGCCTGACCCCAGACCCTCTCGTTCGGGACCGGCCAATTGATCCGTCAAGCGCTTCAGTTCGGCCCCTTCGAGCGCGAATACGAGTTGGTAGGACTCCTCTACCCCGAACTCAATTTTGTCGGAATTCTCGAGTATCTGCCGTTCGATTCGCTTGCCGTTGACGAACGTTCCGTGACGGCTGCCCGCGTCTTCGATCAGATATTTCTCGTTTTCGACCAAAATCCGTGCATGCAGGCGGGAGGCACGGCTGTCGCGCACCACGAACTCGTTATCGGCGTGCCGCCCAATGCGGAACGGCATTGGTGAAAGCGCCACCCGGGTCCGGTGGCCGTGGGGATCAATGACAATGAGCGAAGCCGGCGCAAGGCCGGAAGGTGCCACGCCGGAGTCCATCCCTTATGAACGCCGCGCTTCGGCGCGCCTGCTCCGCTTCGGATCCGCGGGTTGGTTCCGCAACTCCTCAACTTCGCGCGCGCGCAAGGTCTGGCAGTGCGCGCAATAGCCGCCCACCTCCGTCCGCGCCAGCAGGACCTGGAACCCGAAGTGGCTCTCAATCTGCTTCCGCAGCTTTTGCAGCGGGTCCCCGAAAAACTCCTCCACCTTCCCGCAGCGGAGGCAGATCACGTGCGCGTGCTCCTGTTTGAGGCGCGTTTCGTAATAATGCTGGTCCCCGCCGTAATGCATCAGATCCAACTCGTCCACCAGCCCGCCTTCCTTCAGCATCTTCAGAGTGCGGTAGACGGTGACGCGGTTCAGCTTCGGGTCCTTCTCTTTCGCCATCTGGTACAAACGCTCCGCGTCCAGATGCTCGCCCGTTTTGTCAATCAACTCGAGCAGGATCTGGCGCTGGCGCGTCAGGCGAACTCCGCGCTCTTTGAGGGACCCTTCAGTGGAGCCGTTGGCCATATGGGCAGCACTCCAATTCTAGCAAGCCCGGTACTCGATCGCCCCCATCTTCTTCCCACGGGTACGCTAGCGGGAAGCCGTTTGTATCCGGCCATGAAGTTCCTGACCCAGCCGGTGCATGCCATTCCATGTTTCGAACCCGCCCCACATCCAATGCGAAGCGGAAAAGTCCGTGACGCGGTACGAGTTGTAGTCAAATCGATTGTTGCCGCTCGTCAGCAACGCTTGCTGATTGTAATCACCGACGACTCCGCTGGTGCCATTCGGACTGCCCCGGTAGGTGACGGAATTGTTATGGACATTATTGTTCGCGGCAACATGAGGTCCGTAAGCACCCGTGCCCCGGTTCTGCTGGATAATCCCGATGCCGTTGCCTCGGTCCGCGGGCACTTCAACCGTGTTCCCGTAGACCTCCACATCGCGCGAGTTCATGAGCAGAATCTGCGCGCCCCACATCCATGCTGATGCGAAATTCGCGTTGTTCCGTACCGTGTTGTCCCGAATTGTCCCGGCATAGCTGATCTCGTACTGAATGCCGCCGGCCAGGTTATTCTCGACTACGTTGTCTTCCAGCAGCGTGCGGATGCAGTCCACATCCACCCAAAGGCCCGCGCCGATGTTGTCGTGAACCTGGTTTTTGCGGGCGATGAGATGATCCGTCTGCGCGAATTTAGTGCCTCCGGCTTCCCAGGAAATGTCGAACCCGGCCCAGTTGTTGAAGGAAATCTCGTTGCCTTCGACCAGCACGTCTTGCCCATTCGCGCCGATCCCCTTTTGACCGTTATGGTGAACATGGTTGTTGAGCGCATGGCTGCCGCTCGCCAGGTGAATGCCCGTTCCGTGGTTCCATCGGACCTCGTTATCCGCCACTACCCAGTTCGGCCCCGGGTACTGATCCCCAATCGCTCCAAACTGCGCGGGAACGGCGTACTTTTCAATAATCAATCCACGGATCGTGACGTTGCTGGCCGGGCCCGAAAACGCGCTTCGTGCGACGCTGGCTTCCACGGTATGTCCTGCCGGATCGTCTCCGACGTAGATCTTGTGACTGTGGTAGTCGAGAAACCACGTACCTGGACCGACGGCTGAACGGTCCGGGACGTGACGAAGCGGATGCTCGTCAAAGAACAAGTCTTCCGGATGCATGCAGCGCGGATGTTGCTTGTCGCAAGCCCCGTTGAGCTGCCCTTGCTGGTCCTGCCCGCTCGCCACCCATAAATTGCCTTCGCGCGTGAAGTTGGTCAGCACCCGCGCGCCACTCAGCACCGCACCGCCAGAGCCGACGAATGTGTCTCCGTCCTTCGGGCGAATCGCCTGCAGCCGGTACGTACCTTTTTCGAAAACGAACGTTGTGCCGGGCGGATGCCGTTCCACCGCTCGCTGCACGTCGTCACCCGGTTTTAGCGTGACTTGAGGCGCTGCCGCGGCTGTCGTCCGCGATGCTACTAGGTCCGTATACCCAAGAACCACGAATGCCGCCCATACGGCTCCGCACATAGCGCGGTGATAGCGAACTCTTCTCTTCACGGCCAATTCTATTTTGTCAATCTTCCACGCAGTTCCCAGCCGGCGGGCAGGCAAAACCGTCCGAATTCGCACGACTGGAATCCCCAAACGTCGCGTCCTCACGCGCTGATCGTAACTCTCCGGACAACTGCTACAATTCGTCAGGAATGTTCCGGAAAGTCCTGGTTGCCAACCGCGGTGAGATTGCTGTCCGGGTCACACGCACACTTCATGAAATGGGAATCGCCGCCGTCGCGGTGTATTCGGATGTCGACCGCGCCTCCCTGCACGTTCGCATGGCTGATGAAGCCGAACGGCTGGGGCCGGCGCCGTCCTCTGAGAGTTACCTCCGCATGGACCGCATCCTCGATGCCGCCAAAAAGCACGGCGCCGAAGCCATTCATCCCGGCTACGGCTTTCTCAGCGAGAACGCCGAATTCGCCCAGGCTTGCGAGGATGCCGGCCTCGTGTTCATCGGTCCTTCCCCCCGCTCGATTCGTGCGTTAGGATCCAAAACCGCTGCCCGTGAGAACGCCATCGGCGCAGGAACTCCCGTCGTGCCCGGAACCGCAGGTGGCGTGACCGTGGACCAAGCCCGGCAATTCGGCCGCACGCACGGATTTCCGATCTTGCTGAAAGCTGTAGCTGGCGGCGGCGGCAAAGGCATGCGCCGCGTTGACCGCGAATCCGAGCTCGAATCGGCCTTGCGCGACGCGGCGAGCGAAGCCGAGCGCGCCTTCCGCAATCCGGAGATTTATCTCGAGAAATGGATCGACCGCCCGCGCCACATTGAAATCCAGATCCTCGGCGACCGCCACGGCAACATGGTGCACCTCGGCGAGCGCGAATGCTCGATCCAACGCCGCCATCAGAAAGTGATCGAGGAGTCCCCTTCCCCGCTGGTTGCGCTTCATCCCGAAATGCGCGACGCCATGGGTGAGGCCGCCATCCGCGCTGCCCGCGCCGCCGGCTATTACAACGCCGGCACCGTCGAATTCCTGGTCGATCCGGACCGCCGGTTCTACTTCCTCGAAGTCAACACCCGCCTGCAAGTTGAGCATCCGGTCACCGAACTGGTCACCGGTCTGGACCTGGTTAAGCTGCAGGTCGAGATCGCCGCCGGCGCGGCCCTTCCCTTCCGCCAGCAGGACGTGACGTGGCGCGGCTCGGCGATCGAATGCCGCATTTACGCCGAAGATCCGTATAACAACTTCCTGCCGTACCCCGGAACCATCACGCGGCTCGAGCGCCCGCTTGGCCCCGGTATCCGGCTCGACGCCTGCGTCTATGAGGGCTGGACGGTTCCGATGGAATACGATCCGCTGCTCGCCAAGCTGGTGGTGTGGGCCGGTACGCGGCATGATGCCATCGCCCGGATGATCCGCGCCCTCCGCGAATACGAAGTCGGCGGCATCCGCACGAATCTCGGCTTCTTCCGCCAGATCTTCGAGGACCCGGCGTTTCGTGAAGGACACCTCCACACTGGCTTCATCGACGAATTCTTCGCGCGTAGTCAGCCGGCCAAGCCGCCGTCCGATCTCGCCGCCGTCGCGGCACTCGCCGCCGCCCTGGAGTCTCGGATCGCAAGCGAGCCCGCCCCCCAGCCGTCGCACAATGGCGCGAGCCCCTGGGTCATTGCCGGCCGCCAGGAGCTGATGCGGTGAAGCTTCGCCTGTTGGTGAACGGCGCCGCGCATCAGATTGAGCTTCTCGCACCCGCCCCGATCTGCCGCTTCCGCCTCGACCAAGACCCAGAGCGCAGCGCCGATGTCGCCATGCCCGGTCCCGGGCTGTACTCCGTTCTGCTCGACGGCCGCAGCTACGACGTTCAGGTTGAGCGCACTCCGCGCCATTTGATCGTCGTGCTCAGCGGCCACCGGTTCGAAATCGAGGTTCACGATCCGCGCCGCTGGGCGGGCCAATCCTCGCGCGGCGGAGGCGGTGATGTCGAATCCGTGGCCGCCCCCATGCCCGGCAAAGTGGTGCGGGTTCTGGTAGCCCCTGGCGACACCGTCGAAGCCGGACAGGGCATTCTCGTGGTGGAGGCCATGAAGATGCAAAATGAAATGAAGGCCGCGCGCGCCGGCCGCGTGATTACCGTGACAGCCGCCGAGGGCGCCACCGTCACAGCCGGCGAAGTTTTGGCCACCATCGCCCAATCCACTGACCGATAATAAAAGAAATGGGTACTCAACCCGTCTGTCCGAAATGCGGGGGCAGCGGCTGGATCATCGTCGAGCGCGCCCAGGTCTCCGGTGCGGAACCCTGTGACTGCCGCGCGGAAGGACGCGCAACCCGTCTTGAGGAGCAAGCCCAAATCCCTCCCCTCTATCGCAACTCCTCGTTCGATTTCGAGACGGCTCATGATCCTCAGATGGCCAATGAGCTGAAACGCGTCTTGAACGATGTGCGCACCTACGCCTCCGACTTCCCGGCCAAGGTCGCAAAGCCTGGTTTGTTGCTCATCGGCGAGCCCGGCACGGGCAAAACCCATCTTGCCGTCGCAGCGTTGAGGCGGATCATCGCAAACGGTCACGAAGGCGTTTTCTTCGATTATCAGAATCTGCTCGACCGCATTCGCGCTGGATATGATGAGGCTTCCCATTCCTCCGACAAGGAAGCGTATCGCGCCGCTCTCGATGCCGAAGTATTACTTTTGGACGACCTGGGCGCTCACCGCGTCACCGACTGGGTTCTGGATACAGTCACATCGATAATCACGTATCGCTGCAACTATCGCAAGGCGATGATTGCGACTACGAACCTCCCCGAAGTCAGCAGAGCCAAGTCGGAAGACGGACGCACCGATTATCGCCGCACTCTGGCAGACCACATTGGCGACCGGGCGTACTCGAGGTTGTACGAAATGTGCACCTTCGTCCGGATGCCCCAGGCGAAGGACTACCGCCTGAGGAAAGTGCGCACGTTCTGATGCGTTTCGCAGCCGCAGTTCTGCTGATAGGGGCTGCGGCATTACCCGCCGCGACTCCGCCGGATCCTCAGGCCAACTACGTCATGGCGGTTGAGTTTCCGTATTATCAGTACCCGCGCGCGCAATGGGAAAGGGAACTGGTCTGGCTTAAGACCATCGGCGTCCGCACAGTCGAGTTTTCGATTCCGTGGAACTGGCACCAGTTGCAGCCGGGTGAGTTCGATTTCACCGGCCGCACCAGCCCGCGCCGCGACTTGGTCGGCCTCGTTCGGATCCTCCGGAAACTGGAGCTTCGCGGTTGGGTGCGGCCTCTGCCGCCGGTGGCACGATGGTCGAACAATGGCTGGCCGGATGGCGAAACCGACGGCGAGGCGCGCCGCGCCTGGCTCAGAGAGCTGGAATCCTTACTCGCCACGCAAACCGAAAAACACGGCGGCCCAATCGCGTTTGTGGATGGAAGAGCGCTGGCCATAGACGCTCCGCCTCCTCCGCTGCCCATAGCCACCGTTTCTGCCACGGATCCAGCCGCGCTCGGTCGCAGCCGCACCAGCATCGGCACCGCCCGCGGCTCTTTGCTGTGGACCGACGTGGAAGACCTCATCTATCCCGAGGGCTGGGCTCCTGAATCTGCCGGCCTGCTCCACACCGGAGCGGTCCGGCTCGATGGCGAAGAACGGCCCGCCACCACCGCGCTCCGCCGCGATGCGGCTCTGCTGCTCAACTGGTCCACGCTGGCCGGCGCCCTTCGTCCGGTGCGGATGCCGAATCCGCCAGAAGGCAAGCTGCCGGCCGGCATCGCCGCGGCCGAGCTGGTTTCGCGGCTGGCATCCGCGGTAAGCGTCGCCAATCGCTCGAAGCAGCCGTTCCGTGCCGACCTTCGGGTTCTCGATCCGACCACGCGTCACGTTTTCATCATCCCCTCGGTTTCCGTACCCGCCGGCGAGTCTCTCTGGCTGCCGCTGCATGTCTCGCTCGGAGGCGGCGGCCTGTGTCACGATTGCACTAGTTTCGGGATGCCCGAACGCATCGTTTATGCCACGGCCGAGCTGCAGGCGGTGGAGTTCGAAAACGGCATCCTGGCGATGGAATTTGCCGCTCCCGAGCCCTCCGAGGTCATCTTGCAGCTCGCGCGGGAGCCGGTCGGGCCCTATCTCGCCGCAGGCAGGCCCACCAAATTCGATTGGGATGAGAAAACGCTCCGCGCACGGCTGCCCGTCCCGGCGGGTACCGGCGCGGCGCATCATGTTCGCGTCGGACTGGCCATCGAGCCGCCGGAAACATCTGCGTTTTTCACCGAAGCACGGCGGCTCATCATCGGACGAGACAACGTCGTCTCAACCGTCTATTCCTCGCCTGACGTGGCAACGCGTTCCCGCTTGCGCGCGCCCGAAGGCTTCACGGCGGCAGCCACTCCGAAAACACCGAATGAGATCGACTACGCTGTCACCGTGCCACCCGACGCACTCCACGGCGATTGGGTGAACCTGGCACTGGAAGCCGACGGCGTACCGCTCGGCCGCGCCCGAGTGCAGCTTCTTCGCCCCGCCTCCATCCGGATGAGGCAAGCCGTCGCGCTCCACTTCGGAGCGCAAACCCGCTTGGCCGTGGAACCACCAACCGCGCCGGTCGACACGCGCGCCGGCAGCGAAGTGGAGATCGTCATTCGCAACAACACGCCGCAGATTCAGAACTATCACCTCGAAGCCGCCGGCGACGGACTCGAATTCCTGTCCGCCCGCGCCGACACCTCGGTCGGCGCCCAGGCGGAACGACCGGTCTCGTTTCGGATCTTCGGAAAAGACGGCGCTACCGGCTTACGCGACTGGCGACTGCGGATCAGCGGCGGGGCCGACCTCGATCTGCCGATGCGAGTGGTTCTGCTTCCCCGCTCCGGCGCCGTGGCCTGGACCGCCGACCTCGACGACGACGGCTCTCCCGAATGGATCGTTGAGTCGCAGAAAGTACGGGCCGTGTTCTCGGGCCGCGATGGCGGACGCTGGCTCGAGCTCACCTGGAAAGATACCGACGCCAATTTTGTGCCCGATGAAGGCGCCTTCGCGCAGCCGGGCAACGTAGACGTGCGCGTCACCGAGGACGGCCTCGCATTCGTCGGAAATGGCTGGACCCGCACCGTCCGCCTTTCCGGCGCTGAGCTGATCATCGAGCAGACACCGGCTCTGCCGCGTGACTCGCTCATGCCGCAAACCACCAACTCCGTCAACCTCACGATCGACCGGAACTCCCAGTCCCGCGCCGTCTACCGGCTGCAACAAGTCACGCGCCGCGAGCCTTAGGACTCAATGCGCCTGGGCTTCCTCGCCCCAAATCAGCGGCGTATCTCCGGAAATGCGTCGAAACAGTTGGAAGTGAGCGCGCGCGGCGTCGGCCTGCCCCGCAAGCATGGCAATGCGGCCGCGGAGATAGAACAGCCGCGGGAAATAGAACACCTGAAACGGATGCACGCCCGACGAGGCCGGCACAGGACTAAAACGCAGAAGGCCGGCGGCCTCGTCGGCTCGGCCTGTTTCGACCTCGCACCACGCCAGCAGAAACGGGATTTCCTCCGGACCTCCCGAGCCCGCTTCGTACATCGTTTTGAGTATCGACCATGCAGCCGCAAACTGACGATCACTGAGCAATGCGTAGACCAGCGCGGTCTCCTTGAGCTGCTTTTGAGCGGGCTCCGGGAAGACGTGGGCGGCGCGGCTCTGCCACTCGCCCGGTGACGCGGAAGGTTGCGCGACAAATCGCGCGATGGCCGCGATCTGGCTCGCCCCGGCCCTCTCTGCCGCTTCGAGCGCGGCGCTCCGATCGCCTAGCGCTACGCTCCACACGGCCAGTTCTCCGTACGCTTCGAGAGCCACCGCTTTCAGGGGACCACCGGCATTGGCATGCGCGAAGGCTTCGAGTCGCTGGTAGGCTTCCTTCCGTTTACCTGTGATCCACTCCCATTCGACGCGATAGTAATCCACAAGCGGATCATGGGCTGCCGCGCGAAGGTCCAGGTACTGCTTCTCGAGTTCGGTTGCGCCCTCGACATCGCCGCTCATCAGACGCGCCATCGCAGCTTTCCGAAAATCGCCGCCGCCGAGAAAATCGGGCGCCTTCTTCGCCACTTGCAGGTAGAAGTTCTCCGCCTCCTTCGGGCGGCCGGCCAGCAGGTTCACATCGCCCAACGAGTCCAGCGGATTCGGGTCGGCGGGGCGCAGGGCTTGATAGCGTTCAAGAGCGCGCACGGCCGCCGGCAGATCGCCGGCGTGGGCGGCCGCATAACCGAGTTGATTCAGGAACGCGCCATCGTCGGGCTGTATGGCCAATGCTTTCTGATATGCCGCGACCGACCGGTTGTATTCGTGGCGGCTCATCGCCGTTTCCGCCGCCGAACGCCACGCCAGCGGGTCGTTGGGGGTTAATCGCGTCCACGCCTCCAGAGCCTGCTGCCGCGCCGCGGCATCGGCCCGCAGACCAGCCGAATCGAACGCCAGTTGCGTGCGTTCGAGCTCCGGCATACGATCGCGATGCGAAAGCGCCTGTTCGAGCACGGCTGCCGCTCCGGCCGTGTCCCGCTGTTGCAATTTCAACTGTGCCAGCGCTGCATACGGAGGCTCGAAATCCGCATCGGCAGCGATTGCTGAGGATAGATACCGGGCGGCGGCGCCGGGATCGCCGGCTTCGACCCCAAGTGCGTAATCTTTGATCGCCATCTCATCGCGGGTTTCGTAGTGCGAAGCCCGGCCGAAAACGCCGCCGGCCAGTGCGTCGCCCGCACTCAAGAGGTCGGTGGCGGAAACCTCGGCCACACGCATCGTTCCGCCGGGCACTTCCTCGATGGTGAGCCGTGCCTCGAGTTTTCCTTGGCTCTGCCAGTATTCGCCGTAACCCAGCCGGTCCGCCCCCAGGGCAAGGGCCGCCGGGCGATCGGAGGAAACGCCGGGCGCCTCCACAGGCCGTTTTCCAAGCGCAGCATCCAGGGTCTGCAGCCGGGAAGGGGGAACCGCGTAAACACCCGGCACAGTGATCAGGTCACGCGAAACAATCTCCGCGAAAGCGCGACCCATCCAATCCAGGGACCGATCGCCGCTGAGATTTTCAAACCTCAGTATGGCCACCCGTTGGACAGTGGGCTTAGAGGCAGGGCGAGAGCAGGAAATTGCGGTCAGCCAGACAGCCGCCAGGGCGGCTCTACAAAACACGCGGTTCCGTGGTCAGCAGGTCCTTGAACTCGGGCAGGCTGCGCAGAGCCTGAAATTCCGGGTCCTCTTCAAACTTCTTTTTGTCTTTGAATCCTTCCTCCAGCGCCTTGCGCACATACTGCATCGCCATCTCGTTTCTTCCCGACTTGGCGTACATCTTGGCGAGGTAATAGTGGAACTTCGCGCGCTCCTCGACGTTGCGATCTTCCAGCATCGTCCCGTAGTTGCTCCGGTGCTCAAACACGTCCGGGTCGAGCACCAGCGCTTTCTGGTAGGCTACGGTCGCATCGTCGTACCTCTTGCGTGCGAACAGGGCCGTGCCGAGGTTGCTGTAAACCGATGCGGAATTCGGAGATAGACGCAGAGCCTTCTGGTAATACGAGATCGCGCGGCGATAGCTCTTCTTGGCGTAATAGACCGTCCCTATATTGTTTAATGCTTCCGCGTAGTCGCGCTTCACCTTCAGCGCGCGTTCGTAGCTCTTCCTGGCATTGTCGAGTTGCTGCAACTGGTGATAGGCGATTCCGATTTTGTTGTAGACCACCGCGGACGAGGGAGCCGATTGAAACGCCTCGATCGCCTCGCGGTACATCTTGCGCGCCATCAGGATGTCGCCGCGCTCTTCCTGCGTAAGTACGCGGGTAGCCGGCAGAGGCGGCACGACAGGGGTCTTGTTCAGCAGGGCGGAATCGGACTGAGCCAGACCGGGCCACCCGCTGAAGAGGAATGCGAAGGCAATCGCGAAGGGTTTGGAAACCATACTGGTCCCCCCAAGCTATTAAATCACAATGCGGGAACAAGAAATAGTTCCAAAAGTTATTTAAAAACGCCCCACAACTTTCGGAAAAAGCCCTTCTTCTCTTCCTTCTGATTCTGCTGCTGGGGCTGCTGGTTGGACTGTTGGGAGTCCTGGCGCGGCGGGGTGCGTCGAGCCACCGTGGCCGGCGGATCGCCCGCCGCGGGCAGCCGCACCGTTCCATCCGGCGCCGGAGCAGTCGCCTGCGGCGGATTGGTCTGCCATCCTGAAACACTCGTTACGAACTGGCGGCCATTGCCGTGGAGCGGGCATGACGCGACCGGCTGGGTTCCGGCAATGTAGACTTCCTGCCGCATCGCCGGGCACCCCGGGGTAGCGAGCAATCCCGACTGCGGATCGATATCGACCGTAATGACCCCGTCCGGCGCGTCGAAGGGCTGCGCGTTCCGATACTCGCGGAACTGGATAGCCCGTTTCATGAACTCGCCCCAGATCGGAGCGGCCGAATGCGCCCCCTCCAGATCCAGTTCACGGTTGTCGTCAAACCCCACCCAGACGATACACAACAGCTGCGAGGTGTAACCGGCGAACCAGCCGTCATGCGAGGTCCCGGTCTTGCCGGCTGCGGGCGCAGTGAAACCCTGAGCGCGGACACCCGCCGCGGTCCCGCTGCGCAGCACTTCCTCCATGAGGTCGGTCATCAGGTACGCGACGCGCTGATCGAGCACCTGCTTGTCCTCAACCTTGCTCTTGTAGAGGACCTTCCCATCCTGCGTGCGAACCAGCGAGACGAAGTCTGGCTTCACGTAATCGCCGTGGTTCGCAAAAATGGTGTAAGCCCCGGCGGCTTCAATCGGCGTGATCTCATAGGCGCCCAAAGCCACCGCCGGCGTCGGCTGAATCTTATAATTCATCCCCGCGCGGTTGGCCATGTCCACCACTTTGTCGTAGCCCACCATCTCCGCCACTTGCACGGTCGCCACGTTCATGGAGTGCGCCAGCGCATCGCGCAGCGTCACCATGCCGTGGTATTCGTTCTTGAAATCCCTCGGCTCGTACGCCTTGCCGTCGAACAAGAAGGTGGTCGGCTCATCCATTACCGTGGTGCTGGCCGTCAGCACCTGCGGCCCGCCTTCGATCGCCGTGTCGAGCGCGGTGGCATAGACGAACGGTTTAAAGATCGACCCCGGCTGCCGCTTGGCCATGAGATGGTTGAGCTGGCTCATCCCGTAGTTGCGTCCGCCCACCGCCGCCTTCACTTCGCCGGTGTGCGGATCGATCGCGATTAACGCCACCTGCGCTTCCGGAACCACCTGCCCGCGGAACCGTTTCTGCCTCCGCACCTGCTCATCCACCTTCTGCATACCGGCTCGAACCGCGTCGACGGCCGCCCGCTGCAGGTTCATATCGAGCGTGGTGTAGATGTGATACGCGCTCGAACGGAAGTTGGTGTCCTGAAGCTTGTTCTGCAGCTCATCCTCGACCAGGTCGACGAAGTAGGGCGCGTCCACCGACTGCGTTCCGCCTTTGGCCAGGGTCAGCGGCGATCCGATCGCCAGTTCGTAATCGCGGTCGCTGATATCGCCGTTCTGGTGCATCAGGGCTAGCACTATATTGCGCCGCTCACGCATGCGTTCCGGGAACTTGTAGGGGTTAAAGTACGACGGCCGCTGGATCATGCCGGCCAGCGTGGCCGCCTCCGGAAGACGGATCTGGCTGAGGTCCTCGCCGAAATAGGCCTCCGCCGCCTCGCCGAATCCACGGATCTCGAACGACCCGCGCCAGCCCAGGTAGACCTGGTTGACGTAATCTTCGAAGATCTCGTCCTTGGAAAGCTTCTGCTCGAGCTGCAGCGTGATGATCACCTCGGCCAGCTTGCGCCGCCAACTCTTGTCCTGATCGAGAAAAAAGCCGCGCGCCAGTTGCTGGCTGAGCGTTGAAGCGCCCTGCTCTTTACGTCCTTCCTTCAGATCGACGTAAGCCGCCTTCACGATCCGGAACGGATCCAGCCCGGAGTGCTGGAAGAATCGCTTGTCTTCGGCTGAAGTGATGGCGTCGACCACCACTTTCGGAATGTCGGCGAACTTCACCATCCGGCGCTTCTCGCGGTTCGGCCCGGAAAGATTGGTTACCAACTGCGGCTCGAGCTGGTACTGGCTGCGCGAGGTGTTGTCCTGCAACGAAACCACTTCCGAAATGCGGCCGTGGGAGAAGCGAAGCACCGCCGCCTCCTGGTCGAAATAGGAGTCCGGACCGGGATAGACGTCGATCGAATCGGGATGGAGCTGAAAATAGCCGGTAGGATTGCTGCGCGAATCGGTGTACCCGCTCCGCCGGAGTTCGGCGGCAATCTGGGCCGGCGTCATGGCGTCGCCCACCGCGACCGATTCCGGAGCCGCAAACAATTTGGCAGTCTGGGCAAACGGACCGGCCCTGAGCTTCTGATCGATCAGCCGCGAATAATGGGAATAAAGATAGGTGAAAGCGCCCAGCCCGGCGACAACGAACAAGGCCAACCCGACCACCAGAACCCGCCCGGCCGGCCTCAGGAAAAATCGGGCCAGTCCGGCGCTTTTGGGGACCCGGACCTTCATTTGCTTCTTGGCCACTCCCCTTAATTTTCGCACGGCCCCCCGGATGCGCGCCGCCTAATCGCGGGACACCCTCAAGAACGCGGCAAAATAAGCGTTGCACGGCCCCGACATCGAGTTCCGTTATCACCCGTTAACGCTCTAACGCTCCGGATTGGCGATTAGCTACCGGCGTCGCGAAATGTCGCCTCTCAGCCCGGACAGGTTTTAGCCGTTGGCTGGGCCTTGAAGAGGTGGCACAACGAGTC
>Ga0335079_10001429_pt1 | contig 27164 bp, 26 predicted proteins | sample Lox_Sample_33_FD_206719 | JGI IMG/M metagenome (GOLD analysis project Ga0335079, IMG submission 206719) | Soil microbial communities from Loxahatchee National Wildlife Refuge, Florida, United States - Lox_Sample_3.3 | ecosystem: Environmental > Terrestrial > Soil > Wetlands | place: USA...
AACGCGCGGCCAGGGACTCGAGGACGCGGTCGGGGATGAGCTGTCCGGTGAAGATGCAGCTCCAGATTTGGCAAAAGTCGTCATAGCCGATGCCCAGATCGAGCGCCTTCGATAGCTGGCCCACGAAGTCGCGCGATTCCATCAGACCTTTCTCGTAGCGTTCAACCAGCCCGGTCTCGGCGATCCGCCGGCGGATTTCGGGGATTGGATACGGGCAATGCTGGGCGATTGCCCGATAGCCCAACGTAAAATCAAACGGGATCAGAACCTTACCGAGATCGAAGATGACGGCTTTGTGCATGGGTCTCTTCTACGATAGCGTGCGGATGAAACTCGCTGGCATCGTTCGACTTCGCTTGACACCAGCAAAGGCGGCTCAATATCATGCTGTGAGAGCACTTACAGCCGGATTTTCCGGACTGTCGCTGGGGATTGAGAAAAGGAGATTTTCATGGAAACGACGCGACGCAATTTTTTGGCGACCGCGGGGGCCGCGATTTCCACCCCGATGATCCTCGGCGCCACCGATAAAGCCGGCACCAAACTGCCGATCCTGGGAGAGGGCGAACACAAATACGAGTGCATTCACGACTGGGGCGAATTGCCCGCCAGCATCAAGTACGGCAACACGCATAGCGTGTGCGAGGATTCCCAAGGCCACATTTATATCCACCATACCGTTCACAAAGACAGCCAGAGTCCGGACTCGGTGGTTGTCTTCGACGCCAAGGGCAAGTTTGTGCGCTCGTTCGGTCCCATGTTTCGCGGCGGCGCTCATGGCATGCACCTAAGCAAGGAAGGTAAGACTGAATATCTGTATTTCTGCGACGAGAAGCATGGCATCGTCACGAAGCGTACGCTCAAGGGCGAAGAAATTTGGACCATGGGATATCCGCAGGACTCACCGATTTATCAGAAAGGGCCGGGCTCGACAGGCCCGGGCGGCGCCGCCGGCCTGAATTACCGGCCAACGAATTTCGCCATCGCCCCCAATCTCGATTTCTGGGTCGGTGACGGCTACGGCTCGTATTACATGTTCCACTACAGCCAAGCCAGCAGCACCGCGTACCCGAAGCTGGTGAAGACGTTCGGCGGCCCACCCGCCGGTCAGGCACAGGCCGGCGGACGCGGCCCCGGGGCCGGCCCGGGCCGGGGTCCCGGTGGCGGTCGCGGCGGCGAACGAGCCGGTGCGGGAGGTGGACCAAGAGGACCGGCCAACCCGCCGCCTCCGGGTCAGGCGGGCGTTCCGCGCGACGTGCCCATCGACTCCATGAATAATCCTCACGGCAACGCGGTCGATCTGCGGGATCCCGCCAACCCGATTTTGCTAGTGGCCGATCGAGGCAACAACCGCATCGTCCGGTATAAACTCGATGACACGCCAATCGACGTAGTTGCGGGCACCAAATCGCCATGCCATTTCCATTTCCACAAAGAAACCATCGTGGTGCCGGATCTTCAGGCTCGGGTCACCTTGCTAGACAAGGAGGACAAGATCATCCTGCATCTTGGCGAGCCCACAGTCCCGAATCCGCCGCGAACTACGGAGAACCGCTCCGATTTCATCGCGGGCCAGTTCGTGCAGCCGCACGGCGCAATTTTTGACCATTTGGGCAACATCTTCGTGGCCGAGTGGGTCGAAATCGGACGGGTGACCAAGCTGCGGAAACTGGCCTGAGTCGGACCGTAAGTTATTTGTTTTCAATAGCGTCGGCGTGATAAACGCCGGTGCACTCTCCAGTACTGCCCCGGTACCTCTGGTACTTTTTTACCGATTCTACTTAAGGCAATATGGAATCGCGCAGGCTTCTATGTCACGGGCACTGGGATTATTCGGGTTCACCGGCGGGTTCCTGTTCATCTCTCCGGCACTGCGCCAGACGCTGCTCGATGTCGTGAACACGACGGCCAATCTGGTTCAACACTACAGCCCCTATTCGTACATCGGGATCGTTCTCGTAGCCTTTGGCGGCGTCACCGTGACGCTGGTGTCGGGCAGCAGCGTCCGCTGAGTCAGACGACTCGCAGCTTGCGGTTGGGCACTGCCGTCTCGGAGCGCGCGGGCTTTCGTTCGGCGGCCGCGTTGAGACGTTTCACCTGATCGCTGACTGAAACCAGGAACATCGGCTGCCGGGCATTTTTGAGCAGATCGATGATCCGGTCCGGCGCCTCTTCGAGGTAAATCGATTTTCCGTCAGTCAGCAAGTGAATGTCGGAAGTCGCAGAGAGGGCCTCGCTCAGGCGTTTGCCCATATCCTTCTGCAGAAATCGCAACACGCGGCGAATCTTCTGGAGCGAGAAACCTTTGCGGCGCAGTTCCGCGATGACGGAAATCTCCACCACCTCTTGCGGCATGTAGATGCGCTTATGGCCGTCCTGACGCGGCGATACGACGCTGCGTTCATCCCACCACTGCAATTGGCGAAGGCTGACGCCGCAAATTCGGGCGACCTCGCTGCTGTTGTAGCCTTGCCCTTCAGGAGCGGTGAGCGGGCGGGGTTTCTTACCTTTAAACATTCTGCGCCACTTCCGTTGTCGAATTCGGTGCCATTTTGGATTGTACATGGGCCATCGGCAGAGTCAATGGAAAATCGGACCCGATGAACGCGCGGTGGGCAGCGGACCTTCCCAACCTTCGAAAATCGTCGAATGTCCGCAAATAAGGCATTTATAATCAATATGATAAGAGGTGTCGGAAACGTGCTACAATGAAGCTGTAACTTCCTCAATGTAGATGAAGGGAGGGTCTAATGGACACGCGAAAGTTCTGGCCGCTCGATTACGATCCGGAAGGAGAGATCTACGAGAGCGTGGCATGGGATCTCCCTGGGTTCAAGCGCAAGGAATCCTCACGGCCAACCACACGCCCGATCAAAAAATCCCGGCGTGCGTAAACCTTACATTCCGGAACTACCGTAATGCTGCGGTGAGTTAGTGTTTGTCTTTGAATCTGCGCGTGTTAGGCGAACGGTTTTCTGATTGCATCATGCCTTCGCGAGGTTTGACCATGAAACCACTCCTTGCCACCGCAGTGATAGCCAGCGCCGGTTTGCTCGCGACCGGCTGCGCCACGAAGAAATACGTTCGCAATACCGCCGCGCCCATCCAGGCGAAGGTCGATCAGGTAGGCGAACAGACGGCCAAAAACGGCCAGTCTATCGAAGAGACCCGTAAAACGGTGAAGGACGTCGACGATCGCGCCCAGAGCGGGATCAACGCCGCGCAAGAGCGCGCCTCCACCGCCGATCAACACGCGATGACCGCGGATCAGCACGCCGGTGACGCGATGAACAAAGCCAACCAAGCCAATCAGCTCGCCGACCAGACTCGGACTGGGCTCGATCAATTGCGCGGCGTCGTATCGAACATCGACGATTACAAGCTGCAGACTTCGGTCAGCGTGCCGTTCGGATTTGACAAATACCTACTCACCAAGGACGCCCAGTCGGATCTCGACAAGCTGGCTGGCGACGTGAAGGCCGACAAGCGGTTCTTTATTGCCGTCGAAGGATACACCGATAAAACCGGTAGCACGCAATACAACGAAACGCTCAGCCGGCGCCGCGCAGATAGCGTCGTCGAATACCTCGTCGGTCACAATGACATCCCGATCTACCGGATTCACATGATCGGACTTGGCGAACAGAAGCCTGTGGAAGACGCCAACACCCGGACCGCGCGTGCGAAGAACCGGCGCGTCGAAGTGAAAGTTTTCACGGCTGACCAAGTAACGGCCTCGCTGGGCGGATCCAACGGTACGAACGCCGACCGGACTGCTCAACCGAACCAGTAACTAACTCTCCAATTCAACCACGGGCCGTCGGAAGATCTCCGGCGGCCTTTTCCTTTTTAACGCTGTGGAGATCCGACCACCGAGGTTTTTCCAACCGGGGAGGCACGCAAAACCTGCCACCAGATAAAGAGGCAGGCCAGGTTGGCGAGAACGACTGTGGTGTCGGCCGCCAGCAGAATCGAAGGGAACTGGTTGCGCAAGGCGTGCCCGATGGCTTCTCCGGTGAACCGGATGCCAAGCGCGCCGCTGAGCATCAGCAGTTCGGTCTCGTACTTCCGGGACTGGAGCAGGATGGCCCACAGCGCCAAGGCGAGAATCGCCGAGGTCAGATCCAGGTCTCGGACCCACTGCGTCATCCACTTGCTTTGCGCCGCTCCCCGATTGTAATGGACAAGAAAGGAAATGCCGGCAATCAAGACCGCGCCGGCGACGAGCAGGAGACGCGTGACGGCACGTCCGCGGACGCCTTTCGTGGCTTGATAGAGCAAGCTGATTACGACTGTGAAGAGGAGGGCTTGGCGGATACCGTCGTCGATCCAGTAGTAGGTTGCCCAAGTATAAGCGAGCTTCGCTCCGGAGGCGTAGCCAACATGTGCCGCTAATTCGACCACGGCCGTGAGGAATAAGGCCACGGTATAAGCCAGTAGGAGAGGGTATCGCCGATAGGGGCCGCGCAGCAACGCGGCGATCAGGAGCAAGATCAGCGGGAACCAGAGCATTAAGCTCAGGTACTGTAATGCATCACGCATCCCACTTCAATTCTAGGTGAAGCCAGCGGTTGCGGGCGGAAAATAACGCTTCCGTGTTGAGTATTTCGACGGATGTCAACTATGCCACCCGGACGTTCTCCCACGGGGCCGGGGGGAACCAGGGGCCATCCGCGACAGTCACGTTCTCCCACGGAGCCGGCGGGAACCACGGGCCGTCCGCGACAGTCACGTTCTCCCACGGAGCCGGCGGGAACCAGGGGCCATCCGCGACAGTCACGTTCTCCCACGGAGCCGGCGGGAACCACGGGCCGTCCGCGACAGTCACGTTCTCCCACGGAGCCGGGGGGAACCAGGGGCCATCCGCGACAGTCACGTTCTCCCACGGAGCCGGCGGGAACCACGGGCCATCCGCGACAGTCACGTTTTCCCACGGAGCCGGCGGGAACCAGGGGCCATCCGCGACAGTCACGTTCTCCCACGGAGCCGGGGGGAACCAGGGGCCATCCGCCAGTTGCGCCGCCTGTGATGAAAAATCCGGGGCGCTCGAGACGGGAACTGCGGTCGAAGCGCGAAGGATGCTTGAGGACAAAATAAGACCGACTAGCAACACGGCCTCGCTCAGACCTACCAACCTGCTAGAAAGTTGCATACCGGTTACTCCTTTTTCCTAAGAGATAGAATTGGAGCGCCTAAGAACTTCTCTAGGAGCTTCCATCAGATCAGTCAGGCACGGTCCCATTTCCTTCGGATTCACCTTTAGTACCCTTGGCTATCTGATCCGCAGTTCAGTTTACTAAATCGGAACTTTAGATGCAGATCTATAGTAGGGTGATCGCTAGTACTTTTATAGGGTATCGACCGCGATAACGAATGGGGTTAATCCTGTATTACCGGTTCAGGAACTTTGGATAACTGATTGAAAACGCAATAGATCGGTTGGGACTACGATAACCAAAGAGACGGCTGTTCGGTATATCCCGATGGGGGGAGTCTATGAGCTCGGCGCCTTCTCTGCGATCTTTCCTCCGGCCTTGACCGGAGTAATGAGGATGTGGGCATTGCGCCCTTCGAGCCGTGGCACGCCTTCGACAGTACCAAAGGGGGCAAGGTCCTCGGCAAAACGCATGAGCAGCTTTTTGCCAAGATCAGCGTGCGCAATCTCCCGGCCGCGGAATTGGACGACGGCCTTGACTCGGTTGCCTTCCTGCAAAAATCGGATGGCGTGGTTCTTTTTGAAGCTGTAGTCGTGGTCGTCGGTATTCGGACGGAATTTGAGTTCCTTGACCTGCACGACGTGCTGCTTCTTCTTGGCGTCGTGCTGCTTCTTCTTCTGCTCGTATTGATAGTGACCGTAGTCGACAGCTTTGGCGACCGGCGGCACGGCAGTCGGCGCAACGAGGACAAGATCGAGCCCCATCTCCTGAGCTTTACGTAGAGCGGCCGCGGTGGGCATCACCTCCGCAGTTCCGTCCGGAAACACCGCGCGCACTTCACGAGCGCGGATCAGCTCATTCACGTTTTCTCTGCGATTGGGCCTGCGAGGAGGAAAATTTCTACCTGGAAACATGCAAGGTTATGCGGTGAATTTAAGGACAGACAGGACCTGGGGGCAAACGCCCGAGGGGAATACGATTGCGAAGCTAAGAATTGGATGGTCGATAAACAAGCGCAAGTAGTTGCCATGCTTAGTAAAGCAGAAACGTGGGCGGAAGTCAAAGGGTGATTCAAGCGTTGTCAAGGGGATTTCCAGGGAGGAGTTGCGCGGCGGGGAAGGCGCTGCCAAAATGGGCTGTTTCATGGCAATCAGCATCAAGTGCCCTTCCTGCGGGCGTGCCAACACAGGTGGAAACTTCTGTTCGTGGTGCGCGGCGCGGTTGGATGCCACCTCGGCCGAAACCGCGGTGATTGGGACGGGAGTGGGATCGGTGTCGCACTTGAGCTCATCCACGACCGTCGATGAAGGCCGCTTTCTTCCGGGCACGGTGCTGGCCGGGCGCTATCGAATCGCGGGACTGTTGGGGCGCGGCGGGATGGGAGAAGTCTACCGCGCGACCGATCTGACTCTGGGACAGGCGGTCGCACTGAAGTTTTTGCCAGAGAGCTTGGCGCGCGAGGAGCGGGCACTGGCGCGGTTTTATAACGAGGTACGCATCGCGCGCCAGGTTACGCATCCGAACGTGTGCCGCGTGTACGACATCGGACAAGTGGAAGGCCAGCCTTATATTTCGATGGAGTTCGTCGACGGCGAGGATCTGGCTTCGCTGCTGCTGCGCATCGGGAGGCTGCCTGTGGACAAGGCCATGGAAACCGCACGCAAGCTGTGCGCGGGCCTGGCGGCGGCGCACGAACGCGGAGTCCTGCACCGCGACCTGAAGCCGGCCAACATCATGATTGATCGCCGGGGGCAGGTGATCATCATGGATTTCGGGCTGGCCGGTTTGAGCGATCAGATGCATGGCGACGTCCGCAGTGGGACGCCGGCCTACATGGCGCCGGAGCAGCTGGCGGGGACCGAAGTCACCATCAAGAGCGACATCTATGCGCTGGGGCTCGTGCTGTACGAGTTGTTCACGGGAAAGCGCGCTTTTGAGGCTGCTTCGATGGTGGAGCTGATGGAGATGCAGCAGCGCGCCTCTCCGGTGAGTTTGACGACACTGGTCAAAGAACTCGACCCCGGCGTCGAGCGCGTAATTCTGCGATGCCTGGCCGCGGATCCGAAGCAGCGCCCGGGTTCAGCGTTGAACATTGCCGCGGCGCTGCCGGGCGGCGATCCTCTCGCCGCAGCCTTAGCGGCTGGTGAAACGCCATCACCCGAGCTGGTGGCGGCCGCCGGAGAAATGGAGGGTCTTCGACCGAGAGTTGCGGTGACGTGGTTTGCCATCGCGCTTGCCGGCTTGCTGGCGGTGGCAATTTTCGCACCGTTCGAGCAAATCACCGAGAAGGTGCCTCTCGAGAACCCTCCTGAGGCGTTGGCGCGGGACGCGCGCACGTTGTTGGCGAGCCTCGGCTATACGGCGCGGCCCGCTGACCGCGCATGGGGCTTTTCATACGACGATCAGTACCGCGATTATTTGGGGCGGCATGCTGCGGAGGCTGCCGCCCGGTGGAAGAATCCGAACCCGGGGCAGCCGCCGCTCGTCACGTTTTGGTACCGGGAAAGCCCGTCACCGGCTCCGGCGGAGCGCAACGTCAATGTGCGCGTGAGCTATACAGACCCGCCGCTGGAAAGGCCCGGAATGATCCGGCTGCGCCTCGATCCGGATGGAAAGCTGACGCAACTGGAAGCGGTTCCTCAGCAAGTGGAAGCGCCGGCGGCGGTCGGATCGTTCGATTGGAACAAGCTGTTTCAAGCGGCGCGGCTCGACCTGTCGCGCTTCCGTCCAGCCGATCCCCAATGGACGCCGCTCGCCAATTGGGATCAGCGCGCGGCCTGGACGGCGGACTCGCTGCGGATCGAGGCCGCCGCCTGGCGGGGCCGCCCGGTTTGGTTTCGGGTAATCGGGCCATGGACCGTTCCGGGACGGGGCGGCGCGCCGGCGCCCGTGGGACAGATCACGCAAGTGGCGGTGATTTATACCGCAATTGTGACGGCGTGCATCCTGGCGTGGCTCAATTTCCGGGCACGCAAAACAGATTTGCGAGGCGCCACCAAGCTAGCCGCGTGGTGTTGGATGGGCTATGCGGCCGGCAGTTTCCTCCAGGCACACCATGTAGGCGCAATTGGGGAGACCACCACGTTTTGGCGGGTAGTTTTTGGAACTGGCGCGATTAACGGGGGCGTGGTCTGGATCTTCTACCTGGCGCTCGAGCCGTGGGTCCGGCGGCGGTGGCCGCAGACCATGATCTCGTGGAGCCGGTATGCGGTGAAGGGCTGGCGGGATCCGTTGGTCGGCCGCGATCTGCTCTACTCGGTCGCGATCGGCGCGATACTGGGCGTGTTGAATCTGATCAGCACTGCCGCCGGCGCTTCCTGGAAGGCGCCGGATTTTCCGGATCTTTCCGCGCTCGCGGGCTTTTCCTCGATGCTGGGAAGCATTCTCATGACGCTCGGAAACGCGGTGGTGGACACGCTCCTGATCTTTTTTTTCCTGTTCATCCTGCGGCTGGTGCTCCGCAAGGAATGGGCCGCCGTGGCGGGAGTCACTGCGCTCGTCTCGCTCATCGGGAGCGCTCAGAACGGGTTTCGGCAGCCGGATTTGGCATTCGTGATCGGAATGGCCGGGATGGTCATACTCACAATCGCGATTCTACGCTTCGGCCTGATTGCTGCGATTTTCAGCGATGCCATCGCCAACAGCCTGCAACTGCCGCACACGCTCGATTTTTCGGCGTGGTATATGGGGTTGACGATGATCCCGCTGGTCGCGATGGCGCTACTCGCGTATTATGGTTTCCGGACCGCGCTTGGCGGCCGCCGGCTTATCCAATTGCCTGATTGAGGTCCTCAACCAGATCGTCCGGATGCTCGAGACCCACGGAAAGCCGCAGCAGGTTTTGCGGCGTTTTCGTGCGCGGCCCTTCCACCGAAGCGCGGTGCTCGATGAAGCTGTGCGGTCCGCCGAGGCTGGTCGCGCGCAAGAACAGACGGCACCGGGCGGCCACCTGCATGGCCGCAGCGCCGTCACCGCGGACCTGGAATGACACCATCCCGCTGAAGCCCGTCATCTGACGGGCGGCGATCTTCTGTCCGGGATGGCCGGGCAGGCCGGGGTAGTGCACGGCTTCCACCTTCGGATGTGCGCTGAGGTATTCGGCCAGCCGCTGCGCATTCTCCGAATGGGCGCGCATCCGATACGGAAGCGTCTCAACGCCGCGCAGGGTCAGCCAGCAATCGAATGGGGAGGGCACCGAGCCGCCGTACTTCTGGGACCGGCGGGCGCGCTCGAACAGATAATTCTCATGACGGCGCACAAGTACGCCGCCGACCACGTCGCTGTGGCCGGAGATGTACTTGGTGGTCGAGTGTGCCACCATGTCGATGCCGCAATCGAGTGGATGCTGCAAGATGGGGCTGGTAAAGGTTCCATCGCAGACCGTCATCGCGTTCTTGTGCTGACGGGCGATTTCGGCGATCGCGGCGAGATCGGTGATCTTCATGAGCGGGTTGGAAGGGGTTTCGACCCAGATGAGGCGGGTGGTCGGGCGCAAGGCGGCGCGCACATCGTCCAGGCGGGTCATGTCGACGTAGGTTGTCTCGAGTCCCCACTTGCCGAAGACACTACCGATCACTTCGCGCAGCGCCCAGTAGACGTCGTCGGGGGCCACGATGTGGTCGCCGGGTTCGAGGCCTTGAATCACTCCGGTGCAGACGGCCAGCCCGGATGAGAAGACCAGGGCTTCCTTCCCGCCCTCGAGATCGGCCAGGCATCGCTCGAGCATCAGGCGGTTGGGGTTGTTTTCCCGCGAGTAGCTGAAGCCGCGGGGGTACGCGCCATCGGTGTCCCGTTCAAACGTGGTTGAGAGATGAATTGGAGGGCAGACGGCGCCAGTCGCGGGGTCGACGTGGCGGCCGGCATGAACCGCGCGGGTCTCAATTCTCATGAAGGCCAGTGTAGCGTGCGCCGGCTGCGTGGAATCCCCCACCCAACGTGCAAGAATTGTTGAATTTTGCCTCTTATTTTCTTCAATATAACGCTGGCGGGGGAATTGCACGATAGGAGTATGTTATGGCCTACGTGATCACAGACACTTGCACAAAAGACGAGCTGTGCGTGGCGGCGTGCCCGGTGGATTGCATCCACCCCAAGAAAGACGAGTCCGGGTTTGACGACGCTCCGCAGATGTACGTGAACCCCGTCGAATGCATCGACTGCGGCGCGTGCATCCCGGTGTGCCCGACCAACTCGGTGTTTGTTCTGGAAGATTTGCCGCCCGAGAAGGCAGAGTTTGCCGAGCGCAACGCGGTGTATTACAACTGACGGGCGCTCAATCCGGCCAGCGGGTGATCTCAGTTGGATCGGTGCCGCGCGCCCCTGGCCAACCTCTACGGCAGTGTACTGTGCCGTCCGGAAAATAGCTTGCCAATCCGCGAGACTGCAGGGCAGGGCGGCATCCTGCGGCCGATTGAATCGGCGCGCTGCTTAACCATCGCAGCCTAGCGCGAGACCTCGTTCCGGGGTTGCGTCTCTTGCCTCTGCCCGTTGCTGGTGGCCACTTCGCGCAGAACGTCGCCCACCACCTCGTTTGCCCGGTCAGATTGCAGCTCAGCGTTCATCCGCCGCAGTGCTACGCTCACGATGTCTCGATGATGCAGTTTCGAGCCCGGGCCGCGTTCGCTCAGTTCCAGCCAGAGCCGGTGCACCAGATCGACATCCTCGGGCCAAAGGCGGGGCGGGTGTGGTCCCAGATTGTAAAAGATGACGTCCTTCTGGTTCTCAAGGACGATCTCCAGAGACAGCGAAGGCCGCGGCTCCGGCAGTTGCTCCCAGTACCGGCCCACCTGCGCGCCCTGCTCGGGCGGTGTGAGCTTCGGTGAGAGCCCCATGACGATCCGCGAAGATTTCAGCCGCGCCGCCGTCTGCACTACGGCTTCATACGGATCGTTGCCCGGAACCACCATCAACTCCACGTGCTTGCCCGCCTTCTCCGCGATCGACACCACCCGTGTAAAGACCGTGGTTTCGTCGTCCGAGAAAATCTGATCGGTGGTCAGGGGGTGTTCGCCGGAACCCGCCGGATTCACCGCCCGCACCGATAACACGACAATGTCCTGCCGCCTCGTATCCGTCTTCTTCAGGATGCGCTCCAGGTGCTGCAGCCGATGCGGATTTCTCACCGCAACCAGCACGTTGCCCGGACGCACGTTCACTGTGCTCGCCGATAAATCCGGCCGGGCGTCCACACGGAATTTTTCTACTTCTTCGGTGTGCCCTTTCCGCCGCTTGTGGTTGTACCATTCGGAAAGTTCAAAGACGATGAAGAAGGCCACCGTGAAGCTCAGTCCGGAAATGGTCGCCACTTTCTTCGTCAGCACGTTCACGATGGCCATGCTGAACAGCGCCAGCGTGATCAACGCCAGCCCCACCGGAATCTCGACCCCGCCGATGTGGAAATTCAACGGCACTTTCCATTCGCGGTTCGCCGGCTGCTTGTAGCGCAGCACCAACACCGAGAGCGCCTTCATCGAGAAGCTCCAGACGACGCCGAAGGCATATGCCTCGCCCAGCACGTAAATATTGCCGCGGCTGATCACAATCGTCAACAATTGCAGGAACACCACCGTGTTGATCAGTCGCGACGTGGTGCCGAACTTGTGGTGCGGGTGCCGGAACCAGTCCGGCAGAACGCCGTCTTCGGCCACGCGGTTTAGCACGCCGTTGGAGCCGATAATTGCCGTGTTCACCGCGCCCGCCAGGATCAATGTGCCCACCAGCACCACGAACGCATGAAAGAGCAGCTTGAGCAAGTCAGGCCCGATCAGGTACATCGAAATGCCGCCGATCAGGTTATCCAGAACGTTCTTGCGCTGTGCGTCCGGGATAATCATCACCGCGAAAAACGACACCAGCGAGGTGAACAGCATGCTGTATAAAAAGATCACCATGCCGGCGCGCTCGAGGTTCTTCAGCTTCGGATGCGCCACCTCGCGGTAAACCTGCGCCATCGTCTCGAATCCGCTCATCGCCAGCAGCGAGTGGCCGAGCCCGATCATGATCGCGATCACCGTGATGGAAGGGGCGATCGTGCCTTTCAGCCAGCCCAGCGCGTCGTCGCTGAAGTGCAAATTGGACGGAATTGGCGCCGGCACTGGCTGGTAACCGTTCTTCAGGATTGTCGCCACGCACCAGACGATCAGGATTACCACCATCACGGTCGTAATCTGCATGATGCGCAGCGCTTTCTCGCTCGATTCGTGAATCCCGATGATGTTCTTGCGCCAGAAATACAACGTGACCGCCGCCGCAAACACAGCCGCAAAATACGGCGGATTCACGTGCATCCCGGCAATGTGCAGTTTCTCGCCTGTCTCGTTGACCAACCCGCCAAGGTACAGCCCCGCGCTGACCCCGCTGATCGGGCCAGTCAACACATAATCGAACATCAAGGCGGACACCGAGAACTTCGCCAGTGTCCCGCCCATCGCTTCGTGAACGACCCGGTAGACACCGCCCCGCACAAACATCGAGCAGCTCTCGAGGTAGATCGCCCGGACGGCGTACGAGAACAGCATGATCGCCAGGATGAACCAAGGAGCGGCTTTGCCAATGGCGGTTTCCGCGATGCCGCCTACATAGTACGCCGAGGACGCTAAGTCGCTGAGGACAATGGCGGCCGCGCGCCAGAACGAAATGAACGACAACATCACGGTCGTGGCGACCACAACCTTCACGGCGCCCGACCGCTGTTGTTCTGTGCTCACGGATCTGTCTCCTCGATCACCTTGCGGTGACTTTCAAGTGCGCCTGCGAGGTTAGCTGACGGGCTAGAGCTTGAAAGTACTCCGTCCTGTTCGGACTGCGCCCCACGACCGGTTCCCCCGCCTTCAGGTGAAGTTCGGCAAGCCCATATTAGCATAGGGGTGGGAGAAGGATGCCTCCGCAGACGCTAGCCAATCGCATTATCAGCACTTTGCGCAGCGCCGGCCACCAGGCTTATCTGGTCGGCGGCTGCGTCCGCGATCTGTTGCTCGGCTGGCCGCCCAAGGATTTCGACGTCGCCACCGGCGCGCAGCCCCCCGAAATCCTCAGATTGTTTCCAGGTTCAGGTTGCGTCGGGGCGCATTTCGGCGTCGTGCTGGTGCGGGACGCAGACGCACAGGTCGAAGTCGCCACCTTCCGCAGCGACCGCGATTACGCCGACGGCCGTCGCCCGACGAGTGTTCGTTTCGAGACTAGCCCGCGCGAAGACGCCGTCCGCCGCGATTTCACTATCAACGGCCTCATGATGGATCCGGATACGGCCGAGGTGCTCGACTTTGTCGGCGGCCGCGATGATCTCGACCGCCGCCTCATCCGTGCCATCGGCGATCCGGACAGCCGGTTCCGCGAAGACCACCTCCGCCTGCTCCGCGCCATCCGGTTCGCCGCGCGCCTCAAATTCGAAATCGAGCCCGCCACCTTCGAAGCCATCCGCCGCAACCATGCGCTCATCCGCACCGTCTCGGCGGAACGCGTCCGCGACGAGCTGGTCCGAATCCTCACCGAAGGCGGCGCGCGCCGCGGGTTCGAACTGCTTGACGCAACCGGCCTGCTGGATGATCTCCTCCCCGAAGTGGCAGCGATGAAGGACGTCGCGCAACCTCCCGAATTTCACCCGGAAGGCGACGTCTGGGTTCACACGCTGCTCTTGCTCGATCGGCTCGACCAGGCCTCTCCCACGCTGGCCCTCGGGGCCTTGCTTCACGACGTTGGTAAGCCCCCAACGTTTCGCATTGCCGAGCGCATCCGTTTCGACGGCCATGTCGAGGCAGGCGTCGAATTGGCCGGTGGCATCCTCGACCGTCTGCGCTTTTCGCGTCACGACACTGAGCAGGTGCTCGCCCTGGTCGCCAACCACATGCGCTTCAAAGATGTTCCCCGCATGAAGGAGAGCACCCTCAAGCGCTTTCTGCGGCTGCCCAAGTTCGAGGAACATCTCGAGCTCCACCGTCTCGACTGCCTGGCCAGCCATGGCCAGCTCGAAAACTACCAACTGGTGCGGCGCAAGCTCGAAGAGCTTCCACGTGAGGAGTTGAAACCCAAACCCTTGCTTACCGGACACGACTTGATTGCCCAAGGTTACACGCCCGGACCGGTCTTTTCGGAAATCCTCCGCGCCGTCGAAGACGCCCAGTTGGAAGGGCGCCTGACCAACCGGGAAGACGCGCTCGCTCTGGTGCGGCAGACCTTCCCTTAAGAAAAAGTCAAACGGCAAAGGGCAAAAGTGAGCAGGTGCGCTTCGCCTGCGGCTCAGCCACGTTCCGGCCGCCGGAGGCGGCGCATACAAGACGGCGGCGTAGCCGCATACCTAAATCACTTTTAACTTTTGACCTTTAGCCTTTTGCCCTTTGACGTTTTCAGTCATCGCTTGCCGCGCCCTCACAAACACGTCCAACAGCATCTGCTCCGTAAGCTTCCCGGTGGACGTGTTCTGCTGGCTCGGATGATAGGAACTGATCAGCAGCGGCTGTCCCGGTGCCGTCGTGAACTGGCGGTTATGACCGAACGTGAACCGGGACCGGCTGCGAATTACGCCGCGGGATTTGAGAATCTCCAGGTATTGATCGAAGGCAATCTTGCCCAGTGCGATCACCACCCGGACTTGGCGTAACAAATCCAATTCCCGTTCCAGGAAGGGCCGGCAAGCGCGCAGTTCCTCCGGTGTCGGTTTGTTGTCCGGCGGCGCACACCGCGCCGACGCCGTGATGTATGCCCCTCGGAGTGTCAACCCGTCACCGCGGCATGTGCTGGACGGCTGCGAGGCGAAACCGGTCTGATACAGCGCGCGATAGAGCCAGTCGCCGGAACGGTCGCCCGTGAACATCCGCCCCGTTCGATTGGCGCCGTGAGCGGCTGGCGCCAGCCCTAAGATCAGCACCCGCGCGTTCGGGTCGCCAAAGCCCGGAACCGGCCTGCCCCAGTATTCCCACTCCCGGTACGCCCGGCGCTTCACCTCCGCCATTCGGGCGCAGTGCTCCCGCAGCCGTTGGCAAAGCCCGCACGTTTCGATCTCTGCCTGAAGGGTTACCAGTTCGCGCAAATTGGGTCCTCATTGTTATGGTACCGGCGACCCGGTACTAGGGTGTACGAAATACGATTTTGCGTCGATAAAAATTGATGAAAGTGTGGGTTCGAACGCTAGAGGTGCGTGGTAAAATCGAACAGGTTTGGCTGCTCCGGCCAATTTGTTACGTTGGGTTCTCGCAGAGCCCCTCTGGCTTCCATCCGCCCGCATGCTTTTCGCGCTCATGAAGAGATCTTCCGCTTCTCCAGTTTGCCGGACTTTGGCTTGCGTGTTGGTTTTTCTCACGTATGGCGTGCTGCCCTCCAGCGCAACCGTTGCTAAGAAGAAACGCCGCTCAGCCGTACATTCGGCCGCTGCCATTACGACCGTCTCGCCTCTCGGAGTGATCCGCGGTGGTCCGTGGACCCAGCCGACCTACGCTGACTCAACCAACGGGGATAATGTTGATGGCGAAGATCTCGATGTTCGGCGCGCCGCTGTCGATGCGCTCGGCCCCTACAACGGCTCGGTGGTCGTCGTTGATCCCTCCAACGGCCGCGTTCTGACGATGGTGAATCAGAAGGTCGCGTTAGGCTCGGGATTCCAGCCCTGTTCGACCGTCAAGGTCTCGGTTGCATTGGCCGCCCTGAGCGAAAAAGTCGTCGACCCGCAGACTAAACTCCGTCTGAATGGCATGCGGATGGATATGACTTATGCGCTCGCCCACTCCAACAACTACTTCTTTGCCGCCCTCGGCCAGAAATTGGGCTTCGAAAAATACAGCTATTATGCGCATCAGTTCGGCTACGGGGAAAAGGCGGGATTGAACATCCCGGGCGAGGGTCCGGGCCGCTTCCCGTCGGCGCCGCCGTCTAACGGCGGTGTCGGCATGCTCACCAGTTTCGGCGAGGAGATTTCCCAGACGCCGCTGCAGTTTGCCGCTCTGATGAGTGCCGTCGCCAATGGCGGCACGCTCTATTATCTGCAGTATCCGCGGTCGTCCCAGGAGGCCTCCAGCTTCCTCCCGAGAGTGAAGCGGCAGTTGGACATTGAACAGTTCATCTCCGGCATCAGCCCGGGTTTGCGAGGAGCCGTCGAGTTCGGCACCGCGCATCGGGCGCGGCAAGAGGATCCAATTGCTGGAAAAACCGGCACCTGCAGCGAAGACCATACACATTTAGGTTGGTTCGGGTCCTTTAACGATGTGGGTGGCCGCAAACTGGTAGTGGTCGTCCTGTTGACGGGCGGACGTCCGGCGATCGGCGCGCTCGCTGCCGGAATCGCCGGGGATCTTTACCGCCAGTTGGACCAGACCAACTACTTTGCGCGTACGCCTCAGATCACCCCGGCTACGCTGCTGCCCAATCCGTTGCTTCGTTAGGATCCGGCCGCACGGGTGATTTCGCCCAGGCACAGGAACACTTCCCGGTAGAACTCCGGGTGTGCCCTCCATGTCTGGGCGGTAATCAGCTTCCCATCGCGACAGGCGGGTTTCTCAACAAACTTTCCTCCGCCGCGCTCCACCTCAATCTGCACGTACGGATGCCCGGTCAAGGTACGCCCCCCAGTGATGCCGGCCGCAGTCAGGAGTTGCACGCCGTGGCCGATTGCGCAAATGCACTTATTTTGCCGATCAAACTCCTGAACGAGAGACAGTACGCTCGGGTCGTTGCGCAGATATTCCGGCGCCCGGCCACCGACGATGACCAGCGCGACGAATTCTTTTGCCGCCACGGCGGTAATGGCAACATCGGCCTCCATCGAATGTCCGGGCCGTTCGACATAAGTAGACCACCCCGGCTCCCGGTCATGGATCATGAGGTGGAGCTGCCGCCGCGAGGGCGCGGCAATCACCGGTTCCCACCGTTCTTCCAGGAAGCGCTGGTAGGCGTAGAGGGTTTCGTAACTGTCCCCGCCGTCTCCCGTCAGAATGACGATCTTGCGGTTCATGAGGCCCCCTTGCTTTCCGACAGCATATCACCGCCACAATAGCCTCGATGGATGTGGTTGTCATTGGAGCGGGGGCTGCCGGACTGATGTGCGCGATCGAAGCCGGCAAGCGCGGCCGGCGAGTCGTGGTCGTCGAGCACAATCCTCAAATCGGCCGTAAGATTCTGATTTCGGGCGGCGGCCGCTGCAATTTCACGAACCTCCACACCGAGCCGCGGAATTTCCTTTCGGCGAACCCGCACTTTGCCAAGTCGGCCCTGGCGCGCTACCGCCCCGAGAACTTCATTGATCTCGTAAGAAAACACCGCATCCCGTACCACGAAAAAACCCTGGGCCAGTTGTTCTGCGACCGTTCGGCGCGTGATATCACCTCGATGCTGGAGGCTGATTGCAGCGCCGCTGGCGTGCGGATCGTGACCGCTTGCCGCGTTGACCGTGTCGAACCCGCCCACCGGTTCCTCGTGAAAACAGATTCGGAAGAATTTCGCGCAGACTCCGTCGTGATCGCGACAGGCGGTCTCTCCGTGCCGAAAACCGGGGCGACATCCTTCGGGTATGACATCGCTCGCCAGTTCGGGCTAGCCGTCCGTTCGTGCCGGCCGGCTCTGGTCCCGCTGCTATGCGATCAGTTGCCGGAACTCGCTGGCGTCTCGCTGCCGGTTGTCGTGCATGCCGGATCCGCCGCATTCTCCGAGAAGATGCTGTTTACGCACCGGGGCCTGAGCGGGCCGGCGATCTTGCAGGCATCCTCCTACTGGGAGCCAGGTACCGAGTTGGAAATCGATCTCCTGCCGGGGATCGACTTAGTCAGTTTACTTCGCGAGCGTCGGGCAGACGTGCGGCCGATTCTCCATTCATTGCTCCCTCAGCGGTTCGCGAAGCAGTGGTTCCCGGAGACTACCGGTCCTTTGAGCGACCGCCAGATCCACTCGCTATCCGAGGCGCTGCACGGCTGGCGGGTTCGGCCAACCGGGACCGAAGGATATGCCAAAGCCGAGGTGACGGCCGGTGGGGTCGATACCGCCGAGCTTTCGTCCCAGACAATGGAAGCGAAGAAAGTCCCGGGGCTCTTCTTCATCGGTGAAGTCGTGGATGTCACCGGCCACTTAGGCGGGTTCAATTTTCAGTGGGCGTGGGCGTCGGGGTACGCCGCAGGGCAGGCGGCGTAACGGGAGCGCGGCTCTCGACGCGATCTTGCAAGCTGGAGGCGACGGCCAGCACCAGCGTGATCCACACCAGATCGGCCAAAAGCAAGTGGACCATCTGCATCCAAATCGGAGCCAGCCACAGCAGGTTGAGCGCTCCCGCAGCGATCTGCGCGGCCACCAGCCCCATGAGCGCCCAACGGCGGTACAAAAGGCCGAAGATGAAGAGCCAGCCGCCGGTCATGACCGCCAGGATCGGATGGAGCAGCCGCAAGCGGAGGAAGAAGCTGGCGGCAGGATCGAAATCCTGACGGAAGCCTTCAGCCAACGAATGTGCGGGGAACAGCGTGTCGCCAAGCGCCGCGATCGCGCCGGCGATGCCTACCAGGACGAACAGAAGCAGGCCGGGGATCGCCCATGCGGCAACCCGGCCGCGGAAGTGGAACGCGGTATCGTGGCGGACCCACCAGACGGTGAGGGTCAAGCAGGCTAGCAGAGTCAGGGTATTAATCAGGTGTCCGGAGAGAGAATAGGCTCGACCGACCGACGCGTTTTGGGCGACCTGTTCGAGCTTGACCAGCGCGGCGCCGATCAGCGCCTCGGTGAACAGGAAGATGGCCGAGAGAGTGGCGCCCAGGCGCACCAGATGCCCGGGTGGAAACGTGCGGAATGCCCAAACCACCAACAGGCCGACCGCGACCACATCGAGACCGCTCATTAACCGATGCGTGAATTCGATCAACGTATTCACCGCCGGCGCGTGCGGCACAACTACGCCATTACACAAGGGCCAATGATTGCCGCATCCGGCCCCGGAGCCGGTAGCGCGGACGTAGGCGCCCCAAAGAATCACGAACAGGTTATAGCCCAGCACCGCGACAGCATAACGGGCAAACGCCTTGCGCATCGGATCGTATTTTCATTGTAGTGCGGCCCGAAAGGGCCGGTTGCGTGGCGGGGAGCTTTCCGTTTATGTTGTATGATTCCACCTATGCCGAACAAGACTCCCGTCACAGTCGCGTACGGCGACGGCATCGGCCCGGAAATCATGACGGCGACGCTCCAGATTCTGGAAGCCGCCGGAGCGAGCCTCGAGATCGAGTCCATCGAGGTCGGTGAAAAGGTTTATCGCAGAGGCAACACGTCGGGAATCGAACCCAGCTCGTGGGAGTCGCTGCTGCGGACCAAGGTTTTTCTCAAGGCCCCCATCACCACGCCGCAGGGCGGCGGCTACAAGAGCCTGAACGTGACCACCCGCAAGACGTTGGGTCAGTATGCCAACGTTCGGCCGTGTGTCTCTTATCACCCGTTCGTCGACACCAAACATCCGAACATGGACATCGTGGTGGTGCGCGAGAACGAAGAAGATCTGTACGCCGGCGTCGAATACCAGCTCAGCCCGGAAATGACCTCGGCCATCAAGCTGATCTCGCGGCCGGGTACAGAAAAGATCGTTCGCTACGCGTTCGAATACGCGCGCCGGCACAACCGGAAGAAAGTTACCTGCTTCACCAAAGACAACATCCTCAAAATGACGGATGGGCTGTTCCACAAAATTTACGACGAGATCGCAGCGCAGTATCCGGACATTCAAAAAGAGCACTGGATCGTCGATATCGGCGCGGCGAAAATGGCCGACACACCAGAGGCGTTCGATGTGATTGTGATGCCGAACCTGTACGGTGACGTGCTGTCGGACGTGGGCGCGCAGATCGCGGGCTCGGTAGGCCTGGCGGGCTCTGCCAACATTGGCGACAACTGCTCGATGTTCGAAGCAATCCACGGCTCGGCGCCGCGGCGCGCGGGACAAAACCTGGCGAATCCGTCGGGGTTGCTGCTCGGAGCGGTGCTGATGATGGTGCACATCAACCAGCCGGAAGTCGCGGAGCGTGTGCACAACGCGTGGCTGCGCACGATCGAAGACGGCATCCACACCTATGACATCTATTCCGATGGCGTGAGCACGAAGAAGGTCGGGACGAAGGAGTTCGCCTGCGCGGTGATCGACCGGCTCGGGCAGAAGCCGAACCGGCTGACGGCGGTGAGCTATGCCAAAACGCCGGCGTCGCCGTTGCCGCCTGCGAAAGTGAGCGCGGCCGCGAACGTGAAGATGGATCTGAAGGGCATCGACGTGATTGTCCACTGGCCGTCACGCAAGGCGCAGGACCTGGCGGCGCTGGTCGGCAACCAGGCAGGCGACGGGCTCAAGCTCCAGATGATCGACAATCGCGGGACCATGGTTTGGCCGGCAGGCCTCGCTGCAGCCGAGACGTTCTGCAGCGACAGCTTCCGCTGCCGCTTCATGGCCGACGGCACGGGCGATAAGGACAAGATGTATGCGCTGCTGAAGCGGATCAGCGATGCGGGCGTGGACATCGTGATGACCGCGTCCCTGCGCAGTTACGACGGAGTGGCCGGCTACTCGCTGGCGCAAGGCCAATAAACGATGGCATCCAATCCCCTGGTTGTGGTCATGATGGGCAGCAAATCGGACTGGGAAGTAATGCGTCAGGCCGATGAGGTGCTCACGAAATTCGAGATTCCTCACGAGTGCCGCGTGCTTTCCGCACACCGCACCCCGGCGCAGACCGCGGAGTACGTGAGTTCGGCGGAATCGCGCGGCATCGAGGTAGTTATTGCCGCGGCAGGCGGCGCGGCGCACCTGGCCGGCGTCTGCGCAGCTCACACGCTGCTGCCGGTGCTCGGAGTCCCGATGGAAAGCGCCTCGCTCAAGGGGCTGGATTCGCTGCTTTCGACCGTGCAGATGCCGGCGGGAATTCCGGTGGGCACGCTGGCGATCGGTCCGGCGGGAGCCCGCAACGCGGCGCTGCTGGCCGTCGCGATCCTGGCGAACAAACGGCCGGAATTGCGCGAGAAGCTGCGCGTGTTCCGAAAGGAACAGAGCGAGAAAGTACTGCGCGAGACGCTGCCTTAGGTCATCTCAACGCGATGACATCATCAGTTGCGCGGTAACGCACGGCCACGCAGAGTCAGAATTCTGCAAAACTGAAACCATGTCGCAGAATGGATCTTGGAAAGGTGCGGTCGCGCTGGTCACGGGCGCGAACAAGGGAATCGGCTTCGAGATCGCGCGCGGTCTTGGCGAACAAGGCGCGATCGTGCTGCTCGGGTGCCGCGACCAGACATTGGGAGAGACCGCGGCCGCCACACTGCGCGGCGAGAGGCTGGATACGCGGCCAGTGACCTTGGATGTCACCAACGAATCGACCATCCAGGCCGTGGCTTCGCGGATCGCGTCTGAGTTCGGTCATCTCGATATCCTGGTGAACAACGCCGGCATTGCCTTGGATGCGATGAGGAAGCCCAGTGAAGTGCCGCTGGATGTTGTGCGCCGCGTCTATGACGTTAACGTGTTCGGTGTGATCGCTGTGACTCAGGCGATGCTGCCGCTGCTGGCGAAATCCGGGCGTGGCCGGATCGTCAACGTCTCGAGCACGCTGGGATCGGTCGGCATCGCTGCGTCCAAAGATTCGGCGTCCGCCGCGATGCCGACGATTTTGGGGTACAACTCGTCCAAGAGCGCGCTCAATTCAGTGACCGTGCAGTTTGCCAATGAACTGCGAGGTGCCCGCATCAAAGTGAACGCGGCCTGCCCTGGATACTGCGCCACGGATTTGAACCGCCACTCCGGACCGCGGACGGCGCGGCAAGGCGCCCAGACTCCGGTCCGGCTCGCTACCTTGCCCGACGACGGCCCGACTGGCGGCTTCTTCAACGACGAAGGCGTCGTAGCCTGGTGAGTAGCGCTGGCGGTCTTGCCGCCGGCGTTGACCTCTGGCGCTACAGGGCTTTTTCCAGCTTCTGCCGGACTTCTTCCATCTGCTCGTCGCTGGCGTACTTTCCGCGCGGCCAGAAAAATCCCTTTAGCCCGTCTTTCCGCCTTCGCGGGACCACGTGAACGTGCAGGTGCGGCACGCTCTGGCTCACACGGTTGTTGATCGCGACGAACGATCCTTCGGCGCCAAGGGCCGATTCCATGGCGCGCGAGAGTCTCTGCGCGGCGATAAACAAGGGCGAAATTTCTTCCGCCGGCACATCGGCCAAAACCTCTCGATGCTCCCGCGGGATGAGCAGGCAATGGCCCGGAAACAAAGGCCGATGATCGAGGAACGCCAGCAACTGCCCGTCCTGGAAGACGATCGCGGCCGTGTGAGTTCCGGCGACAATCTGGCAAAAGAGGCAATCAGCCGCCATGTCCTTATAATGCGGTATCATGGGTGAAAGACTCTACTGGAGGAAGGAATTCGATGGGCCCGCTAGGTTGGCAGGAGACGGTGTTCATCTTCATCCTGGCGCTGCTCCTCTTCGGCCCTAAGAAATTGCCGGAGTTGGGGCGGACGTTAGGGAAGGCGATGACCGAATTCCGCCGCGCCTCGAGCGAACTGAAAGCTACGTTCGATCGAGAAATGAAAAACCTGGAGCAGGAGACCGAACCAATCAAGCAGGTCGCCAGCGAGTATCATTACGATACGTACAATTACGACTACGCTTCTTCGCAGAACCCGTACGATCATTCCTACGGGGGAGGCGAGTTCGACTCCACCGCTTCGCACCCATCCATAGAAAGCGCATCCGCACCTCAGGGCGCTGAATCGACGACGTCTGTTGCGCCGGAAGGCACGGTGGCGCATGGCTCGGAAGCCGCTCCAGCGGCCCACGGCCAAGGCGAAAACGGAACGCACGGTTCGGAACATTCCGGTTCCGGCGAACCGGCCGCTTCTGCCCCGCACGTGACAGAACACAAAGCATAGCGAATGGATTCACCGGAAGACCAGCCGGGGACGACCACGCCCCCGGGCAATGCTCCGTCCGCGAACGGCGGACCGACTGAACACGCCACCACCGAGCGCACCGCCGTGCCCGACATGGTGGAACCGCGGGGCGAAACACTGCCCGTGCCGGCTTCGGGGGGGCAGAGGAGGACTCCGCCTCCACCGCCGCCGCCGAGCGATGGGGACGACGACGAAGAGGGAGGCATGCTGCGCATGTCCTTCCTCGAACACCTCGAAGAACTCCGCTCCCGGCTGATCCGAATGGTGATGGGGATCGGAGTGGCGTTTGTCCTCAGCCTGACCTTTACGGATCGGCTTTGGAATTTCGTCTGCCAGCCGGCGGTGCAAGCGCTGAAGACCCTCGGGTACACGCCAACCCTCGTGCAAATCGCCCCCATGGAGAGCTTCAACATCATCTGGATGAAGCTTCCCATCTACTGTGCGTTGTTCGTGGGCTCTCCGTGGATCCTGTACCAGGTGTGGGCATTCATCTCTCCAGGCCTCTATCGGAGAGAACGGCGGTGGGCGGTCCCGTTCATTCTGAGTTCGGCGGGCCTGTTCATTCTCGGCGGAGTCTTCGCCTACTTCGTCGCATTCCGCTACGGGTTGACCTTTCTGTTGAGCATCGGGCGAGGAAATTTTGTCACGCCGATGGTTTCCTTGTCTGAGTACTTTGACCTATTTGTCAATGTAACGCTGGGAGTTGCATTAATATTTGAACTCCCGGTATTAATATTCTTTCTGACACTACTTAGAATTGTCAGCCCGAGCTTCCTCCTGAATCATAGCCGTTACGCCATTCTGGTTATCTTTATCGTGGCCGCCATTGTAACGCCGACGCCCGATGTGTTTAACCTGATGTTATTCGCGACGCCCATGTGCCTGTTGTTTTTCGTGGGTATCTTTGCCAGCTACCTATTGGTGCTGAACCGCGAAGGCCGCCAATTCCCGTGGGGCAAAGTACTGACGATTACGGCAATTGTCCTACTCCTATTGGGAGGCTTGCTGTACATGGCTATAACCCGATACGGGCTCAAAGTGGTACCGCACTGGCCGTTTCTGACTCGCTGAGGTTATTTGCTGTACAATTTGGATGTTACGCTAAAAGCTAACATCAAGAGACGCAGCCGCGGGAGCACCGCAACGCGGTTATAGCGATCCGGATGACCTCAGGCGAAGATGGATCTATATAAAGCGATTCAGGATTTATACGCGGAGAAAGAGAAGCTGGAGCGCGTCATAGCTTCTCTGGAGGAGCTGCAGCGCTCAGCCGGAAGTCTTCCGTTGCCTCCGTCCGGAGGCAAGCGTCGCGGCAGAAAATCGATGAGCTCCAAGGAACGTCAGGAAGTCTCGGAGCGGATGAAAAAATATTGGGCAGGCCGGCGCAAACGGCCGCGTCAACCGGAACGCGAAGCATAATCGGATCGCCCAACCGACGATGCGCGCTGCGGGCGTGGCGCGTGGGTTCTGGTATATTGGGATCGTCCCGCCCGAGTACGTCTTTTGAAGACGGGCGTGTAGCTCAGTTGGGAGAGCGCTGCGTTCGCAACGCAGAGGTCGAGGGTTCGAATCCCTCCACGTCCACCAAAAGATCAACGAGCGCGCGACTTTAGGTGTACTTGGCGCGTTCGTGCCGAGCCGTACAAAAGCCAGTAAATTCTACACGGGCGCCGGCACGTTCCTGCGGCCGAACCGGCCGAAAACCACACCAATTCAACGCAAACCGTCTGGCCCCACAGTTGCCTAAAACCTCTCTCTCCCAATGATCGAGGCTGCCATCAGGCTGTTGTTCCGCTGTTCGCACAAGAGAATTACGCTTCCCATGGCTCCCGCGCGAAAACCTGGCGCCCCCGCAGGCGAACCCTACGTGGTCTGCCTCGATTGTGGCGGGAAGTTTGCCTATGACTGGGCTGAGATGCGTATGGGAAGATCGCTCGGTTCCGTCCCGTCTGCTGAGAGCCGAACGTGGCTGAGCCGCCTTTTGCGAAAACCGGAATAGACGATTACAACACCGGGCCAATGCGCCAGGGCACGAACTCGTGATGCCCCAGCTGTTCGGCGCAGGTCCTTCGACCCGACGCGACTTCCAGCAACAAGTCAAAAACCTCGGCGCCGATATCCTGAACGCTCTTGGTGCCGTCCGCGATCGCGCCGGCGTTGACATCCATGTTGCCGGACATCTGCCGGAACGTCTGGCTGTTGGTCGCGATCTTGATCACCGGAATGGTCGGAAACCCGATCGCACTGCCGCGCCCGGTGGTGAACGCGATGAGGTTGCAACCACCCGCTGCCAAGCCAGCCAGCGAAACCGGATCGTACCCCGGCGTATTCATGAAACAGAACCCGCGCGCCTGGATGCGCTCCGCGTACTCGTACACGTCGACGAGCGGAGACGTGCCGCCCTTGGCCACCGCGCCGAGGGATTTCTCCAGAATATTGGTGAGGCCGCCCGCCTTGTTGCCGGGCGTAGGGTTATCGTCGAAGCTTCCTTCGAATCTGCTCAGGTATCGCTTGTAATTCGCGATGCAACCGAGCAGCTTGTTAGCGACTTCGCGAGTTCGCGCGCGGCGGACCAGGAGGTGTTCGGCGCCAAAAATCTCGGGAGTTTCGGCCAGTACCGGCGTGCCGCCGCCCGCTGCCAGCAGGTCCGAGCAGTGCCCCAGCGCGGGGTTGGCCGTAATCCCGGAAAACGAATCCGATCCGCCGCAGTTCAGCCCGAGCACCAGCTTCGACACCGGGGCAGGTGAGCGTGTCTCGGCCGCCGCCTGCTCGATGAACCGCTTGATTTCGCGCCGGGCTGCGTCGACCGCGCCGCGCGTACCGCCGCTTCCTTGTAGCGTCAGCCCGGCCAGCCGGCCGCTTCGAGGAGCGTCCGCACCCAGGTAATGATCGATCTGGTTGACTTCGCATCCCAGGCCGAGCACCAGCGCCGCCGACACATTGGGATGCACCAGCACCCCCGCGAGCGTGCGGCGCAGTTGGTCCACATCGGGCCCGAATGCGTGCCCGCACCCCTCGCCGTGCGGAAACGCTACCACGCCATCGACGTTCGGCGGCAACGTCTCGCCCGTATAGCTCTGCGCGATCAGCTCTGCCGTATGCGCCGCGCAGTTGCTCGCCGCCACGACCGCAATGAAATTACGCGTGCCGACGCGCCCGTCCTCCCGCGGATATCCGAAAAAGGCCGGCGTCTCTTCCGCCGCATACACCGGCGGCGGTTCGGCGGCTGGATACTCGTAGTTCAATTCCAGTTCTTCAAACGCCAGATTATGCGTGTGGATGTGCCGTCCTGCATCAATCGAGATGCGGGCACGCCCGATCGCCTGGCCGTATCGCCGGACCATTTCGCCCGCCTGAATCGGGAATAACGCCACTTTGTGTCCCGCTGGAATCGCATCGCGCGTCACCACAAGGGTATCGCCGACGCGCAGCTCGGTTCCGGCAGACAACGCAACGCGTGCGATCGCCACGTTATCGTCTGGATGCAGGTGAAGTGCTGCATTTTCCGCCGTCGGCAGACGCGCGATATCCGTCAGCATTCGTCCCAATTATAGCGGGCCGAACAGAGGCGCATCCTATAATGAGGGAAATGCCACGGACGATCCCACGCTTGGTCTGGCTGGCATTGCCCTTGGCCTACCTGCTTTATTTCTACCGTCTCGACGGCGTCGGTCTTGTGGGTCCCGACGAGCCGCGCTACGCGGCGGTCGCACACGAAATGGCGCTCTCGGGCGATTCGGTCACGCCGCGGCTGTGGGGCCAGCCCTGGTTCGAAAAACCGCCGCTGTTGTACTGGATGACCGCCACCGGATTTCGTCTGGGGCTAGGCCCGGAAAACGCCCCGCGTCTGCCGGTTGCACTCGTGGCGGTGGCGTTTCTCGCTTTCTACGCCTGGATGTTGGCGCGTGAATTCGGCGCCCGCGCGGCCGGCATCGCCACCCTGATACTCGGAACATGTTTCGGATGGGTCGGCTTCAGCCAGATCGGCGTCCCTGATTTGCTGCTCACCGCGACCTTCTCCGGCGGGATGCTGCTCTCGTTGCCTTGGATCGCCAAACGCGACACGCGTCCCTTGCCCGCTGTGTCTGCGTTGTTCGGTCTCGCCGTGCTGGCCAAAGGACTCGTTCCGCTC
>Ga0335079_10001433_pt1 | contig 27157 bp, 29 predicted proteins | sample Lox_Sample_33_FD_206719 | JGI IMG/M metagenome (GOLD analysis project Ga0335079, IMG submission 206719) | Soil microbial communities from Loxahatchee National Wildlife Refuge, Florida, United States - Lox_Sample_3.3 | ecosystem: Environmental > Terrestrial > Soil > Wetlands | place: USA...
TGAAGTGCGCGCTCGGGATTGCGCGAGGCGAGGGCGCGAGTGATCCGCGTCAGCCGCGTGGCGAAGACGAACGCCTCCACACCGGCGCCGCTGCCCGCGGCGGACGTCAGAAACTGAAGGTAGGCACGCGCATACGGCTCCATCGAGCCGGAGATGTCGCAGAGCAGCACCAGCCGGCGCCGGACGATGCGGCGGCGCCGGCGAGCGAGCGAGACCGGGTCACCCGCGGTGCGCAGGCCCGCTCGAAGCGTTCGGCGCAGATCGATCCGCTCGCCGCGGCGGCGGCGCTCGTAGCGCCTGGAGCGACGCACCGGCGTGGCGAGGCGCAGCTGCGACATGAGCTCGTAGAGCTGGGCGAGCTCGTGCGGTTCGAGCCGGTCGAAGCTCGTCCGCCGCAGGCGCTCCTCGTCGCTGGCGCGCGCAACCGGCAGCTCGAGCTCGGCCTCCTCGCCGTCCCCGGTCGCGCTGCCGGGTGCGGGGGACCGGGCGCCGGATCCGGCCGCCTCCTTCGCAGCCCGGCCCTCGGGCCGCGGGCCGTCGTCGGACGATGTGCTCGGGGGCGCCGCCTCCGGATCGGCGTCCGGCGCCGGCGCCGTGCCGCCGAACACCGAGGCGAAGACCGCGTCGAAGACCGGTACCTGCGCCTGGTCGGACACGAACACCGCCCGGGCCGTCCAGTAGAGGCGGCGCCGGGCGACCGGCCGGACCAGAGTCAGTGCGCGCGTGAAGTCGATCGAACGTCCCGGGGTGGCCGGCATGCCCGCGTCGTGCAGCCGGCAGCTCAAGGCTCCCGCAACCGCCGGAAGGTCGAGCTCCACCGTCTCGACGGCGAAGGAGAGCTGGGGGTCAGTCACCGGCGCCGACGAGCTGCTCGAGCCCGGCCGCGCGGACCGCGTCCTGATCCTCGCTGTACTTGAGGACCGAGCCGAGCGTGCGATCCGCGGCGTCGGCGTCGAGTCGTTCGATGCCGAGCATCTGGAGCGCGGCGAGCCAGTCGATCGCCTCGGCGATCCCGGGCGGCTTCTGGACGTCGCTCGACCGCATCCGGGAGACAGCGCTCGCGACCTGGACGGCGAGGCTCTCGGAGACGCCCTTGACCCGGCGGCGGACGATCTCGACCTCGCGCTCGGGCGCCGGGTAGGCGATCCAGTGATAGAGGCACCGGCGCTTGACCGCGTCGTGCAGGTCGCGCGTCCTGTTCGACGTGAGCACGATCACCGGTGGGTGCGTTGCACGGATCGTGCCGATCTCGGGGATCGTCACGCTCGCGTCGGCGAGCAGCTCGAGCAGGAACGCCTCGAAGTCGTCGTCGGCGCGGTCGATCTCGTCGACGAGGAGCACGGCCGGCCGCGGCCCCGGATGCTCGAGCGCGCGCAGCAGCGGACGCCGGATCAGGTAGTCCGGGCCGAACAGCTCCTCCTCGCGCAGGTTCGAGCCGCTCGACTCCGCGAGCCGGATCGCCAGCAGCTGGCGCGGGTAGTTCCACTCGTAGAGCGCCTCCGCCGCGTCGATCCCGTCGTAGCACTGGAGGCGGTGGAGGGGCGTGTCCAGCACCTGCGCCAGCGACTTCGCGGCTTCCGTCTTGCCGACGCCTGCCTCGCCCTCGAGCAGCAGCGGCTGCGGTAGGCGCAGGCTGAGGAACAGCGAGGTCGCGAGGCCCTCGTCGACCAGGTAGTCGACGCTCGCAAGCCGTCGTGCGAGCGTCTCGATGTCGGGCGCGAGCTGCCGGACCTCTCCGGCCGCCTCGCCCGTGGTGCGGCCGTCCGTCATGCAGCGCGGTGCTGCGCCTCGAACTTCGCCTTGCAGCCGTCGCAGCAGAAGTAGACGATCTCGCCCTCGTGCTCGAGCGACGGCGTGCCGGGGACTGCGGCGACGGTCATGCCGCAGATCGGGTCGACGGCCAGCGTCGACGCGGGAGCAGCGACCGCGATCTGCGTGTTGCCCGGTGCGGCGGCGTGCTCGCCGCGGCGGACCCGGACGATCGTCGCGAGGATCGAGAGCGCGATCTCCGGCGGCGTGCGCGAGCCGATGTCGATGCCCGCGGGAACGTCGATCAGCGCGAGCTGCGTCTCGGGGACGCCGTCGGCGCGCAGGTCGGCCAGGACGCCGGCGCCCCGCTTGTGGCTCGCGACGAGGCCGATGTACGGAAGGCCCGCCTGCAGCCCCTGCCGCAGCGTGTGCAGCTCGTCCCGGCCGTGCGCCGCGACCACGAGTGCCAGATCACCCGGGCCGGGCTCGGGGCTCCCGTCGCTGACGGGGACGATGCTCAGGTCGAGCTCGGCGCCGAGCGCGGCGAGCGCCGCGGCGATCGGCGTATCGCCGACCACGAGGACGCGCGGTGCCGGCACCATCGGCTCGAGGAAGATCTCGATCGCACCGCCCGAGAGGCAGGGGTTCTGCGCCGTCACGGCTCCCTCCTCGACCGCGATCTCGCGGCCGGTGTCCGGGTCCTCGCCGACCGGGCCGTCGGGAACGATTCGCAAGAGCAGCGCCTCCTCCGTCTCGAGTGCCTTCAGGGCATAGACGCGGACGCTCTGCTGCGCGCAGACGCCGCCGACGAACCCCTCGATCGTGCCGTCGCCGAGCACGAGCGCCACGTCGCCGGCGCGCACGCTCGTCGGGCGCTGCGCGCGCACGACCGTCGCCGTCACGAACGCCGTGCCCTCGGCGGCGAGCTCTGCGGCTCGCCGCGACACGGCGGCGCTCATCATTGCGGTGGCGCTGGGCGACCTTGCATTGCCGCCCACACGCGTGCCGGGGTGCAGGGCATGTCGATGTGGTCGACGCCGTGGGTCGCGTGCAGCGCATCGATCACCGCGTTGACGATCGCAGGCGGAGAACCGACGTTCGGCGACTCGCCGACGCCCTTGGCGCCGAGCGGGTGGTGCGGGCAGGGCGTGACCGTCTCGCCGAGCTCGAAGTCGGGGCACTCGAGCGCGGTCGGGATCAGGTAGTCCATGAACGACGAGTTGAGGCAGTTGCCCTCGTCGTCGAACGTGATCACCTCCATCAGCGCGATCCCGACTCCTTCTGCCAGCCCGCCGTGGATCTGGCCGTCGACGATCATCGGGTTGATGCGCACGCCGCAGTCGTCGACCGCGATGAAGCGCCTGACCGTCACGTGCGCGGTGTCGGGATCGATGTCGACGACGGCGATGTAGGCGCCGTACGGGTAGGTGAGGTTGGGCGGGTCGTAGATCACCTGCGCGTCGAGCCCGCCTTCCATCCCTTCCGGCAGCTCCTCGCCGTTGTACGCGCGCTCGGCGATCTCCTCGATCAGCACGCCTTTCTCCGGGTCGCCCTTCACGTACCAGCGGCCCTTCTCCCAGGCGAGATCCTCCGGCCGCGCTTCGAGCATCGTCGCGGCGATCAGGCGCGCCTTGTCGCGCACCTTGCGCGAGACGATCGCGACCGCCCCGCCCGACACCGGCGTCGACCGGCTGCCGTATGTGCCGAGCCCGTAGGGCGAGCGGTCGGTGTCGCCGTGGCGGACCTCGACGTCCTCCGGCGGGATGCCGAGCTCCTCGGCGACGATCTGGGCGAACGTCGTCTCGTGGCCCTGGCCCTGGGTCTGCGCGCTGATCGAGACGACCGCTTTCCCGGAGGGATGGATCCGGAGGTCGGCTCCGTCGTTCATCGCGAGCCCGAGGATGTCCATGTGCTTGCGCGGCCCCGCGCCCACGCCCTCGGTGAAGAACGAGACGCCGATGCCCATCAGCTCGCCGCGGGCGCGCTTCTCGGCCTGTTCGCGGCGCAGGTCCTCGTAGCCGGCGATTTCCATCGCGACTCGCATCGTCTCGGCGTAGTTCCCGGAGTCGTACGTCCAGCCGGTGGTCGTCTCGTAGGGGAACTGCTCTGGCTTGATGAAGCTCCGCATGCGCAGGTCGATCGGGTCGACGTCCATCTCGAGCGCCAGGGCGTCGACCATGCGCTCCACCAGATAGACGGCCTCGGTGATGCGGAACGAGCAGCGGTACGCGACGCCGCCCGGCGCCTTGTTCGTGTAGACGGCCTTGACCTGCACGTGCGCCGCCTGCAGGTCGTACGAGCCGCAGACGATGTGGAAGAACCCGGCCGGGAACTTCGTCGGCTGCGCCGTCGAGTCGAAGGCGCCGTGATCGGCGATCACGTCGACGCGCAGGCCGGTGATCTTGCCGTCCTTCGAGCACATCTCGGCATGCATCACGTAGTCGCGTGCGAAGCCGGTCGACATCAGGTTCTCGGAGCGGTTCTCGACCCACTTCACGGGGACGCCCGCGACGATCGAGCCGGCGATCGCGCAGACGTAGCCGGGGTAGACCGGGACCTTGTTGCCGAAGCCGCCGCCGATGTCCTGGCAGCGGATCCGGATCATGTGCTCGGCGAGCCCGGCGACGTGGGCGTAGACCGTGCGGTGCGCGTGCGGCGCCTGGTTGCCGTTGTAGATGTCGAGCTGCCCGGTCTCCGGATTGAAGTCGGCGATCATGCCGCACGTCTCGAGCGGGGCCGGGTGGCAGCGCGGATAGATGATGTCGCGCGACACAACGGTGTCGGCCTCGGCGAACGCACGGTCGGTCGCCTCCTGGTCGCCGGCCTCCCAGAGCGGGCTCGCGAGGTTGTCCCGCTGCCCGGCCTTGTCGTCGCGGATCAGCGGCGCGTCGGGGTCGAGGGCCTTCCGGGCGTTCACGACCGCCGGCAGCGGCTCGTACTCGACGTCGATCAACGACAGCGCGTCGTTCGCCGAGTACTCGTCCGTCGCGATCACGAACGCGACCTCCTGGCCCTGAAAGCGGACCTTGTCGCCGGCGAGCACGGCCTGCGTGTCGTAGGAGATGGTCGGCATCCAGGCCAGGCCGAGGGTCTCGAGATCCTTGGCGGTGACCACTGCTGCGACATTCGGGTGGGCGAGCGCGCGCGAGGTGTCGATCGAGACGATGCGCGCGTGCGCGAACGGGCTCCGCAGCATCGCGCCGTGAACCATCCCGGGGAGGCGGATGTCGTCGAGGTACGTGCCTTTGCCGCGGATGAACCGCGCGTCCTCCTTGCGCTTGAGCCGGCCGAAGCCGATCGGCCGCTCCGTCTGCGGGCTCGGGAGGTTCTCGACGACGGTCATGCGTGCACCTCCTCTTTCACGCCGTTCGGATGCTCGGCGGCCCACCGGATCGCCGCCACGATGTTCTTGTAGCCGGTGCAGCGGCAGATGCCGCCCGAGATCGCCGTCCGGATCTCCTGCTCGGTCGGGTCGGGGTTCTCGTCGAGGAGCCCGCGCGCCGTCATCATCATCCCCGGGGTGCAGAAGCCGCACTGAAGGGCGTGGAGCTCGTGGAAGCCCTTCTGCACCGGATCGAGCACGCCGTCGACCTCGAGCGACTCGACCGTCCGGATCTCGTGACCCTCGGCCATCGCTGCCAACATGGTGCACGACTTGACGGGCGCGCCGTCGAGCAGCACGACACACGCGCCGCAGTTCGACGTGTCGCAGCCCCAGTGGGTCCCCGTCAGGCCGGGCGTGTCGCGGATGAAGTGCACGAGCAGGAGCCGCGGCTCGATCTCCCGGGTTATCCGTTCGCCGTTGATGCTGATCGAGACGTTCATGCTCCGACCCCCTGGCTCCGGGCGCGCTCGCTCGCACGCGTGAGTGCACGGGTGGTGAGGACACCCGCGAGATGGCGTTTGTAGTCGACCGGGCCCCGGCCGTCGGCAGTCGGCGAGCAGTCCGAGGAGGCGATCTCGCCTGCCTGTGCGAAGAGCTCCGGCGACGGGGCTTGGCCTCTGAGGAGCTCCTCGGCCCGCGAGAGGTGGATCGTCGTCAGCCCGACGGCGCTCAGCGCGACGCCCGCCTCGGCGATCCGTCCGTCTTCGATCCAGACCGCTGCAGAGGCGGCCGCGATCGCCCAGTCGCCGGCCCTGCGCTCGACCTTCTCGTGGGCGCTGCCGGCACCCGGGCGCACCGGGATTCGAACCTCGGTCAGGAGCTCGGCGTCGCCGACTGCGGTGGTGTAGGGGCCGACGTGAAACTCCTCCATGCTCACTCTTCGTTCGCCGGCCGCTCCTCGGATCACCACGTCCGCCTTGACGGCGCTGCAGACGGCCGAGAGGTCCTCCGCCGCGTCCGCCTGGCAGAGGGAGCCGCCGATCGTGCCCCGGTTGCGCACGACCGGGTCGGCGATCACCGTCTCGGCGTCCCGGAAGATCGGGAAGGTGCGGGCGAGGAGCTCGGACTTCAGCAGGTCGACGTGCCGGGTCAGCGCCCCGATTCTGATCTCGCCGTCCTGCTCGCGGATGAACGAGAGCTCGCCGAGGTCGTTGATGTCGATCAGATGGGTCGGATTCGCGAGTCGCAGCTTCATCATCGGCAGCAGGCTGTGCCCGCCGGCGATCACCCGGGCTCCCGCACCGGTCTTCTGCAGTGAGGCGATCACGCCGTCGACGCTCGTCGCGCGCTCGTAGTCGAATGCCGCAGGGGTCTGCACGTCCGTGCTCCTTCCAGATCAGGAGGTGCGGGTGGGGAGGCGCTTGCGGGGTTTCCCGATGTCGTCGCGCTGCTCGTACTGCACCGGCGCGTCGGTGCCGATCACGGGCGAGCGCGGCATGCGCTCCGGCGCCGTCTGCCGCTGCTCGGGGTAGAGGAGGCGCGCCGCCAGGCTGCCGCCTTCGACGTTGCGCAGCGCCGGGCCGTTCGGGCTCGCGCCGGCGATCGGCGCCTCGCGCCCGAGCCGGGCGAGCGTGAGCGTGCCCTGGGTATAGACCTCGCCGATCCGCGGCAGTTCGAGGCCGGAACTGCCCGCGACGTTGCGGAACCCGGCCGCTCCGGCGCCGGGGTAGACGCTCTCGACGAGCGCGAGCCCGTCGACGAGCCCCGCCTTCTTGACGAGCAGCCCTTCGAGCAGGTCGACGCCGGCATCGAGTTGCTCGTTGATCGCCGTGACGATCTCGTTGACGGGCGCGCTCTTCTCGACGATCCCCGTGACGTCGGCGATCGCGTCGTCGAGCCCTCTGGTGATCTGCCGCAGCGCGGCGATCGTCGACAGCAGGTAGTACACGAGCGCGAGCACGATCAGGACGACGGCGATCAGCATCACGACTCCGGCTGCAGGCACCCGGGCTCCTCCTACTCCGCGTCGTCCAGGATCACGTCGAGTGATCCACCGTAGTTCGCCACCCCGGCGACCGTCCGCGCGACCTGGTCGCGCGTCGTCACCAGTAGCGCCGCGGCGTCGAGGTCCTTCGACCCCGCAGCGGCGGCATCGGCGATCTGCCGGACGCTCGGCACGATGCTCCGGGCGGCCTTCAGGACGCCGCTCAGTAGGTAGACGACGACCGGCAGCAGCACGACCAGCAGGACGATGTCGCCGATCCACCAGAGCGTCACCGCGGCCTCCGTTCGGCGACGATCGCCGCCTTGCGCGCGATTCCCGGCAGGGCGCCGAGGATGATGTCGAACTGCCCGTTGATCGCCGTCACCGCGCCCTCGAGCGGGCGCAGGTGCTCCGCCTCGACTCCCCGCAGCGCGCCGCCGAGCGCCGCCAGGTTCGTCGAGATCGAGGTGAGCCGCTGCCGGACCACGATCAGCGCCGTCGCCAGCACGACCACCACCACCGCCGCCAGGAGCACGCTCAGCAGGACGAGCACGTGCGTTTCGCTCATGCAGCGTCTCCGAAGCCGTCGGTGAGGGCGTTCATGTAGGCGTCCTGGACCACGGCCTCGTCGACGATCTGCGCGAGCACCGGTGCGGTCGCGGTCAGCTGGGGGATGTTCGCCGTGTTCGCGCCGACCTTGCCGGCGACGTCGAGCAGGTTCGCCACCGACCTGTCGATGCTGACGACGTACCGGATCAGGAGCGCGAGCAGCACCGCGACGGCGAGGGCGGCGACGAGCCCGATCCCGAGCGCGGTCCACCAGTAGCCGTTCGACGACAGCGCCAGGATCACTTCCCGACCGCCGCCTTCCGCAGCGCGCGCGCCGCATGGAGGATCCGGACGCCGGAGTCGTTGATGCGGCCGATGCCCGCGAGCTCGACGGTCTGGGAGCGGACGATCTCGACCGCCTGCTCAGCCGTCCTCGCCTGGGCGGCGATCCTCCGCGCGAGCAGCACGATGGTGATCACGATCGCCGCCGCGACGGCGATCACGACGATGCCGAGGAGCAGGCCGAGCTGCCACGCGGTGGAGGACGCCGTCAGCATGAGATCGGCCCGCGAGTCACTGCGCCCCTTTCGTGCACCTGGGGTGAAACGGGTGCCGCGCCCGCCCGCAGGTGCCCGGGCTCGAGCGCTGCCAAGAATACTCGGGGGCCTCTCCGGCTGTCCAGGTCACGTCCCGCGAGGCGTCGGGCTGCTAAATTTGACGTTTACGTAAGGATCGAGAAGAGGAGACCCTCGAACGTGAGGCGGCTGGACTACAAGTGGGTCGCGTTGTCGAACACCACGCTCGGGGTGTTGCTCGCGATGATCAACGCCTCGATCCTGCTGATCGCGCTGCCCGACATCTTCCGCGGGATCCGGATCGACCCGCTTGCTCCCGGGAACAGCAGCTACCTGCTCTGGCTGATCCTCGGCTTCCTCGTCGCGATGTCGGTGCTGCTCGTCAGCCTCGGCCGTCTCGGCGACATGTTCGGCCGGGTGCGGATGTTCAACCTCGGGTTCGCCGTCTTCACGGCATTCTCGATCCTCCTGTCCGTCACCTGGATGCACGGGAGCGACGCGGCGATCTGGCTGATCGTCATGCGCGTCGGCCAGGGTGTCGGCGGCGCCCTGCTGTTCGCGAACTCGAGCGCGATCCTCACCGACGCCTTTCCGCAGGACCAGCGCGGCCTGGCGCTCGGCGTCAACAGCGTCGCCGCGGTCGCCGGCTCGTTCATCGGGCTCGTGCTCGGCGGCGTGCTGGCGCCGCTGCAGTGGCGGCTGGTGTTCGTGATCTCGGTGCCGATCGGCGTGGCGGCGACGTTCTGGTCGTACCGTTCGCTGCGCGACCTGGGGGTGCGGAAGGCCGCGCGCATCGACTGGTGGGGGAACGCCACGTTCGCGGTCGGGCTGATCCTCCTGATGGTCGGGATCACGTACGGGATCCAGCCATACGGAGGCCACACGATGGGGTGGACCTCGCCGCTCGTCCTCTCGAGCCTCGCCGGGGGCGTGGTGCTGCTCGCCGCGTTCTGCTTCATCGAGACGAAGGTGCCCGAGCCGATGCTCCACCTCGAGCTGTTCAAGGTGCGTGCCTTCGCCGCCGGCAACCTCGCCGCGTTCCTCGCCGCCATGGGGCGCGGCGGCCTCCAGTTCATCCTCATCATCTGGCTGCAGGGGATCTGGCTCCCGCAGCACGGCTACGCGTTCTCCCAGACGCCGCTGTGGGCGGGCATCTACATGCTCCCGTTGACGTTCGGGATCCTCGTCGCCGGCCCGGCATCGGGCTACCTCTCCGACCGCTTCGGCGCGCGCCCGTTCGCGACGGGCGGGATGCTGCTCGCGGCGCTCGGCTTCGCGCTCCTGATCGCGCTGCCGGTCGACTTCTCCTACGTCGCCTTCTCGCTCATCCTCGCGCTGATCGGCATCGGGATGGGGCTGTTCTCGGCGCCGAACAACGCCGCGGTGATGAACTCGCTGCCAGCATCGCAGCGCGGCGCGGGCGCCGGCGTCCTGACGACGGCGACGACCGCGTCGAGCGTGCTCTCGATCGGCGTCTTCTTCACGCTGATGATCGTCGGCCTCGCGGCCTCGCTTCCGCACGCCGTGCAGAGCGGGCTCGTGGCGCACGGCGTCCCTACTGTGGACGCGACCCGGGTCTCGCAGCTGCCGCCGGTCGCGACGCTGTTCGCATCGTTCCTCGGCTACAACCCGATCGCAACGCTGCTCGGCCCGCACGCGGTCACCGCCATGTCGCATCGACAGGCGCAGGCCGTGACGGGCCGGAGCTTCTTCCCGCATCTGATCTCGAGCCCGTTCCACACCGCGCTCGTCTACGCGTTCGCGTTCGCGATCGTGGCCTGCGTCATCGCCGCCGTCGCGTCGCTGCTCCGCGGCGGCAAGTACCACCACGCAGAGCAGTCGGCCTCGCCGCCGGTCGAGGTCGTCGCGCTCGACGCGATCGAGGAGGTTGCGTGAACGTCAAGGTTGCCGAGCCCGAGTACCGCATCGGCGAGGTCGCCGAGCTCGTCGGCGTGACGACGCGGACGATCCGCTACTACGAGGAGCTCGGGCTGCTCGGAGCCGGCGCCGCCCGCGTGAAGGGCGCCCATCGCCTGTACACCGACGAGGACGTCGCCCGCCTGCGGGAGCTGCTTCGCCTCCGCGACCTGCTCGGGCTCTCGCTCGAAGAGCTGACCTCGCTCGTCGAGACGGAGCAGGCGCGCGCCGCGCTCCGCGATCAGTGGGCGGACAGCGACACGGACCGCCAGCGCGCCGCCATCGTCGAGTCGGCGATCCCGCTGGTCGAGCGGCAGCTCGAGCTCGTCCGCGCACGCCGCCGGAGGCTCGACGATTTCGCTGACGAGCTGTCCGGCAAACTCGCCACGCTCAAGAAGATCCGGCGGCAGCTGAGTTAGCGCACCGCGTCCGAGAAGGCCTTCGCGCCGCCGTGGGCGATCTGGCCGCCGTCGATGACGATCTCGGCGCCGTTCACGTACGACGACTCGTCGGAGATGAGATAGACGACGAGCGGCGCGACCTCTTCGGGCCGCCCCGTCCGTCCGAGCGGCGTCGCCTCGACGTTGGCGATGAGGAACGCCGGCGAGGCGGAGGCGGTCATCGGCGTCTCGATGTACCCCGGGAAGATCGTGTTCACGCGGATCCCGCGCGGCCCGAGCTCCATGCTCGCGACGCGTGAGAGACCGCGGACGCCCCACTTGCTGACCGTGTACGCGGCGGCGAAGTGACCCGTCAACCCGGCGATCGAGCTGACGTTGACGATCGAACCGCCGTCGTGCATGAGCCGCGCGGCCGTCTGGACGCCCAGGAGCGTGCCTGTGAGGTTGATCGCGAGCACGCGGTTCCAGTCGTCGAGCGAGACCTCGTCGACCCGGGCGCGAAGCGGGATGCCGGCGTTGTTCACGAGCCCGTCGAGGCGGCCGTGCTCGGTCTCGAGCCAGTCCGCGAGGTCCCGCCAGTCGTCAGGCAGCGAGACGTCGAGCTTCCGGTAGAGGACTCCGTCCGCGGTCTCGGCCGTGTCGTGGAGGTCGGTCGCGACGACGGTTGCGCCCTCGCCCGCGAGCGCGGCGGCCTCGGCCGCTCCCTGGCCGCCGGCTGCACCGGTGACGACCACGACCTTGCCGCTGACGCGTCCCACGGGCCGATTGAACCACGGCCCGGAACGAGCTACCGCTCGGATGCGCGCCTGGCGTGCGCGGCGCGCGGGCCCGGGCGCGCGACCCCTTCGCGCAGGACGCCGCCGACGAAGACCTCGACCAGCCGCGGGTCGAACTGCGTCCCCGCGTTCCGGACGAGCTCCTCGACCGCCTCGTGCGGAGGGAGTGCCTCCGTGTACGGGCGCGTCGTCGTCATCGCGTCGTAGGCGTCGCAGATCGCGATCAGACGGGAGGCATACGGGATCTGCTCGCCTGCGAGCCGGTCCGGGTAGCCGTTCCCGTCCCAACGCTCGTGCGTCGATCTGATCGTTCGCGCGACGTCGCCCAGCCCGTGCGCGACGCCGACGATGCGCTCGCCGACCAGCGTGTGCTGACGGACGAGCGCCCATTCGTCGGGCTCGAGCGGCTCCGGCTTGGAGAGGATCGCCTCGGGGAGAGCGAGCTTGCCGACGTCATGGAGCTCGGCCGCCGTGCGCACGAGCTCGGCATCCTTGCCCTCGAGCCCGGCGTGCCGCGCCAGGGCCGTCGCGTAGGCGACGACTCCGCGCGAGTGCTCGCCCAGATAGTGGTCGCGCTCGATCAGCGCTTGCACCAGAACGCCGCTCGAGTCGTCGGCGAGCAGCCGGCTTCCCTTCTCCGCGTACATCCGCCGGTCGGCGACTCGCAGCGCCTCGCTCGCGCTCGCTGCCTCGTCGGGGATCAGCGTGTAGCCGCTCGAGCAGGTGATCGCGAAGCCCTCGCCGCTCTCGCGCAGGCTTGCGGTCGCAGCGGCGCGCACCCACGCAAGATCGATCAGTTCTCCGTCGAGCAGGATGCAGAACTCGTCGCCGCCGAGCCGGAACACCTCGCCGCGCGACGCCACCGTCCGGCTGAGCCTCGTGCCGAGGCGGCTGAGCAGGATGTCGCCGGCCTCGTGCCCGAAGGTGTCGTTGTACGACTTGAAGCCGTCGAGGTCGAAGAGGAGGAGCAGCCGGCTCGGGCCATCCGGCCCCCGGAAGGCCTCTCCCAGCCGTTCGAGCAGCGCACGGCGGTTGCCCAGGCCGGTGAGCGCGTCGGTCAAGGACTCCGTGCGGGACACCCGCAGCAGGGCCAGGTGCTCGTCGAACGTCAGCGTCATCCGTGCGATCACGGCGATCAGCCCGAGCGACGCGAGTGCGAGCGCGAGTGCGCCGACGCGCACGAAGTGGTCCTGGATCTCGACTGCGAGGCAGACCGCCGCCAGGACGAGCGGCGCTGCGAGGACCCGTCGGCCCTCGAGGCGCATTCGCGCCACCCCGCGAGCCGGCGTGCACGATGCGATCGCGATCAGCACGAAGCCCGCCGGCCAGCCGAGGTCGAGGATCGTCCCCAGCTCGTAGGTGCCGTTGGCCACCTGGACGAGGTAGATGCTGTCGGCGATCCCGAAGAGGGCGAGCCCGATCGCCAGCAGCAGCCAGGCGCGATCGAAGCTCCAGCCCGACAGCGCGAACGCGGCGAGGACGAGGCAGAGCAGGAGCGCGTCGCCCGCCGGGTACGCCATGTTCGTCGCGACCGCCGCGATGCCGCCGGTCGAGCTGCGCCAGACGTCCGCGAGCACGACCCCACTCGCGACCGCGCTGACGGCACACGCCGCGATGAACCCGTCCAGCCAGATGCTCGCGCTGAAGCGGATCACGCGCTCGCGGACGAGCAGGCCGATGCCGACGAACACCGGCGGATAGAAGCCGAGATAGCCGAGGTCGGCGAACGACGGGTACGGCGGGCTCTTCACCGTCTCGAGCGCGACCGTCCAGTAGATGTCCCCCGCCGTCCACGAGAGGACGCCGGCGCCGATCCAGATCCAGGCCCGGCGCTCGCGGGCCGTGAGCCCGCGGAGCACGCACGTCACGCCGGCCGCGATGCCCACGACGTCGTACAGCCAGTTGTCGAACAGCCGGTCGACGAAGGGGCCGCCGAGGTGCGCCTCGAGCTGCACCGCGACCGCGGCGAACACCGCCAGGGTGGCGGCCAGGGAGGCCGGGGCGAGCCGGGAAGTCACAGCCCCCTTTATCGGCTCCGGACGGGCCCGGCTACAGCATCGGCTCGGGCAGCCGGGCCCCGCGGCTGACGACGTCCCCGATCACGACGAGCGCAGGTGTGGCGGCCGTCCGCGCCGCCGAGGCGATCGTGGCGAGCGTGCCCCTGTGGACCTCGCAATCGGGGTGGGAGAGCCTGGAGATCACCGCCGCGGGCTCGTCCACCGGCCGGCCCGCGAGGATCAGGTTGTCGGCGATGTGCTCGAGCCGGCCGAGGCCCATGAAGACGACGATCGTCCCCGGAAGCTGCGCGAGGCGGTCGTAGTCGAGGTCGGCGCCGTCGGCGGTGGTGCCGGTGATCGCCGTCACCTCGGCCGCGATGCCTCTCGCGGTGAGCGGGATGCCGGCCAGAGCGGGGACTGCGGTCAGGGTCGACAGGCCCGGCACGAGCTCGACCGGGACGCCGGCGTCCTCGACCGCCGCCACCTCCTCGGCGCCGCGCCCGAAGACGAACGGGTCGCCGCCCTTGAGCCGCACGACGGAGCGACCCCGTCGCCCGTGCCTGACGAGGAGCTCGTTGACCTCGTCCTGAGTCAGGCCGTCGCGCTCGATCAGTGCGGCGCCGCGAGCCTCGAGCACAAGCTCGTGGGCGACGAGCCGGTCGTAGACGAGGATCTCGGCCGCGCGCACGAGCTCGAGGCCCCGAACCGTGATCAGCCCCGGGTCGCCGGGCCCCGCGCCCACGATCGCAACGCTCACGCGAGCGCCTCGGCAACCAGCCGTTCGAAGTAGTCGCGGCGAGCCTCGTACGTCGGGAGGGTGCGCTTCGCCCACGGGCGGAGCGATTCGAGCTCGCGTGCGAGGGCCGCGTGCTCGGGCCCGATCAGCCCGGCGACGTCGTCGCGGATCCGCTTCGCGAGGGCCGGCGACGCGCCTCCGCTCGAGACCGCGACGACGATCGGGTCGCGCCGGGCGACGGCGGGCAGGATGAAGCTGCAGAGCTCGGGGTCATCGGCGACGTTGCAAAGCGTCGCGAGGCCGGCAGCGGCTTCGGAGACGCTCGCGTTGACGGAGCGCTCGTTCGTCGCCGCGATCACGAGGAAGCGGCCGACCACGTCGCTGCGCAGGAAGCACCGGCGCACCGTGCGAACATCGAGCGACTCCAGCTCGGCGTCGATCTCCGGCGCGACGATCGTGACCGCCGCTCCGCAGTCGAGCAGCCCGCGCGCCTTCTCGGCCGCGACCCGTCCGCCTCCGACGACGAGGCAGTCGCGCCCGCGGACGTCGAGGCACGCCATGTAGTAACGGCCGTGGGTCACGTCCCGAGGCTCACGAGGCGGGCCCCGGTCGTGTCGAGGCGGATCGAGGCCTCGACGCCGCCGGACCGGACGGAGAGCGTGAACGCACCGGGCGCGACGGCGGCGATCCGGATCGAGTCGAGCGTCCGCCCCGAGAAGGTCTGCAGCGCCTCACTGACCTCGCGTGCGCTCTCCGAGCGGAGCCGGCCGCGCGGGAGCCGGCGCAGTGTCGCGAGGGCGGCCTGCTCCCCGCCGGGCCCGTAGTAGGCGCGGATTCGCCCCACCTGGAGCCCGAGCTCGAGCACCGATTCGAGCAGGCGTGCCTTCTCGCCGTCGACCTCGCCCTCGTCGAGCGCCGCAACGAGGTCGTTCATCCGGGCGCGCTTGTCGCCCTCGCCCATCATCGCCTGGACGCTCTGCGTCTCCGCGAGCGCGACCTCGCGCGCCTCCCCGGTGACTGTGACGGTGTCATCCATCGGCGTGCTTCCCGAGCAGCGCGTGCAGCTCGTGCTCCAGGCCGCCTGTCTCGATCGCGCAGTGGATGCCGCACTCCTTCGGCGCATTCGTCTCCCACCACCAGCGGCCCGCGCGGAGGTCCTCGTCCGACTTCGTCGGCCGCGTGCACGGCGCGCAGCCGATCGACGTGTAGCCCTTGTCGTAGAGCGCGTTGTACGGGAGGTCGTGCTCGCGGACGTAGTCCCGGATCTCGTCCTCGGTCCAGTCGGCGAGCGGGTTGAGCTTGACGATCGCCCCGTGATCGTGGTCGATCTCGACCTTGCGGATGTCGCTGCGCGTGGCCCACTGGTCCCGGCGCAGCCCGGTGATCCAGGCATCGAGTCCCACGAGGTGCCGCTGCAGCGGCTGCACCTTGCGGATCTGGCAGCAGAGCAGGCGGTTCTCGACGCTCCGGTAGAAGAGGTTCGGGCCGTGCCGTCCGACCATTGCGCTCACGGTCTGCGCGTCCGGCGACAGCAGGTCGAGCCGGAGGTTCGGGTAACGGTCGCGCATCCGGTCGATCAGGTCGAAGGTCTCTTGCGGGAGCCGGCCCGTGTCGACGCTGAACAGGCGGATCGCCGGGTCGATCTCGTAGGCCATGTGCAGCAGCACTGCGCCGTCGGTCTGGAACGCGGTCGAGATCGAGAGCCTCGGCGAGAAGCGCTCGATCGCCCAGGCGAGCAGCGCCTCCGGCGGTTCCGACTCGAACTCGATGCTCAGCTCGCCCGCCTCGAGATCGTCGATCAGCTCGGCTGCACCCTCCGCCTTCGCTCTTTGCTGAGCTCCGTCGAGCCCACGCTCAGTCATGCGGCCTCCTTTCGCCTGGCGGGCGCCGCATCGCGTCCCGCGAAGCCGGCCAGCTCGTCGTCGCCCGATCGCTCGCAGAACGAGCGGAAGGTCTCGTCCGGCTGTCGCGCGCCAAGCCAGCCGTCGACCAGCCCCGCGACCACGGCGTCGAGCTCGTCCGTCGGGACGCGCCGGAAGACCGGGCGCGCGATCGCGGCCGGCCGGTCGAGCCCACCGCGGAGGTAGACGTCGTACGCCTGGTGTGGCTTTCCGTCGGCATCGCGGACGGTCGTCCCCTGGAAACCGAAGTCGCCGACCCAGTGCTGCGCGCACGCGTGCGGGCAGCCGTCGAGGTGCAGCCGAAGCCCGTCGACGGTGCGCCCGTACCGCGACTCGAGCATCTGCACGAGCGCGTCCATCCGCGTCTTCGTCTCGGTGACCGAGAAGTTGCAGTGCGGCTCGCCAGTGCACGCGATCGCATCGCCGCGCAGCGTCCCGGCGTCCAGCGGCAGGCCCGCATCGGCGAGCGCCCGCTCGGCGGCGCCGAGGTCGGAGACACCGGTCAGCACGAGGTTCTGCTGGCGCGTGACGCGGACGTCGCCGCCGAACGTCTCCGCCAGGTCGGCGAGCGCGAGCAGCTGGTCGCCCGAGACGAGGCCCAGATGCACCGGCACGCCGACGACGAGTCGCCCGTCGCGCTGCTCGCGAACGCCGAGGTGGTTGCCGGGCGGCGGCTGCGGCGGAAGCCGGAAGTCGTCGAAGCTGCGGCCGAGGCGCTGTTCGATGCGCTCGCGGATCCCGTCGGGGCCGATGTCGTCGACCATGAACTTGAGCCGAGCCTTCACCCGCGAGACGCGATAGCGGAGGTCCTCGCGCCACTCGTCGAGGATCGCCGCGAGCACCTCGACGGTGTCGTCTCTCGGTACCCAGATCCCGAGCTCGCGCGCGATCCGCGGCACCGACGACAGGCCGCCCCCGACGAGCACGCCGAACCCCTCTTCGCCGTCGCGGACGGCGCCCTGGAGCCCGATGCAGTTGATCTCCGGCGCCGCACAGCTGTCGGAGCACGCGGTGATCGAGATCTTGTGCTTGCGTGGAAGATCGGAGTAGTCGGGGTTGCCGTAGAAGAAGGCGGCCGCCTGCTCGAGCACCGGCGTGGCGTCGAACAGCTCGTGCTCGGTCAGGCCGGCGACCGGGCAGCCGGTGATGTTGCGCACCGTGTCGCCACACGCCCCGGCCGAAGTCAGCCCGACGGCATGCATGCGGTCGAAGACGTCGGGCAGCGCGGCGAGCTGCAGGTAGTGCAGCTGGACGTTCTGGCGCGTCGTCAGCTCGCCCTCGCCGCGCCCGTGCGCGTTCGAGATCTCTCCGATCGCGCGCAGCTGCGCCGGCGCGACGATCCCGCCGGGGATCTTCACGCGCAGCATGAACGTCCCGATCTTCGGCTTGTCGTGGTAGAGCCCCCACCACTTGAGCCGGACGATGTCCTCCTCCGCGACGTCCTCGTAGCCGGCCGCGATCAGCGCCGGCAGCTCGTCGAGCATGCGCAGTGGGCTCTTCTCGCGCTTGAGGCGCTCGACCGAGTTCCGCTTGAGAACGGACTCGAGGGTTGGGGTGACAGTCGCTCTGTCGGCCAAGGGAACGCGGGCGCGGGAAAAGGAGGGAAGCGCCTGCTAGCCGGCGATCGGCCGGCGCAGGCAACAGCGACACATGATCTGCGCCGAGGCGCTCACGTGGCTGACCCTAGCAACGAAGCTTCAAAAAGTAAAGTGATGGCGGTTCAGCGCAAGAACTGGCGGATCGCGCGCGTCGCCTGCCGGATCCGCTGCTCGTTCTCGACGAGCGCGAACCTGACGTGGCCCTCGCCGCCCGGGCCGAAGCCCGCGCCCGGGCTGACCGCCACGCCTGCTTCGCGGGCGAGGCGGAGCGCGAGCTGCAGGGAGTCGAGCCCGGCGACCTGCGGAGGGACCGGCGCCCAGACGAACATCGTCCCCGCCGGCGGTGCGACGTCCCAGCCCGCGAGCGCGAGGCCCGAGCACAGCACGTCGCGCCGGTGCCGGTAGATCTCGCAGACCTCGTTCGGGTAATCGGCCGCCTCGCGGAGCGCGACGATCGATGCGATCTGGATCGGCTGGAACGTCCCGTAGTCGAGGTACGACTTCAGCCGCGTGAGCGCCTGCACGACGTCGGCCCGGCCGAGGGCGAAGCCGACACGCCAGCCCGCCATCGAGAACGACTTCGTGAGGCTGTACAGCTCGACGGCGCACTCCAGCGCGCCGTCCGCGGCGAGGATCGACGGCGCCCGGTGGCCGTCGAATGTGATGTCCGCATACGCGAAGTCGTGGACGATCAGGAAGTCGCGCTCGAGTGCGAGATCGACCAGCCGCTGCATGTCGGCCGCCGTCGCTGTAGTCGTCGTCGGATTGTGCGGGAACGACGCGATCACGACGGTCGGGCGGCTCCGCTCGACCGCCTCGGCGAGCGCGTCGACGCCTCCGGCCGCGGGTGCGGTGAGGACGGTCGCGCCGGCGAGCTGCGGTGCGACGCGGTGGATCGGGTAGGTCGGCGTCGGAACGACCACCTCGTCGCCCTCCGAGACGATCGCCCAGAGGAGATGCGACAGGCCTTCCTTCGCGCCGATCGTCGCGACGACGTGGCGGTCGGGGTCGAGCGTCACGCCGAACACCGCCTGGTAGCGCTCCGTGATCGCCCGCCGCAGCTGGGTGATCCCGCGACTCGAGGAGTAGCGATGGTTGACGGGGCGCAGCGCCGCCTCGCGGAGCTTCTCGACGGCAACCTCCGGCGATGGAATGTCCGGGTTCCCGAACCCGAGGTCGATGACGTCGCGGCCCGACCTCCGAAGCTCCCGCTTCAGCTCGTCGACCTCGGCGAAGAGATAGGGAGGGAGACGATCGGCGCGGCGGCCGGCCGCCGTCACGGCGTGGCCGTTGCCGGTGGTCGCTCTGCCCACCCGGCCCATCCTAGAGGCTTGATGTGGAACTCACGCCCCCGCGGCTGGTGCACCAGACACGGCGCGGCTCGGCCGGGTCGGGCTCGCCCGTAGGCACGGCTACGAGCTCCGCCCGCCCCGTCCAATCCGCTTGGTCTGGCGCATCCCCGCGGGCTCCCATTCCACATCAAACCTCTGGGCGGGTCTGCTACGCCTCGTCGTCTTCCTTGTCCCGCAGCCTGCGGATCGTGTCGAGCAGGTCCTCGTCGATCGCGGGCTCGGCCGACGCCCGGGCCATCGCCGCGTCGATGCGCGCCCAACCCTCTTCGGGCGGGAGCTCCGGGAAGAGCATCTTCCGCACCTGGTCGAGCTCGGCCGAACGAGAGGGCTGATCGCGGTTCACGGTCGAACTCTGGGGTCATCACCCGTTCGAGTGACCTGAGGTTCGTGGGGACCTGGTCCCACCATCGTCTAGCCCCGGTACGCGGCGAAGCGGTGCTCGACGGCGCCGCCGGCGAGCCAGTCCGCGCCGTCCGAGTAGAGCGCCTCGACCTCGGGGCCGTCGAGGCCCGGCATGTCGCGCTTGACCTCGTAGCCGATCAGCGTCTGGAGGTAGGCGAGATGCCGGTAGCCCGCCGGGAACCGCGCGAGCCGCTCGGGATCGAGCGAGACGGTTGCCGCAGGGTCGACCGGGTCGAGTCGGTCCTTCTCGTAGATCGGCTGCCGGAGAACGAGGCCCCAGCGCCCGGCGCGCTCGGCCAGCAAGTCGTAGAAGCGGCCCGTGCACACGACGTCGCACTCGACGTCGTGCAAGGTCGCACGCTGGGAGATCGTCATCTTCGTCTGCGCGACCGCTCGCGGACCGTCGACCTCGACGGACGTGCCGCCGAGGAAGTGGAGGATCCGGACCCCGCGCTGCCAGCCCTCGACGTTGACGCGGATGAAGTCCTCGGCAGGCCCCTGGAACCAGGTCGCCATCATGATCCCGTCGTCGTGCCAGACGGTTCGAAAACGGTCCCACCGGCCGGCGTCGCGCCAGATCACCCAGTTCTCGATCAGCGCCCGGATCGTGAGCTCGGCCGAGTCGACGGCGTCCGTCATGCCGTGCGCCCCGGATCCGCGACCTCCCGCGCCGCCCCGGGCGCGAGGACGAGCGTGCACTCGAGCGAGCACCATGCGCCGTCGATGCCGGCCGGTGTCTCGGGATCGTCCGCATCGCGCTCGGCGAACGTGCGCACGAGCGACGGCTTGACCGCGAACACGGTGTCCGAGTCGAGGTAGCGGCTCTCGCGGTCGAAGATGTGCGTGACCAGCGTCTGGTAGCCGGGCGCGCGCACGATCATGTGGATGTGCGCCGGTCGCCAGGGATGGCGCCCGGTCGCGGACAGCATCCGTCCCACCGGTCCGTCGTCCGGAATCGGATACGGGACCGGCCGCACCGCCCTGAACGCGTACGTCCCGTCCTTCCGAGCCACGAAGCGCCCTCGCAGGTGATGCTCCGGCGCACCGGGATCCTGCACCGCGTACAGCCGGTTGTCCCCGTTCTGCCAGACGTCGAGCTCGGCGCCGCCGACCGGCGCCCCCGTCGTCGCATCGATCACGCGCCCGTACACCCATGCCGGGGTCCCGGCCGCCTGCTCGGAGATGTCTGCGCCGTACGCGCGGAGCGGCGAGCCGGGGACGTAGAACGGCCCGAGCACGGTCGACTCGGTCGCGCCGTCCTGAAGCGGGTTCTCGAGCGCATCGACGAACATCGACAGGCCGAGCGTGTCCGACCAGAGGATGAACTCCTGGCGGTGCTCGCCGGTGATCCGGCCGGTCGCCGTCAGAACGTCGATCGCCGACCGCCACTCCTCCTGCGTCAGGCCGACCTCGGCCGCGAAGCCGTGGAGGTGGCGGACGAACGCCTGCATCAGCTCGCGCAACCGGGCATCGGCAGCACGGTCGAAGCTGGACACCGCCTTTTCAGTGATGTCCGCGGGGTCGGTCCGTACGGGCTCGTGTGCCACCCGCGGCGACTCTAACCGAGCGTCCGCCGGCCTTCGACGCGCCGGGCGCGGTTTAATGGCGCGAGATGATCGCGGTGTCCTATCCGTTCGGCGACGTCCTGTGGACGCTGCTCGCCCTGTTCGGGCTCGTGATCCTGCTGTACCTGCTGTTCACGGTGTGGGCCGACGTCTTCCGCCGCGACGACCTGTCGGGGTGGGCGAAGGTGAGCTGGCTCCTCCTGACGGTGCTGTTCCCGGTCGTCGGCGTGCTCGTCTACCTGATCTCGCAGCACGGCGGCATGGTCGACCGGGACTCGTACCGTCCGCGGTTCCCCTGACCGGGGCCGCTACCTGAGGATGTTGACCGCCCGGGCGACCACCATCACCGCGAGGCTGAGGCTGATCGCCGACTGCGCGAGCATCAGCATCTTCGCCCAGCGGCTCAGGGGCATCGTGTCCGTAGGGCTGAAGGCGGCGGCATTGGTGAACGAGACGTAGAGATAGTCGAGGAACAGCGGCCGCCAGCCGGTTCCGGCCAGCTTCGGCTCGGTCTGCTGCGGGAAGAGGAAGTCCCAGGCTCCCGGCGCGCACCCCGGTCTGGCCACCGGCCCGCCGCCGTCGAGCTCCCAGTACCAGAGGCCGAACAGGAGGACGTTCACGACCCACATGTGAACGGCCGCTCGGAGCAGCGTCGGGGCATTCGCGTGCGCGCCGTTCACGAGCAGGTGGACGAGCAGGATGATCGATGCGGCGTTGGCCGCGCTGACGATCGCGATCAGCGAGAGGGTGAGCCAGCGGCGCGTCACGTGCAGCTGGTGGCCGTGCCAGCCGAACGCGCCCATCAGCCGTCCGCCGGGGATGGTCACGAGGAGTGCAAGGAGGACCAGCGCGGTGAGGACCGGCACGACCCAGCGCACGACGCTGAACGCGCCGGCCGAGGTCCCCGCGATGAACCGCACCGGCAGGTCGGCGTAGAGGATCGCCGAGGCGACGATCGCTGCGGTCGGCCAGATCGGCGACTCGCCGAGCGAGTCGGTGCCCGCAGCGATCAGCCGCGCCATGCAGCGAGGGTACTCCCAGCTGCGGCCGCCGCCGTGGCCTTTCCTAGTCGGGAAGGTCCCACGCGCGCCAGAGGCGGTGGACGCCCAGGTACGCGAGGGTTGCGGCCGTGCAGCCGAGCAGCACGTCGACGACATAGTGGTCGCCCGTATAGACCACGGCCGTCGACTGCAAGAGGGCGTAGACGACTGCGAGCGCGATCGCCGGCCGCCGCCAGCGTGTCCCCGCGACGAGGGCCGCGACGAAGAACAGCACGACGAACGCATAGCCCGCGTGCAGCGACGGGATCGCCGCGTAGGGGTTCTTCGGGATCAGGCGCGTCACCGTCGCATTGGCGACGCCGCTCGCGCCGGCCGACGTGGTGGCCGCCGGGCTCGTCAGGTGGACGAGCGGAGGCGTTAGGTGCCGGTCGGCGGCGGCCCACGGCGGAGCGGCCGGGTAGACGAGGAAAACGAGGCAGGCGGCGAAGGAAAGCGCGAGCATGGTCGCCCCGAACCGGTAGAACAGAGAACGCCGCTTGACCCACAGCGCAAAGCCGAGCAGCGGCGGCACGATGAAATGGAGCCGCGTCATGATCACGGCACTCCGGCCCGTAACCGAATCGCGGGCCGTCCCCAGGAGATGCTGGAGCTCCACGGTGGGCAGATGACCCGCAAAGAGGAGTTTCTCGACGTCGAGCTGCGGCTGCGCGAAGGGCGACGGATTGAGCTCGTGGGCGAATCCGCGGCAGGCCGAGTACAGGATCAGCAGCAGGGCGAACGGGACGAAGTCGACGAGATACTTCTTCGGTTGCCGCAGGACGAGCGCAGGGACGAGGAGCACGATCAGGTAGCGGTCGGGAGTCAGGCCCAGGCTGAACTTCCACACGGCGGCGGCCAAGGCGACGAAGAGGAGGGCGCCGGCAAGCACGGCTCGCCGCGGCGTCAGATCTGGGCACGGTGGGCCCCAGCGGCGCTCGGCCTCGCGCTGCTCGCGGTCGTCCTGCGCGTTCCATTCCTCGACGCGCCGCTCACGGCCGACGAAGGCGGGTACGCCGAGATCGCCCGCCTCTGGGCCCGCGGCCACGGCCTTTACGGCGCGAACTGGGTTGATCGGCCTCAAGGGTTGCTGGTCGTCTTTCGCATCTTGCTGTCCGCCGGTATCACGACCAGCGTCGGGCTCCGTCTGTGCGCGGCGCTCTCGGCCGCCATGCTCGTCGTGCTCGCCTTCTCGATCGGCGGTCTCGCAGGCGGGAGACTATCGGCCCTCGTAGCGGGCGTGCTCGCCGCAACCGCGGGAGCCTCGCCGTTCATCGAGGGATTCACGCTCTCGGGCGAGTTGATCGCGAGCGTGCTCGCCTCCGCGGCCGTGCTGGCGTTCGCCTGGCACGAGAAGACCGATCGGCTCGACTGGCTGATCGTCGCGGGGGTCGCGGCCGGTGGCGCGTGGATGGTCAAGCAGTCGTTCTTCGACGCCGCGGTCGCAATCGCGATCTGCCTCTGCGGCGGCCCGTGGCGGCGCGCCGGCGTGTTCGCGCTCGCGGTCGCCGCGCCCATCCTCGCCGGCGTGTTCGGGTCGGGCGATCCGGCGGCCTGGTACCGGGACGTGATCGGCTACGGCCTTCACGCCTCGGGCGGCGAGGTACTCGGCCGGCGGCTCACGAGCTTCGACAGCTCGCTCGCACCTGCGGCGAAGGCGCTGCTGCCGGCGGCGATCCTCGCTGCGCTCGGCTGGCGTCACGCACCGCGGCTCTACCGGCTCTGGCTCGTCCTCGCACTGCTCGGTGTGCTCAGCGGCGGCAACTTCCACGAGCACTACTACCTCCAGCTCGTGGTGCCGCTGTCGGTCGTCGCTGCATGCCTGGCCGTGAGCGTGCGGCTGCGGGCCGCGCTCGTCGGGGTTGCCGCGGTTGCCGCGGTCGCCGTTGCGATCCCCCTGTGGGGCGACACCGACTCGGCGCAGGCGCGTGCGATCTGGCCGGCCGACCATCACCTGCAGTCGGACCGGGCCGTCGCGCGCTACGTGTCGCAGCACACGACGTCCTCACAGCGGATCTACGTGCTCTGGGCCGCGGCCGACATCTACTACCTCGCCGACCGGCGGCCGATGTCCGGCTATCTCTGGTTGCGTAACGTCCAGTCCATCAAGGGAGCAGTCGCCGGTATCCGGAACCAGCTCGCCGCGGGCCGGGCGGCGCTCGTCGTCGTCGAGCAGCCGGCGGCAGCCGCCGATCCGTCGGGGCGGACCCGGGCCGTGCTCGACCGTCGGTATCGCCGGGTGGCGACGATCGAACGCGTCCCGATCTACCGGCTGCGAGGCTCGCCGCGGTGACGATCACACGCTCCGGGCTTCTCTTCGTGCTCGTGCTCGCGGCGGCCGCGGTCGCCTTCGCGTCGCCGTTTCGCCAGCCGAACTGCAACACGAGCTCGCACTACGCGCTCGTGCAGTCGCTCGCGTCGGGGACCGCGAGGATCGACCGGATCCACGGCGAGTCGTGTGACATCTCCTGGTCGGACGGCCACTACTTCGCCAACAAGGCGCCGGGGCTCGCTCTCGTGACGGTGCCGTGGTACGTGCTGGTGCGCGGGCTCGGCCTCATCCATGCAGACCGCTCCGCCGGCCTGTCCTACCCGGCCGCAATGCGCGCGATCCCGCGGCGCGACCTGTGGTTGATGACCCTGTGGGGCGCGGTGCTCCCGGCGCTCGGCCTCCTGGTGCTCGTCCGGCAGGCGGCCGAGAAGATCGAGCCGGGGTCGGGTACGGCCGTTGCGGCGACGCTCGGGTTCGGCTCGATCCTGCTGCCCTTCTCGAGCCTCTTCTTCTCGCACGCGCTCGCGGCGTTCCTCGCATTCGCCGCCTTCATGCTCGTCTGGGACGGTGCACGCGCCGGCCCGGGCCGGGTGTTCGCCGCCGGCGTCCTCGCCGGCTTCGGCGTGGTCGTCGAGTACCCGCTGGCGCTGTTCGCGCTCGCCCTGGCCGTCTACGTGGCCACGCGCAGGCCACACGGACGGAACGCGCTCGCGTTCGGGGCGGGCGCGGCCCTCGGCGTCGCACCGCTCCTGCTCTTCGACCTCTGGGCCTTCGGGTCCCCGCTCCATCTGTCGTACGTCGGGGCGGTGCTCATCCCCGGCGTGACGGGCCACGACGTGATGGGCGCGAACTCGGTCGGCTTCTTCGGCGTCGCGTGGCCGAGCCTCAGCGGCGCGCTGCAGATCACGGTCGGCGTGCGCGGCCTGCTCTCGCTCGGGCCGGTGCTGGCGCTCGCCCCGCTCGGGATCGTGCTGCTATGGCGGCGCGGGCTTCGGCGCGAGGCCGCCTTCATCGGCGCAGTGTGCCTGCTGTTCCTCGTCTACAACTCGGGCTACTACAGCCCGCTCGGCGGCGCCACGCCCGGCCCGCGGTTCCTCGTCTGCGTCCTCGGGTTCGCCGCGCTCGCGCTGGCGCCGGTCGTGCGGCGGATCCCCCTCTCGTTCCTCGTCCTGTTCGTGTCGTCGGCGGTCGTGCTGCTCATCGCGCACCTCACGCAGCCGCTCATCTCGCCGCCGTACAACACGGGGGACTGGTGGCAGTGGATCCGCGGTGCGGGGTACTCCTCGATGATCTTCGCCCCGACTTCCCACAACTGGACGGCGGCGTTGCCGCTGACCGTCGCGGCGCTCGTCGCGCTCGGTGCGGTGGTCGCATCGGTCCTGCCGGTCTCGAAGACCGACGTCGTCCCGGCCGGCGTGGCGCTCGTCGTCTGGTGCATCGGGCTCGCACTGCTCCCGCAGCCCGAGCGCTTCCGCTCGGGTGCGCTCGCGGCGGCGGCCGCGATCCTCGGCCTGGCGGCCTGGTTCGTCACCGAGCAGCGACGACGGGTCACCGGCACCCGCCGGTGACCGCGGGACGAATCCGTACTCCTCGCTCACACGGCCCGTACAGGTGCGGCATACGTTCCCATCGATGAGCAAAGCCGCGTCGGCGGGGGCGACGCTCGTGGCGTTCTGCGTCGTCGCAGCCGCTGCGGGCGGTGTCGCGCGCGCCGGGTTCACCCCGGCGTGGAGCTACGTCCCGGCCCAGCTCCGCGCAAAGCTCGCCGGCCAGAGCGGCGGCAGCCTGTACCTGCCGGCACGCACGCCGCTCTTCTATCGCTACCGCTCCGGTGCGAACGTCACGAACGGCAAGCTCGCCGTGACGTTCACGAACCGGGTGCGGATCAGGCAGGGGCTCTGGAAGTGGACGAAGGCCAACTTCACCTGGAACGTGCAGCGGCTGCCCGCCTCGACGGCGTGCCCGGCGTGGATGACGAAGGACAAGACGCTGCAGGTCGACGGCAACAAGGTCTACTGGTCGGCGAACGGCAACGGCGGTACGGCCTGGCGGTGCGTCACCGAGAAGCGCGGGCGGTCGCTCGTCCTCAGCGCATCGTCGACCGGCAACCTGGGCGACGTCGGGCTCGCGGTCGTGGTCGCGAGCGGCCTCGACGTGAGCGCGCGAACGAGTGCCGTCGACAAGGCGCTAACAGTGACTCCGAAGACCGTCCGGCGCGGCCGCACCGTGCTCGTCCGCGGGGTCGCGGGAGGATGCACGTCGGGCGATACCGTGACGATCCTGTCGCGCGCGTTCCCGGCGACGCATTCGTTCGCGAGCGTTCCGGCTGTTTTCGGGCAGGTCGGCTCGGCAGGGCGGTTCTCGGCCGTCGTGCGGATCCCGCTCCTGCGTGCGCCCGGTACGTACACCGTGACCGCGCGCTGCGGCGGCGGCAACCTCGGAATCACCGCGCTTCTGACCGTCACGCGCTGACCCGCGCCGCAACGTTTACGTTCACGGCGTGAGCAGCGCCACGAGCGGCCTCGAACGGCCGCGCTTCACGGGACGGACGGCGTGGGCGCGCAGCGTCCAGACGCCGCTCCGCGAGTTCCTCCGCACCGAGACCGGCGGCGCGGCCGTGCTGCTCGCCGGGACACTCGCCGCGCTCGTCTGGGTGAACGTCGACGCCTCCTCGTACCACTCGCTCTGGTCGACCGAGCTCTCGATCCACCTCGGCGACCGCAGCCTCGTGCTCGATCTGCGCGGGTGGGTCAACAGCGGCCTGATGACGTTCTTCTTCTTCGTGGTCGGGCTCGAGGCGCGGCGTGAGTTCGACCTGGGCGAGCTGCGGGAGCGGCGCCGCTTCGCGCTGCCGCTGCTCGCCGGGGTATGCGGGATCGCGGCCGCGGTCGCCCTGTACCTCGTGATCAACGCCGGCCGGCCGTCGGCCCACGGCTGGGGCATCGCGATGTCGACCGACACGGCGTTTGCCCTCGGGATGCTCGCGCTCGTCGGGCCCCGGTTCCCCGACCGCCTGCGGGC